>LFIK01000017.1_pt1 | contig 109948 bp, 96 predicted proteins | sample 643401 | NCBI WGS metagenome assembly LFIK01 (sample SAMN03777447, study PRJNA286221) | soda lake metagenome | biome: soda lake; feature: Kulunda steppe; material: water; isolation source: sample T5-Br brine of Lake Tanatar-5 | place: Russia: Kulunda steppe | collected 2010-07
AAATGGTTTTAGGTGAAGACACAGAGGAAGAAAAAGAAGAAGATGGTGATGAAATGGTTTTAGGTGAAGACACAGAGGAAGAAAAAGAAGAAGATGGTGATGAAATGGTTTTAGGTGAAGACACAGATGAAGAAAAAGAAGAAGAAGAGGAACAAGATGGTGATGAAATGATTTTAGGTGAAGATACAGATGAAGAAAAAGAAGAAGAAGATGAACAAGATGGTGATGAAATGGTTTTAGGTGAAGACACAGATGAAGAAAAAGAAGAGGAAGAAGAAAAACAACGAACAGATGAAATGGAAAGAAATGTTGTTGGTATGAAATTAACTGGAACAAATTATTTTTTAAGAAGATTACAAGAGAGAGATGAGAAACTATTTTTAAAGAAAACAGATGGAAAGTATAATTCTTATTCTCGTATATGTCCTTTTAATGTAAGAAGACAACCTGTTATTTTAACACAAGAAGAGAAAGATAATATTGACAAAAATTATCCTGGTTCCTATGATAAAGCAATCCACTATGGTTCAGACGAAAATCATAAACATTGGTATATATGTCCAAGATTTTGGTGTTTAAAAACAAACACAAGCATGACAGAAGAAGATGTAAAAAACAAGAAATGTGGAGGTTCATCTAAAATTATACCACAAGATGCAAAAGTTATTCCAGATGATGCATTTGTCTTTGAGTTTAAACATAATAATCAACACGTAGACAAAGAAGGCAATTATATTCAACATAACCCTGGTTTTGTTACAGATGGTAACCACCCTGATGGTTTATGTATCCCTTGTTGTTTTAAAACATGGGATTCGAAAAGTCAAATAAAAAGACGTCAGGAATGCTTGGAAGATAAAAAAGTAGAAGATAAAGAAATAACTATTCAAGATGCAGACTATATCAAAAATGCAGATAAGTTCCCACTCTCAAGAAATCGATGGGGTATGCTTCCTCTTTCTGTTCAAAAATTATTACACACAGATAACTCAAAATGTATGAGAGCTTCTAGAAACAGAGTAAAACCTTTTACCTATTGTATGTTAAGAAAAGGTATAGAAAACAATGATACACAATCATTTATTGGACTTATTGCAGATATATATATAGATTATTTAAGAGAGAAAGAGAGAACTAGTGGTAAAACAAGAAAAGAAGTTCAAGATATTCAAGTTCCAACTATAAAAGAAATGAAACAAATATTAGTAAACGCAATTACAATTGATAGTTTTGTTCGTTACTTTAATGGTGGTCTAATACGTGCTTTTGCGGGAAAAAAAGGAGAAATTAAAGATATTGACATTCAACCATATTTATCTTCTAATTTATCAAAAAGAATGGACATGAATAAACGTCTAGAGAATGAAGAAGAAAACAAAAATCATATAGAACATTTCAAACAAATATGTTCTTCTTTCGAAAACTATATAAAATATATACAGAATGAAAATGAAATTATAGATCATGTTTATTTATGGGATCTAATAACAACACCTAATCCAAATCTATTTCCAAATGGTATAAATATCATTCTATTAAATATACCCGATGATGATATAACAAATAATATTGAATTAATTTGTCCAACAAACTCACATTCTTCTAATGTATTTGATAGTAATAAACCTTCACTTTTAGCTATTTTAAAAGATAAATATTATGAACCCATTTATTTATACAGAGATGAAGAAATTGAAATTAATGTAAATAAATTATTTCATAAAAAGAACTCACATTTATTATCGAATATAAGATATGTATTACAAATAATAAATCAAGGTAAAAATAAATGTAAACCATTGCCTAGCATACCTAGAATATACAAATATAAAGAAAATAAAGACTTATCATATGTAAAAGAGTTATTTAATGAGAAAGGCATTAAAATTCTAAGTCAAATAAGTAATTATAGTAGTAAAATAATTGGGTTATATATTCGTATTCGTGAAACTAACGAGACGGGATTTGTACCTATAAAACCATCTTCAATACATCCAAAGTATAGAGTTGATTATTTCGATGACAATAATATATTTACTAATCTAGATTCTTCAATCTCTTTTTTGAAAAAAATATATAAACTTACAGGAAAAGATATGGCAATTAAACCTATTATAAAAGTAATAGAAGATGAACTTATTGTTGGAATAATTACTAATGGCAATCAATTTGTACCTATCAAAGAACCGCAGGAGAATACAACTTATATGGAACTTCAAGAACAAAAAGGAACAAACTTTTTAATTGCAGACAAAAAAGTCTCTCTAAGTAGAAAGGTTGATGAAGAGAGAGAAAATACAATTCAACGAATAAAATTGGAAAATAGTTATTATAACTCTTTTCGAAATACTGCAAGAATATTATTAAATATACACGAAAATAGAGATATCAAATCCAAGATACAAAATATACTAGATAAGAAAGATAAGTTTCATAGTAAAAAAATTAAAAATATTAAAAAAGAACTAAAAATATTACTAGAAAATAATATTATATTTAAAGAATTAGATGATGAACAACTAGCAAAGATAGGAAAAGTATCTATGTGCTATCATTTAAGTAAAAGTGAAACAACCGAAAAATGTGAAAGTCTTGATTATTGTATGGTGAGAAAAGATGGCTCCAATCTTTGTACATTAGTTATACCATCTATAAACTTGATCAGTAATTACGATAATGAAAGTTTATATTATACACGTCTAGCAGATGAAATATCTAGATATAAAGATATATACAATTATCTATTTCATGAAAATATATATTTATCAAATCTTCATATTGATTATGAATTAAAAAAGAATGAAATAATATTACTAGAAACTATGTTGACTACCTACTTTGATGACATTATTCAAGAAAGTGAAAATAGATTTATTACATATAAAGTTGGTGAGTTTACACAACCCAATAAAACAGAAGAATATAACAATACTTTTACTATCGATGAAATTATGATGGGTATCGAAGATGAAAGAGAAGTAGTAGAACCAAGAGAAGAACAAGAAGAACCAATCATAGTAGAAGATACTTCTTGTGTATCTAAACCAAATGAACCAAGTAAAGGTAAATGGAAAACACTATTAAAAAATCCAATAGAACGTGTTTATTCTAATATAGAAGCTTGTTCATTTCATATATTAAAAGATATTTATCAGAACTATACTGGTAAAAAAATTACAACTCATAAAATAAAAAAAGTTCTTATTAAGGAGTATAACAAAGTTATTAGTGTTCATGGAGAAGAAAAAATAGTAAATAAAATATTAAATGATGAAGGAAAGCATCTTCTTATGAGACAAATATTAGAAGGAAAAATATCATTAGAAGATACAATCATATCTGAAAACTATTATGTTACAAACTTTGATATTATATTATTTGCTATGAGATATAATCTACCAATTTTAATTGTTTCCTCTACTGAATTAAATGAACTACGTGGATGGAATATAAAAGATACTGCTAAACGTGTATCTGCTGTAAGAGAGAAATCTAAGTACAATCACGTATGGATGGTTCAAAATGACGATATTAAAGATTTTTATTATATCATAAGACAACCTGGAATTAAGAGAAATATAGTGCCTGAATATATTTTATTCCATAGAAATAACAGCATACGAATTAAAATAGATACACTATCTCCAGTATTTAGAAACCAATTAGAAAAGATTTATATCAATAGACCAACCTTTTATAACTATGTAGATAAATATATACGTCTTATTAATATTAGAAAAAAATTACGTCTTGTTCCTGTTGAAGAAGATACTAGTATTATAAAAATAAAAAGAAAGAAACCAAAAATTGTATTGAGAGAAGAATAATAAATAAAAATATTTTTTTTATTCATTATTTTAATGTAATTACTTTAAAATCCAGGGTCATAATCGTTGTCTTCACCTGTATTCTTAGTTTGAATTGCTCTAACGTTAGAAACAATCTTTATATTGTTAATAGAACAAGGGTCATCAACATTTTCCAATTTAAATAGAGTGTCTATAGTTTCTTCTTTAACCATCTCTCTTACTTTCATACTCTTAACTTTATTCATATCTAAAACAACCTGGAAACTACTTGTTCCAAAATTACCAAGTTGTCCACACATCACATTGGCAGAAACACCACGCAAATTATCTATTTCTCCATGACGTGCTGCACGAAGGAACATCTCAGGAGTTTCTTCAAAAGAAGCTTTAGCTATTGGTCCTATATTATCATTATTAATACCATGACGGAATATCGAGATTGGTTTATCTGAATAACACATTCTATCACATAATAATGCTAGATGATGGTAATTAATATATGTTCCATCAAATTGTATTACTTCTTGGAACTCATTAAATATACTCTGTCTAGCTGCTTCAATACCTAAAACATCGTACATTTCCATTATATTATTCGAGTATGTTTCATAGGGATTAAACTCACTCATTGAAAGTATATCTAATAAGTTTGAACCAACTGTATCAAGCACCCATATTTCTTTTGTATCATAATCTCCATCATTAAAGATAGCAATATTTTGTATTTTACGTATTGTGACTTTAGAAATCTTAGGAATACCTTTCAAAACAATACTATCCATAAGATTATCTTGAATATTTTTCAACATATAAATCTCATCTGATTGGTCTAAACTTTCTTGATTTGTTTTTACTAATCCTTTCTTTTTACTTATTAATTCTTTAAGCCTTATTCTTAATACAAGTTTATCTGAATTATAATCACTATATATACACTCTATATCTTGTGAATACCCATTCTCAATTGCAAAATGAATATCATCCATTGTTATGTTTTTATCTAGTAATATCTCTTTATCAAACTCAAATCTTAATACCCACTTGGATTTTGCTGTTCCATCATCATTCTTCTCTATACAATCACTTACAATTTCTTGGAACTCGTGATATTGTTTCATTAATTCTCTATCTTCTTGAATAAGAGTATTCATATTATCAGGATCAAAGCATATCTCTGAGGATACTATAACGTCTCTTAAAGATGTATGCTCCACTAAATACATTAGCTTCTGTGCCTTTAGACGATCTATACGTTCTTCATTTTTTAAATGTATCGTAATAGAAGGGTTCTTAGGCTCTTTTGATAATGATAGTATTTCTTCAATTCTTGGAACACCACGAGTTACATTTGATTTACTCGATACACCTGCTAAATGGAATGTATTTAGTGTCATTTGTGTAGTGGGTTCACCTATTGATTGTGCAGACAACATACCCACCATTTCACCAGGTGCAACAAGAGATTTTTTGTAATTATGAACAATTGTTGTAAGAAGAAGCATTATTGCGTCTCGATGGAACCGATGGTTGAATATTAATTGTTTTGGATTAATGTAATAATCAAATACAATATAGAATAATTCCGTAGGTTTAGCTAAGTGGATATTATCTAATTGTAATTTAAAATCATTAATTAGTGTATGACATTCAAGAGGTGTAATATTAACAATTGAATTTTTTGTTATATTTAATTGATGCTTGATATTTTCGATAATACGTTGGAAGTTTACAGGTATATTCACTTTATTGTCCATATCTTCTTTAAAGACATTATATATAAGTTCATCACGATATTTTATCATGTTTTGTATTAATATTTTTGTATTTTCAATCATTGTCTTTTCTTCCTTTTTAACATTATCAATAATATCTCTTGTAAAATAATTTCTATAATATAAGGTTTTATTCTTCATATCTTTTGGTATTTCAAAGTGTTCATATATTTGACTAATAGATAACTTAGATAATGGAATAACTTGACCTTCCACTTTCGTTGTATCTATATTATCATCTCCATATGTAAACTGCACAATCTTACTCATATTATTACGAACTGTCATGTCATATTCTACCTTTAAATCCTCCATTCCTTTAATTAATCTTCGTTGAATATATCCCGTTTGACTTGTATCACGAACTTGAAGACCATTTGCCAAACCGAAATTCAATGTTTTTGGAATTGTTAAATCATACATCTTTTTATGTTTTCTCACATCAATATTTTCAATACGAATAATCGCATCTAAAACCACATCATTTACAATGTGATAAGATGGTTTCATTGAAATATTGTAAGATAAACCTTCAAACTCACCAAAGATACCCATACGATTACATAGCTGAGCAAATAAATTAACTTCCTTTTTATTGGTAAAATTAATACAAAGTCCTTTTTCTGTTTTTACTGAAGAATCACCAATTATCATATTTACTATCTTTATTACATCTTGAGTATCACATAATAACATATTCGGAATAAGTTCTTTATCCTCTTTAAATTGTTCTACAATATTATTACTTATGATATAAAATGATTTCGAGGTATTACTCAAACTCATTGTTGATGGTAAACAATCACCAACGGAAATATCTTTTGTATAACGTTCTTCAAACTGACTTTTAGCAGGATCCCATACAATAAGTGATTTGCTTGATGTAACAATAACATCTCGTCCACTTTGTGTAGTGATTTTAAATAATTCATCACCAGGATCGTGTCGTGTCATTGCAGTTACATCTGCCCAATAGACACGACCTGACATATCTGTAGTTGAAATCATAACTCCATTAATATCTAAAATCTCCATATTATCTTTTTTCTCATACTTAATTTTATCCTTTTCATTTTCAAGTCTTTCATCCACCCATTTACCAATCTCGGTATAGTGAACAACATCATTCTCAATAATTATAATAGGAGTTTCCCAAGAAACTGATTTTACAGCAGTATCAATTAAGCCAACACGTCCACCCATGGCATGGAAGAATAATTCTTGAGGTGTTAACCCTTGAATAAATGAACTTTCAACAAATCCTCTTGCTTCTGGACTATCATTATATTTAGTGTAATGGGGTAAAGTTCGGTCTTCAAAACCATATGGTATTCTCTTACCATCTACATTTTGTTGTCCCAAACACGAAATCATTTGAGCAATATTCAAGTGACTACCTTTAGACCCTGCATCAACCATTATTTTAAATCGATTATCACTTGACAGACTTTTTCTTCCTATCTTACCTGCCTCTTCCATTGCTTTATTTAATATACTATTCACACTTGTTTCAAACTCTTCATAATTCGATTTCCCTGTATTATTCTCAAATACACCAATCTGAACCTGTTCAATAAGCCTATTCACATCTCTCTTTTTTTCCATAATAGCTCTTGAAATTTTATTATTCGTGTCACTATCTGCTATTAAATCACTAATTCCTACACTAAATGCAGTCATCTTCATATACTCTGTGATAATATTCTGAATATTATCAATAAAATCAGCAGAAGCATTGTATCCAAAATCATTAAATATAGTATGAATTAATTTTTTGACATTTTTATCTAATTGACCACGCTTCATAACACCATTTATAATTTCTATTATATTATTTGTGGTTGTATCATCTTCATCACCATCATAAGAATTATTTTTAAACTTTAAGTACAAAGGAGGTAGAATTTGTGTTAATACATCAAAGTTTGATAGTTTATTTCTTTTCGACCCATCCTTATTTTCAAACATAGACAAATCCAAATTTTTAATCTTCATTAACAAATTCATTACTTTTTGAGGCGTAAATGAAATATTTTCTCTAGTAAAACGATAACATCCTAGAAGTGAATCTTGGAAAATACCAACAATAGAACTATTGTTTGCTGGACTAATTATCTGTCTTGGAACAATTGCCAAATTGAGAAGTTCTGCACGTGATTCATCATCTTGAGGCATGTGCATATTCATTTCATCTCCGTCAAAATCCGCATTGTATGGTTTGGTATCAGCTACATTCATTCTAAATGTATTTCCATGTTTCATAATTTTTGCTAAATGACACATCATACTCATTCGATGAAGTGTAGGTTGTCTATTAAACAAAACAGGATCATTGTCAATCATATGACGATGGACAATATCACCTATATTTAAAGATATATTTAATCGGTCAACATATCTTAAAGATATGTTTTCGCCATTTTTTTTCTCTAATATTTTAGCACCTGGATATTTATCAGGACCATTTACTACCATATATTTTAATGTATTTATATTACGTTCAGTAACCTTTACAGGATAGGTAATATTCATTGCAATTTTTAATGGAACACCAAGTTGACGAATACTTAGATTTGGATCCGCTGTAATCACACTTCTTGCAGAGAAGTCAACACGTTTACCCATTAAATTACCACGAACACGTCCTCCCTTTCCATTCAACCTTTCTATAATAGATTTTAATGGTCTTCCTGAACGTTGTGCAACCGAAGCAACCCCTGGAATATTATTATTTACCATCATTGCAATATAATATTGTAAAACATTTGTCCAATCCTCAATTACATTCTCTTTTGCATTCTGTTCTATTTTTTCTTGTAATGTTTTATTCGCTTTAATAATATTCACAATAATATGAGACAAATCATCCTCACTTCTTTGTTGTGAATCATGTTTAACTGATGGTCTTACAGCAGGAGGTGGAATAGCTAATACTTGACACACCATCCAATCAGGTCTTGAAAATAAAGAACTGAAACCCATAAAATTCACATCATCATCCGATATTCTTCTAAATATTTTTAAAACAATTTCAGGTGTCATCTTCATTATCAACTTATCTTTATCATTACTATCTATATCTTGAATTTCACTCCATTCTGCATATAATGATGCTAAACCATCTTTTTTAATTTTATCTGGTTGTTTACACCCACACCCATCATCATTCTCTTCTCCACAACGTTTTACTTTACTTGCATTTTCAAAAACATAATCCCATCTATCTTTATTATTCATATCCATCGCCTCTTTATATTTATCTTTACTTATTAGCAGTTTACTACATTTGATACATACACAACGAAGAATTTTATTTATATGAGTAAGATATTGAATGTAGAATACAGGACGTGCTAATTCCATATGTCCAAAGTATCCAGGAGTTTGCATATACGTTAAACCATCTGTAGGACATATCAATCCAGGCTCTAATACACCCATTCTAGGATCAAATAATCCATTGATTACAGGTTTATTATTTACATATGTATCACGACTTGTTATATGTGCTACAGATGACTTTCTGATTTCATCTGGTGACAAAATACTAAATTGAATACCAATAATTCTTGAAATGTTTGTCTCGGTCATGTTTTGAAATTGCATTATATATTATAATATTATCTAATATTTACTTTAATTCAATTTTTTATTTATTAAGATTTATTTTAATTAAAAATAAAATTGAACAATATAAAAACATTATAAAAGTTATAACTATACCCATAGAATTATATGGAAAATACAATGAGTAAAAAATCCAACATTATTAAAGTCATGGATGAAGACTATAACTCTTCAAGTGATTCCGAATATTTACCTAATGAAGATGAAATGTATTGTAGCACTAGTTCTCAGTCTGATGAATGTTCATATGATACAGAAAATGAGGAAGAAAGTGATGTTAATAACAAAGTTCCCAAGTTTGATGAAGTTGAATATCAAAAGATGTTATGTAAAATGTTTCCATCTAAATATATGAAAGATAAAGTTAATTCTTCAACTCATAAAGATAAAAATAAACTTATTAGATTAAAAAAGAAAACAAATAAAGATGAAACTACAATTTCTGATACAAAAAAAAATAAAACTTCTTCTAAAAAGAGGGATATTAAGAAAGAACTTGTATCTGAAACTGAAACATCTGATGAAGAAGAAGACGAAATACTAGATACTAGTGATGATGAGGATGATGATGAAAAATCTAAAAGTTTTAATATTGTTTTCACAATAAAACCATCGAATAAAAATCAATATAGTGATGAAGATGATGATGAAGATGATGATGAAGAGGAAGAGGAAGAGGAAGAGGAAGAGGAAGACGAACATGAAGAAGAGGAAGAAGGGGACCAGGAAGACGATGAGGATGAAGAAGAATTAAACAAGAGAAAAAAAAAGCAAAAAAAGGAAAATGTATATGATGATATTGATAGTGATACAGAAGAAACTTTCTTAAATATTATAAAAACATTAAAAGGAAGTAAAGAAAAAGAAAATATTAAAGAGGAGTGTATGAAAAAGTTTAATAAATATGTTGACAAGGCACGAAAAAAGAGAGAAGAGAGAAAGAGAGTTCAAGAGTTGAAGAAGAAGAAAGAAAATATTAAAAAAATGAAGAAAATGATATTCAGTAATAAAGAAATGAATGATTATAAGTATTTTAAACAACTTGATTTAGAAAAACAAGAAGAATTGATTACTAAAATGAAAGATATAGAGAAAGAATATCATCTAGATAGACCCTATCATATGAGTTTAATTGATTCAACACTTCCAGTTCAATATAAAGCAATCGCTATGAAAAAAGTAAATGTGTTAAAACAAATGGAACCTGGATCAAATGAATATTATAAAATCAAACAATGGGTTGATACATTTATGAGAATACCATTTGGTGTCTATCGTTCTTTACCCGTGAGTATAAATGATGGTTTAGATATTTGTCATGATTTCATGGAAAACTCAAAGAAAATATTAGACGATGCTGTATATGGATTAAATGATGCTAAATTACAAATATTACAGCATCTTGGTAATTTGATTACAAATCCTTCTGCAGTAGGTTCTGCCATTGCTATTAAAGGTCCTATGGGAACGGGAAAAACTACACTTGTAAAAGAAGGTATTAGTAAAATATTAAAACGTCCATTTGAGTTTATTGCCTTAGGTGGTGCTACTGATAGTAGTTATCTAGAAGGTCATTCTTATACTTATGAAGGGAGTATATGGGGGAAAATTGTTGAGATTTTAATTCGTTCAAAATGTATGAACCCAGTAATATACTTTGATGAATTGGATAAAGTTAGTGATACACCTCGTGGTGAAGAGATAGTGGGTATTTTAACACATTTGACAGATACAACACAAAATACACAATTTCATGATAAATATTTCTCTGATATTGATTTTGATTTGAGTAAAGCACTTTTCATATTTAGTTATAATCATGAAGAAAAAATTAATCCAATTTTAAAAGATAGAATGTATCGTATTCAAACAAAAGGATACAATACAAAAGATAAAATTATTATTGCGAAAACACATCTTATTCCTAAAATAGAGAGAAACATTGGTTTTAAACAAGGTGATATTATAATGACAGATGAAATTCTCGAATTTATTATTCAACACGTAGAAGATGAAAAAGGTGTTCGTAATCTTAAAAGATGTCTTGAAATCATATTTAGTAAAATTAATTTGTATAGATTGATGAAACCTGATTCTGTATTGTTTGATAATGTCAAGACAATTGAATTTAAGTTTCCATTAACACTAACTCAAGAAATTATTAATAAATTAATACAAAAGAAAGATATTGAAAATGAATCTTTCCGTTTTATGTATAGTTAGGATTGTTTACGTGTATACTTCTTATTCTTCTTCTTTAACTTTCGACTTCCTCGTAAACCACCTGAACGTTTACTTGTTAATAATAATTTTTTTTTATATCTATCATATACTTCTGCAATACTTATTCGTTCTGTATAACGTGATTTTATCATATCCATAATCAAATCATAAAAAGATGACATATAAGGTGATAATAAAGTAGGTTTTTCATTTATATTAAACTTACTTCTTGTAAATGCATTCCACATCTCAATAAATAAAATACCCATACTAAAAACTTCACTTTTCATCAAAATCTCTTTAATAAAGCTTTTAATTACTTTTTTTCTAATTTTAATATTGTCAGGAATTGTATCAATGAAGTCAATATACCAATCAATATCAAAATTATCTAGATAAAGATTACCACCTTCGATATATTTTTTATTATACTCAGACATATAACTCAAACTATATATTTTGTTTATTCTTTCTTTAAATATCTCTCTTGTAGTCTTTCCTGTCATTTTATGAATATCATTTACGTTACTAAGTAATAATCGTAAGTTTGACATTAAAAAACTATCTAGTAATGTATTCCGTTCTACTTTTCTAGTTTCTATATCCAACATCAATGGGTCAAATAAAATAACTTCAATAGGACGGATAAAATAACCTCGTTGAAGATCTAATTCATCAAGATTAAAATCATCTAATTGAATAGAGAGACCAAAATCAATATAATTGAAACGATGTATTCCCTCCTGCTTTTTTATAACTATATTATCTGACTTTATATCAAAATGAAGATATTTATGCATACTCATTTCTTTTAATCCATAAATAATATTATGAAAATCACGCAAAAAATGTTGTATTTCACTATCCGTAAATGGCTCTCCTTTAATTTTATTACCTAGATATTCACTTAAAGGATCTCCACCATCTTTCATTTGTAAAATACGTAATTTTTTATCCCAACCTTTCTCATTAATATCTATATCATTATCTAATAACAATTCACAATCACGAAATAGATTATCACGTTCTAAAGTTGGATATGCTGGAATACACATTGTATGTGGTGGTAAATGATATTTAAACTCTTTATCTATATTGTGAACTCTATCACTTTCAACAAGCTCTTTAAATGCTTCGTCACGAAGCATCAATTTTGAAACTACATTATCAGGTCTTCGTTTTAATTCTCCCTTGCAATGTAATGGTGGTCTATATACACATCCATAACTTCCTTCACCAATTAACTTTCCACCTTTCATATATTATTTATATATATTAAATAATATATTTAATTACTTAGACATACAGCAATAAATTGTTCAAGTAGTAAATCATACACTCGATTAAAATGATGTAATGCTTCTTCTGCATCGTATCTATTTTTATGATGAAAACTTGTCATATTTTTAATTAAATGATAGAACTCATTTTCTAATTTATTGTCATTATCTTCTCTATCCATATTGAACTTACTTGAAGAACTCAACATATTCCATAATTCTATCATAATTAATCCCATACTAAAAACATCATTCTTTTTCAATACATTACGAAGATAATTATTATAATTCTCTTCATGTATCTTTCCCCCTGAAACTATATTATTATTTGTAATTTCATTCATATACTCTGTGAAAATACTATTTTTACCTGGTTTATCTTCTAGAAATTCTTCTTTACTTGGTAAATAAATACTCTTTGAACCTTCTATATTATCATCATTAAAATCAATAGCATAAGAGTCTTCATATATAAATTTCATATAATCATATAATATTTCTCTTTCTTTTGGTTTATTATGAAATAATATTTTAATTGGCGATTTTAAAAGTGTTTTTTTAACATCTTCTTGTTCATTATCTTTATATTTTTTACTTTTACCAAGTTTTTTTTTAATAGGAGAACTATCTAAAAGAACTAGTTCAAATGGTCTTACAAAATAACCACTATTGAATATACTATCAAATGGTTCATCTTCATCCAAATTATTAATTGCAAGACCAAAATCAATATAATTAAACCTATATGTTTGATTATTCTTCTTTCTAACTACTATATTATCACTTTTAATATCATAATGAACATATTTATTATCCATCATTACTTTCAATCCTTCAAATAGATTTTTTATTCCCATGATAAAAATTATTTTTTTTTTAGTTCGTTCATCCTTCATTTTATCTAAAGCATTAGTTAATGAAGTTCCACCATCGGGAATTTGTAGTATTGCTAATTTTTCAAACCATTCTCTTGGTTTTTTTTCTTTCAGTTCCATTGCAATATCACAATCTCTGAACTTATTATCTGTCTCTTCATCTGGCTCTTCAGGTAAGCATTTTTCTGGAGTTGGTAAATGAAATCTAAATGTGGGATCTATTCTATCTATATATTCATTTTCTTTTAGTTCTTTTTTTGCCTCTTTTCGTTTCATTAATTTAGATACAACATTTGCACGTCGTGAAGTTTCACCTTTGCAAAGAAGAGCAGGACGATAGACACAACCATAACTTCCTGAATCTATAAACTTACCTCCTTTTCTTTTCTTTGTTTTTTTACCACCTCTTCTTCTTGTATTCTTTATTGTGTTATTTCTATGTTTTCCTAATATTCTTGTCATATATATTTATATCATATTATTTTTTTACTAAACCAAGTTGTTGTAAACGTTTTCCTATATCTCCATCACTCATGACACATTGATTAGATGCTATATTATATACTTGACCTGGTGGACATTGTGGTGCTTTTTGAAGAGCCTTATTTACTTTCTCTCTATTAATTCTCTTATGGATACCAACCTTTTTTAATCTTTTTGCAATAGTGCTATCCTCTTGAATACAATTTTGACTAATAGGATTATAGATTTGCCCTTGTGGACATTGGCGATAAATGGGTCGTTTTTTACGTTTTTTTGTATGTCTCATTATATCCTTTTTTGTAAGTTGTTTTCGTGGTGCAAGCCTTAGATTAATAATTCTTCTTCCTAATTTTCCGTCTTTATCTACACAATTTTTTGATATGATATTTAATACTTCACCTGTAGGACAATCTTTAGCCTTTCGTAAATGTCGTCCAACTTTTTCTCTCTTAATTGTTTTATATAATCCTATCTTCTTAATTCTTTTTGCATTAGGATGGTCTTTATGAATACATTGTTGAGAAATAATATTATACACCTCATCTTCTGGACAATCTTCATATTTTCCAATACGTGTAAATCTCCTATCACGAAAAGCAATATCCTTGAATTTATTTCTTCTTGTTTGTGTTTGTCGTCGAATATGTCTTGTATCTTCATCAATTAACGTCAACTCTTTCTTTCTAATTTTTCTAGTTTGTCTTCTTTCTCTCTTTCTTGATGGTTTAATAGTGGCTTTATTATCCTTTTTCAATTCTCTATTAATGAGCTCTAACATCTTTAAAAATATTCTATATCCTTCAATAGGTGAAAGTCTATCTTTAATATTTGAGTTTGTATATCCTTTAATAATATCGTAAAACATGCTTTCTATCATTGTTAAATTATTTGGCTTTCTTTGAATATCAAACTTCTCTCGTTTTAATGCTCCCCATAATTCGATTAAAAATATACCAAAACTATATGTATCCACACTTTTTAATATATATATTTTAAAGTTTCTTTCACCCATTTCTCTATAAAGTGAATAATATTGGTTAAGTTTTAATCCATCCATATATAGGTTTGCGTGTTCTTCTGTACTCTTAACTTCTTCTTTTTTTCCATTTTTTATAAATCTAGAATTATAATGTTTTTTATTACTTGTTCTAAAGAGATACTTCATGACAGAACGTATGTCATCAAATCTTCTATCCCGTAGAAGAGAGAAAAATGTTTCTCTCGATGAATATATTTGTAACTCTTTTTCAAGAAATAAATTATTTACTGGCTCATTATAAGTAAATACAATATCCATTGGATAATGAATAGAGTCTATTGATGGTATAAAGTCATCTTCAGTGAGTTTATCAAAATTATCAATCATATAAGAAAGTCCAAAATCAATAAAATTAAACCTATAAGTTTTTTTATTAAACAATATATTTTCATCCTTGATATCACCATGTAAAAACTCATGTTCATACATATCTTTCAATCCATAGAATAAATTTTCTAAACTAGCTATTAATTTCATTCGATTTAAATCTTTATTTCCTTGAAAAATACTTTTCAAAATATTATCCATAGATACACCACCATCTTTATATTGAAGAATACGAAATCTATCTTTCCAACCTTTTTCTTGTGGTGCGCCATTGATAGCAGCAACGAAGCATTCGTGTAAATTATTATCTATTTTTTTATCAGGTTTTGCTGGCTTACATATAGTTGGTCTCTTCAAATGATATTTATACGTGTTATCTATTTTATCAATTACATTTGTAATGCTATGTTCTTTTATAGCATCATCTTTTTTCATTATTTTTGATACTTTATTTTTAGGTCTTTCTGAACTCCCTTTACAACGCAATGGAGGACGATACACGCAACCAAAAGAACCTTCATCAACATAGGCACCTCCTATTTTATTCATATATAATATTTGATATTATATTTTCAAACATTATATTTCTGTTTTGTAGATGTTTATGGAACGAATACGTTTTCCAATATCTCCATCTTTAGAAACGCACCTATTTGATACTACATTATACACTTGTTTATCATTACATTTTGATGCTTTTCTTAAATGTCTTGAAATAGCATCATGATCTACTTTACCATCTAAACCAACCTTTTGAAGTCGTTTACCAATAGAACTATTTCTTTGAATACATTTCTCACTAATTGGATTATACATTTTATTTTCAGGACAAGGTTTAAAAAGTGGTCTATTCTTTCTTGTTGCCCGTCGTATCAATCTTTTATGGTCTCTCTTTGTTAATTGTTTTCTTGGTGCAAGACCAAGATTTATAATTCTTCTCCCAAGTGGATTATTCTTATTCACACAATTATCAGAAACAACATTTCGTATTTTTCCAGGAGGACAATCTTTTAGTTCACTTAAACCCTGTTTTACTTTTTCACTTCGGATATTTTTATGTAATTCTAATTGTTTTATTACTTTAGCATTGGGATGATTTTTTTGAATACATCGTTTAGAGATTACATTATATATTTTATTTTCAGGGCAATCCTTGTATATATCTTTACGACCTTCTAAACTAAATCCATATGTAATTGCGTGTTCATCTTCTAAACTTTTCTCTCTCTTTTGTGTTTTTGTCTTCTCTCTTGATTTTTCTCTTCTCTTGGTTCTTCTTTTCTCTTTTCTCTTTACTATTTTTAATATTTTCTTATATTCCTCATAAGCTTCACTTGCATTCATTCGTTTTGTTATATTAGCTCTAGTCATATTACGTATTAAATCGTGGAATTTACTTTCTGCTTCATTAAGCATATTACTTTTTTTTAAAGAGTATTTTGTTCCTGTTAAGAACTCCCAAATATAAGTAAGAAATAGACCAAGTGAATATACATCAATGTGGATCATAATAAAGTGTGAAAACTTCTTGAAATCACGATTAAATAGAGTATCATATACATTATAATAATCTTCATAATAACCTGATTCTAGAGAAACATCATCTAAATACATATGGGGATCTCCTCTCTCTAACCCTTCATATAGGTCTTTGATGGAATTATATAGTTTAGCATCTTTCAGTATAATACTATTCTTAACATTAATGCTACTATAATCATTTGCACAGATTGACTTTAAAACTGCATCTATTTTATCAAATTCTTTATTCAGAAGTAACTCGTAAGTTCTACCATTAAAATTAGTATATCTATTATTATGATATACCTTGATTTTGCGTAAAGGATAATTTTCTAGAAATCCAACATCTAAAGGTCTTACATGATGACCGAAAGATGGAAACGAACGTTTTGGAACAAAATCTTCAACATTAAAAGAAAGTCCAAAATCAATATAATTCATTTTAAATGTTTCAGGGTTTATCACTATATTATTATAATTAATATCACCATGAACAAAACCATTCTCATACATTTCTTTTATTCCTAAAAAAAGTGTTTTAAGTTCTTTCATAAAACGATTTACATTAATATCTTTTACATTTTCACGATGTTTTTCTATGAATGAATGGATAGAAATACCTCCATCTTTATATTGTAAAAGACGAACTTTATCTTTCCAGTTATCGGGTGACTCTTGAATTATTTTATGTATAAAATCACAATCACGTAACATATTATCATGTTTATCAACTAATTTTTTGGGTTCACACATACGTGGTGTAGGTAGATGAAAGTTAAAGTTGTTATCTATACGATCTATAACTTTTACATTATTTAATTCTTTAATTGCTTCATCTTTTAATAGAACTTTTGAAATCATTCCTTTTTCTCTCTTCTTATCTCCTTTGCATTTTAAAGCTGGTTTATACACACAACCATATTGACCTTTTGCAATAAACTTTCCACCTATTTGATTGGCTTTCATATATAATTTACATATATAATAAATTATATATTATTAGAATTCTGTCATGTGTGTTCTATTACCCCCTCTAGTATTTAAGTAGTCAATTTGTTCAGGTGTCATACATGCACACCCTCCACCAGTAAATCCACCCGAGATTAAAAGTCCACCCTTTGAACTAAATTTAGAACCACAGCATTGAGGACTGAATTGGGTATCTCCTAAAAACGACATACTTTCTTCAGGACCAACAAATCGTGAACCTTCACTACCTTTTCTATGATAAGCTAATCTTTCCGCCTCTTCTATTTTTCTATCATCTGTATCCCAACTCCCAAGAACACCAGTTCCCATTCTATAATCAACTGAACTTCCTAACATTGATAATCCTTCTTTAAGACCCACCCTACTACAAGAACTAATAAGGTGTAAATTTGCTAACCATAAAATAACAATCGCTATAATAATTAATTCAGCACGAATTTTTAATCCAAACACATTTATATCCATTATATATATTAAAGAATAAAATAATATTTATAAAAGACATTCTATATTTCCATCATAATCTGCAAATTTGTAATTTTCTAAATAGAAATACTTTTTATCAGTTAAAATGTGATATAATTTATTTGTACTATCATAGGAATGATAATATTCTATATCTAAGTTTAATGTAGAAGTTGTTTTATCATCAATATATAAAATATTATGTGATTTTCCATAAATATATTTTTTATTTGGTAATTTTATTTTATACGTGGCATTATTAAGAACTTCTACAACTCCAATAACAGAAATATTGTTTTTTAATTTATCGTTTATTTTGATTTCTTGAATAGATTTATGTGTTCCATCATTCATTTCAATACTAGTAGAACCAATAAATCCACCCTCTAAATGGTTCATAATAGTATATTTTTTCAAAATAATATTTTTTATATCTGTTTTTTTAGAGTTTCTAAGATTTATTAATTGTTTTTCTAAATGATTGATTTCTTCGTCTTCAATATCATCCCAATCCGAAAATATGTTATTCAAGATATGGATAGATTTACTGGTTGTATTAATACAGAATATATATTTTTTATCGTAATCCTTTAAATAAACTGCATCAGGTAGTAATTCTACAGGAACCCACTGATTATAAACGAAGACATTATGATTTCCAGATACAATGCATCCTCTATATTTATACATTTCTGTTTCTTGGATTTTATCATCTTCTTCATGACATCGTAATACTTTAAATACAGAATGAACAATTGAACCATCTTTTAAAACATCGCCAGGAATTATATCTTTTATATTTTTGGTTTCGTTTATTGTTTCTATTTTTGTAAACTCATCAAAACACTTGGGTCTTCTAGGTAGACTTCTCTTTGTTTTACCTAGAAGACGTCCAAACTCAACTAATACTGGTAAAACAAATCCAGTAACAATTCCAAAAATAACTAAAAGCGGTGCAGCAAGAGGGGCTAAAAACAAAGATGCTAATAATTTAGCCGCAATACCAGCTAATATGACTAATCCTCCAATAACTAAAGTAATAAAAACACGAATAAATAATAAAACACTAAAATATCCTGTTAATAAAACATACATTTTTGCAACAATAACACCAATCGCTTTTTGCAATGTATCTCTTAGTTTAATAAACATGTATTGGATTGGAATAATAAAGCCAAATACCCTAGAAATAATACGCTGGTTAATATTTACTAAATTATCAGTGACATCTGCGATTTTAACACGAATACCTTGAATATTATCAGATATAATACTTATGGATTGATAAATTATATTCATGACAAATAAAATAGGTCTGAAAAAGTTGGCTGATATTTTTTCGAAAATACTATTTATACAATAATTAAAGTTTGAATTTGTAAATTCTAAAGTTCCTTTATCATTTGGTTTATTAATTAATCCTGCAAATGGCATTACCATAGGATTACATCTTTGTCGAACCCAATCTGCCTTAATTGGTTTTAATTGGCTCAATACATAAAAATAAGAGAAAATAATAAAAAAGATAAGGAGTATAAGAATGGTCATAGTGAATGACCCTCCATAAAAATCAAAGTATCCTTTTTGGTTATATATCTTGGAGAATATATTTTTAATATCGATAGGGTTATCCATATGTTATTTATAGATATAATTATTGTGTATTTAATTTATCATTCTCTTTTATTTCGTTGTCTTCCCAGTCCCAAAATTTATATTCACCAATAGGAATAATGTGATTTGAAACAATCAAGCAAGACATTTTATTTGTTTGAATATTTCTCTCTACAACTGAATGTTTATAATCTTTTACTTCAAGGAACTTACCACTTATAGGGTCTTGCATATAATGACTTCCAGTAACATAAATATAGTCTTTATATTCATTGCTGTAGATTTTATAATATAGATTTTCGTGATCATTTTTATTTCCTCTAATAATCATAGAGGCTTCTACTTTAGCACCATTACTTAATATATCACCAATTTCTATAGTATCCATCTCTTTATATGTATGATCCATTAATTTGACTTTTGTTTTAGGATGGAAACACACAAATCTTAGTGTTTTGCCAATAGGACCTGCCATAATACTAGAACCTGTTTTCATTCCAGTATCCATAAGGTACACCGTTAAAGTAACAGTTCCAATTAATTTATCCATTGTATCTTTAAGTTTAATAATCATTTTTTGAAACTCAAGCATAATATTAATAAATATACCTAGAATACTACCAATAATATTTGTAAAGTTTGAAGTAATACTATCTATTTTCTTTCGTATCCATTGAATATTATTTAGTAAATCACCAATTACATTCTGTATTAAGGTCATAATATAATTTGTTGGTTTTAGTAATTCACCAATATAAGAAGTCTGCATATTTTGGATACAATAAGTAAAATTAGATACAGGATCGTGTCCAAAATAACCAGCAAACGGAATAACGGATGGAGAACATCTGTATTTCGGCCAATTTGATTTAATATTATTCATGCCTATTGTAAATGTATTTATAAATGACAACAAAACAAACATTAAAATAATAATAACAGATAAAAATATATCGCTAAACTTCATATAATAATATAATTTGATATTTTATTTTAACATTCTACATTTAAAGATAATTAAATATAGAATGTTAGAATGGATAGAGTGAGTAAGATGGAGCAAATACAAAAAGAAGGATTGGATTTATTTAAGAAGAAAAATCAAGATTATGGTGATGCTTTTGCAAAATATGGAGTTCTTGGTGTTTTAGTAAGAATAGAAGATAAACTTCAACGTTGTATATCTATTACAAATCGAAAAATAGAATTGGTAGACAATGAAACAATGAAGGATACACTCATTGATTTACACAATTATTCAGCAATGGCATTGATGTTAATGAGTGAAAAATGAAGAATATGAATTATTTTCTTCTAGTTGTATTTTTATTTTTCATTCTTTTACGTCTTGTATGTTTTTTCTTCTTATCTTTTCTATTTCCTCCTTTATGTGTATCTTTTGGGTCAAACTCATCATAACGACTATTTTCTTGTGCTTTAAGAAGTAGTTTAGCGTTATTTATTGATCCTTCTTGTGTTCCAGCAGGTCCTTCTACATTTCCAACATCAAATTGTGGAATGGTATGACCTCCACCTTTTATTAGTTTAAAGTTTGTTTCTGTATTTTCTGCATTAGAGCCATTGTTAGGATTAATCATACTAGCTTGTTCATTAGATTCGTGTTGTATTTTCAAGATAGCTTCTTCATTTGCATTTGTTGCACCATATTTATAACCTTGAACTAAAGCTGGTGGTATAGATGGTTCTCCACCTCCTTTATGTATCTTTTCTCTCTTTTCTTTATCAGGTTTTTGTTGCTTGATAATACCAGTACATTTATACAATTCGACATATGAGTATACTTTATAAAAGTTTTCATTATCTAGTATCCAATCTTTGATTTCTTTATTAATCTTATTTTTTTTATAATTATATTTTAGATTACCAAGATTATACGCTATAAGAGAGAGAGTATAGAGAGAAACAATAGTATGTTTTCGAAGAATATCAATCACATTAAATAAAGGAAGAAGTCTATCATAATCCTTTAGTTCTATTGTTAAGTGTATATAAGTTTCTGTTTTATCAAGTAGTTGTTTTTTATCTAGTCTACTAGCAATATTTGGAACATTCCAATTGATATTCCAATTAGGACAAATTTTAGATTTAGATAATTTTTGGTTATTAATTTTCCAATTATCTACATTAAATATATTTTTTTCTGTATCTTGATATCCAAGAAGAACATTTTTATCAAATGTGTCTGTAATAATAGTTGTGTTATCAATCATATATAATATATAACTATAATATTAGTTTAAATAAATAAAAAAATAAGTTTATATATTTAAAGTATATGGACAATTTAACACATAATGAACGATTAAATTTGAGTAAAATGATACGAGAATATGATAGTATAGAAACAACCAGTAAGATAAGAGAATTAAGACATAGTCAACAAATTAAAGAAAATGTTATGAAATTAATAAAACTAAAGAAAGAATATTCTCGTATTCGTACATCGAATTATAAACAATTCAGAGAGATATGTGAAAATAGATGTTTTTTCTTATATAACAACTATACAAATATATTTAATCGTTTAATAAAAGATGAATTGAATGAGAATATATTATTTAATTTTATTGAAATATTATCTCAAATTGAAGATGAAAAAATTGACCAACACGAAGGTTCCTATAAAGTAGGTTTATTATTAAAAAACTTATATATTGATACTAAATTAGGAAACGATAAAAATCCATCTAAGAAAAAAAATAAAAAACCAATAAAGAAAATTAAATGGAATGAATTTAAAATTCTAGATTTAGAAAAATAATATAATTACTATATATATACAATGGGTAGAAGTTTAGCAGCAATTCGTTTTTCTAGAGCCTCAAGACCTGGACATACTAAAGGATCACGTGCATCTAAGAGTGCAGCAGTAACGTCACCTGGTGCTCCTCTAATTGGACGCTGGAGAGGTTGTAAAGGATGTAAATAGAGTATAAAATTGATATAAATATTATTATATAATAAATGTAATAATATTCATGATAGGTCGTTCTTTAATTATTGTTGAGTCACCAGCTAAATGTAAGAAGATAGAGGAGTATTTAGGGAAAGATTATAAATGTTTAGCATCTTATGGACATATTCGTGGATTAGATGTTAGTAAAGGTATAAAATGTATTAATGTAGAGAAAGATTTTGAACAATCGTTTAAAATTTTATCGAATAAATATTCTGTGATTAAAAAACTCAAAGATGGTATAGAAAAATGTAAAGATATTTATATTGCAACAGACGATGATCGTGAAGGAGATGCGATTGCGTGGCATTTATGTGAGATACTTAAATTACCACTAAACAAAACAAAGCGTATTATATTTCATGAGATTACAAAAGATGCTTTAATGAATGCCATAAATAATCCCATTCGATTAAATATGGCTTCGGTAGAATCTCAACGAGCAAGACAAACTTTAGATGTATTAATTGGATTTAATGTATCACCTATGTTATGGAAATATTTAAATCAATATAACTTATCTGCAGGAAGGTGTCAAAGTGTTGCGTTGCGTTTAGTATATGAGAATTATCTCTCTTTAAGAGAGAAGAAGGCTTGTGCTGGTTATGAAATAAAAGGATATTTCACAGATAAGAATATACCTTTTCATTTAGAGAAGTATATAGAGGATAGAGATAAGATTGATAGTTTTTTGGAGGAGTCTGTAAATCATGATCATACATTATTTCTCTCTCGTAGTAATTCAGACAAAGGTGTGAAAGAAATAAAGAAAGAGAGAAATCAACCATTACCTTATACGACTAGTTTATTACAACAACAAGCACATTCTATATTGAAATATAGTCCCAAACAAACAATGTCAATTTGTCAAACATTATATGAGAATGGATATATTACATATATGAGAACAGATAGTAAAAAATATAGCAAAGAGTTTATTGAAAAAGCAAGTTCATTTATTAATAAAAAATGGGGTAATGAGTATGTTTCAAAAACACTAGATAAGATTACAATTACTAATAAAAAGACAAAAAAGATAGAGAAAAATAATATTCAAGAAGCCCACGAAGCAATTCGTCCTACTAATCTATTAAAAATAGACATTAAGGATGATAATAATTCATCAATTGGTATACGAGAGATAAAGATGTATCATTTAATATGGTGTAATACAATAGAGAGTTGTATGTCTCCTTGTTGTTATTATTCAATGACGGGATTTATAAGTTCTCCAATCCAAAACGTGTATTACAAACATTTATTTGAAAAGATAGATTTTCCTGGTTGGTTAATTGTTGAGAAAATATATAAAAATAAGAATATTTATGAGAAAGATGAAGAATATGATTTTATAAAAAGTCATTCAGGGACTATTGAATACAATAAAATAGTATGTGAATATTCATTACGTAATTTAGGTCAACATTATACAGAGGCTTCATTAGTTTCTTTATTAGAGAAACATGGAATAGGAAGACCTTCTACATATTCTAGTTTAGTAAGTAAAATTCAAGAGAGAAATTATGTATTAGTTCAAGATGTAAAAGGTAAAAAGGTAGATGTTACAGATTATATTTTAATTGATAATGAGATTGAAGAGAGAACAACAACTAAAATGTTTGGTAATGAGCAAAATAAGTTAGTGATACAGCCACTAGGTATAATGGTAATAGAGTATTTATTAAAGTATTATGATAATATATTTAATTATGAGTACACATCAAGAATGGAAGAAATGTTGGATAATATAGTAGAGAGAAAGATGACTTATTTAGAATTATGTGAAAAAGCCTACAAGGATATTTCAGTTATAACAGAGAATATACATGAAGATAGAGTAGAATATGAATTAAAAAGTAGAAATGTGGAGAATAACAAGAATTGTATATATAAATACAAGATTACAAAGTATGGTCCTTGTATTTTAAAAACACAAGGTGAGACAAAAGAATATTTGAAAGTGATAGATGATATTGATATTGAAAAATTAAAGAACAACGAGTATTTTGTAGAGGATATTATGAAAGAAGAAAACGATACTCAAATCATTGGTGTTTATCAAGACAAGAATGTTGTATTAAAAAAAGGTAGATATGGGTATTATTTACATTGGAACGAACAAAATTATAGTTTAAAACAGATGGGTAAGAATATATCTATAAAAGACATAACAATAGAAGATTTTAAAAAGTTAGTTCAGAGTGATGATAAAAGGAACATCTATAAGTTATCAGAACAAGTTAGTATTCGCAGTGGTAAATATGGATGTTATATTTACTATAAAACAAAGAAAATGAAAAAACCAAAGTTTATATCACTTCATAAGTGTCCATTGTTGTCTAAAAATATAGATTTGCAAACAATAAGTTTGAATGATTTCGAAAAGGAGAAAATTGTTTTATGGTGTCTAAGTCAATAAAAAAGTATTTATATAAAATATAGATAATGGAAAAGAAAGATATATACAATATTATTTTAACTTTTATAATAACTATAGCTATTTTGCATATAATAAATATATTTATACCTGTATCTTTATTTAAAGGATTTTCGATTATGATATATTCTTTTACATTAATAATTATTTTATTATCAGGTGGGGTTGCATTTTCTCTCTATGATGATATTCTAGATTATATATATTTACTTTATTATGTGGTTACAAATGCACTTCCTATAGTAATATTATTATATACAAATATAAAATATGTAAATATTATTGAGAATGAGAATATTAAATTAGATAGGTATAATACACTTCTTACAATATTTATATTCCTATATTTATCACATTTGTTATTGTTGTACAATTCATTCCATAGTGATTTTGGATTTAATAATTTGTTTATAGGAAATGCTTGTTTATCACTATTTAATTTGTTTATATCTGGTTTAATATGGAGGGAGATTTCTTTTTATGTAACAGATGGATAATAAATAAAAGAGTATATAATTCCGTAATTGGTTTCATTTTCCCAAATCCCAGATATTTTAAGTAATAATCGGATAGTATTTTTTTCTTCAACTAGGTTTTCTTTACTATTCACTTTAATTTGTTTAGTCATAATTTGATTATAAAGATTATATAAAGGTTCTTTATTGGTTCTGAACTTTTTAAACTTTAATATTATTTCTTCTTCTATATTTTTAATTTTATTCATAATTTTAAAATTTACAGATGGAGAGAAAAATACTTTATATTTATTATAATAACTTATTATATTGATTGATTTTAATGGTATTAGGATATGAATATTGGACAATATTATTGTATCAGTTGAGTATATTATATTATAAAACGAGCTATTTTCGACTATTGTGTTTGGTACTTTTTTGCCGAAAAATACATTGTATATATTAAAACTATTTTTTTTATCATCACAATCCAATATGATATTCATTATTATGATATATGTAATAGTATTTAATATATTATAATAATGAATAATGTTAATAGATATCATTCTTTTGATAGTATTTCTTTAATAACATTTTGAATGAATATTAGATTGGTATTGGAAGGGTCTGTTATGGTGTGTAAATCTTCATTAGTTATATTTTGAAATCTTTCAACATCTTGTAAAATAGTTTGGAATGTATTTTCTATATGTTCTAACCATGCTTTATATAGATTAGGGTGTGTTGTCATCATATTGTTAGAGTTATGTTTGCTTGTTTCTATTTTCTCTCTCAACAATGTAGTATAATGTTGAATGAGTGTATTCATTTTATAATATAAGAAAAAAAATATATTTATATTATACTTTATTAAAAATATAAACATTATAATACAAATATAGTAATGAAATTTTTAGAGACTTCATTTGATAGTTATGTTAGAGAGATTGAACGAATGAATTTACATAAAGAATATGAAAAATATTATTCATATTTTCCAACACGAATAAAGGAGATGAACCATTCTATATTTTATGGCGTTGAATCGTGTGGTAAGTATTCACAGATGTTAAAGATGATTAGCAAGTATAGTCCATCTAAATTAAAATATGAAAAGAGAATAAACATAACGATACAGAAGAAGTATAATTTTATTTTCAAGATTAGTGATATTCACTATGAGATTGATATGGAATTATTGGGTTGTAATAGTAAGATAATATGGGGAGAGTTTTTATCACAAGTGATTGATATTATTTCAACAACAAAAAATAAAGAAGGTTTTATAGTGTGTAAGAATTTTCAGAAAATAAACTTAGAGTTATTGGATATATTTTATAGTTACATTACGAATTTACCAAGTAATATATATATACGATTTATACTATTAACAAGTTGTCTTTCTTTTTTACCACAATCTTTTTTGGATTCATTTAATATTCTAAAGTTTAAGAAGCCATCGATAATAAAATATAATCGGCTTTCGAATAAAAAACTTAAAAAGACTGATTTGAAAAATATCAATAATATTAAAGATATAAAGAATGATAATATATGTGAAATAAATAAAACAGATATAATATCAAATAAGATTATACTTTATTTAAAAGATAAGGATAAGTTTGATGTGAATGAATGTCGAGAATATTTATATAATATATTAATATACCATTTTGATATATTTGAAGTATTATGGTGTATTCTAGAAAAACTGCAAAATGATATACCTTTAAATAAATATTATGAATTAAATATAGAGATTTATAAATTCTGTGCGTATTATAATAATAACTATAGACCCATTTTTCATATAGAAAAAATTATTATTTATATATTCAAGTTACTTCACAATATAGAGTGAATAAGTTTTTTAACTTTATATGAAATAAAAATATAATTTATAAACTATATTTTTATTTTACATTATATGATTTAATTTATTTCTTACGAATGACACGACGTTTAGGTTTTGCTGGTGTTTTTGTATTTTCATTTGTTTCCTTATCTTCATTATCGCTATCACTATCACTATCACTATCTTGAACATTTACATCTTGAGTTTCTGTTTCAGGTGTTTCTGAAGCTTCTTTTTCATCATCTTCTACACTTGTGAGATCATTTTTATTTACATTCAAGAAACATTTACCTTCAAACTTGACTGGTTTCTTTACCATTGCCTGTTTTAATTGCCAAGATACACCAAACTTACCCCCTGCATACCAAATACCATTGCACTGCAAGGCACATACTACGTGTGAAGACTTGGGGATATAATTCTCAATAATATCAGTATCAGTTTCCACAAATTTATTATTCAATGTCAAGTTTCCCTCCATATCATACAATTCAATGTTAAATTTACCTTCCCAATATGAGATCTTGACACGAAGTGTTGGGTCTCTTGAATAGTCAGGTTCTCCACTTTCCTTATCTTTTGGATAACGAACAAATGGTGTAAACAAGGCTTCGGCTACTTCCTTTGTCATTTTAGACTTATTAAACCAATCTTTACTATTATGAACGCAACTATCAAGAACTTGTTCTTCAAGTTCTTTCAATTTATTAAAGAAGTTCTTTACATTACTCTTATTAGAACTACATTGAAGATTCATATTATAACTTACACGACCATTATCTTCATCAACCATTTTATTAATTCCCCAAGTCAATACAAGGGGTGTATCAATAAGCAATCGGTTGCCATTATACATCAAAGGGATAGTTTTACCACCCCTAGAAGTGGTCTTCGGTGTACCATAACATACAGAAGATACATTCAAATCATCATAATGCGTAAGAAGTTCTTGAGCGGACATTCTTGTTATTGTATAGTTAGTATATATTGTAGGATTTTCTTTAAATCAATTTTATGAGAAATTAATTAAAATGTTTGGTTTTGTTCCACACCATATAAGATATATAGATATTATATAAAGATATTAAAATTAAAATGTCAATATAGTATATATGATGGATATTATATCTTATATACAAAAAGATGAAAATATAAAAAAGTATTTTAATAATAAAAATAAAAAGAAGATAACAGATGATATGTTTAAAATACCAAATGTTGATACTATAGATAATTTTATGCGTTATAATTATAATGTGAAACAATTGAAAAAAATATGTAAGTTTTATAAACAAAAAACAAGCGGAAATAAAAATGATTTATTAAGACGTATAATAAGTTATTTACATCTATATAAGTATGCATGTTTAATTCAGAAGAATTGGAGAATGTTTATAGTTAAAAAGTATTTGAAATTAAAAGGTCCTGGATTTCTTAATCGTAGTGTATGTGTGAATAATACAGATTTTTTTCTTCTAGATGATTTAAAGGAAATTCCAAGTAAAGAGTTTATTAGTTTTAAAGAGAAAGATGGTTTTATTTATGGTTTTAATATATTTTCTCTCTATACACTGATTAAACAAGGTGGAGAGATACAAAATCCATATACAAGAACAATTCTAGACACAACTATAAAAAACAATGTGAATGAATATATTCGTCTTTCTAATATCCTATCTATCCCTTTAAATTTAAAGATAGAAAATACAGATACCTATCTATCAGAAGACCAAATATTTAAAATGAGAGTAGAAAAATTATTTAAATTTATGGATGATATGGGCAATTACACAAACTCCAAATGGTTTATGGATTTATCGTGTTCACGTTTATACCGCTATGTATGTGAAATTGAAGATTTGTGGAATTATCGTTTACAGCTTACTAGAGAGATGAAAGGATTAATATGTCCTCCTTACGGAAACCCTTTTTATAATGTAAATATGCATTCTTTTGCACGAGATACTAGAGAGAGAAATCTTATGAAGGTTCGTAAAGTAGCATTGCAAATCATTGAAAATTTATGTTATAATTCAGTAAATGATGAGCATAAGCAGTTAGGTATAATATATTGTTTAACAATATTTACAATGGTTAATGCAGACGCTTGGGAGGCAATGCCTTGGTTATATGAATCGACATTATAAATTATTATTTATACCATTCACCCTTTTATATATTTTTGTTGTTAAAGAACTTAAAAAGACACTTGTATATAGTATTATAATAAGATGCCAAGAAAAATGAAAAGTTCTGCACCTAAGAATGAAGTTGTAACTGAAGATGTAAAAGAGGTTCAAACTGCTGAGCCTGAACAAGATACTACAAGTGAGAGTGCTCGTTCTACCTTAATGGATGATTATGCAACTCTTTTGAGTGAGCTTACTTCACTAAGGAGTAGTATTAGTTCTTTGACTACCCAGCTACGTGCCTTGAAGACGCGTACTGAGCGTGAAATCCGTCAAGCTCATAAGAATGGTAAGCGACGAAAGAATGCAAATCGCAAGCCAAGTGGATTTGTAAAGCCAACCCCAATTAGTAGTGAGTTGGCAAGATTTCTAGGAAAGCCTAAGAACTCAGAGATGGCACGAACGGAGGTCACTCGTGAGATTAATCAATACATTGTAAAAAATGAATTGCAAGATCCTGAGAACCGCCGTCGTATTATTCCTAATACTGACCTTCGTAAGCTTCTTAAGATTGGTAAGAATGATGAACTCACTTACTTTAACTTACAAAGATATATGAGTCCTCATTTCCAAAAGGCATCTGCCCCATCATCTTAAATTGAAATGTAAAATGTATGTATGTATATGATTTTATAAAAATGATTATATAATTATTTTTATAATTTACAATAACTTAAACTTATAAAAAGGAACAAAACTCTTTTCTTTACCAAACTTATTGTTTATTTTGATATACATTCTTTTTGTCATTATTTCATTATGACCATCATTTGTTTCATAATGCATTATTAAATTACCATTGCATATTTCAGGACACGATAACCAAAAATTATACATATTTCTAGGATAAGGATTATACCTCAAATGATACTCTACACCATTCATATAACATCGTATAATATCTTTGTATTGTATATTTTTTTGATAATTTACAATACTATTTTCCTTATAATACTTTTTATACGGGTCCTCACGAACATCTTGATTGTATAAAATGACGTTCTCTAACATTAAATAATGGTTGTTATCTTTATCAATAGCATACGAATAAGGGACATCATTATTACCAATCGGAGAGTATAACTCGGAAATTAAATTACAAGCTGAAAACTCATATATCTTGTCACTAATAAATATATATTTTAAATTACTTATTTTAAACAACAAACAATATGTATCTTCTATATTATAGTCTTGTTCCTGATATTTACAACCTTTGTTTGCTTCTATTACTTTTTCGATACTAAATGAGTGTACAAGAGGAAAATCAATATCATTATCAATTTCTTCATTTGGTCCTGTAGAATAAATAGAAACTATCTTTTCATCAACAACAACCTTATAAAAATACAAAAAATTAAATCTTATATAATATGTCTTCATATATAAGATTTAATATTTTTTCATATCTATTTATACGAATACAAAATTGTAATTTTGTAAATACTCTTCGATTTCTGTATTATTCATTATATTATACTCTAAATTATACTCATCAAAATATTTTAAATACTCATGATTCTTTAGATTATAGTGCTTTAATACCTTTTCTAATTTATTATATTCTTCTTCTATTTCTTCCTTATGTTCTTCATCTTTCAATATGTCATTATAACAAAACTTATCTAGTAAATTATTCTTAATATCATTTCTCTTTATTGTTTTATAAATAAAGTATATATTATGTTTTGTTCTTCTATATTCACTCCCTGATAATACACATAACTCTCTGAATATATCCGCATCTAATTCAATCGTCTTTAAAATATTATCATAACTATAACACATAAATGTGTGCTTTACAAGACTCATATATTTGAATATCCTTTTACAACCATAGACAAGAAGGTCCATATCTTCTGTAAAACAACCATAAGCCTTTCCTTGATTTACGTAATAACAACAAAGAATATCTGCCTCTGTATCAGAACGAATACAATTAAATCCAAATAATCGTATTAGATGTCTTGCACTCTTTGCTTCCTCACGTGTTATTTTTGTTTTTGTAGAGGTATAATTCTTCATTGTCTCTTTACACTCTATTACATCCTCATAGTTTACATATCTTTTTTTTTCATTCTTTATCTTGTCTAAATAAGATACTTTTTTATATAACATATCATATTTAGTTATAGCATCATCTTTACATTTATGTCTCTCTCTCTTCTTTTCTTCATTCATAGTCTTCATTTTACCATCAAAGATAAACACTGCATTTATATTATAATAAACAAAGAGATAACACATCTCGTAAATCTTTTCAAATAATAGATTTTCACTCTTGAAACGATACATATAGATTAACATATCTACTACAATCGTCTTATCTCTTAACATATTAAAATTATAATGCATTATACATTCGTTATTCGGTTTCTCAAAATGTTTTTCTTTGAGAAATCTGTTCAATAGTGGTATTCCCATCCTTATTTCTGTTTTTAGTTTCTTTTTATATAGTTATTACCATTACAAAGAGATATTCACATTCAATTTTCTTATATACTAATGTGGTAACGTATCCGTTTCTACATCGCGAATACTTTTGTAAATACTTATATCTCTCTTAAATTCGGGTATTAACATGTATGGACCTTCTTCTCCACTCTTCATACATTTATTAAAGATAATCTCTTTTATATCAAATGGTAACTTATTATACTGGAAAACATAAGTGTCTTTATAAGATACTACTCGATAATGATATCCTATCCATTCCATAATAATATATTTATCTGGATTAAATACACCCTTTTCTTGTATTATATCATCTTCCATGCCACCACACTGAATTACCCCACTTAAATTGTTGTTCTCATAGGCTTCTTTCGATAATATGATTAATTTAATATTCAATATTCTCTCTAGAGTAGAAATCGCCCACGAGTCTGCCCAAAACTTACACGTTTTAACTACTTCTCTGAAATCATCTATATCTTTTACTTCTGACATAAATCTAAACTCATTTAAAAACGACTCTTGACTCTCTAGTTCTTTTTTCATTTTTTTATATTCTTCCCCCATTCTTCGTAATTCACTCATTAAAACATCTGTATCTGATTTAGTATCTGTCTGCTTAAACTTCTTTTTCAAGGAATTATATTTTCTCTCTAGCTCTTTCATATTCTCTTTTATATCATCTCGATGGGTTTTAAGAGTTAGATATACGTTGAAATATTGATTAAATGTTGCATCATTAATTTGTGTTGCAAGTAGTTCTCTTAATTTTTGAACACTTGTAACTACACCTACCGACGTATATGCTTGTTTTATAGCATCAAACAAACAATCACCACCACCTACATTCTCTATAATTTTATAATTACCATCATGAAAATATTTCTGTATCCAATTTTTACCACTCGTAAATTTTATTCTTCTCTCATTTCTCTCATCTATATTCTTTTTCATATTATATTTTATTTCATTATCATCAGTTTTTTCATCTGTATCTCTATCTGCCTCTGTATCTCCCTGTGTTTCATCTGTATCTCCATCTGTCTCTTCATCTGTCTCTTCATCTGTCTCTTCATCTGTCTCTCCATCTGTATCTGTATCTCCCTGTGTTTCATCTGTCTCTCCATCTGTCTCTCCATCTGTCTCTTCATCTGTATCATCATCTGTCTCTTCATCTGTATCATCATCTGTCTCTTCATCTGTATCATCATCTGTCTCTTCATCTGTATCATCATCTCTATCATCATCTGTCTCTCCATCTGTATCATCATCTGTCACTCCATCTGTATCATCTGTATCATCGGTATCATCGGTATCTCCATCTGTATCACCATCTGAATCTTCATATTGATAATTACGTAAGTATTTAGATGTTACGAATGAAAACAAAAGTGGATTACCTAATTTTTCCATTTGTATCTCATTATCTTCTACAATGTTAAATAATTCAGATTCTAAAAACTCAAAAAGACCAATTCTTGAAACAACTTTATTATTATAAATTAAGTAAATAGGTACGTGTAATACATTTTTAGAAATATGAGTATTACGTTGATTTCCAATAGCAATTAATATATCATTTTTTTTTAATCTTGTAGAATATGGTTCAACATCCATATTTTTATCTTCTTCAAAAATAATACCTTTATTTTTATCAAATGAATAAGTTATTGAATTATCTAATCGTGAAGATATATTATATTTCATATATAATGTTACTATATAATAAAATTAAGATATTTTTTCTAATAATTCCATTATTTTTATTAATACTTTACGTGTAATTAATTTATTCTTTTTAAATAATGACATAATATCTTTCATTCTATTTACAATATTCAATTTATTTACAATATTTTTAAATTCTTTATTATTCTGAATAATTGGGACAACATTATATATTATATTTATATACTGATTTAATTTTTCAAATGTTATACTACTTGAAGATAGACCTTCTTCTATACAAGATATTAATGTTTCAATATCATTCTTCATTTTATAAGATGAATATATTTCATTACAACACATATAAGAGAGAAAAACATAATAAGATACTTCATTTTCAAGAATACGATTCATATCACAAAACTTATCATAATCATTTTCTGATGTAATACTTTCAAGAGAATTGAAATTATCTTTCATTTTATCTGTCACTACTTCTACATATTGTATAATACTATTATCACTAATAATAATATCTTTTAATAAATCAGAATATAATTGTGAATAAAACTTATTGCTCATACCAGTTTCAATTAAACATTCTACTAATTTTATATTATATTCTTCATTCATAAACTCTTTTATATCTTCAATCTTATCCATAATATCTTCTTTAATAGTATTATATGTAATATCTGTTATTTTATTCAAATTATTTCTTATTTCATTAATATCTTTATCAATACGCTCTGTATATTTATTAATTTTTGTTTTTTGAAAGTTTCTAATTTGTTTCCAATCTCCAGATGCTATTTTTGGATGATTTCGAATGGTATTTAATCTCTTTTTATTGTTTTTTCTAAATACAGGCGTTTTTATATATCCTGGTGACCCTACTTGTGTTGAAATTCTATTAATAATTTTTAATGTTTTATCTGGTAAAACATAATCAAAACCATCGTGTTTAATCTCACTGAAATCTGTCAAACTATATATATATGCTTCATTCATATATGCTACAAATATATATAATTTTATCTTTAAATTATTATTCAAACATTACAACATTATAACAAATGATATAGTTATAAATAAATAATATAAAGCATAACTAATATTATTATATAATGTCAAACGTTACAAATATGTCAACTAAAAACGAACCATTAATGTATTTTGAAACTTGGGATGATGAACACCTCGATTTAAAGATTGATGTATTACGAGGTATATTGTCTTATGGTTTTGAAAATCCAAGTCCTATTCAACAAAAATCTATTATTCCAATGTATAATGGCAAGGATATTATAGCACAAGCACAATCAGGAACAGGAAAAACAGGTGCATTTACAATTGGAGCCTTACAAAGAATTGATGAAAATGTAAATACAACACAATGTATCGTATTATCTCCAACCCGTGAGCTTGCCACACAAAATTATAATGTATTTACAAATCTAGCTTCATATATGAATATAAATATCCATCTTATGATTGGTGGTTCTTCTATAGAACAAGAACGTAAAGTTCTAAACGAAAAAACTCCCACAATTATTGTAGGAACACCTGGAAGAATATATGATATGTTACGTCGTGAATATATTTCACCAAGTAATGTTAAGCTTCTTGTAATGGACGAAGCTGATGAGATGTTATCATTTGGGTTTAAAGAACAAATATATAACATTTTCCAATTTATGCCCAATGATGTTCAAGTTGGTCTATTTAGTGCTACCATGCCTGATGAAGTAAAAGAATTAACAGCAAACTTCATGAGAGACCCATATAAGATTTTAGTTCAATCAGATATGTTAACACTTGAAGGCATAGACCAATATTATGTAAAAATTGAGGATGACCAACAAAAATATTTAACATTGAAGGATTTATTTGAAACAATTTCTTTAACACAAACAATTATATATTGTAATTCAGTGAAACGTGTAGATTTCTTAACAAAAGCAATGACACAAGATAACTTCCCTGTAGTGTGTATTCATGGAAGTATGGATCATCAAGAACGTCTTGATACATTTAATGAGTTTAAAAGTGGTAAGTATCGTGTTTTAATATCATCAGATATTACTGCACGTGGAATTGATATCCAACAAGTGAGTGTAGTTATCAATTTCGATGTACCTAAAAATAAACATACATATCTTCATCGTATTGGAAGAAGTGGTCGATGGGGCAGAAAAGGACTTGCAATTAATTTTATTACTAAAAAAGATATTTCTTATATTAAAGAAATCGAGAATTGGTATCAAACCGAAATAAGAGAGCTTCCTGAAGATTATAAAGATAAAATTAGATATAAATAAATACGATAGTTAAAAATTAGAATCTTAAATATTATACTCATATATGAATGATTATTTCATACATGAGTTTAAACTACCTATTGACTTTATTGAAAATACTTATATTTTAGACAATAATGTTATCAAAGACCTAGAAATTGATAGTCACATAACATCACCTTATAACTATCTTTCAATTCCAAATTATAATAAAAAATCTAAAATAAATGAAATCCATAAAATCCTATTTGATAAGTTTTATTTAAAATATACAACCAATACCAGTTATTTAAAAGATATTCAAAATATTTTACAAGAATATACCATACAAAAAGAAAACGATGAACATTATTTTACTGAATGGAAAAATAACATTAATGATAAAAGTATTTTAGATAAACATCAATACATCACTTGGGACCACATTAAATTTTTAAATACATCACCAAAGTTTCTTCAAACAATGACTTTATATAATTTGAGTTCACCCCTTTTTAATCTGTTCATGCCATTTTTATTTCTCATCTTTCCATTTTTTATTATTCGGTTTGTTATGAAAGTTCCTATCACATTCCAAAATTATAAAGATACATTAACAGCACAATTCAAAAATCACGCTATTGGAAAACTATTTAATCTATTCTCAAGTGATATAAACTCAAATAAAAAATTATATATACTTTTCAGTATTGGTTTTTACTTTTTCACAATTTATCAAAATCTATTATCTTGTATCAAATTCTATTCCTCAATTCAATATATAAACGAATTTTTATATAAAACAAAACAACACATATTACACACTTTATCACACATAAAATATCTTATTCAAATTATGAAACCTAGAAAATCATTAGCTTCCTATATCGAATATCTAAGAGAGAAAAAAAATGAAATAACTTTATTCTATCAAGAATTATCTATTTTAGAAAACCCCAATTTTAAAATAAAAGATGTATTTCACGTAGGCGGATACTTGCAATTATTTTATAAAATAACACAACAAGAAAAATACCATACACTTTTATTCTATACATTTGGAATACAAAGCTTAATATCATACTTCAATGGATTTAAACACTTAATTAATACAAATAAAATATCGAAATGCACTTTTCATAAAACAACAACAAAATTATCTAATCAATACTTTCCACATCTTGTAGATACAAAACCAGTAAAAAATAGCATCCAAATTAAAAATAGTATTATTACAGGTCCTAATGCTTCAGGAAAAACTACAATCCTTAAATCATCCATTTTAAATATATTATTCTCACAACAAATTGGTTACGGATTTTATGATGAAAAAACTAAAATTAATCCATTTGACTATATTCATTCCTATATTAATATACCTGATACTTCAGAACGGGATAGTTTATTCCAAGCCGAAGCAAGAAGATGTCTTCATATTATCCACTCTATTCAAGAAAATAAAAATAAAAAACACTTTATTATATTTGATGAACTATATTCAGGCACAAACTCAACTGAAGCCGTCTCCATCGCAAAATCATTTTTAGAATACTTACAACAATATAAAGTTTCTTATTTGTTAACCACACATTTTAAAGAATTAACAGATATAGAGAAAATTAAAAACTTATATTTGGATGTTAAATTAAATAAAAATAAATATCTATTTACTTATACTTATAAATTAAAAAAAGGTATTTCCACAATAAAAGGAGGATATAAAGTCATTTCTGATTTAGGATATCCAAAAGAAATATTAGATGATATAAAATAATTCTTTCGTTTATTCTTTATAAAAATAGTATTTATATTTTTATAATGATATTGAGTATGGGTTTAATTATTAGTTTAGGAACTACACTTTTATTATGTGGTCTAATATTTATATTCTTTAGAAGACGAATGCAAGTAATCGATAACAAAATTAATCAAACCTTAGATACAATTCAAGAAATTACTCATTTAATTCATAACTCAAATAAAGAAAAATCAAATGTTTACAATTCAGAATTTAATCAAATTGTTTCCGATAACAATTCACGCTTTTTAATTTCTGATAACGAACAAAAATTAGTAAAAGTATCTGAAGATGAAGACGAAGATGAAACTGATGATGAAACCGATGATGAAACCGATGATGAAACCGATGATGAAGATGAAAAAGATGATACTGATACTGAGGAAAATAAAGATACACAAAACACTCAAGACCACGCTACAAACATAACAGAACAAAAAATGAACCATGAACACCAACACGAACTAACTATTGAGGAAATAGATCATACCTTATATATGAATGAAGATAGAGAGAAAGAAACTAATGAAAAACATATTGTCTATAAAGAAGAACACGACGATTTTAGAAAATTAAATGTATCTAAATTAAGAAGAATTGTAGAAGAGAGAAATCTACACGATGACCCCAAAAAACTCAAAAAACAAGAATTAATTACATTGTTAGAAAATTAACTTTCTTATTCTATATATATTAATGTCTTGGGGTTCTTGTCATAGTGCATCTAATAATATACGTTTTGATTATCCTCCTCTAATGTCCGATGGTAGAAATTATACCGATTATAATACTGCATGTAAAGTAAATGATAGGCTAATTGAAAAATATAATATAAAAACAAATTATGATTACAGACAATTCTTAATCCATAATAGTGAAAGTATTAAAAAAAGTAACACTAATCAAGTATTTCAAAATTGTGGAGTTTATAAATATGGATATCCTTATGATGGTAGAGGAAACCAAAATAAACATATTTACTCATCAAAACAAGACCTTACACAACCATTTGGTTATGAAGATAGTGACTTGAAAAATCTATACATTAGTAAAGAAGCACTCCAATCTAGAATGGTTGCTCCTCTATTATCTCAACAAGGATATTTAGACTTATATCGTGCAAAATAATGAAACTATAATATATCTCTATATAAATGAAAGTATTAAGTTTTGATGTCGGAATTAAAAATTTAGCATATTGTCTTATTGATATTCAAAAAGATAACATGATTAGTATAATTAAATGGAATGTAATCGACCTCTCTGTTGTAAATACTCCACAATATAAATGTCACTACCCAAATTGTATATCAAATCCAAGCTTTAGCTATAATGATACATATCTATGTAAAAAACACGCAAGAGAAAAAAAAGCTATCTATTTAAAAGATATATTTCCATTGAAATCAATCTCTTCAAGACCAATTTGTATATTGAGAGAAAAATGTCAACAACTTAATCTTCTCCATGAACAAAGTGAAACTAAACTAAAAAAAAAAGATTATATACAAAAACTACAAAAATATATAAATGAAAAATGTCTTGTTCCTTGCTCTACCAAAAATGCAAATGAAATATCACTTATTGATATTGGAAAGAGAATTATGGAATATTTTGATACTTTATTACAAAATCAAAATATAGATATTGTTCTTATCGAAAATCAAATTAGTCCTATTGCAAATCGTATGAAATGTATTCAAGGAATGATTTCTCAATATTTTATTATGAAACATATTTCTAAAATAGAATTTGTTTCTTCTATAAATAAATTAAAATATTTCATTCAACATAAATTAACATATAAAGAGAGAAAAAAAGAATCAATTCAAATTATGTTATCCTTATTTCATAAAGATAATTTCTTTTCTAATGACCATAAAAAGTGGGAAGATTATTTTTTGAATAATAAAAAAAAAGATGATTTAGCTGATTCTTTTTTACAAATTATACCTTATCTTATCGAGAAATATAAATTTAATTTAAATATTCAATAAATATTATAAAGTGCGTAATACTTAAAAGTAAATATTCTTATTTTATCATAATGGAAGAGATTACACTCGATGTCAACAACCTTGAACCAACAGAATTAAATTTAAATGATAGTTTAGGAATGGAAATGTTGATGAATGATAAAAGAGGAAACTCTAGAAACTCAACACCAACATATAATGAAATTAGTATTCAAGATTTAAACAAACTAGAAAGTGAATTGAATGATAGTATACAAGACGATTATACTGAAAATAATAAAAATCAAGAAAATAAAAATGTAAAGTTTTCTATTTTTGAAAATGATACACAAAAAGAAAATAAGAAGAATGATATAAAAATCAATGAACCACCATTATATAATGAAAAAGCAAATAATGTTCAATTTAATGTAAACACTGAAACAGAAAAACCAAAATTAAATGTAAATAATAGAGAAGACGATAAAACATGGGATGGTTTTCAAAAGTTTAATGAAATACCAGTCGATCCTGAGAAAGATGTACCAAAAGAAAAACCTCTTTCAAGACAAGAACTATTACGAAAGAAATTTGAATATTTAAGAAAACTAGAAATGATAGAAAAAAAAGGTGTCTCTCTAAGTAAAAAATATACAATGGAGTCATCTTTAGATGAAATGCAAGGTGAATATGAAATGATTATTTCAGAAAAAGAAAAATCTAATAGTATAAAGTTTCAAGGTAAAATATTAATGAGTTTAGTATCTACATTAGAATATCTAAATAATAAATTTGACCCATTTGATCTCAAATTAGATGGATGGGGAGAATCAATTAGTGAAAACATTGAAGACTATGATGAAATATTTTCAGAATTACACGAAAAATATAAATCAAAAGCAAAATTAGCACCTGAATTAAAATTATTATTCCAAATCGGTATTGGTGCATCCATGCTTCATATGACAAACTCCATGTTTAAATCTGCTATGCCAAGTATGGAAGACATCTTACGTCAAAATCCTGAAGTAATGCAACAATTTACAAATACTGCTGCATCTGCAATGGCACAGAATAAACCTGGATTTGGTAATTTTATGAATAATATTATGAGCGAAGAAAATCAACCTAGAGAAGAAAGATTTAGAGGTGAAAATTATAGAGAGGAAGAAGAAAAAAGTTATCGACCCTCTACAAATCCAAGCAGAAAAGATATTGGAATGGGAAGAGGAATACCCGATTTTAAAGATAGTGTAAATATACAAGAAAATTATGCCTCCATTCAAAAAGAACAACCAAGACCTGAAATGAAAGGACCCAGTGATATTGACGCCTTTTTATCTCAAGTTAACAAAAATGAAACAACAAACTCAAAAAATAAAAACACCAAACAAGAAGAAGTAGAAATTCAAGTTCCAAATATAACTACTGGAAGCACCATCAGTCTTGATGAACTACGCTCCATTTCTAAAGATGCAGATAATATCCCACGTAAATCAAAGAGAAAACCAAGAAGCGAACGCAATACTGTAAGTCTTGATATCTAAAAATATCGTTCTCTCATATATTATATACACTTATAATATATGATTGGATTTTTATTATATGAAACATTTGAAATTGCTTATTATCTTGGTAAGGGAACATTTCATACAATATACAATATCTCTTCCTGGCTATTTAATAAACATAATAACAAACAAATAGAATATGAAGACAACACTGAAGAAGAAATCAAAGATATTGATACTATGTTTGAAAACTCTGAAATAGAACAATTAGATTATCATTTGGATGTATGTGATACTAAAAATAATCAAGATTTATATGATACTATTCTAAAATTACAACAAAAACTAGAGACATTAGAAAATGAATTGAAGAGAGAAAAAAATCAAAATTAATCTATTTTTTCTTTTTTTCTTTTTTCATTTTCTTTCTTGTTTGTATCTGTTTATTTTTAAGTCTATATTGTCTTCGATGATATTCACAATCCAATTTGAAGCTATGTTTAAAACTTCTTAATCTATCTCTCCATGTAGCATTCTCATGTAATAATGATAATTTTACATGGACTCTTATAATGACATAATTTGATAATTTATTCTCTATATTTTCCTTTACATTACGAGCTATATTTTGTCGCCTTTTCATCGTTTCTAACATCTTTATAAACCAAGGTCTTCTTGATGTTGTTCTATGTTCATAATCCCAATAATACGAATTAATGTAGTATCTATTCTTCTTTTTATCTCTCTGTTTTAATAAAGTATTTCTAAATAATTTATTAAGAATATTTTTCTTTATATTTTCATTCAACTTTCTTTTTTTCTCTCTATTCATTTTATCTACATCTTCTATACTTCTTACTTCATCTACCTTTTCCTTAAATGTATCAACCATTCTATCAATCTCATCTACTTCTCTCTTTCTATATTCATCTAAATCTAGTAAAAAATATTCTTTATCTACATTGTTACCATATTTCATATTCGTATTAAAATAATATGTGTCACTATTAATATTATCGTCTACTGATATATAAATGATATATAACATGTATATTATAACATTATAAATTAGTTATAAAATTATTAAGTGCATTTTTTTGTTGTTCTTTTTCTTTTTGTTTTCGTGCTTTCTCTAATACAATAATAGCATTCTTTAATTCTTCTTCACTTATCTTACCATCATTATTCGTATCTATTACATCATATAATCTTCTCATTTTTTTTGGTATAATACACATAGAACTATGCTCATTAAATAAATAATCTGTTAAAGTAATAAAAGAAGCAGTTAATACAACTGATGTAATAATATCACGTGTGCCAATCCAAGCTATTGTAAATATTAAAAACTGACGAGCATATTTACCTTTTAGTAATTGCTGTTGTGTATCAGTAAGTTGAATATTTATATATTTAGAGGCAATATTTAAAATTAACATCAATACACCCGCAAAATATTTATTGTTATTTAATGTAAATAAATAGTAATTCAAGGTTTCAAACATATATATAATAATGATAAATTAATTATAATTTGAAAAGTTTTCTATATTTTTATTCTCTTCTCCAACTGGTTCTGTCGCTGTGTCAACAACACCTTCCTCACTATTATTTAAGAGTTGAACTATTTCATCTTCATCATTCTCTGTTCCTGGTTTTCTATTTAATTCTTCATCTACATCTAATAAATCATCACCTACATTATTAGTCTGAAGATTTTCTTCAGTTTCTTCATCTAAATTTTCATCCACATTATCTTGTAACTCATCCTCTTCTCTCTCATCTGTCATTCCTTCAATGACACTAGATTGTTCCATAATAAGTATCACGATTAAAGTTACTAAAATTCCATTATATAAACCAAATATTTTATAAGAATATACAACTAGTAATAATAATATTAATTTTCCAACTGGATTACGTGCAATGTTCACAAAGAACTCAGGAACTTGATACATAAAAGTTATCAATAAAAAGAATAGTATTATTTCGTTTTGATGTTTTACTTTCATTATATAATTTTAGAAGAAAAAAGATTTTATTAATAGTTATAATTTAATAAAAAAATATCTTATTTTTTTATAGTATGAACTTGAATCTTGCACCCGCTGAATATCAAGAAGTAAAAATTATTGATAAAAAGAAAGAAAATAAAAATAAGACGATAAAACAGAGACGTAATACAAATCGTAAAGTAAATAGACTAATCAAAAATATTACTAGTAATAATGATGAAGATAGTGATGATGAAATGATGGGTGATTTTATTGCTAAACCTAAGATGACAAGTTTAGGAAATAAAGATGAACACCATAAAAAATTTCAAGACTCTCTAAAACAAAAAGAAAAAGAGTTTGAAAATAGAGGTTCGGAAAGTGATGAAGATGAAGATGATGAAGATGAAGATGACCAATCTATATCCAAAGAAACATTTAAAAATATTCCAAAACAATCACCAATTGAACAATATTATAAGAATAATTCATATTATCAATATCTTCCACAAGATAATAATGTTTTATCTAAACATACTAATGAAGTATTGACAGATAAACTAAATTATATGATACATTTATTAGAAGAACAAAAAGATGAAAAAACAGGCACACTTCACGAAGAACTTATCTTGTATGGATTTTTAGGTGTATTCATCATATTCCTTGTAGACTCATTCGCAAGAGTAGGTAAATACTATACACGCTAGACTAGAATAAAACACGAGTTTGGGTCTTGTGTGTAAGAAGCATAATTATATATATAATACGAAAATGGTGTTTTCTCTTGTGGTTTATATCTCATTTTTTCTATAATTTTATTATTATGTGCAATGTTATCTATAACAAGGTATGTTAAATTATTCACTGAAATCTTTTGTAAAGCACTAATAAAACCATTGTAAAATAATGTATCACTACACATATCACTCTTATACGTTAAAGATAATTCTATAATATTCTCATTCTTATGTTTCATATAATTATTTGTAAAAATATAAAATGCATTTATTGATTTATTAGAATCTACGAAAAGATAACAATACAAATTTGAATTCTCTATTAATCTCAAAATATGAAAAAATGTATTATAAACAAACAAGGAAAAACTACCCTTTATTTCTTTTATCTTTTCAAATAAATAATACAAATTATCTTTATTTATACATAAAATACTTATTCTATCTTTTATATTCACAGAATTAAGATACTTTATATTATAAATATAAGAATAAGATGACAATATAGGAACAAAAGGAGATACTTCACCTTCTCTCTTAAACAGGTAAATACATCTATGGTTATTCTTTTTCATAACATCATACACATGAGTATAAATCATTTTAGGAGTTATGTTTTGTTTTCTATATTCTTTATGAGTACATAAAAAATCTGTATAATAACTATAGTCAACTTTTTCATTATTATGATAAAACGTAATTGGTCTTGAAGATAATCCTGAAATAATATTATCTATTACATATATTGATTTTTTTGTTGGATTTGTAATTGTTATTTCTTTCTTATAGAGAGAAGTATAACCTGAATGGTTCATGTAGGCATATATATTCTCTCTTGAAGCATTATAAGATAAATCATTATCAATAATATAATGTTTTCTTATCAGATCAATATATTGTGTCAATTCTCTTTTAGGAATATTATCTATCGTATACGTAGACACTGCAGGATCATGATAATTAGACTTTTCTAAAAGACTATCTTTTATAACACCTTTGGGATAAATCCAAGTATGTATATCATAATAGTGAAATACAGGTTGTTTAGACCAAAAACCTCTATTATATTTCCATTTTAACACTAAATATATCAAGGTAAATATAAAAAATATATAATATATCTTATTCATATAAATATTATATATTTATTGCTTTTATATTAAACTATTTATTCAGGTTTATACATGATGTATAAATATTGATTGTTATATTCAATTGTGTGCATATCCACTTTCCCGTGTAGAATAAAACCTGCATTTTTAGCTAATTCAATAATATCACGTTGTTTTTCCATGTAAAATATATGTTCATTTTCACGAACATTATGTGTGGTATTATCTTTAAACTTTTCTTTGAATATACCTTGATTTCCATTTAATTTAAAATCACTTTTATATTGGAAATTATTAAATCGAATATTAGAAGTTGTAATCCTATCTTTAGCATATTTTTGAATATCTAGCAAAAAGAGAGGATCCGCAGGATTTAATACAGGATTAAACCTATTTTTATTTACTAGATGAAGAACAAGATAACCACCTGGCATTAACCACGTATAACAATTATTAAAGAATGTTTGTTTATCTTTTATATAGTAAATTGTAAAGTATAACGTGAATATATGAGTAAAATGATTAGGAGGAAACAAGTTGCTAATTGTTCCATCCCCATTCATAAAATTAATATCAGGATACTTTCTCTTTGAATGAACTATCATATTTTTAGAATTATCTATACCAGTAAGGTTATTAAATCCATATTTACGAAGTATTCCTAAATGATGTCCTGTTCCTGAACCTATGTCTAATATATTAGATTTATCTTTTTCCATCTTTGTAAGATTCACCATTTCACCAATTTCATATTTTATTCTTCCATCATCACGGAATAATTTATCATAAATTCTTGTATAAAAATTATCATACAAATTATCATTAGTTTTTAATACATATTTCTTGTTTTGAGTAAATCCTTCTATTCTCGGTTTATAATTATTGTAAATTGAAATTAATATATATATTATCATAAACACTAGAAGTAATTGTATCCATATAGAACATTTTTTAATTTTTGTAAATGATATATTCATATATAAATTATCATATATAATTAAAATATGCTATATCACTAAAATGTAAATATAAACTAGTATATATGGATTTAATTCAGGATAAAAGAACTATAAAAGAGTTTAAAAATATCACATTTTCAAACTTTAAATTAAGTGTTATAAAAAATAAATTAACTAAAAGTATAATTGATGGAGATATTGATTCAGCACTACATCTTTGCGCTGAAATTATATGTTCTAGTCACTATATTGATTTATGGGAAATTATTATATTAGTCACTACTTGCTATGTGCATATTGGAAATCCTAAATTGCCTGTTTATATAGATACTAGATTTCAATTTTTTAGAAATATTATAAATAATCATTATGTTGATAATGTTAATTCCATTTTAGAATCTAGAAATAATAAAGAAATTAGAAAATTATTTTGTGAAATAATATCTATTCTATGTCTATCTCCTAAAAAACATAAATACAATACTATAAAAATAGAAAAAGACCACTATGATTTGACTATTCTTAAAAATAGATTAAAATCTACACACAAAAAATATGCAGACCATATTATTAAAGATGAAGACCCACAAGAATTATATATTCCAATTAATGAACTTATTTTTTCTTTACAAGAGAATACGATGAATACTACAGATGCTTGTTATTGGATTGAATGGATATTTGAGTTTGAAAAATTATCAAATAAACGAAAGAATAAACTTATTTGTAGTAAAAGAAACTATATGGATGTGAATGAAAAATATAAAAAAGACGTTGTATGGGTTATATGGGATGTATTTTTAAATGAATCTACAAAAAAGAAAAGTCTTCATCAAAAGATTATTCAAAGTTTATTAAACTTATATTGTCTTCAATTTAAACCATCTGTAAAAAGAAAACGAAGATATATTCTATATTTTGCAATAAGTATCTTTACTGAACCTATTCGTTTTACAACCCCTATACATAAATCTCAAGACACTAGATTAATAGAAGAGTTAACTAAAAATATTAATAGTGTCTATAAACAGATAAAAAAGAATGAAATAAAACCTGATAGTTATTATCTACTTGAAGATGTAATTCATCAAAAAGAAGAAAAATTTAATACGAAAATGAATATAATAAACTCTATCAACTATATACCCACATTATAATAACTACAATATCATAATCTTCACTCTCGTTTAAAAGATTAAAATATAATATTTACTTTGAGTATTATGTTACATTTAGGAACATCACCCTTTGATACTTCTTATGCATCTTTTACACCTTGTAATAAATATGAAGAAAAACGAAACTTTCAATCAAAATATATGTCATCCATTTATGAATACGCTAAAAATCACAATCTTCGAATACTAGATAATCCATATAATTATTGTGGTGTAGTTTACTATTTTTATTATGATGATGAAAATAAACAAATGTATAAGGTTGGAGTATGGAAGAGTGATAACACAGAACCTGAGTTTATACCTATAAACGATAAAATTATTAAAGAATATAATAAATTATCATAACTAGAATATTTTTTTATACATCTTGTTCGCTATTTTTCTTCTCTCTGAAAAGTTTACAATGGGTTTTGGGTATTTTATATTTTTATATTCTAGATATTTAGTTTCCCAATTATGAATATCTTTTGGGTCTATATCTTTTAATTCAGGAACCCATTTTTTAATATATGTAGCATCTTTATCAAATCGTTCTCCTTGTGAAAATGGATTGAAAATACGAAAATATGGTTGTGAATCAGCACCACTACCCGACATCCATTGCCAGTTTCCATTGTTTGCAGCAGGATCATAATCTAACAATGTTTGAGCAAAATACTTTTCTCCTTTTTTCCAATCAATTAATAATGTTTTTATCAGCATACTTGAAACAATTAACCTACCACGATTTGGCATATATCCTGTGGTATTCATATGACGCATACAAGCATCTACAATAGGATATCCTGTATTACCACTCTTCCACGCTTCAAAGAAACTCTCATTGTTCTCCCATTCTATCTTGTCATAATTTTCACGAAATGACTTATTTTTCATTAATTGTGGATTATCATCTAAAAGATGAAAATAAAAATCACGCCATATTAGTTGTCTTACAATACCACTTTGTAATCCAAACTTTCTTTTCCACGTATCATACACCTCACGTATTGAAACAACACCAAACTTTATATATCCTGAAAGCTTTGATGTCTCGTAATTAAAACAATCTCTATTTTCTTCATATTTTTTTAGTTTTTTACTATTTTTTAATATATGTAAGGCATGTTTCCGTCCTCCTCTCACCTCTAAATATTTATTTTCTTTTGTAAATTTTCGTTTTGCTTCTTGTAATGTGATACGTTTATTCATACCTCTTCTTGTAATCTTATCAAAAGATATATTTGTTATCTTTTTAGGCTTGTCTACTTTTCTCTCTAATACATTGTTATAAAAAGGTGTAAATTTGTTATATATTGTATTTGTTGTGGTTCGTATTGTTTGTGGAGGATATAAACATTCGTCATGATAACTATGAAAACATATATTTTTACTTTCACAATAGTCTTTTATTTCTTTATCTCTCTTCTTCGAATACAATGAATAGTCACAATTGACAAAAACTGCCTCAATATCTTCATATCGTTCTGTTATTTCTTTTATTGTATCCAAATAATTATTATAAAAGAAATATATTCTTCCATTCATTTCTTTAATCTCTTTTTCTAAACCTTCTAGACACTCAATCATAAATAATACTGCATTATCCGATTTGTATTCATTCTTGTTTATTTGCTCAGGGGTAAATATAAATATTGGCATTATATCTTTACACATCTTATTTGCTTCGTGTAAAGCTGTATTATCCTGAATACGAAAATCACGTCTAAATATAAATATTCCCTTTTTATACTTCATTATTATATTATTATATTTAAAAATAACATTTAAAATATAATATTTAAACTACCATTTTCATATAAATCTTTGGATGATGTTTGTAGTTCTCAAGTGTAAAATCATTTACACTAAAATCATCAAAATAACTAGGAACACCCAATATTTTCCATTTTGGAAATGGATATGGCTCTCTCTTTACTTGTTCTTTTAATGCTTCTATATGTTCTTCATAAATATGAGCATCTCCTATAGAATGGATAAACTCCCCTGGTTTCAAACCACAAAAATGTGCTATCATTATTGTCAACATAGAATAAGACGATATATTGAATGGAACTCCCAAACCAATATCACCACTTCGTTGATATAATTGACACGATAACTCTTGTGTTTTAGGGTTAACCCAAAATTGACATAATACATGACAAGGTGGTAATGCCATCTTTTGTATTTGTATAGGATTCCATGCTGTTAATATGAGACGACGTGAATACCTTGTCTTTTCATTCAATAATTGTGAAATTATCCATTTCATTTGATCTTTTGGTTCAATGTTATTATTACTTATTAATTCCTCACGAGATATTTTATCTATTTTCTCATTTAGATAGTCTCCATTAAAACTTCTCCATTGAAAACCATAGATAGGTCCTAATTCACCATCTGGATAATCTAATCCTATCGAATTTAAATATTCTTTACTTGAATTACCATCCCATATATGCACATTCTCTTTTTTTAATTCATTATTGTTTGTTTTACCATTGATAAACCAAATTAATTCACGCATACATGTCTTCCAACCCATTTGTTTCGTAGTTAGTAATGGAAGTGTATTGTCTTTTAATGAAAAACGCATACTTGCACCAAACACAGAATAGACAATACCATTTCTAGATGGTACACGTACACCATTCTTCAATACATTCTTTATGAGATTTAAATACTGATACTCTTGATGCATTATTAATGAGTATTATGCAGACAATCTTTTTATATGCTTTTCATAGAGATATTTACTTGGAAGTAGAACAGGATATACTAGACCTTGAACAGAACCTAAAATAGTGCCATAAAATAAATAGGGTGTACATATTGGAACACCAAATATAGCATACAATATATAGACACTTGAATAATCACGAAATGCTACATTATCAACATAGCGTTTAGTATCTCCAATTCCGTGTATTAAAAACTTAGAACTATTATAACCTATACCAACAAAAGTAGATGTTAAAAAAAAATGGGAAAGAATATTTTTCATATATATATATTTCGTTATGAATTCTTTAAATACTTAACGAGCATACATTAAACCACAAATACCATTTTGGAATACTAGCACATTATACCTTTCTTCTAATACTAATAAATCATAAGAATATTCATTTAATACCCACGTATTTTTCCGTGTTCCAATAATATTACCATCACTATCACATATTTGATTAATTAATTGAGAACTATCAGAACATTTTGGTGGTAAAATAGTATTAAATTGAAACTCTATTTTTTCAAATAAATCCATATTGATAGCACCTGATGGTTGATAATTCATAGTATTTGTATCTAGTGAAAAAGAATATAAGAATAATCCAGGTTTTAATGATCCATTTGCTTTTCTATATGTTTCAATAAATTGATATACACCTGAATCTAATGAGTTTTCACGAAACTTACCATCTAGTAAAATTGCCATATTTAATAAAATATTGGGTATATTTAATACTTCACTATCTCCTATAAAATTACCAGTAATATAATTTTGTGGATCAGGCAAGAATGGTTTAAATATGAATGGCTCATTATCATAGGGAAAGTTTGTATAATTAGACCACTCATTTCTTAAAAAAGCATCACTTCGTCTAAAACGAAACATATAATTTGATACTAATCCTTTAGAATCTAACTCAATCTGTTTCGATCCAAACACATTTAAAAACTCCCAACTATAAGGCGTCTTTATTAAATATTCTTGAGAATTTCTAGCAAATATTTCTCTCTCATCTTTATCTAAAAATATATACGTTGAAATCATATGAATGTCTGGGTTCCATCGTGAATTCGTATTTTCAATGACATTCCCATCAAAATCTTCGGGGGGATTAATAAAATTATATAATTGTTGATACGTCTCATTCACATTTGGTGCTACGTGTGGGAACCCAAATGTTTCATCTTTTATATCACGTATAATATATAAATCTTTTACTGGTTTCAGATATATATCAAAAGTTAACTCATTATATTGTTGGGATATTAATGGAAATGCAGAACCAATATCACTCGAAAACCATGTTTCTAAAGGTATATGAAGTGTTCTTCCTGTAATTGAAGGAATAATAGTATTTCCTTCATTCTCTTCTAACTCATTTGAAGGTCGTAATATTGCATTTGGATATAAATTGACACGTCGACCACTATTTGCAGGATCAAATAATTCTGGAACATTCCCTGTCATCTGATTCCAAACTTCAAACTTTCTACCACTTAAGTCACGTTGAGCTACTGCACCAAAATATTCACCTGTATATGTAGCTAGAAGTTGACTACCTGCCTTTACATCCATACGATTTATAATATTTGTTCCTATTTCTTTAATCCACTTGAACTCATAGGGAACCCATTCTCTCTCTGGACTATTCTCTGGAACTCTACGTATTGTGCTATATATATCTGGTAATTTCAACACCAAGTAACATTCATATAATAAATCTCCATATCGTGGTATTGTAAATGTAAACTTTGATTCTTCACTCATACGAAGCATTGTAGACCCATCAAAGTTTAATCTGAAACGTTGCATTCCAAAGTTTGTAAATTGTTTATATCTTTTTTTGAAAAATGTCTTTTGTGGATTTCCATAAAATAATAAACTTTCTTGACCAAATGATATTAAATTTAATAATCCACCTGCCATAATTATATATATATTAATTAACTTTTAATTCTAAATTAAATTTATTTATTTATAATATATGGAAAATTATGATATACCTGGTATTCCAAAAGATATGATGAATAATATAATTGGAAATGTTACACAATTAACAAATCAAGCTTTCCTTTTTTATTATCTAATAGCATTATTTATTCTAATTTCTCTCTTTATTGGATACTATATATCAAGCGAATTATTAAAAAATACACGTAACAATTCATCCATGACAAAAAATCTAGATAATTATGAAATCTCTATTTCCAGTATTAATACCAATAATGCAAAAAATAAATTTAAACTTAGAGATTATTATATTATGAGCAGTTATAATTCTTGTTGTAATGGAGATTATAGTAATACATTTGTTTCTATTGAAGCACTAAAAAATGTAATAAAACGAGGTGCTAGAGTTCTCGATTTTGAAATATATTCTGTAAATGGCAAAACTAGTGTATCTTGTTCTTATGAAAAATCATTCTATAGAAAATCATCTTATAATAGTCTTTCATTCCCATTGGTAATGGAAACAATCCAACGAAACGCATTCGCTTCTTCTACAAGTCCCAATTTTAATGACCCTTTAATATTACATTTTAGAGTAAAAAGTCAGAGAGAACAAGTCTTTAATGACATGACAAAATCAATTATTCAAATATTCGGTAGACGATTATTGGGTTCAAAATATGCGAATGAATTTAATAATGAGAACTTAACAAATGAACCACTACAAGATTTTTTAGGCAAAATTATTATTGCTTATGATGCATCTAATCCTTTGTATAAAGAAACTAAGTTTTCTGAAATTGTAAACATAACATCATCTTCTATATTCTTACGGAAATCAAGAGACCACGATATACGTTTTGCACCAAACCATAGGGATTTGATTAATTTCAATAAAAAAAATATGCATATCACAATGAGTGATTTGAAAAAAAGCAGCTCAAACTTAGATCCAAGTATCCATATTAAATACGGATGTCAAATGATAGCCATGAATTTCCAAAAGTTTGATTCTCATTTACAATATTACTTGAATTTCTTTAATAAAAGCAATACTGCTTTTGTATTAAAACCTGAACCTTTGCGTTATATTCCCGTAGTTGTAGATAATCCAGAGCCACAAGATAGTAAATTATCTTATGCTCCAAAACAAATCAAAAAATCATACTTTAATGCTAAAGTATAAAATATCTGTCTATATATATATAATGTTTGATTGTGAACCAAATATGACCTATGAGGAATGTGAGGCAAATATTATAAAACATAATGCAGATAAGATTGAAAAACATTTAAACTCTTCTTTAATAGAAAATCAAAATATTAAAGAAATTACACAAGTTGTTGAAGATTTTCTCAGAGATAGACAACGTGTATGTTATGGTGGAACTGCTATTAATAATACCTTACCTAAAAATATGCAATTCTATGATTATAATTTTGAAGTTCCTGATTATGATTTTTATTCACCAGAACCAATTCAAGACTCTGTAGATTTAGCAAATATATTTTATAAAAGAGGATATACATCTGTAGAAGTTAGGTCAAGTAGTCTCCATAAAGGTGTTTTTAAAGTATTTGTTAATTCTATTAGTGTTGCAGATATAAAATTTATGAATAAAAAACTCTATGATTCCCTCCATAAAAATGCAGTTGTTATTGATGATATTTATTATGCTCCTATTGAGTTTATAAGGAGAAATATGTATTTAGAATTATCTAGACCAAAAGGAGATGTTTCACGCTGGGAAAAAGTCGTAAAACGATTAAACTTATTTAATTCTTATTACAAACGTATTGCACCTAAGTGTAATCTTGATGAATTATTAAAAGTAGAAAATAGTAAAGAAAAAAAGGATATATTAAGAAAACTGAGAAATATATTTATCAATGAACAAGCGGTCTTTATTGGATTATTTTCTAAATCTTTTCTATTTAAATATAAACCAGTAAAATATTCAATCGATTTATCTAATATACCAAACTTTGATGTTATTCATGCTGATCCTGAGAGACTTCTCGACAAGATTAAAAATAAATTTCAAGAAGGAGATATTACCATCATTGAATATCCTGAAATTGATAGTGTCATAAAAAGAAGATACCAAATTAAATATAAAAAAGATACTATTGCATATATTTATGAACCCTCTACTTGTAATAATTATAATGAAGTTACTTACAAAAATAAAAAGGTTCGTATTGGAACAACAGATACTATATTATCTTTTTATTTACTTTTTCTATATTTGGATGATATGAATTATGATATAGAGCGTTTAATGTGTTTAAGTGATTATCTATTACAAATACAGAGAGAAAATCGTTTATCTCAAAGGTCTCCTTTGAGAAGATTTACACTACAATGTGTAGGAAAACAAGAGACAACACTCGAATTAAGACAGCAGAGAGAACAATTGTATAACGAAATGAAAGAGAGAAAACAAAAAGTAAGAAAAGATTATGATATGTATTTTTTTACTTATAAACCAAGTGCTGGTAAGAAAAATAAGAACAATAAAACAAAGAAAAAAACAAATAATAAACAAAAGAAAACTACAAAGACAAGAAATAATAAATAATAAATATATTATAAATAATTTCTATAATATATTACATTAAACTTAGATAATTAATTAATTTATCAATACCATAATATAAGGAAGCAAATAATAATGATTTTATAAAGTAACCCTTTAAAGATAAATTACCATCTGTTAAAAAAATAAATGGTATATATTGTTCTAGCATCTTATTCATAAAAGGTAATTGAAAGATAAAATATAATATTGCTATAATAAATGGTATTTGCATATCATCATAAATAGTATCATAAGAAACATCCTTTCTTTCATACGTTGAACTATTCATCTCAGGAACTTCTTGTTCAATATAGTTTCTTCTCTCTGTTGGAACATAATTCGGTTTTGCTTCTTTATCTTGATGTATCATATTTGTCTCCATTGGAATATCTCGACTAGGTAATTTTGTATTTGCGTTTGAGTTTTCTATACTATGTAATATTTTATCTATTTGTTCAGGTGGTATATTATTGAACGATGTATTTTGTTGATTATTCATATTTTCTTGCGGGGAACTATTGTCAAAATGATTTCCTTGTAATGAGGTTGGCGGTTGTTTTGAAAACTCATTTGGATTATAAGAGATACTTTCTAATGCTGGTTTACTATCTCGTGTTTTCATATTCACGTTTGGTAATTCTTGTAGGGGGGTATTTTCATTTCCAAAACTCATTGAAGGTAATTCATCAATACTTGTAGCACCTGAAGCCATAATAGTATATATACGAAAATATAAAATTTATTATATTTTTAAACTAATAATTTCATATTGTTGTGTTGTAATTTGATACATAGATAAATCATTTATATTTCTGTATAAACGTTTTATATTATTGTTGTATATATCATCTTCAATCGTTCTAGAGGCATATCTATGTTCTTCAATCTCTCTAAAAGAAGGTTTTAATTCTTCTGTATAGAATAATATTGCATCTTTTATAATAGCATAACTTCTACTTAATAATCCCTCTTGTAGTTGTGTCTTAAATTGTTGCAATAACTGATAATTATGACTTGTCATTTCTTTCACTTGATTTTCTCTCTCTTCACTCATAGTTTGTTGATTGATTTTAAAAGAATGATTGTTTTTTTTCTTTAATAATTCATTATATTCATCTCGTATAGTTTTAAACTTAGATAAAACATCATCTTTATCATCTTGGATTAAATCATATAATAATATATGTTTTAATGATATAATCTGAATAATTATATTTTTTATTTCTTTATAAAGTTCTTCTAATGCTTTTAGACCATCTATTTGTTTCAATTTACGGATGTGTAAATTCAAATTACAAGGTGTCTCTGTATTTCCACAAACAACTCTATATTCATCAGGTGTTACAATAAATCTTGTTCCTACATTTCGTTTACAATATATGCATTTAATTTTCATATTTTGAATTTGTTCTCTTTTCTCTCGAATAGATAAGTTATCCTTTCTAAGGATTTTCAATTTGGAACTTTCTATTTTTTTTTCATATTTTTGTTTATTTGAATAGAATAAATGTAAAGCATCTTCATACTTTTCCATATATATTATAATTTATATTTTTATAAAAATTTTTTCATTGTCTCCATAAAATAATTATTTATAGGTGGCAAATCTGTAATTGTATCTTTTAGATGATATATTTTCTTTTCTTCTTCTTGTTTTTCTTTTTGTATTTTATTTATTAATTCATGAATATAGGTTTCATTTGATATTTTTTTTTCAACCTTCTTTTCTTTATATCCATAATAACATATCACAAATGTAAATCCTATAAATACTAGGAAAACAATAATATTAAAAATCGTATTATAGTAAGAATATTTAATTTCTTTACATTGTTCTAAACTTTTATGAATAAAATATTTTGTTCCTGGTTCAATTAAAACAGGTTTCATTAAAAATATATATTAATGTTGTAAATAATAATATTTAATTTATACTTAATATATACATATTATGAATGTTTCATCCACAAGTATTTCTGTATTTATAGTAATTACACTTGTTTATTACGGATTTTTACTCTTTTTACCTAGTAACGTGCATTTAGTATTGCACGTGATATATATATTACTTACTATTAGTATCCAAACATTATTTAGTTCTCTTCATCTAAGAACCATGTGTGGTTCTGTTCGTATTAAACCATTGATTGTATGGTCTATAATTCCTTGGTTCTTTATTTTTCTCTCTATAAAGGCATTATTAATGTTATTTCCAAGTTGGAAAATGCCATTTTCAAATACAATAGGATATTTAGTTGTATCACTTTTGGGTATTAATCGTATTATGACTTCATTATTAAAATCTAAATTTAAAACACAAGATGAAGAATTGAATAAAGTGATTTCTAATATCTTTGAAGATAAAACATTATTAATTAATCAATTTACACCCACCAATTTTGATAGTGCTTTGGAAAAAATAAGTAAAATATTAGATAAATCAAATACTCAATATGAAGAACTAGTGGAACAATTACGTTTTAGAGTTCAAATAAAAGACTATATTTCACAATTTATATGGTTATTATTAACAGGTTTATTAACAATTTCAATATCAAATATGGGGATTTTATCTACCGAGTGTGTCAAGAGTGCTGAAGAAATTGAAGGGGATGTTCTCCAATATGAACAACAATTAGAAAATGCGATTGAAGATAAACCAAAGGTTTATAAAATAAGAGATTAAATTATCGATACAATTTAGGTATTGCTAAATAATACATTACACTTAAATAACTAATAATAGCAATGAATATAGATAATAACCATGCTGGTAATATTGTCTTTTTTTTACTATTTAATCCAAAATCTCTCAATGTTTCGTTATCATACAAGAACCCTGGTCTTATCATATGAATAGAAGAATATAGAATTAAAAATAATAGAATGCTGATAGAGAGAAGATGATTTTGAATAAATCTTCTTGATAACATTTATATAAATATTATATTATAAAAAATATAGTATTTATTATTTTTTAGCGTGAATATATATATGCATCGTGTAATTATAGTCATTCTTTTATTAACATTAATTGGTTTTAATGTATTTTATTTTATAGGTGATACAACAGAATATGTCGCAGAGAAAACTGCAGAAGTTACAAAAAAAACATTGGACCAAGGTATAAAAGGAACACGCAAAGTTGCTTCTACTGCAGATGAAATGTTACAGCATTTAGAGAGAGATATAGAACAAGAGAGAGAAGGACCTATAAAGAGACAACAAATGGAAGAATCTGCATATCAACCTGATATGGTAGATAGTGTTATTCAAGAAAGTAGAAAAGAAGGTTATTGTTATATTGGTGATGAGAATAGTAGACGTGTGTGTCTTCGTGTCGGTGTAAATGATGATTGTTTATCAAAAAAAATATATCCTACAATGGATGTATGTGTAAATCCTAATTTACGTGCGTAGTTTAGTTTATTGTCCTAAATACCATCGTAGAGAGAAATAGGGTGGGTTCACTTTCATTTCTTCTGTATTCATCTTAAGATTTGGTCCCTGATCATTAATTCGTATAATTTCACGTATTGAGAGTGACCTGTTATGATATTGAAGATTTGATAAAAATCCATTAAATCCCCCATTTAGATTAACGTATAAATTTCCATAATTTTGTTTTGGAACACTAGAATAAGTATGTCTTAATGCTATTGTTCCATTGATGTAAACATCTAAGTTAGAACCATTACATCTTATAACCAGTGAAATCCACTTATTTAATGGGATATTTTTAATTCGGACTTTCTCATTGGCGTGTTTAAATGTATTCATAAAAATAATAAGGTCGTTTCTTATTACTCCATTAACTTCTTGTTTATCGATATATACACCAGGTGCATTATTTGGTTTAATTAGGTTCTGTTCATCAGTATTTACAAAATCATTCCCTTTATGGAAAACATGCATGTACTTAACATTGTCTTGGGGCAAACTATCTATGAATAACCATACTGAATATGTAAATTCAATTCCATACTTTTCATTATCTGACCGCATGATTGGTATACTATTTTTTGATCTTGGGTTTTGTTCAATCGTAAGTGGTTTTCTTGCATCTTTCATACCATTTACAAGCATTGGACTGCCACTGGGTGTTAATGCCCAAGAAATGATTTGAGTTCCAATTCTTAAAGCAACTATGAATAATATAACTACTAAAAAAAGGAATGCGATTTTTGCTACTAAAGTATTTGTATTTAAGAAATTAGTGGTTGCACCTGTAATTTCTCCAGGGTCGTTAAATAAATTAAATGTGGGTGCTTGTTGTCTAATAATGGGTGTATCAGGGCTAGGTGTTTGAAACATGTATATATATAATAAACAAATTAAATCTTCAAGTTATATCTTTCTTCATTATCTACCATTAATGAGAACTTAACACCATATTTATCCATAAGATTACCAAGGAAAGAACCACCACCAAAACCTTCACGATAAATATCATATGCTTGACGTGGATTTATTGCATAAGTCATATATTTAAAATTACCTGTTTTACCACTAAATCCTCCTCCTGTAGTAATCAATATATCTTTATTTGGAGCTGCTTTGGGAACACCAGGTAAAATACAGGTACGTACTAATTTTCCATCTATATATAGGTCTAAAGCACGATTGTTAAGTGTTACGATTAGATTGAACCATTTTTGTAAAGGCACATTTTCAAGTAAGCAACCATGTATTCTCGGTTCTTCATTACTATCTCGTCCATCTTCTATGCGAACATTGACAAGGATATTATTTAATGTTTCGTGTAGATAAATAGTTGGGTTGGCAAGATCATCAGGGTCTGGCCTAGATACTACAACTTTTTTATGTCCATATCTATAACTCCAATCATTAATATACAACCAAATGGAATATGTATAGTCGTTTGTTCCAGCTGTCCCGTGTGGTATGTCATCTGCCTTTATAATCTGTCCTTCTTTTGCATTACGTATTCTATCGAGTTGTTTTGTGGAATTATCGTGAAAGAAATAGGAATAAATCAAGTATATGATAATAACAATTAAAACACCTAATATAATTTGTTGAACGTTCATAATATATTATAAAGTTAGATATTTTATATTTATAATATATTAAATTATAGATTTGGTATTTTTTGTAAACTAAATAACCAATAAATTAATCCAATTTCATATATGTTTAAACGTCGTGGATAATATACTACATTACAAATACCACCTTGTATTCCCTTTTCTTCTCCAATATCTAAATTGCTCATTTCGCTATTATCTACCATATTTATAGAGGTTCCAACTAATGTTCCATTGATAAATATATCTAGAGTTCCTTTATCATAATTGAAAACGAAATGGTTCCATTTTTGTAACGCAATGTTTTTATTATATATTACTTTCTCTCTATCTCCTTCCATAGAAAGAATACGTATTTCATTATTAAATACATTATATTCAATACGTGGTTTATTTCCATAGTTCAATATGGAAACATATTCTCTCTTATCTTTTATGTAAGGTTGATTGTCAATATATACCCAACTAGAAATCGAATACGAATAATATCTATCTGTTTGTTCTTTGTGATATTCTTGTAAATCTCCAAAGTTTCCAATAGATTGTGATTTATCTAAATATACTGGGTCATCTAAAAGTAATTTACTATTTGTAGTATATATTTTTTTAATTATATAAGGCACTAAGAAATATGAAACAACCAATACAAATTGAGCTAGAAGAAGATAGAAATAAAATTTATTTGTTCTTTTAATCTCTTTTATTAACCAATTTACTAAATCATATAGATTACATATTAACAAGAATGGTAAGTGTTTCATTAAAGAGAAATATGTTATTTTACCCGATGTAGAAGGTCTTGAAATATATTGAATAAGAAGATACATTAAAACACCTATAATTATCATTGTGACAGATGCTAAAAACATATATGAGAAACCTTCACTAAATGCCTTGAAAGAGAAAAAATAATAAATAGAAAATATTGTAAAAAAAAGAAGAAAGAGAACAATAGACGCTATTTTTAAAGGTGTTTTAAGACTTTTAAATGTATCACTCCATGTAGGTGTCTCGTTTGTTTTTGATATATTTTTTAATGCTCGATGAATGGAATAATATAATATACTTAAAGAAATAAGGAGGACAATGATTATATTTAATATGATTGAGAAAGTTGACAATGTTTTTTCGTTTTTTACATTTTGTATATAATAAAAAATACTTGTGATTATAAATCCGATGACACCTAATCCAGTAAGTATAGATTTCCAATTATCTTTTACTTTTTCTATTAGTAATAATATCAAGTTTCTTAAACTATCAAGTAGGTTCATAGATATATATCCCTTATAAATTATAATTTACTTAAAAATGTTTTTTTTCCGTGACAATTACGGCAAAGTGCAACTAGATTAGACACGTCATTTGTTCCACCATTTTGTAACTCTGTAATATGGTCAATTTCATAGGTATGATCTAATACATTATTACAATGTTTACATTTCCAACTTTGTTGTGCCGCAACATATTTTTTTTTACTATTACTCACACAACGATTAGTGCTTTGTGATGGTCTATAGTAGATATTTGCATCTGTATTTGTATTGTTATCTTGTTTGTCAATCAAGAAATTATTTTTTGTGTAATCAATAACAGGTGTAATTAGGTCACCAACATTTTTATCAATAGGCATATATTTAATATAATCATTTGCGTGAAACAATAAAGATTTACAATGTAATGGATTTTTCTTCATGGCAAACAAAATACCGAAACCGATAACACCATATGTTATCATTTTTACATATTTTATATTTACTTTTATCATATCAATATATTTACCATCGTGATAAGCATTATATATTAAGAATAATGTTGTAGATAATATCATTAGTTCAAGCTTCATATATATATCGATTTAATTTTTTTTGTAGTAATCAGTGTAATATAATATAAAAGCTACCATGAGTATAAAAGAAGAAATGACAAAGAAAAATAAGTGTTTCTTAAATTTATATGTTTTATATTCAATTGTTTCTTTTGGTTTATAATGGTTATAATAGTCCCTTATATATTCTTGAAAAGTAATTTTTGGTTTATCTAATTTTTCATTAATTTTATTATGAATAAAATGTACCCACTTCATAAAATCTAATCTTGAATCTAAATAAGAAGACACTGGATATTTTTCTAAATATCTAATAAATTCATCTCCCAATTTTCTACTTGGTATAAATAATGGTATATTTTGTATAAATTCATAATATTTTTTTTTAGTCACTTCATTAGGATGTAGTGGATATGTAATCGCAATGGTATGAAGAAAAAACCAATAGTGCTTTCCCCATACTTGTGGATCTAATTGTGTTTCCATTATTATAAAATAATATAAAAACAATAATAATTAAACATATAATGAATAAAAAATACAATTTCAAACTATTTAGTTGTTGTAATAATTGTGGAAAGAAAGGACATACTCATTATCATTGTAATGAAGCGATTATAAGTTCAGGAATTATATGTTATCGTGAGATGGATGGAAAGAGAGAATATTTATTAATACGACGTAAAGACACTTTAGGATATGTTGATTTTATACGAGGAAAGTATCAAATCCATAATAATTTATATTTATACAATATTTTCAATGAAATGACAGAGTATGAAAAAGAACGTATTAAAAAGAATAGTTTTAATGAGTTATGGAATAACTTATGGGGAAATAATATTCGTAATAAACATAGAAATGAGTATTTTTCATCGGAAAAAAAGTTTATGCTTTTAAAAAACAATATAAATTCAAATAATAATTTAATTAGTTTAGATGAATTATTGGAAAGAACTATAAGTTGGAAAGAACAAGAATGGGGATTTCCAAAGGGTAGGAAAAACACAAATGAAAGTGATTTGGATACAGCAATTCGTGAGTTTACAGAAGAAACAGGATATAATAAAAACGATATTCGTGTTATAATGAATATGAAGCCATATGAAGAAATATTTACAGGGTCAAATTTTAAATGTTATATTCATAAATATTATATTGCTAAATTAGTGAATAATACATACAATTTAAATAAGTATCAAAAAAGTGAAGTGAGTGAAATTGAATGGGTGGATTATGAAACATGTATTTCTAAAATACGTGAATATAATGTAGAACGAATTGATATTTTAAAATGTGTTGAAGATGTGTTAAATAATTATATTATTTTATAGATAAATATATATATTATTATATAGATATGACAATTGATTTTGATAAAATGAATGCTAGTAATATAAGAGAGTATCTAGAAGAGTTAAATACACGTTTCAGTGACGATTTAAAAAAGTTCAATAAGTTCTTATTAAAAAAAGAAGAGTTAGAAGAAGAATATAATAGAGAGAATGATAAATATAAATACTTATATCCAAATCATTTAAATCCTCGTTTTAATCTTCGTATTTCAAATAAAAAAGAGTTTCAGGACTTAAAATATCCAAAAGAAAAAAGGAGTGTAGAACAGGCAAGCGAACAATTATGTAATGCTGATTTTGAATTATCACCTCATCAAATATTTGTTCGTAATTTTTTATCTTCTTATACTCCTTATAATACATTATTACTTTATCATGGACTAGGAACTGGAAAGACTTGTTCTGCTATATCTGTATGTGAAGAGTATCGAGAATATATGAACCAGTCGGGAATACATAAAAGAATACTCATTGTCGCATCGCCCAATGTTCAAGAAAATTTTAAACTTCAATTATTCGACCCTTCTCGTCTTAAGTTAGTAAATGGTTTATGGAATATTCAGAGTTGTACAGGAAATAAATTTATTAAAGAAATAAATCCAATGAATATGACTGGTCTTAAAAAAAATGTAATTATACGACAAATTAAAAGTATTATAAGAGAACATTATTTATTTATGGGTTACGATAAATTCGCAAATTATATTACTCGAATTATGAATAAGCATGTTTCTAGTGATGATAGTAAAGAGAGTGAAATTAAAAAAAAGAAACGTGCACTTCATAGGGAGTTTTCAAATCGGTTAATTGTTATTGATGAGGTTCATAATATTATTTCAGAGGGTGATGACAACAAAAAAGTTTCTAAAAATATAATGAAGATGGTAATGAATAGTGATAATATTAAAATGCTTTTATTATCTGCAACACCAATGTTTAATAGTTATCGTGAGATTATATGGTTAATTAATTTAATGAATATAAATGATAATCGGCCTACAATAAAAGCGAGTGATATTTTTGATAAAAGAGGTAATTTTAAGATAGTAAACAATAGAGAATATGGAAAAGAGTTATTTATACGTAAAACAAGAGGATATATATCTTTTGTTAGGAGTGAAAATCCATATACATTTCCATATCGTATTTATCCAAAACGTTTTGATATTAATAATAGTATATTATCAGATAATTTTACATATCCTGAGCGTCAAGTAAACAATGTAAATATAATACAAGGGATTGAATATACGGACCTTTATTTAAACTCAATTGGAGATTACCAAAAGTATGGATATTCTTCTATTATAGAAAAGTTAAATAAAAATTTTCCAAATGTTGAAGAAATAGAAAGTGGAGGTATGGGTTGGATACAAACAGAACCTGCTCTTCAAGCCTTAAATATAACATATCCACATCGAGACATCGAAAAGTATAAAGAGTTATTGGATAATAATAAATTAACTGAAGAGGATATTGAGAGTATAGAACCTCGTAATTTTATAGGAAAACGTGGCATGAAACATTGTATGAATTTCAAAGATAAAAGGAACTTTGAATATAAAGAAGATATAAAAGAAAAATATGGAGAATTCTTTTCTCCACAACATATTGGTAAATATTCAGGAAAGATTAGTTCTATCATCCGTAAGATATTATCCTCTCAAGGAGTTATTTTAATATATTCTCAATATATTGATGGTGGATGTATTCCACTTGCTCTTGCTCTTGAACATATTGGAATAACACGTTATGATAATAAAAACTTATTTAAGAGTAAAAGAACAAGTGATATTGATGCTTTATCATTACAGAGTGATAATATAAAATATCCTGCAAAGTATATTATGATAACAGGTGACCCTCTACTTTCACCAGATAATAATAAAGAATTAAAAGCAGTAACATCTCTAGATAATGTAGATGGAAAGCAGGTAAAAGTTGTTATTATTAGTAAAGCAGGATCAGAGGGAATAGATTTTAAATTTATTCGACAGGTTCATATATTAGATCCTTGGTATAATTTAAGTCGTGAAGAACAAATTATAGGTAGAGCAGTACGTTATTGTAGTCATAAAGATTTACCACTTTCTCATAGAAATGTTGAAATCTATTTTCATACAACGAGACAAGTGAATAATAAGGAAAGTATTGACATGTATATTTATCGTATAGCAGAGAGAAAGGCAATTAAAATCGGTGTTGTATCTAGATTAATGAAAGAAAATGCAATAGATTGTATTTTAAATAAAAACTTAAATCAATTACCAGTAGATAAAATTAATGAAGATATTGAACTTGTTTTATCTAGTAATAAAACAATAACATTTTCAGTAGGTGATGAGCCTAATACACATTTGTGTGATTATTTAGAAAAGTGTAATTACAAATGTATGCCACGAGATTTGTCTCTTGATATGGATCATTTAGACATGAATACATACAATGAAGATTTTATTAAAGTAAATGTAGATAAGATCATATTTAAAATAAAAAGATTGTTCAGAGATAGTTTTGTCTATGATAAAGAAGGATTGATAACACATCTCTCTAAAACTCGTAAATATCCATTGATACAAATACATAGTGCTTTAGAACAACTCGTGAATGACCCCTATGAATATGTTACAGATACATTTGGTAGGATTGGCAGAGTTGTAAATGTAGATAAGTATTACCTATTTCAACCAATAGAGATTACAGATAGAAGAATTACACATTATGAAAGAAGTGTTCCTTTAAATTATAAGAGAGAGAAGATTAATATAAGTCTACCTGATGATTTGAAAGAACATATAGTCTCTCATAATCCAACAAAGAAGAAGAAGATTGTTCTCAAATTACTAGAAGAGAGAAAAGATATAGTAGACCGAGTTACAAATGTTGGTCAGAATATAATACAAAATATGAAAACAAAGTTGGAAATAGTTAGTCAAACACAAGATATAAAACGTGGAGATTTAGATTGGTTCAAACACACATCTGTTGCCATTGATAATATCTTGGAAGAATTAAAACCTGAAAATGTGACACGTGATAAATTAATAGATTATGTTATTTATCATATGATTGATACATTATCTTTTAATAATAAGAAGGTTTTAATTGAATACTTATTAAATAAAACATTAGATAATTTTGAGAAAAAAATAAAAAAATATATAGATAGAGAAATATCTGTCAAGGCTGGTAATATTAAAGCATATCTACTGTATGATGAAAAAAAAATAAAATTATGGAAAGAAAAACGAAATGAAGATACATTGGTATTAGTAGAAACTGAACCTACAGAACAGAAAGATTTAATTAGAATATTACAAAAAAATAAGAAATACAATCTTGAAGATTATAGCAGTATGATTGGTTTTATGGATTTTGTCACTAGTAATATTGTGTTTAAAGTAAAAGATATGAAGCGAAAGAGACATACGGGTGCTCGTTGTGACCAAGCAGGAAAGTCACGTAATATTTCTATTTTGAACTCTATTTTATCGCTTGATGATGGTATCACTTTTAAATATACTACAAATAATACAAAAGATTTAAGATTACCAGCATTATGTAGTATTCAAGAACTATTACTAAGACACTACAATTATACCAATATGAATGATAATATATGGTTCTTAACACTAGAGACGTCTATGTTGAATGAAGTTCAATCACTAACTATTACCTAGAGTAAAAAGAATAGTATATTATAAAATTGAATAATAAAAAGAATATGTATATATTGTATATAAAACAAATGGAAGAGATACAAGTAGACCCTAAAATTGATAATATAGTAAATATAAGATATGCAAATAATGATAATGAGATACAAAGATTAAAGAAAATATTTCCAGTTCCATTCTTGATTAGTAACGTCCGTGTTCCAAATAATGACCCCTATTATCAATTGTCAATTGATGATGAAGGATTATTGTATGCTACTCCTCGTTCAGTGGTGAATGAAATATTGGATATAATGTTTGAAAGAATGAGAAAGATAAGATTGATTGGACACGAAGAGAATATCAGCATTATTGATGGAACAGGTGGAATTGGTGGTGATACAATAAATATGGCAATGCATGAAAGGATTAATAAAGTATATTCAATCGAATTAGATTTATCTAGATATACTGCTTTAGCCAAGAATATAGATTTATACAATTTAAATCACAAAATAGAAACATATAATACAAGTCTGATAGATTGGATTATAGAGAAAAAAAATAAAGAATTAATAGTGAATACACCTATTTATTTAGATTTTCCGTGGGGTGGTGTTGATTATAAAAAGTCAAAATTAATCGATGATGTATTCATTATACATAATGGTTCAAGAATGAATTTAAGACCAATTATAGTTAATTATTTAAACAAGTCACCATTTATTATTTTAAAGTTGCCAAACAATTATAATTTTGAACTATTGCAAGAATTATCTAATGAAGAAAACTTTATTTATGAAAAGAAGAGACATAAATCAATGACGCATGTTTTCTTATATAAAGATAAAGAGTATATTTTGAAAAATCGAGTTCCACAAGAATTGAAAGGAGGTGCTAGTGATAGACAGCATAATCTAGCGGGAACAGGTTTGTATATGCTTTCTGTATTAACAAGAAAGGTAAAAGTTCCGTTTGATTTAGTAGGAGGTAATATTAGAGAGATTTTACAAAAAAAACTAGCAAGATATAATGAAGGAAAGTGTAGTGTAGAGGGTTATATTAAGAACAATTCAATTCGTATTTTAAAATATTCATCGGGTTATTTAGAGAATAATTATGTAGTATTTGATGTTGTATTTGAATGTTTAATATGTAATCCAGTAGAAGGAATGAAGATTAAAGTAAAGGTCATAAATATAACAAAGGCAGGAATACGATGTATTAGTACAGAGGATATTTCACCAATTGATGTATTTGTTGCTAGAGACCATAATTTTAAACATCGTGAATATAATAAAGTAAAAGTAGATGATATTATTGATGTTAAAGTAATAGGACAACGTTTTGAAATTAATGATGAAACTATTTCTGTTTTATGTAAATTAATTGGTATTAAACATATAAAAAAAAGAAGATTAAAGATAAATGAAGAATAAGAATAATGGAAAGTGTTAACAATGATTATTATAATGAACTGAAGATACTTAGAGATGATATTGATAGTTTGGAAAAAACAAAACATATAGAGTTATTTAAACTTATTAAACAGAATAATATTCAGTATTCGTCTAATAAGAATGGTATATTTTTAAATTTATCATTTGTTGAAAAACCATTTATCGAAGAATTAAAAAAGTTTGTATATTTAATTAAAGAACAAGATAAGTATATAAACAAGATAGAAGATGAGAAAAATGAAATGAAAGATAAATATTTTACAAATGAAAAGGTATAAATGATTATAAAATCGATTTAAAGTTTAAACAAGAATATATATATTATGGATCACTATAGTAAGATATATATTGAGAATAATTTATTTAATAATATAGATTATGATATGTTATTAAGTAAACATAGTTTATCTACAGAAAATTACAATAATTATTTTGTAATAGATAATGAAGAGCCGAACTTGAATAAAGAAGTTGTAGAGAATAATCGTATGAAAAAGAAACGTAAATTTTTAACAAAGTTACGAAATAAGATTGAAGAAATTAAGGATACATTTTTTTATGATATTTCAGAAGATGATTTTTTCTTTTGGTGCTGGTATGTAATGATATATGAGTATGATGAATATAAAACAATAAAGAATAAGTTTGAGTTAGAAAAGAAGATACGATATGAATATATTGAAAAAGCTAGAGAAAATAAAGAAGAACTTAAAAAAATACATAAAATAGATGTAAATAAAGTAATAGAAATACTAGGAAATATGGATAAATGTGATTATAATACATTCAAAGCATTATGTATTTTGTCAAAGATAAATGTGTGTATTGAGTATAATGATATGATTACGTGTATATTGTATAATGATAAAGAGTTATTCCGTGTTTTATATCATGATAATAAATATAAATTATGTTGTAATAAAGTAGATAGTGAGTATATTGAAAGTCATTATAATATAGAAAATTTGGATAAACCAATATATTCTATTTCACATTATAAAGTAAAAGATTTGGAGGATATGTGTAAAAAGTTAAGATTAGAAGTGAATAATATGAAGAAAAAAGAGTTATATGAATGCATAAGGATGAAGTTGTCTGAGTTTACCATTATTTAGTTATGTATTGAAGTATATTTAGAATATAATAACATATAAAATTGAAAATATATAAATAAAATAACAATATCTATATATAAATATGTCCAACAGAGATATTATGCATCGACAAAGAGAGATGAATGCCCTATATATGGATTTTATTATGTCGGATAGTAAAAATGAAGAGTTTGAGATACGTTTTGGAACACGGGGAATTAGAAGAATTTCAAAAATAGATTTCAATAATGTAATTTCATATATTTTATCTAGAAACTTTACATTAGCGAGTGAGAATGAAATACTTAAAATACAAAACGAATATTTCAATCAAAAAACACAAAGAAATCAAATATCAAATATTCGTTCTGAGATATACTTTATGAGTAATATTCAAAAATATTGCAAGACAAACTCAATATTAGACGAAAATAATAATATATTGCAAAATACACAATTTTTGCAAAAGAGACGTAAATATCATAATGAAAGAAATACTGAAATTTTACCTGTTAATATGAATGAGTTTAATTTTCGTGCTTCTTATCAAGAAGAAAATGTATACAATAAGAATAGTGATATTATACAAAGAATGATTTCTCAATGGGGAGATACAAAGAAAATTTTCAGATATTTATTGCGATACTCTTATGAAAGTAATGATTTTCCAGGTATTCGTATTGATTTAAGTGTTGTTCGTTCTTCAAGAAGAAATATAAAAGGGAACTTAATACCAGATTTAAATATTCATGATTCGAAAGTATTAACAAATGATGAAGAATATGAGGTTGAAATAGAGATAGAGAAACAAAAAGTAATTGATAGTATTTTATCACAGACGTATGAAGGTATAAGTGATGATGATATAGACAGATTATATGAAGAGTCTTATAATAAATTAAGACGTGTTATAAAGTATATATTGTCGGGTCTACAAGGTTCTAACTATCCTATTTCATATAGAGAGATGGAAAATATAGGTAATGATTATTTGTCACTATTAGGAATAGGAGAGAAAAGACGTTTATTTCCTAGAGATTTCATAGGTCCTTCTTCTATTTCATTGGAATTGAAAAATATTTTACCACTGAAAAAGGATGGAACAGATGATTTGGCAAATATAAGACATCCTTATACTGTCACAGAAAAAGCAGATGGATTACGTAAATTATTATATATTTCAAAGAATGGAAAGGTATATTTGATAGATACAAACATGAATATTCAATTTACAGGTACAATCATTAAGAATAGTGAATATTATAATTCATTATTAGATGGAGAACATATTGAACATGATAAAACAGGAAGGTATATAAATTTATATGCATCATTTGACATTTACTTTATAAATGGTGTTGACCATCGTACAAAACATTTTGTGCATATTCCAACAGAGACTGATGATAAAGTAACAGAAAATTATAGATATTACTTATTACGTAACTTTGTGAATAGTATATCTTTAGATAAGGTTTCTTCAATAGGAACGCCATTTCGTATAGAGTATAAAATATTTCAGGTTTCTTATGGTGGAACAAGAACAACCATATTTAATAAATGTTCACAGATTTTAAAGAATATACAAGAAGATAAGTATGAGTATGAGACAGATGGTTTAATTTTTACACCTATAAAGAATGGTGTAGGTGTGGATTATAAAAACAAGAAACCTTCAAATCACAAAGTAACATGGCAACTATCATTTAAATGGAAGCCGCCTGAGTTTAATACAATAGACTTTTTGGTCACCACAAAAAAAGATGATAATTCAAATGATATTGTTTCTCATTTATATCAAGGTGGAGAGAATATGATTGGAAATCGTAATATTCAGCAATATAAAACACTTATTTTACGTGTTGGTTTCGATGAAAGAATTCATGGATATATTAATCCTTGTCAAGATATTATAGATGATAATATCCAAGTTATAGGAGATCGTGATAATACTAAGAATTATAGACCTATGCCATTTTATCCGACAAATCCATCCTCGAACACAGCACATTTATGCAATATATTATTAAAATCCTCTTCAAGTGGTGACGTTATGATGACAGAAGATGATAAAGAAGTGATTGAAGATAATATGATAGTTGAGTTTAAATATGTAAAAACTGAACGTGAAATGTGGAAATGGAAACCAATACGTGTTCGTTATGATAAGACAGCAGAGTTTAGAAGAGGAGAGAAAAACTATGGGAATGCATATCATGTGGCTCAAAGTGTATGGTCATCTATCCATCAACCAGTGACAGAAGATATGTTAAATACAGGTAATGGAATTCCAGAGTTTATAGGAGATGATGATGTATATTATAATAAGAAGGATTATACAATAACAAGACCTTTACGAGATTTTCATAATTTATATGTAAAAAGGAAGTTGATAACGGGTGTCTCCAATATGGGGGATAGTTTATATGATTTAACAGTTGGAAAGGCTGGTGATTTTCCCAAATGGATACAAAGTAAATTGAAGTTTGTATTTGGTGTTGATTTATCCAAGGATAATATATTAAATCGTCTTGATGGTGCTTGTGCTCGTTATTTAAATTATAGAAAGTCAGTAAAGGTAATGCCATCTGTTTTATTTGTTCAAGGTAATAGTTCATTAAATATTAAAAATGGTGAGGCTTTATATAATGAAAAAGATAAAATGATTGTAGATGCTGTTTTTGGAAAAGGTACTCAAAATGAGACTAAATTAGGAAAAGGTGTATCGAAACACTTTGGTATAGGTAAAGATGGATTTCAAATTACAACATCAATGTTTTCTTTACACTATTTCTTTGAAAACAAAAATACGCTTCATAATTACATTCGTAATGTATATGAGGGAACAAGATTAAATGGTTATTTTATAGGTTGTGCATATGATGGAAAAAAAATATTCGATGAATTAAAAAATGTAAAGATGAATGAGAGTGTAAGTGAAGTAGTAAAGATAAATCCAATCGAAGAGACCAATGTTGTTGTTGGAGATAATGAGCATAAAATATGGGAGATAACAAAAAGATACGATAGTAATGTGTTTAATGATAATATAACAAGTTTAGGATATGCAATTGACGTGTTTCAAGAAAGTATTAATAAAGTAATAAGAGAGTATCTAATAAACTTTGATTATTTCACTGAATTGATGAGTAGTTATGGTTTTCAATTAGTCTCTCTAGATGAAGCAACTAACATGGGACTTCCAAATGCTACAGGTTTATTTAGTGAATTATATTCAAAGATGAAACACGAAATTCAAGAAAATGATAAACAAAAGAGGAAAAATTATTTAAAGAATGACGTTAAAAATGCATTATTATTAGATGAATATTCTTCTCAAAGGCGTGTATCTTTCTTAAATCGTTATTTTGTATATAAGAAGGTTAATGAAGTGAATATAGATGACGTGTTTAATAGTTTTATAAATAGTGTTTCTTCACCATTTCAAGATGAGTATAATAAAGATACAGAACAAGCACGTGAAGAAAGTGAAAAGGTTTCTAAAGTAACAAAAATAAAGAAAATAAAGAAAATAAAGAAAAAAATCAAGTTAAAAGAAGCAGAATAGTTTATGTATCATATCAAATAAGTATAAAGATATAAATATTTTTTAATATAATGAGTGGTTTATTACCTCCGATTGATAATGTTTTAACTGATGATATGTTTTGTATTAAAATAACAAAAAAAGATGTTGATAGTTTTTTAAACAAGTCTCTTTCATCGTATTTAAATAAAGTAAAATATGAAATTCATAAACATAATACAGAGTGGGAAGTATACAAGAAATATACAAATCCGTATGAGTTTATTCATTCAAATATGAATAATTTTTCTATTAGTGGATTAAAACCTATTTCACGTGCGTATTATAAGATGATAGAAATTATGAAACGTCATAGTTTATTAGAAGAACATATAAATAGAAATATAAATACATTTCATTTAGCGGAAGGTCCTGGTGGTTTCATAGAAGCAGTTGTGAATAAAAGAAAAAATAAAGGTGATAATTATTATGGAATGAGTTTAATTGACCCGAATAATACCTTTGTTCCTGGTTGGACTAAATCTGAAAAGTTTCTCTCTAAACATTCTAACATTTATATTGAGAAAGGAAAGGATAGAACTGGAAACTTACTATCTTATGATAATTTAGTATATGTAATTTCAAAATATAAACATAGTATGGATATTATTACGGGGGATGGTGGTTTTGATTTCTCCAATGATTATAACAATCAAGAAACACAAGCAACATTATTAATTTACGCACAAATTATATATGCAATTTTTTTACAAAAAGAAAATGGTTGTTTTGTATTGAAAGTGTTTGATATATTTAAAAAACCAACACTAGATTTAGTGTATATATTAAGTTTATTTTATAAAAATGTATATATTCAGAAGTTAAATACAAGTAGAATTGCAAACTCAGAAAAATACATTATTTGCAAGTATTTTAAATATAATTCTATTGATTTTATATGTGATAGAATATTACGTACATTTAAAGTATTACATAATATAGATACGAGTATTTACAAAATTGCCTCTTTTTTATCTTGTAAAATTCCAATTCACTTTGTAAAAAGTGTAGAGTATATAAACTCATATTATGGAGAGATGCAATTAACAAACATAAATTATACTCTATCTTTAATTAAAAGTAATAATAATAAAGATAAAGAAAAGATAGAAAATCTGAAAAATGAAAATAAAAAAAAATCTATAGAGTGGTGTATTCAACATAATATACCTTGTAAAACAGAATATACAATGAAGAATATATTTAGAGAGTAGATTTTAATACAATTTCACACTTGTATTTTTTATTGACTTCCAAAACACCCACAATATTTTTTTTCAATTCAGGAAATGGAATATTTATATTTATTCTTTTTCCTTCTTTTACATAGGTATTTAGTAGTTCTAGTAACTTTCGTATTGCTGGATAATAAGAATGTAAATTGTTTTGTTTCATTTGATAAATTATATTTAGTGTTTCGTATCTTCTCTCTGCTTCATTTCTAAAATATTTAATATTATTCATATTTAAATATTTTAGATATTTTTAAGTAATAAAACTCCATAATATATAATGAATGTAAAAATCCCATAAAATAAATCAAGAATTAATAACCAAATACTATCTTTTATATTATTTTGTTGTATATTTAAAAATACTTTATAGAAAACTAAAGAATGAACAAGGCGATTAACATTCCACCAAACATCACCATCAAATAGTCCTTTATGTTGAATATTAGGTGTCCATAACATGTGAATAAAAGAATACATAAAACCTGATGCCATAATCAAGAAGATGAGATTATAATAAGGAAGAATTATGTTTGGCATATAAGACAAGAGAAGAATGAGAGAAAGACGTAAAGGTATACAAGCTAAAAAATAATAATATATTCGTTTATATATTTCATTCATATATTATAATAATATAATGATTTTAACATAAAAAGGAGCGATTTGATATTTTATAAGGTTTACATTTTACATTATTAATGAATGGTTTATTAGGTTTGACTTCATTACGAATAATATCATATTTCTTACTCAATATTTGATTTGAAGATGATACTGCACCTTGAACTGCAAATTTGGCATTATTTGGTTTGTAAAAAGTAGTTCTACAAATGGTTCTTCCATCGGTAGTAGCACAATTGGCTGCGTATTCATTATTAGCTTGATTAACACGAGTGAAATTAAATGATTTTTGATTGTAGGTTAAACATCTACCCTTTAAATATTCTAGATTACTACTATAATATCTAGAATCGACATTATCTCTAACACCTGTAACTGGATTTACATTAAGAAGAGTATTACCACTTCTTCTTATTTTTTTGTTATCTGGAATACAACTATTAATTTTTTTAATTACAGGTATTGTTTTTTTAGGTTCACAATCACAAATTAATTGTTTTCTTACATATTTAGCAATTGGTGGTTGATTCGTTAATTTAGGTTGTGATGGGTCGAATTTAATCCTTTGAATTCTATATATGTTATTGGATATGAATATTGTTCTATTTACTGGATCGCAAGAAGACATTATATATTATTAATATATAATAATATATATAGAATGAAATTATGGATAAATATTTTGTTAATAACATTATTATTAATATTTTATTCTCAATACTTTCACACAGAAAGTAAAAAAATAGAAGCGATGACAAACCCTTGTGATAAAGATGCACTACCTATAAAAAATGCAGGAAATATAAAAAGAATAAGTGAACTATCAGATAAACTAAATAGTGATATGAATAGTGTTAAAGTAGCAAAAGGAAGAATATTAACACGATTAAATAATCTAACTTCACGAATGAATGCTACTGAAAAACAGGTTGCTAAAAATAAAGATATATTAAAAGAACATCAAGATATTGTTGAAGATATGTCAAGACAAGCTCAAGCTGAAAAGGAGCAATTACAACAAGAAGCTGATGATATACCTGATTTTTAATTCTAAATTATTTATTATATATGTATTTATATAATGAGTAATGTATTTAAAGATATTGCAAAAGGTGTTGGAAATGTAGAGAGAAGATTTTTAGGAGAAACTTATAACTATGCTAGACAAATAAAAGACCCTGATGAAATGAGAATTTCACCATCTGGAAATATGGGTCAATTAAGTCGTAATATTACAGGTATAATTTCGTATATTAATGAACTTATTCAAGGTGGTGGAAGAGCGTCTAAACCAGGTAGACCTTTAGGTAATAAATTTATCCTAGAGACATTAGGTAAATGTAGAGATTACAAAACAAATCGTGAAGTTCCTAGATCGATGTATATTAATAATATACCAGATGGGTATATACCAATTGTCTCTGATGTTAGTGGATTTAGAACTGATAGTTTAAGAGGATTAGCACCTGGGATTGCCGCTAATGTCGCTGAAATGAACCCTGTTCGTATGTTTTCAGCATTCATGCAAGGTTCAGAACCTCTATGTGCAGAAGTTACATTAGATACTGTCGGTTCAGACAATAGAACTCGACAAAAAAAAGGATATATACCACTATTTGAATTAAGGCAAATATTAAATACAAAACAGCTCTCTGATGCTGATAAAAAACGTAATCCAATCTTAAGAGATCAAGGTAAATTAAATCGTTTATTGGAACAATCTGTGGAAGAAGAAACTTTTTTAAATATGTGTGATACTTGGAATGGATATAAAGAACAACTAAATGATCCAATAAAACATAAAGAAACAAATATAGTTATTAAATTATATTTATTACTATTCTGTTTTTTACTAATGTATATCTACTATAAAGTTACTAAAAAATAAAAATTATTTTTTACTCTTTCTAGTATTTTTTTTACGATATTTTCTATGTTTTTTTAGTCCTTTTCTTCTTTTTTGTGTTCTCTTTTTCTTTTTACTATAAGAACCACCAACTTTATGCTTATTCATTTGAGGCGTTGAAAATCCTAATTCTTTTGTATGAATTAGAGGTTTATCTAATGGTTCTTCAGTCATCAATACATCTTCAGGTTTTGTTTTTTTATCATCACTTAAACCTAAAAATGGTACTCTAGGAAGTTGAGGCATTCTAATTTCTGGTATAAAACCTCGAACATTTTTTGTTAATGTCTCCATCGTGCTTGGTTGTGGTTTTTTCACCTTCTTTTCTGATTGAACCATTTATATTATAATATGAGATATTTTTATTCAGTAATTATTCTAGGAGCAACGTTCATTGTAATTAATTCTTGGAATAATAGTTTACACGAATATGGTAATTCAACATAAGCAAAGTTTGTTCGATTATCACAAGTATTACATAAATGTATATTCTTCTCGTCATTATAAGAAGCAATCATTCCACAATATTTACATATCCAAACATTATATTTATCTGAAGCATCATAAAGTCTTCCTTTTGTAAATCTAGAAGCTCCATGTGTAATCATTGCGTCTCTTTCCATTTCACCAAAACGAAGACCACCATCCTTGGATCTTCCTTCTGCGGGTTGACGTGTAAGAACTACCATTGGTCCAAAACTTCTACTATGCTGTTTATCATTTACCATATGCTTTAATCTTTGATAAAAGACTGGTCCTATAAAGACAGATGATTCTAAATGTTCTCCAGTATATCCATTCATTAAAATATCATTTCCATTTTTTTCATATCCTATCTTTTGCAATTCTTCACATATACTTGACACTGATAACTCACTAAAACTGGTTCCATCACCAAAGAGACCTAAATATAACAACACTTTTCCAAGCAATGTCTCTTTTAATTGCCCAATAGTCATTCTAGATGGAATAGCATGTGGATTAATAATGATATCAGGACGAATACCTTCTTGATTAAAAGGCATATCTTCTTCTGGCAAGATAATACCAACTGTTCCTTTCTGTCCAGCTCTGCTCGAAAACTTATCTCCAATAACAGGTTTTCTAAAAGAACGTAATTTTACTTTGCAAAATGTATAACCATCTCCATTCCTATCTACATAATTATCATCTATATATACTTCTTCATTTGTTCTATATATAGTGCTAACATCCTGATACTTAATAGTCTTTGTATTATCGTTACGATTCTCTTTTATCGGTATTACTTTACCAATAATAATATCCTTATTTTCTACAAGACTATTCTTGGGTATGAGACCATTCTTATTTAACTTATTATAATTTCCAAACTTTATGCCTTTCGTTTTCGTTTTATCAGGTTTACAACGTATCTCTTCATCCCCATAAACCTTCTTGTCTTCATCTTTTTCTGTATGATATATCGTTGCTGCAAACATACCTCGATCGATAGATGCTTTATTAAATATAATGGAATCTTCTTGATTATATCCTGTATACGTACAAATAGCTACAATAACCATTTCACCCGATGGTATATTGTTTAATTGAAGCATATTCATAATACGTGTATCTACAACAGGACGCATTGGATAACTCAATACATAACTTGTTTTATCCATACGTTTATCAAAGTTTGTTACATACATTCCCATTGCTTGTTTTCCCATTGCACATTGATATGTATTTCTTGGTGCTTGATTATGCTCAGGATAAGGAACACAAGACGCAAGAATACCAAATATAGTGCTAGGATGAATTTCACAATGTGTATAATTATATTCTCTATTATTTACTAATAGAGATGGTTTCATTGCAATCATAGAATGATTTTGTTCTTCGGGGTCAATATACTCAATCACACTCTCTTCTATCTTGTGATTAGTAGTTAAATCATCCCATAACAAATATTTATTATTTATTCCATCTATAATACTTTTACTCAAAGTAACAACATTATTATTTACTTTCAAAACAGGTCTTGTAAGCCTACCACCTTCCGTACATATAATAATCTCTTTCTTACGATAATGAAAAGTAATACTTGTGTAAATATTAAAGATACCAGTGTATTTCATATTTTTTAAGTATTTATACAATTCATATGGTTCATTTGTAATACCAATCCAATTGCCATTTACTATAATTTTAACTTTATTATATAATCGTTTTGGATCATCAATATTATCAATATAATCAATCTTCTCTTTTAAAACATCATACACAATTACACTTGATGATGGAATTGTAATATGACACATGTAACTTATATTTTTCACAACTCCAATTGATGCACCTTCAGGAGTCTCTACTGGACAATTAGAACAAACAAATGAAGAAGCTACAAATGTATGGTTCTCACTAATAGTAGTAAAGTCATATACTAATTCTGATTCTACTTTTCGAATGGAATAAATCGGAACACTCACACAACCATTCTTTTCTTCTTCAATTCTATTATATTCTTCTGAAATGTTATGATATTTTAAATGTATTTGTTCTATTACACACGATAATGAATTACCCGTTTTCTCATCATAACTAAAATGAATATTATTGAAATAATTATATAAATTATATAGACTATGTTCAAGGTCTATACTATATTCTATATATTCTTTATCTTTTAAGGATTTTTTCAGTGTAATATTTATATTAAATACTTTAAACAATGATAATAGTGACTGGATATATTCTACTATATCAATCTCAAACTCATCTTCTTTTTCAATCATAAATGTTGGAAATATAATCTCTTCACTATCATAATTAATACCAAAACAAACTAGAATAGTAGATAGATATTCACGAGTAATATGTGGATTTGAAGATAATAACCACGAACATAAACGGCATTTATTCTGTCTATCAATTGTATTTTCTGATATTTCTTTGATAAAGGATACTAACTCATTAATTAAATAAATATCGTGTTCTTTCTTCATAATAACACTATCATCAAATCCTAATGAAAGGATGTCATTCTTAAACTTTGAATATAATTCATCACTAACATCGTATATAACAATCACTTGTTCATCATTTATATAAAGTCCTATTGTATGAACGACACCCAAAATGCGAGATATTATTTTTAATCTCTCCAAATCGATAATATTATGTACTAAATTATAATTCTGTAATGACATAAGGTGATAACTAGGTATATCGTGGGAATAAATATATACTTCTGGAACAATACTATTATTATCCTGACTACTTAATGTATGTTTTATAATCATCCTATCTCCAACATTTAATTGGTCTACATTTTTCATTTCATATGTATCTTTAGAAGTTCTTACAAGAAAAGGATGATCTGCTGTTGCCTTTATAGTTCTTCCACTTATTGTCTTAATCTCAAACAAATTATCTGCCATCATACTAAAGTATCTATACATACCTGATGGCTCACTTTTCAAACTCTCACGATGTATTGTATTCACTCTATCGCCATCTCTTATATCTTTAATTTTCTTACTATCAACACCATTAGAAAGTAAAACATCTGTATCACCTGCTAGACATAAGAAACCCCACGATGTGGGATGTAATTTTCTAGGTGGAATTAATTTTCCACTCTTATCAATGGGCGTGTTTACTCTTCTAAGATGGCTCAAACTAGATACATATGTTAATCTATTCAACACTTGAGCAACACCAACTTTATTACTATTTGTATTCTTAATACCAAAATCACCTGTTGCTAAAGCTCTCTTAAGTGCATTCTCAATCGTCGTGGATTTTATGATTTTATATATGTTTGTATTTGTTATAATATTTATATAATTATCTGTTGAACGCCACGAACCATTGTTAATCTCTCTAACAATCTGTTTCTGCATATCTTTTACAAGTTTGTTAAAATAATTACGAAACAAATTATTCAATAATGAACCAGCTAGGTCTATTCTTTTATTTAAATAACTATCCCTTTCATCGGGTTCTGTAATACCAATACTTGTTTCAATCAATCTTTTTGTCATATAACCGAGAAAGTATATCTTTTCTCTCTTTGTTTTACAATGTGGAAACAAATCATTCTCTAAAACTTCTTTTGCAAACTCTACTTTTTTATCTCTACCTTCTTCTTCTGTCATATTTAATGGTGTATAAATTACATTTGTTACAATATATTCAAAGGATGTCTCTTGTGTAATATAACGATTTGAATCTACAATAGAACCACGAAGTTCTCTCATATAAGATAGACTTTCTTTCTCGTGAACATCCAATACAATATAAGAACATATTTCTTTATCTGATATAATACCTAAGGCACGAAATAGTATAAATAATGGAATTGGTTGCTTTAAACGTGGAAGTTGAACATAAATACAATGACCAAAACCATTATTCTTATTTGAAATCATCATATTAATTTGTTTTGGTGAGATTACTTTATGGTCAGGAACTGATTTAATCTCGGCAGTCCAAGACCACTTACTATTTCCTTTCATAGTATTAAAGCAACATATACGATTTTCTGCCGCTCTTTCTTGTGCTAAAATAGTCTTTTCACTTCCATTTATAATAAAGTAACCTCCTGAATCATACTTACATTCACCAATATATGAATTATCTATGTGATTATACTGATTTAATACACATAAACACGATTTTAACATAATTGGTATTTTTCCTATATGTATTTTTGGCAATATTTTATGTTTTATTTCACACTCTTGTAACATATCTCCATATCTCCTTATAATCTTAATATTTAAATCAATGGTCATTACTGATGAATACGTCATGTTTCTCAATCTAGCTTCACACGGAAACATTGTCTTAGTAGCTCCATTATTCTCATATGTTTGAGGTCTATAAATATTGAAATTATCAAAAGTAATTATCATTTCCAAACTATATTTCTTACTTTCTTCATGATAATCTTGTGGCGACCTTACATAAACAGGATTAAACATATTTATTGTTTTACGTATTTGTTCATTTACAAAATTATTATAAGATTCTATATGATGTCGAACCATTCTCTTTAAATGCTGTCCATCAAAATAACTCTCAATTAAAGACCACGGCTCTTCAATATATTTATTACATTGAACCGATTCATTCCTGTTTATTTTAATTGTGTTCATCTCAAAGAATCCAAGATAAATATCTTATTAATAATATATTTGTCTTAAATTATATATCAATTTTTTTTTATATTACTTATATATTCAATATATTAGATAACCAATTCAACATAATGAAATAATTAGAATATTAATTGTTATATAACATCGTTATATAGTACTTGAAATTCATAGAAATATATATTATAATATACATTAAAGAAATAAATATTACATTTTCCTTATATGGATTATCTATATTTTCATAAATAATATATACATTTTTCCAAAGTAAATATGATATAATCGCATTTAGTATATAATAAAATATATAATGATGAATATTATAAAGAGTTCTTTTATATCTTGTTCTCTCTAGATTATTGGTACACTTCATATAAATCCAAGTATAAAAAGAAGAAACAAATGATATGCACAATAATATAGGAACTAAAATCATTATTAATATTTAAAATTGTATATTAGTATAATAATATAAAAGTATTCATTTAAGTTATTATATGAATCCATATTTAAACTTTATTTCAACCCTTGACATATACCAATCTCAATATACAGAAACTAGAAAAAATACGTATAAATTTCCACCCAATATAAATAGTAAAAATGAATGTGATAAATTTTTGAATTTAATTGATGAAAACTTTATTCAAGATAATCAGTATGAATTATCCAATCATTATAGCAATGAAAAAATAACTTTAGAGAGAAAGGATAAAACATTACATATAAATAATATATTAAAATTGGATAAAAAAATTATTAAGAAAGATATAGAAAACTTATCTTCATTAATTGAAATTATTGATGAAAATCCACTTCTATCGAATGTTGAATACAATATTGACTTGGCAAGACTTCATAACATAAAAAATGAATTAAAAGAATTAAATTCAATGATAGGAATGAGTGAACTAAAAATATCAGTATTAAATCAAATTATTTATTATATTCAAGATTTACATAAAGATAGCAAAGGTGATTATATGCATACGTGTATATATGGACCACCTGGAACAGGAAAAACAGAAGTAGCACGTATTATCGGTAAAATATATAGTAAGCTTGGTATTCTAAAAAAAGGTGTTTTCAAAAAAGTGACAAGACCTGATTTAATTGCAGGATATTTAGGACAGACTGCAATGAAAACAAAAAAAATTGTAGAAGAATGTCTAGATGGTGTGTTATTCATAGATGAGGCGTATTCATTAGGAAATAAAGAAAAAAGAGATTTCTTCTCAAAAGAGTGTATTGATACTTTATGTGAGCTTTTAAGCGAACACAAGGATAATTTGATGGTTATTATTGCAGGTTATAAAGATGAATTAGATGAATGCTTTTTTTCATACAATAATGGATTAAAATCAAGATTTACATGGTGTTTTGATACATCAGAATATACACATATAGAATTGAAAGATATATTCAAAAAGATTGTACTTGAAAATGGGTGGAAGTTGGGCATAGAAGAGAAAGAGTTAGAAAGTTGGTTTTTAAAGAATAAAGCATCTTTTACTTATTTTGGTCGTGATATGGAAGCATTGTTTTCAAAAGTAAAAATAAATCATAGTAGACGTATTTTTTGTATAAGTGATAGTTCAATTAAAAAACGAATTAATCAAGATGATATAGAAAGAGGCTACAAAGATTTTATAAAATATAAAAATAAGAAAATGGATATAGAGAATACAAATTATAAATCAATGTTTATGTAAATCGTTTCTGTAAATGTTTTAATTTATATATTAATTGTATGAGTTCAACAGAAAAAACAAAAGTCATACAAATAAATCCTGACTTTTTCTCTCTTTCAAAAAACAAAACATCAAAAAATAAAACATTAAAAAAGAAAAAAGAATTACCAAGTAAACCAAATATTAGGAATACATTGAAAAAAAAACTAATATCTAACATACGAAACTTCAATAAAAACAAAGATAAAAATATGAAAGAAACATCTTCCAAACCTACTACAGAAAATATAAATAGTTCAAAAGATAGATTAACTGAAGCTTTATCTTTTTTAGATAAATATTTAAAAGATAAAAATATACAAACAAAAAATGAGGATGATAACAACAAGATTACAAATGTTCCAAAAAACACTCCAACAAAAATGAACAATATAAATCAAAAAACTAATATTTTAGCAAATAAAGAAAATAAAGAAGAGTATAGCGTATCAAAAACAAAAGAAGAACCACCTTATGGATGTTTAAAAGGTGGTAAAAAAATGACATTTTCAGAATATAAACGCACACTTAAAAAAAGAAATCAACTTCATAATACTACAAGAAGTAGAGAGAAACAGCATATTAAACTAAACATCGAAGATAGAAATGCTATACAAACCGAAAGAAGTAAACAATTAAACAATCTGAAAAAAATACGACAAGATAAAACAAATCATATTATAGAAAACAATCATAAGAGACATATAAAGTCTTTAAAGAACCAGCCACGAAAAAAAGTTAAGAAATATAGAATAAGAACTATTCGTAGAGTATACAATCTTGGAAAAAAAGATACAAAAGTTGCTGTATTAATTAAAAGTAACAAGACAATAAAACAAATTAAACGAGAGATTAATATATTGGAACAGATAGACATAAATACAATGAAAAAAGAGCTAAGAAATAAAAACTTGATTAGATATGGTTCACACGCACCTGATACAATTATTAGAGAGATATATAGAAACTCTATATTATCGGGTGATATCAAGAATAAAAATAGTAAATACCTAATCCACAACTATTTATATCAAAGTTAATATTATAAAACCATTTAAATGTAATTCTATCTACATTGCTATAGCTATGAGTCTAATCAAGAAGTATTTCGAGTTAACTACACAATATAAAGATGAATATGGAGAGAAATGTATTTTACTCATGCAAGTTGGTGCTTTTTTTGAAGTATATGCAAAGAAATATAAAATGAAAGTATTTGGGAGTTCTATAGAGGATTTTTCCAAGATATGCGAGTTAAATGTAAGTGTAAAAACTAAAGTTTCGATATATGATAAAGATATAGATGCAAATTGTAATGTATTAATGGCTGGATTTCGTGATTATATGATTAACAAATATACAAACAAATTAACAAACTCAGGATATACAATCGTAATATATAAACAAAATGATGATAATCCAAGTGCTGAAAGAGAGTTACTTCATATTATAAGTCCAGGAACAGATTTTGATAGGGACAATAATATATCAAATATGTTAATGTGTGTTAAAATATTTGTTACAAATCCAAATCTAATTCATATTAAGAAGTATATTTATATATCTTATACATTAGTAGATATTATAACAGGAAATATTATTTTAAATGAAATAAAAAAAGAATATTTTCATAATCCAACTACTTTTGATGAACTAGAACGCATCTATTCCGTGTATTTACCCGTTGAGTTTATAATAATTTTTAATAAAGATGCGATAAAAGAAACAGAAATAGATGATATACTCATGTTTATAGGTGTTCGTAGTCCAGTAATACGGAAAATAGAATTGAGTGACCATAATAATATAATGACACAAAGATGTTTAAAATGTGAGAATGCGATTTATCAAAAAGAATTAATGGAAAAATTTTATGATATAAAAGATTATCAGTATTATATATCCAGCACTTCATTAGATTATTATCCTTGTTTATTTGAATGTTTTGTTTTTTTGTTAGACTATATATATCAACATAATCCAAGTCTTATATATAAAATTAAAGAGCCGAAAATAAATAGAGACAATCAACTTGTTCTCTCTAATCATTCATTAAAACAACTAAACATTATTGATGACACTCAATATAATGGAAATTACTCCAGTGTATTATCATTATTAAATAAATGCGTTACAACAATTGGAAAGAGAGATTTTAAAGAACAATTATTAAATCCAATTGTAGAGAGAAATGAATTGAACAAAAAATATGATTTAATAGAGTTCATATTAACAAATATTGAAGCTATGAAGATAATCTATAAGAAACTAAGTGAGACGATAGATATTGAAAAGTTTTATAGAAAAACGATTTTATCTAGAGTAAAACCAAGTGATTTTATTGGGTTTAAGAATACAATAGATATACTATATATAATAATAAAAAAAGATATTGATAAGTATAAAGACTATCTAAAAGAATATTTAGATTATGATTTAATTCTTGAATCGATACGTATATTAAATAAGAATATATATGAGAAACTAGATTGTAAAATATTGAAAAAGAATAATGAACTATGTAATAATTTTACATTAAACTTTTTTAAAAGAGGTATTCACGAAGAACTAGATAAAATTCAGAAAGATTATATGGAAAGTTTTGATAAATTAGAATGTATTCGAGAATATTTAACATCCTTGATCCAAGAAAAAGAAAAAAAAGTAAACAAAGACTTATGTAAATTACACGAAACAGATAAATATGGTTATTATATTAAAGTAACTTCAAAGAGAAGTGTGATACTTAAAAACAAACTAGAAAATATAGAGAAACAAAGTATTCAACTAAGTTATAAATCAAGTTACAATAATGAAGATGCTTTATATGATTTAAATATATCGTCAATTAAAATAGAAAAGAAAGGAAATGATGCTTGTGTATGTGGAAATGTTATTGATAATATTTCAAATAATATACTTCGATTAAAAGATAGATTAAAAAAAACAATTATGGTGTATTATAAAGAGTTTTTAACTACATTGTTTCCCTATAATAATTATTTCCATGCACTTACAAAATTAGTTAGTATACTTGATGTAAATATTACAAAATCTATCATTTCAAAAAAATATAATTATTGTAAGCCAATTATTCAGGAATCCACTTCATCATTTATTGATTGTAAAGAATTGCGACATGCTCTTATTGAACATATCAATCAAGATGAGTGTTATATTCCGAATGATATATCTTTACACGATAAACATTTAGGTTTTTTATTATTTGGCACGAATGCAGTGGGGAAATCAAGCCTAATTAAATCAATTGGTATTGCAGTAATAATGGCACAATCAGGTATGTATGTTCCTTGTTCATCCTTTATATTTTATCCGTTTAAACATATATTTACACGGATTATAGGAAATGATAATATATTTAAGGGTTTATCTACATTTGCAGTAGAAATGTCAGAATTACGAACTATTTTAAATTATTCAAATAAGGATAGTTTAGTTCTTGGTGATGAGTTGTGTTCTGGAACAGAGAATGGCTCAGCAATAAGTATTTTTGCATCTGGATTGTCTCACTTACATGAAAAAGGCTGTAAATTCATATTTGCAACACACTTCCACGAAATTACAAAAATGGATGAAATAAAAACATTAGAATATGTGACATTGAAACACTTAAGTGTCATGTATGACAGGAAGAAAGAGTGTTTAATTTACAATCGTAAATTGAGTGGTGGTCCTGGCGATAATATGTATGGTCTTGAGGTTTGTAAATCATTGCATTTACCAGTATCATTTCTAGATTTAGCTACAAGTATTCGTATGAAATATTATGGAACTAAGACAATTACAGATATGAAAATATCTTCTTATAACTCTAAGAAAATAATGGATGGAACTTGTGAATTATGTGGTGAAGATAGTAATGATATTCATCATTTACAATACCAAAAAAATGCAGATGATAATGGATTTATAAATCACATTCATAAAAATCATACTGCAAACTTAATACGTATATGTAAACGTTGTCACCATAATATTCATAAAGAAGGAATAATCTATAAAAAATATAAAACAACAGAAGGAATAAAATTAATAAGAGATGATTAAATTAATATAGAATATTATATATATGATTTTTTTTTTATCATTACGGAAATTTACAAATAATTCTTTGCGTGGACTAAGAGATAATTACATTGAAATTATTATTCTTGTGTTAGTTAGTTTATATGTATTCATATTTTATCATATGAATACTACTTATATTGAGGGCATGAAGACAACTTCTGATACTGATATATCTAATCTATGTGACTTATCTAGTGATGAATTAAATGAAAAATGTAAATCATTAACGTCCGATACTTGTAATTTAACACGTTGTTGTATTTACCTTCCAAAACATAAGGAAGAAAAAGAGAAATGTGTTGCTGGAAATAGAAATGGACCGATTTTTTCAGATGAAATTGATGGACAAACCCACTTTTTTTTACACCCTTGAAGATTTAAAACCGCACCCCTAACTATTTTTATATTTTTCTCAAAATAATATAAATGACTAAACATAAGACAGAAGATTATAAAATATCTGCCGTTAAATATTACTTAAATAATGATAAAGGAGATGGATATAAGAAAACTTGTAAAATTTTTGATTGTAAAAAATCACTTTACGAGATTGGATTAAACGATTTAATACTTCTAAAAATCTAACAAGAAGAAATAGAAAACCTATTTCTTATAAAATTACTAAACCACAAGTGAAAAATGTGTTGGAAATATTGAAACAAAACGAACAACTTACTATGAATGAATTAGTGATTGATATGAAAAAGAAATATCCTACATTTGATATTACACCTCAACATTTAGGACAAGTAATAAGAGATAATAACAAAACAAGAAAAAGAACAAGACACGAGCATTTTCCAAAAGAAAGATATGAAAAACCAATAGAAAAACAAACTGAACTGAATAAGTTTTATAGTAGGGTTAAACAATTTCCTATGAATAAAATTATTTGTTTAGATGAAACAAGTCTTGGTTCTGCCTTAAAACCAACATATAGTAGATGTGAATTAGGTAGAAGATGTGTAATAAAAACATCTAATCAATTTGTATTTCGTAAATTCACATTATTAGTAGCAATAAGTAATTCAAAATGCGTTGGAAAAGAATTATATGAAAAAGGAGGTATGACAAAAGAAAGATTATTAGATTTTTTAGAAAAATATGTATTTTCAAAATATAAAGACCATCTTATTATTTTAGATAATGCTGGAAGTCATAATAACAACTTAATAAAAAACGCCATAACAAAAAGTGGAAATCATTATTTATTTGCTGTTCCTTATACTCCTTCTTCAAATAGTCCAATTGAAATTTATTTTAATCAAATAAAAACATACTTGAAAAAGAATAGAAATGTTGAAAACTTCCAACAATTAGAAAAAAATGTAGAAAATGTTATTGATAAAGTCAAACCAGAAAATTATAAAAATTATTTTGAATATTCTTATAATTTGAAAGAAGGTTATGAACTAAAAAAGAAACCATCTACAAGACGAAGAAAATTAAAAAATTATAAGTAATATACTTAAAAAATATTTTTTATTAAGTATATTGTAAAACAATAATGCGTCTTAAAAGTGAATTATATAAAAAAGAACAAGAAAAAATAGTTGATAAAATCGCAACTATTTTGGATTTAGAAAATAAAACAGAATATACACTTTATGAATTAGATAAAAATAAAGAAATCCAAAAACAAATAATGGAGTTAATACCAGAAATAAGAAGATGGTTTTCATTTAATAATATGAAAGCAGTTGGAGAACCAAATAAAATAAAAAGACCTTGGTTGTCAATTATAAAACATTTAATAAAAAAGAAATATAATTTTGTAAGTTTAGATTATCATTTTACAGAAGATGGAAAACATATTAGAACACAGAAATATTGTTTTGAATTAATTTAATTCTTGTAATTTATAATTTTTTTATTCTCTAATTCTATTTTTATTTCAATACTATAATTATTAAGATTACACATATGAATAATTTCTTTTAGTGTTCCTTTTGCATCTTTTGATTGGAAAGAAAATCCAAGTTCATCATTCCAAGTATATCCTTTTGTGTTTTCCTTTGTTAATTTAATATTAAATGATGTATTTTGTATTATTTTTTGTGAAGACATACTTTTCCAAATATCTTGTAAAATACTCCTATATTTTTGTTTATTACTAATTTGTTGATTAGTTTTTGTTATGACATTGCATTTTACAATTTTACTATTAGTTATTTCAGTTATAATTAATTCTTCATATAACAAATAATTATCTTTTGGATAAAGAATTAATTTATTATCTTTAATTTGATATGTGTATTGTTCTATATTGTAAATTTCAATAGTTCCATTTTCATTCATAATTATATTATCCATTATTAATTCTACTATAAAGAATTAAATTATATTACAATGTCTATACTCTAAATGCTTTGGTTTGTATCTATTATATTACATAATTATTCATTTCAATTTTTTATATAATTCCAAAATATATAATATTTAGCGAAAACTACTTAAAATAAAAATATAATGTATTACTCCAAATAAACCAACTTACAAAAAGAACAATATTGTATATGATTTAATGTGTAGTCCTTTTGAGTATTTTCCGTGTATGATTTATATGATGAAACAAATAGAAAAAGAAGAACAATCCATTTATAATGTATTTCCTTTGAGGAGTGAAGTTATACCAAAGCATATTAGAATAGATACAACCACATTAGTTCATTTGCTTATGACAAAGAAACAAGGAAAGAAAGGTGATTATTTGACAAAAGGGAATTTGAAGAAAAACGAAGATAAAATATGGATGTTCTTTTTTAGAACTGAACGCAAGTTTTTCAAGAAGAAACATTATAGTTTTCATCATATGATAGAAACAGACGGTGTAAGTTGTTCTTTGTTATTGTTGCGTAAAGATTTAGTTGGTAAAAAAATGCCAATGATGAAAAAAGGTTTATCTAATGAAACATATATTGATGAACTTAAAGATTATTCACAACTCCAAAATAAGAAAATAGTAGCAATAGACCCTGGAAAATGTGATTTAATTTATTGTGTAGATGATTGTAATAAAGAAGCAAATAAGTTTCGTTATTCACAAGACCAAAGAAGAAAAGAAACAAAGAAAAGGAAATTTTCAAAAATACAATTAGAATTGAAACAAGAAAAAATAAATGGGAAAACGATTATAGAATGGGAAACTGAAATATCTAAATACAATCGTAAATCATTAAACATAACAAAGTATAAGGAATATATCCAAAAGAAAAGTGAAATAAACCAAATGTTATTTAAATTTTATGAAAAATACATTTTTAGAAAATTACGCTTACAAAATTATAGAAACACAAAAAGAAGCGAACAAAGAATGTTAAATAATTTCAAACGCATATTTGGACATGAAAATGATGTAGTAGTTTGTTTTGGAGATTACGAACAGAAAAAACAAATGAAATTCAAAGAAGCGACCAAAGGAAAAGGAATGAGAACCTTATTTAGAAAAGTAGGATTTCAAACTTATTTGGTTGATGAGTTCAGAACAAGTTGTATGTGTTCCAATTGTGAAATAGGTATTTGTAAAAAGACGATGGTTAGGGAAAATCCAAAACCATACAGAAGCGGTAATGTCTTAATCCACGGACTGATTTGTTGTAAGAACGGATGCGGTTATTGGAATAGAGATGTGAATGGTGCTACAAATATCTACAAAATTGCTTATAATGCGATAAATAATAAAGAAAGACCAAATTATTTGTCAAGAAGCAATAATTTATCAACTGGTTTAGACGAACCAGTAAAACCAAAATTTACACGCTCTGCGAAGGGCAAACCTTTTTGATTTTTTATTTCACCGAAAGGTGCGGTTTTAAATCTTCAAGGGTGTAAAAACGAAAGATATGATATTTAAATAAAATTGATTTTAAAAAAAACAATCATAATATATAATATATAATATGATCATACCTGTAAAGTGTTTTACTTGTGGTAATGTCCTCGCAGATAAATATCTGTATTATTTACGTGAAGTAAAAAAGATAAAACTATCTCAAAATATGGATACAAATAAAGTTATTTATTTTACAGAAGATAATATTGAGAAAACACCAGAAGGAATTGTTTTAGATAAACTAAATCTAAATAAAATGTGTTGTAGAAGACACATGTTAACTCATGTTGATATTGAATAATTATTCTATGATTTTGTTGTTATATGACGTTTAATTTCATTATATGACATCTCTATAGAATTATAATTATTTAATAGATATTTTATGACTTCTGCTGGTGTTATTTTGTTTACATAATTTAATTTACTAAAATCATAATTATTTTTTTCTTGATTAAAAAAGTGATTAAACATTTCTTGTATTAGGTGTAAATCACAAAAATCTACGTGTATATTTAAATCAATTCTTCCTGGTCTTATTAATGCTTTATCCAATTTTTCAGGATGATTAGTTGTCATAATCAATATGCGTCCTGGTGTTTCTAATATACCATCTAACAAATTTAATAAGAAAGATAGGTTCAAACCATCTGACATTTCATCTTCATCTTTTAAGAACTCCTCAGTTTTAATATTATCTTTAATATCTGAGATTGTATTATTTGAATTTTCAATTGATGTTCCTATTTTTTTATTTTCATTATTTTGGATAATACTAAAATTATTATAACCATCTGTAAACTGACTTATATCATTTTTCATACCTCTAGTTAATGTTGAACCATAAATGTTATCTAATTCTGAAGAAGTTGAATATTTTTCTTTCATATTATTCTTATTCATAGAACGTTCATATACTATATCAGTCAAACAATCAATATCTTCAATTAAATAAATCCTTTCATCTAGTGGTATTTCATAAGTAACATTTCTTCCATTTTCATTGACCACATTTATTTTTTTCTCGAAAAATAGATTTCTAAGTTGTGTTTTTGTGCTATATTTAGATAGTTTTATATTGAATATATGACGTCTACAATATTTTGCAATTGCTTTTATTAACGAGGTTTTACCTGTTCCAGGTGGTCCGTGTAATAAAATACCAAGTGTATGTGGAATACCTTTATCTTCATACCATTTCTTATCATTTTGGAATAACTTTATTCTCTCTTTCACTATTTCTAGATGTTTTCCAAAAACATTATGTAATGATTTATTTGTATTAAACTCTGTCATTATAAAAGAAAGATTTCGTGGCATCATCTCATGACGTATTTCACCACTTGGACCTTTAGGAACATTCATAGATATTTCATCGAAATAGAACTTTTTATTTCCAAGTTTGTTATTTAGTTCATATATATATTTTTCATTCAATGTATTTATAAAATCTCTTAAATATTCCAGCTCATATTTATAAGAATATACTATAATTCTATAATCAATACTTTTTTTCTCCTCTTCATTCGTATCTAATATATCTTTTACATAAACTTTACAATATATATCTGGTGCTATTTGGAATTCTTCTTTATTTGTCACATAATAATCTTGATAATACGTAAGATTTTTCGATTCATTTAAATTAGTAATATAATTATTTATTGCATTTACAATTGTACAATCTTTATGTTTATTATAAATAATCTCACTCTTGATATTTTTTTCTTGTTCTACAAAGTTTTTTATTCTCTTCCCTTTCATTAATTTATTTTTCATTTTTTCAACAAATATATAACCATATTTTTTAAAAAATACAATGAATGAAGGAATTATATAAATGAGTTGATTAAAAAGTATCATTGATATTATTTGATTGAATGTAATCTCTCTATTCAACATTGCCATTAACATCATCTGAGATGTCATACCAGCACCACTTTTAAATAATGTGCTATCCATATTTTAAATAATATATAGTATTCTAAAATCTTTAAATATATTTAATATATAATTTCTAATAATATTATATAATGTCAAGAACTAGAAATAACCCACGAAAACAGAGTAAACGAGGAAGAAAACGTAAAACTACACGTAAACAAAAAGGAGGTAATAAACATATACCAGGTCAAGTTCGTTATACACCTGCACCTGGATTGAAGGAGTTTTGGCCTAAAGATATTAATCCTGTTCCTCACTTTATCCCAAAAAATAATTTATGGGATCCTGCATTAGGTGGAACACATTATAGTTTATCTCCTGATTTTCACGCCTTGAATAGTGAGTTAGCTATTGGTGGTGACCCCATTCATATTCAAACTATTCCTCAGATGTATAATATGTTAGACCAAATCCAAGTAACTGATATACCCACCTATAAAGGTGGTGGAGGTTTAAGATCATTGATACCTTCACAAATAACATCTAGTACTCGTTCATTAGAGTATGCAGGTAATAACTTGTATTCTGGATATAATGGAACATCTACATTACCAAGCGACAATCCATCAACTATGTATCAACCTTATCTTTCAGGTGAAAGCAATATGATTGTTACTCCTACAGATATGAAACAACATATTATGAATGCACGAAATGAAATAGCTAAAATATAATGAAATTTATTTTCTAATTATAAAATATATAATATGGCAAACAATTTTCTTGATAACGTACTCAAACAATATGACATTTTATGCAATCCTGCAAGATTTTATGTATTAATTTCTCTCTTCTCAATCATTGTGATGGGATTACAAAATTTAGGAAACTCTGATAAATATTGTTTAGGAATCTATGAATGCAATCTAACATTCCATACTTTACTAGTATTCATTGGAAAACTTCTTTACGTTTTATTCTGGACAATTGTATTAAATAGTTTATGTCAAAATAAATATACTAATCTTGCTTGGTTCTTAGTATTGTTACCATTTGTTGGTCTTTTTATTATACTTGGTTTATTCGTATTAAATGTTGGTAGACAAACAGTTGAAGCAAGTATTGATGTTCTTGATAAAGAAGATTAAATAAAATACAAATTATAAATATAAATAGTATTTTATTATATATAACAAATGGAAAATCACGAATCTTTTGTATGGGACTTAATTGAAAAGTATTTCAAAGAGAATACACATTTTTTAGTAAAACATCATTTATCATCTTATGATGATTTTGTATGGAATGGTATTCCTAAAATATTCAGAGAGAATAATCCAATCAAAATTGTCAAGGAACAAGATGAAAATACAAAAGAGTATAAATTACAATGTTTTTTATATTTAGGTGGAAAACAAGGTAATAAAATATATTATGGAAAACCTATACTATACAATGAAATGAGTGAAGAAAATAGACAAGATTATATGTATCCAAATATTGCACGATTGAATAATATGACTTATTCCTTCACAATACATTATGATGTAGATATTGAATATTTAATGATAGACGATAATGGAAATAAAACAACACATAGTGAAACATTAGAACATATATATTTAGGACGTATACCAATAATGCTTCATTCTAAAATGTGTATATTATCATCTTTAGACGAAGAAACTAGATTTCAACTTGGTGAATGTAAAACAGACCAAGGAGGTTATTTTATTATTAATGGAAAAGAAAAAGTAATAGTATCACAAGAAAAATTTGCGGATAATTTATTGAAAATTACAGATGATTTTAATGAATTATATAGTCATTCTGTAGATATTCGCACATTATCAGAAGACCCATCCAAACCAGTTAGAACCTTATCAGTTCGTATTGTTCGTCCCACACCTACAAAATCAAATGGTCAGATTGTTGTATTAGTTCCTAATGTAAGAAAACCTATACCTCTCTTTATTTTAATGATGGCTTTAGGGATACAATCTGATAAAAAAATAATTGAGACTTGTTTGTTAGATATGAAAAAATATAGTCATTACATTGATTTATTTACATCAAGTGTTTATGATTCTTCAAAAATATTTACACAAGAAAATGCATTACAATATATATCTACATTTACAAAATCAAAAACTATTTCGGGAACTTTGCATATTTTAATGGATTATTTCTTACCAAATATAGGAGAACTTAATTTTATAGATAAAGCATATTATTTAGGTTACATGGTAATGCGTTTATTACAAGTTTATGTAGGAGATGATAAAGCCACAGATCGTGACAATTTCAAATTCAAGAGAGTTGAATTATCAGGTTCTCTCTTGTATGATCTTTTTATAGAATACTACAAACTACAAATCAAAGACATTTTTGTAAAAATAGATAGTGAATATTACTATCATAAAGATACATATCAAAATAATTTTACCTCATTAATTATGAATAATTATAAAGATTTTTTCTCTAATCGTATTCTTGAAGATGGTGTTATGAAAGGATTTAAAGGAAATTGGGGGTCTGTATCTCATACCAAGAGAGAAGGTATTGTTCAAGATTTAAATAGATTATCTTATTTTTCTTTTGTATCACATCTACGTAAAGTGAATTTGCCCTTAGATAGAACTGCAAAAGTGGTTGGACCTAGATTATTACATAGTTCTCAAGTTGGAATTATATGTCCCATACATACTCCAGATGGTGCAAATATTGGACTACATAAACATCTCTCTTGTATGGCTGATGTATCTTCAGGTTGTTCTTCTTCTATATTTATTACATGGTTGAGAGAGAGAAATCTTCAGTTGATAAATGAAGTTTCAAATCTAGAATTAGCATCCTTTACTAAGGTCTTTTTAAATGGTTCTTGGATCGGTATTATCAAAAATCCAGCAGAAATTGTAGAAGATTTTAGATTATTCCGAAGAAACTCATTACTACCTTATGACTCTTCCATACGTTGGGATTATAGACACAATGAAATTACTATTCATAGTGATGCAGGAAGATTGATGCGACCATTATTTTATATTAAAAAGGATGGCTCTATTAGTTATCAAAGTTCCTTCTTTGAGAATGTACCATCAGAACAACTCACCTGGAAACAAATAACAAGTGGATTTCATTATCAAGATAAGAAAAAGACAAAAGATAAGTGTGTTATACACAATCCAAGAGAATTATATGATATACCAGATAAATATTCGAATGTTTCTGAGTATCTAGAAAAAAATAGTTGTATTATTGAGTATTTAGATACAGCTGAAGTAGAAGGTTGTTTAATTAGTATGCAAGAAGAATATGATAATAAATATACTACACATATTGAGGTTCATCCATCACTTCTTTTGAGTGTTATGGGAAATATGGTCGTATATCCTGAAAATAACCAATTACCAAGAGACCTCTTTTCATGTGGACAATCAAAACAAGCTGTTTCTATATATAATACAAACTACCAAAATAGAATTGACAAGATGGGAGTTGTTCTCAACTATGGTGAAATCCCTTTAGTAAAAAGTAAATACTATGATTATATTACAAAAAATAGACATCCATATGGTGAAAACGCCATTGTTGCAATTATGTCTTATAATGGTTATAATGTAGAAGATGCATTAATATTTAATAAATCTTCAGTAGAAAGAGGATTATTTAGAACAACATATTTTAATATGTATGAAGCATATGAAGAATCTAGTAAAGTGTCAGGTTCTAATATAGATAGTCATTTTTGTAATATTGAATCTCGTGTATCAAATATGGTGGGATTGAAGCCAGGATATGATTATTCTCATCTTGATAATAATGGTATGATAAAAGAGAATGTATTAATGGATGATAAAAAGGTTGTTATTGGTAAATGTTCGGTCTCTCTTAGTGAACCAAATACCTTTATTGATAGTTCAGTATTTCCCAAAAAAGGACAACTTGGAATAGTGGATAAAACCTATATTACTGAATCAGAAGAGGGGACTAGAATTGCAAAAGTTCGTATTCGAGAAGAACGTCAACCATCTATAGGAGATAAGTTCTGTTCTAGAGCAGGACAAAAAGGAACTGTCGGTATTATCTTAGATGAAGAAGATATGCCATTTACAAAAGATGGTATACGACCTGATATTATAGTAAATCCACACGCTTTACCTAGCCGTATGACTATAGGTCAGCTTGTTGAATGTCTTGTTGGTAAGGCTAACTTACATTATGGTGCCTTTGGTGATTGTACTGCTTTTGTAAATAAAGGAAGTAAACATAAAGTATTTGGTTCTATGTTGAAAAAACAAGGATTTCATCCATCTGGAAATGAAACATTATATAATGGTATGACGGGTGAAATGTTAGAAAGTGAAATCTTTATTGGTCCTACATACTACTTAAGACTTAAACATATGGTTAAAGATAAAATAAATTATCGTGCTAGAGGACCTAGAACTCAATTAACTAGACAAACCATTGGTGGAAGAGCAAAAGATGGTGGTCTCCGTGTGGGTGAAATGGAACGTGATGCGTTATTGTGTCATGGAATGTCATCTTTTTTGAATGAATCTATGTTAGTTCGTGGTGACGAATATTATATGGCAGTATGTAATAATACAGGTAGCATTGCTATTTATAATGAAACAAAGAATATTTTCTTAAGTCCTATGGTAGATGGTCCTATACAATTTAAAGGTGTATTAGATAATAATTTACAAATTGAGAACAAGAGTGTTTATGGGCGTGATTTTAGCATTATTCGTATTCCATATTCCTTCAAGTTATTAATACAAGAGTTAAATGCAATGAATGTTAGTATCAGAATAATTACAGATAAAAATATTGATCAAACAACATCCATTTTATCAAATAAAAATACAATTAAATTAAACACTGGAAGAGAGACTTATAATGAAGTCGCAAATGATTATTCTATTCATACTCAAGAACTATTGAACACATCACATAATAAGTTTGAACATACTATATTAGGAAAAGGTGCTAAACAAGATAAAAGAAAACAAATAGAACTTCAAAGTGAATTAGATACAATAGCTAAACAACAATTTACGCAAACATATCAACAAGAACCTAAATCACCTGAATATGACCCGAAGTCACCCGAATACGACCCGAAGTCACCCGAATATGACCCGAAGTCACCTGAATATGACCCGAAGTCACCTGAATATGACCCGAAGTCACCTGAATATGAACCTGGAACTTTAGATATTACAAGAACTCAAATAGAGAATACAGAATTAAGTAATCGTATTCAATCACTTTTGAATGATTTTTCACAAGAGGATAGAATACAAATTTTGGATACAATGGAAACATTAATATCCTTTTTAGGATTTACTACACCTGCTTCTTATGATGAAACAAGTGAGGATAATAAAGTAAATAGTTTATTTAAACCCGAAATATTAGTAATGATAAAGAACCAATTACAACGTAATAATGTGAATAACTATGAAAATTTCTTAAATGAGTTCATAAATATAGATACATTAAATGAATATATTAGAAGTATCCAAGAAAATCCAATTCATAAATATTTAACACTTGAAGAATTAGAGATATTCCAAGAACATTTAAAAGGACAACATACAATAAGTGGTGGTGATAGAGAGAAAAAGAACTTAAATACTCTAGAAGAAAAAGGTATTAAGTTACTTCTAGATATAGATAATGAGAAAGAAGATGAAGAACAACAGGATAAAGAAGATAAGTTTGATACTTTACAAATCAATAAAGATATTGAAAAAAAGACAATTAAAATAGATAATATATAAGTATTATATATATGAGTAGTGATACATATAATATAAAGATAACACCTGTCAAACAGAGTTCTACTTCTATGGCACGTATATCAGCAAGAAGAGTGTTGGATAAAAATAGTAATATCAATTTTTATAATAAACGGAAAAACTCACCCTTAACAAGCCAAAACTCATCTTCTTCTAGATTATATTATCTAAAATATAGAACAATAGGAAATAATATATAAAATTGAATTAAATTAAATATAGTATTTCATTATAATATATATAATGGGTAGCAATCTAGTAAATGTTGTATTTACATCAAGAAATATACTATTAGAACAATTAGAATATTGTGGGTATAATGTAGATAATTACAAAGGATTTACAACAAATGAAGTGCATATCATGTTAAAAAATAAACAACTAGATATGATTGTTGAAAATAATAAACAAGAAAAAATATTTATAAAATATCATATAAATAAAAGTTTGCGACCAACAAATCTATATGATATTGTAGAAAGTTTATATAGAATTGAAAACATATTAAATAATAAAACTGACCAAATAATATTTATTACAAAAGATGAACCAAATGATACTCTAATAAAAACATTGAAACAATTATGGACAAATGATAATACATATATACGTATTCGTTCCTTAAAACGTCTACAATTTAATATTTTAAAGCATAGCTTAGTTCCACAACATAGAGTATTAGATAAAGAAGAAAGTGAGTTTATATATAAAAAGTATAATATTAAAGAACCTAAGTTACATCTTCCTACTATTTCACGTTTTGACCCTGTATCTATTACTTTAGGTTTAAAACCAGGTCAATTATGTGAAATAAAACGTAAAAGTCCTACTTCATTGATTTCCTACTATTATCGTTATTGCATCCAATAAAAATGTATTCATATTATATATTCATGACAAAAGTAAAAATCAAATCTTTAGAAAAGGATAGAGATGAATATAATACTAGATTTAATATAGTAAAACAGAATGTTTATAGTGATTGTACCGAATATTTTAATCAGGAAGATGGAGATACAAGTAATACAAGAGAGACTTGTGAAACTTCAATAAATAATTTAAATGAAGTTATTAATGATATATCTTCTTTAGACAATAAAACATACAATGCTATAACAGAAACTATAGATGAAATAAGAAGTCAAGAAGAAAAACTGCAAGAATTGAAAGAAGATAATAGTATATTAAGAGGTAAATTAAATATCTTAAAAGGAAGTGATAATGCATATGATGAGAGAATGGAGAATATAGATTATATATTTCGAAGAAATATGTATATATATGGTATATTTTTATTAGGAACATTTGTTACATCAGGTATATTAATAAAATTAATCCGTGAATAGATTTTTTATAATGTATTAATATATATGTCTTGTGTCAATAAAGTTGATAAAGTAAATTTATATGGTGGAAAAAAATTATTATATAATAGAAAACGTTATAAAAAAGTGTTAGGAAAAGAACGTTTAGATTTGATTAAGACATCCACAACTCAAGATTTAGGTTCTTATATTGAAGGAATGGAAAATATGAACTCGAATACTTCAGAAATAAATCAAAGAATAGATAAATTACGTATGGAATATGATGAGATTCTTCAAGATTATAATTTGGCTTATCAAGATTATTTAGCTGATATTAAAAATAGAAGAAAAGAACTTGATAAAAATACAAATGTAAATGTTACTGGTCGTAAAACATATTCTTCAAGAAGTAGGCATCCAATACGTTATCATATAAATAAATACGGATATCATAGACAATATGATAATAGAAGACGATGGGTTGGTTCAAGAAGTCATCAACAATTAAGAGAGAAAACTGATTGTCCTGTTGGTTTTATGGGAAGACAGAATGGATTAAATGTCTTTGATAAAACAAAAGAAGGAGTGCCTTTAAGAAGAGATGTTCCTTGTAATTTAGAAGGAACAATGATACGTAATCAAAGAACAGGTCAAATCTCGTGGGTTCATCCTGATGGTTCAAGACGAGTGGTTCCAAATATGGATGTATTTGAACGATTAAAAGACAATGGTTGTCCAAGTGAGTTTCGTAATCTTCCTGATACTATCTATTCACGTATTCCTACAACAGGTATAATGAAAGTTGGGGATGATTGTTCTTATCAATTGTTTTCAGGAAAACGTAATAAAGTAGATAGATTAAATAAACAACTTTTAGACAAAGCGAATGAATTAGAAAGTGAATTAAAGAAAAAAATGGATAGCATACCTAATATAGGCGGACAAGTAGAAGGATTTGAAAATAATAAACAAGAAGAAATTATTCAGGAAATGATAAAATTAAATCAATTAAAAGATAAATTAGAAAAAAATAGTAGTAGATTAGATACTTATGAGAGAGAATATATAGATTCAAAAAAATTAATAAATAGTAAGTTTTATGAGTATATTTTTTGGATTATTCTTGTTCTTGGTATTGGTGCTTTTACAATGAGACAAATGACTAAAAATTAATTATATATATATTATAAGTAAATATATATATGAATAATAATATATCTGATTATTTGAAAAATCCAAGTTATACAAAAATAGATGGTCAAGAAATGATGATGGATTTATATTTAGGTAATAAACTACAAGAGAGAAAAGATGACTTTTTTATGATAAGTAAGAAAGATAAATCTTGGAAAAGAGGAGAACTAGACCATTTACCAAGCACAATAAAAGAAACTAGAATACAAGAAGGTTTTACTAATAAAGACCAACTTGCAAAAATAATACAAGATGATATTAAAAAACTAAGAGTAAGAATAGAAAAACATAATAAAAATATTGAAGAATTTAATGAGAAGTTTAATCAGTATAGAAATAATACACTTAAATATGTAAATGCTAAAAATAGTCCTTTTTCAGGAAAAAACATCCAGTTATCGAATGGAACTAGATATTATGTGAACCAGTATGGTGTTGCAAGAGAATGGGGTAATCAATGGAATAGTAAACATTTTAGTTGTAGTAATACAATAAATAGAGTAAATGAATCATCACTCTCTCAACTAGCATTAATACCAGGTCCAAAAATGACACCAACAGAACCATGTGGATTTGAGGGCAAAAATATCCGTGTGGGTAATATTGAAAAAGAAAATGTTCTTCTAGACGTTCAATCTAAATGTGGAATAGAGAGAATAACCATTACATCGTATTATGGTGGAAGACCTAAAGTAGTTCTTAGAAATCATAGATTATCTAGAAATAAAAGTAGGATTCAAGTTCCATTATTTGATGATAAAAGAAGAAACACGATGTTAAAGATAGATATTTCAAATGCTTCTTCAGGAGGATGTGGAATTATTATATCTAACATAAGAATTATTGCGAATGACTATCAATTAGATGGGCGAGTTACTAGTTCTATTTTTGATAGACATAAAGATAGAAGAACTGGTGTTCTCTCTTCTACAATACGCAGTCAACTTTCACGTGGTGAGTTAAATGAAAATGGTTCTTATTTTATCTCTCTTCAACACGATGATAAATATGAAGGATGTTTTAATGAAAATATAAGAAATAGAGTTATTAATAGAAACTTAGGAAAAATGACAAAAGAACAATGTAGTGTAGTTTCAAATATTGGTGGATTTAAACATTATGCACTTCAAAATTATGAACCAAAATTATTAAATGAGTATGACAATAGAAGGTACATTTTACATCCTTCTGCCTTATTATCTACAGCATTATTGAATGAAAATAATGCAATACAACAATGTAATTCTAGAAATGATTGTGTTGGTATTGCAAATGTAAGAGGAAACCAGTATGCTTTACTTAGAAATATGCGTAGGGGTGCTCGAACAAATGTATTATTTTCACGACAAATTAATAGAATTAATTTTAGAGCAATACGAAGAACATTGCAAAATGGTGTAATTACACGAACTAATCAGTATGGTCTAGTAATAAATGGAATAGGAAGGTCGTGGAGAGTTAAAATAAAACGACGATGGAGAAGAAGTAAAAGAGTAACGCGTCGTGCTACAAATATTGATGTAATCTACCAGTCAAATCCAATAGATATGACTTTTATAGATAGAATACAATTTAGATGGAATTTACAAAGGTCAAATCCGTCTACAATAGTTAACGTAAGAATAGGAAATATAAATTATACAAGAAATTCAATTTCAAGCAGTCACACTTTTGATGTAAGTAATTTGGTAGGTAATCAAACAATTACATTACGTGTTCTTTTAAATTCAGGAAGTATAGATACTCTTCAATTTAGACTACAAGATATAATGGCAATACAAGGTGAGAGAGATGTAAAACGGCGTCGTGAATTAACATTATTAGGAAAGGGAGATTGTTACGTAACCAATAATGAAGATGTTGCAAGGTATGGAAGAAGTAATAACTGCAAAAGACGTCTAGATAATAATGTCTACGGACAGCGTAATACAAACGCAGTTTATTCACATATTATGGATGACGAGCTTCAATCAGGAACTGGATATGTTACAATGGACAATAAATTACGAATGTATCCAAATAATAATGTAGATAATAATACAGGCTCGTGTCCAACAGATATTACAGATACACAATGGAATATATTTAATTCATTTATTAAAGGAGAGAATATGAAACCAAACTCATTATGTGGATTAGAAAAGTTAAATCAAGGACTAAGAAAAGAACTCGAAGAGAGAAGAAAACATTTAATGAGAGAATCTAAAAATATTCAAGGTGAAATTAATAGAATAAGAAGTGAAAACGCTGAATTATCTGAATTTCCTAAAGTAATGGATCTTATGGAGGGATTTAATTCGAATATCTCGTTCGATGATTTCGATAATACAGAAGATATAAATAAAGATTTAGAAGAGTTCGAAGAGCTTGTTCGTAAATTTAGAGACTATGAACAAAAGGCAACTACTTTAGATGCTATGGCAGAACATTATATTGAAGAGCGTAGTATGAATTATACAAGTTATGTGATTTGGATATTGATAATTTTAGCCATTGGTGGTGGAATATATGCTATAAAAAGACAATAGGATGTTTTATTTTATTAATATATTATATAATGTCTAACATTTTGGAACAACATCAAACTTTATTAAATGATATTAGAAGACTACAAGAACTTGAAATGGAGTTATTAGCAGAATTAGAAAAAACAACAGAACAATCATTAATAGTTTCTATGACACAAAAAATTAGAGAAGTGTCTAGTATTCGTGAAAACTTATTCCAACAATTAGGTAATTTATACAAATCAAATCAAGAATTTTTAAATACAAAGAGAGAAAGTATTGCAAACCAAATGGCTTTAGCAGATATAGTTGAAGATGAATTGAATAAGACACGTTTAAATGTGGATAGACTTGAAAAAAATAAATTGAATAAACGGCGTTTAGTTGAATTGGGAAAATGGGAAAGCGAACGTTATAGAGCACATATTCATATCTTAAGACGTATTGCCATGGGTTTTGTTCTTATTTTTATTGTTTCTCTCTTGTTACAACAGAATATTATCCCTGGAAATGTAGCAACAATATCAATCATTATTATTATTGTGCTTCTTATTATCAATGTATCAGCAAATATTTATGATTTAAGTCAACGAAATGAGTTCGATTATAGTAAATATAATTTCTATTATGATAAGAATGCTATTAATAATATGGGTGATCCAAATAATGATGATGAGTTTAGTAGCATCTTTGATCAAAGTAGTGTTTGTCCAGATAATAGAATAGACTCTTCAGATAGTAATGCAAAGGTTATGTTAAATAAATTACATGATAGACTAACATCAACACCAAATAATATGAGTGTTTCAAATGTAAATATGCCAGTAGTAGCAAGATTATAATTTCTAGTTATTATATAAGAACAATATGCCATTCAATAGTCAAACAACTACAACAAGAGCAGATAATCTTGATTTTCCTCCAGATTTCGATAATGTTTTGGCTGATGTAAGCAATGTCATTGATGAAATTAATGATAGTAATGTGTTAGAATGTGATACAGAATGTCAAGAGCGTACTAATTTAAGAGGATTACACCAAGCATATATAGATGCTAGAGATAGAAAACAAGATGCACCTCTTGAATATAGAATAGCAGAGAGAAACTTTTTAATAGCAAGACATTCAGAAAGGGGATATAGAGATATAATAGACCAACGTAATGAAGAGAGACTATCTAGATTTATAACTAGTAAACAAGAGGATTTTAATAATAAAAAACAAGAATTAAATAAAAATATTAATACATTAAAAACATTATATAAGGATGATGAACGGATAAAAGAATTAATTTTAAAATATAAAAAAGAAAATCAAGAGATGAGAAGAAAAATTAAATATCTTAAAAATAGTGAAAATATTACTAATCGTGAAACTTATTATACAAATGATAGAATAATGTTTTATTATAATCTATATTCTATTTTGAGGTATATAAATTGGTTTTTATTGTTGTTATTTATTGTAATACTTTTTCTATCTGAAAAATATAAAAAAAGAATTTATCAATATTTTGCGGGTGGGTTAATTTTATTTGCTATCTTTCCATTTAGTAGATATATCATAGCTCCACTATATAATACCTAATTTTCGATTATATCATCTTCTTCATAATCTTCATTGCTGTAATTAATGGTATATCCAACCCATCCTTTATTTGGCTTATGTTTTCCTAATTTTTTATTTAAGAAATCATATAACTCACTACTTTTAGGAGGTGACTTACCTATCACACTCTGATACCAAGATTTAAACTCTGTATACACTTCGTGCTTCTTGAGACCTCGTGTAGAAGTATCTGTACGTTGAATTTTCTCATTAAAGAACTCCAACAAATAATCTTGACCTTGACGATATTCATTACTTGCAGAGAGAATAATATCACAATCCCTTACATCACCATTATTTTGAATTGCTTTATCTACCAATAAAGACATAAAGATAAGTTTCCATTCTTCTATCTTTTTATCAAGTTCTTTATCAATCTTGAACTCATAATAATTTTTTTCTTGAATGTCATCTTGATTTCTTGGGTTCTCTACGAACTTTGACATAAACTCACATAGACGAATACGACGCCAAGTACCATCGTCATTACTTTTAATATCAAATAAATTATTTGTACATACTACCAATTTAAATTGAGGTATAAATGTTATTGGGTCTTTATATAAAGCTCTTGCTTCAATAGGGTCTTCACCAGTTAATTGTTTCATTAATCCATCATTTAAACGTTCCGATTTGGAAGGTTCACTCATGACTGCATAACGTATTCCTTTAAGGGCAGCAACTTCGGGTGTAACACTACCAACACCTGTTCTCTTTTGTGTTACTAATGTAATTGGAACAACACCTTTATAATCACCTAATACATTTTCCATGATATTTACTAGCTTAGATTTACCATTACTACCACAACCATTATAAATATTAAATGTTTGATTTTTATTTGTTCCAATAAGTGTTGAACTCAAATGATCCCACATATATCTTCTCAATTCACTATTTGGAAACAACTTATACATAAAATCATTTATTTCACTAATAATTCTTCTATCTTCTTCAGAATCCTTATCGATTTTATAGTATGGTATATTAGTGCAAAGAGAGAGATAATCTTCAGGATACCCATTTCTAAATACTTTGTTTTCAAAGTCCCATACACCATTTGTAAAACATAGTAAATAACGATTTGTATCTAATAACTTCATAAAACGCTGGTCCTTTTCATAAAATATCTCCGCAGCCTCTTTCATAATATTTTGTTTAAAAGTAGTTCTTTTTAGTTTACACGCAATCTCATTATACTTGATTGATAATTGACGATATTTTTCAACCATTTCATCTTCTAAATCCTCATTATTACAAATACTTATGTACTCACGGGATTTCTCTGAATATATATTTGAAAGAGTTCTAGAAATGTTATAACGTAAGGAAGAACCTTTATCTATTTCATTCCAACGATGGTTCTTAAACTGATACCAAATATTATTTTTTAAACTTGCACAACGAAACTCATCTTTAAAGAGTTGATATAACACATGAGCAATATCCCATTCTGTGGCAGTATCGATTGTAAGCTGAATATAGTAATCTATAGTTTCTTTACGAATTTCATAATATTCTGTTGGGTTCTCTTTTTTTGACCAATACATGATTGAACGTTCTGTTAATGTTCTAGAAGATGATGTATTACCAAAATTACTCCATAAATTTTCAAAATAATCTAGTTCATCAATGTTGAATTTCTTTGATTTACTACTAAATAATAACCACGAGTAATAAAGACGATCATCACAATGTTTTAATGCCATACCACATTGTATCCATTTATGATAATTATCTGAATATTCTATCGGTAAAGACATTAAATAACGATGTGTTTCTTTAAGCATATAATCTTCTACAGACAAGTTTTGGAATATATCTTCTATGATATTTTCAATATCTCTAATTTGAGTAATATTATCTCTTTCTATTTTTTTATTCTTTACTACTCTTAGTTTTAGATTTTTACTTTTCTTCGTTTTACCTTTCTCTCTATTTTTTAACATTTCTTTAATTTCATCTTTTAATTCAAAACACAAATCAGGCTTTGTTCTTGCCATTAATGATGTAATTAAATGAATATCATTATCAATAACACATTTAGAAAGTTCAATATCTTCTTTATTAATAATGGCCTCAAAATGATACTTTAGTTTGTATGCTTCATTATCAGGTTTTTTAGAACCATACATTTGCCAATTTGTATGTCCCTTTGTAATACCCTCATCTAATACATCTTCATATTTATTCTTCAAATTTAAATCATCTAATACATCACCAATCTCACTAAGAACTTTCTCACGCAATACTTCTTGAACTTTATTCGACATTGATAACTTAATAATCATGTGTATTCCATCTTTTGTAACATCATTTTTCATATTTACATTATCTTTTTCCATTACATAAATCGGTATATTCACTTCATCATCAAAACACACAATTTCACGGATTTTATCGATATATAAGTGGATTAAATCTATAATGTGTTCTTCAGTATGTTTTCTCTCTTTAACACTTACATCATACCTGAAATCAAAATCAATTAATATTGGTGAACGTTCGCTTCGTAATTGAACTTCTGTTAGGTATTCAGGTGTTTTCTTTACAAATACATGATTGTGATACAACTTGTAAAATAGTTGTAACTTATCCTCTGTAATGTTATATTTACCAGGAAATACATCCTTTTTGTTACCAATTCGGGTATGAGTAATATTGTCTTTAGATGTTGTTCTATGGTCTCTCAAGAATTGTTCTAGATTCTTGTATTCCATGATTGTTAATAATATATTACATTATTTTTTTATCTCAATTTTATTTAGTTTATACTTTTAATATTGTGTTTTCAATGTTGAATATTCCAATACATAACAGATATTATAATTATATAGATAATAATATTAAAAGTATATATATACATTTTGTTATGGCATCAAAAACTACACTAAAAAGATTGTTAAAAGATGTTGCTGATATTTATAAAAATCCTCTTATAGAAAATGGTATTTATTACAAACATAATGAAAATGATATGATGAAAGGTCACGCAATGTTAATAGGACCCAAGGATACATTATACCAAGATGGTGTTTATTTTTTTGAACTAGTATTTCCCAATAATTATCCTCATAGTCCACCAAAAATAAAAATAACTTCTTATCAAGAGAATGTGAGAATAAATCCAAACCTATATCGTAGTGGTAAAGTATGTTTATCTATATTAAATAACTGGTTTGGTGAAGGTTGGACATCATGTCAATGTATTCGTTCTTTATTGTTGACTATGATTTCCATTCTAAATAATGAGCCTTTATTTGGAGAACCTGGTATAACAGAAGAGAAACATCATCGAGAGATTGAGATATACAATAAATGTATTCATTATAGCAATATAAAATATGGAATTATTGAGATGTATAACAGAAAAGAAATTTATGAAAGATTAATTTTTGATAATATTATAAATAAGCATTTATTAAAAAATAAAGATAGTATAATTGAAAATGTTGATAAGAATAGTACTATAGAAACACTCTATTGTAGTGTATATAACTTTAAAGTATATACAGACTACTTTTCTCTAAAAAAGAGTATTCTTGATATATATAAAAAAATTGAATAATTATAAATTAAAACTAATTTGTAATTATACTATATAATAAGGAATATGCATTTTTGTAGTGAATGTGAAAATATGTATTACATTCGTATTTCAGATACGGATGAAAATAAACTAATTTATTATTGTCGTCGTTGTGGTCATGAAAATGATAATATTACAAATACAGATATTTCAGTATCAAAAACAATAGTTCATAATCATAAAAAAACATATACACATTTAGTAAATGAATATACTAAATTAGACCCTACACTTCCAAGAGTATATAATATCAAATGTCCAAATAGTGTATGTCCATCAAATGATGAAAATAAGAATGTAAAAAGTGAAGTTATTTATCTAAGATATGATGAAAGTAATCTTAAGTATATATATTTATGTTCTCATTGTGATACATTATGGGAAACAAAAGATATAAATTAAAAAATTGAATTAGATTTAAGAATAATATATATTCTATTCATATAAGAATGAGTTTAGAATACGATGAAGATGAACTTTTTGGAGTTTCTGAAGAAGAAGATGAAGATTTAACACTAGAAGAAGAGGATAATGAAAGTGAAGAAATGGAAGAAGATAAAGAATTAATGGATGTGTTAGAAGAAGATGAAGTAGTGGGAGAAGATGAGGAAGAGGATGATGAGGATGATGAGGATGATGA
>LFIK01000018.1_pt1 | contig 108493 bp, 94 predicted proteins | sample 643401 | NCBI WGS metagenome assembly LFIK01 (sample SAMN03777447, study PRJNA286221) | soda lake metagenome | biome: soda lake; feature: Kulunda steppe; material: water; isolation source: sample T5-Br brine of Lake Tanatar-5 | place: Russia: Kulunda steppe | collected 2010-07
CGGCAATCTCGCGTTCACCTCGAATGACAGCCATAATGGAGGTAACCACTTCCGGCATGGATGTGCCCGCGGCAACAATGGTTAACCCGATGATGGTTTCACTCAGGCCGAAATTCTGCGCAAGATAGACGGCACCATCCAGGAACCAGTTGGAGCCTGCCATCAGCAATGCAAGTCCGCCGGCAGCCATGGTGATATTCAGAATCCACCCTTTCTTTTTTACCGGAGTTTCACCTGCTTCTAAAGGTTCAACGTTTCTTCGACTCCCCACGATCAAAAATGTAGTATAGATGATGAGTCCGGCTGTCAGCAAAATTCCCTCAATCCGGCTAAGTACCCCGTTCAACGATAAAAGCATTAACACAACCGAAAAAGTGAGCATAAAGGGCACATCCATCCGCAGAAGCTTTTTGGAGACAGAAAGCGGGAGGATCACAGCCGATACGCCAAGGATAAACAGGATATTGAAAATGTTACTTCCCACAACCGTTCCAAACGTAATGCCCTCCTTTCCGGTCAAAGACGATTCTATTCCCACAGCCAGTTCTGGAGAGCTGGTCCCGAATGCCACAACCGTTAGCCCGGTAACCAGCGGTGAAATACGAAAATTGAGGGCAATTCCCGATGCGCCTTTTACCAACAGTTCGGCACCGGCTATCAGGAGCAATAAGCCTGTAATAAATAGAATAATAGTTATCAAAGAAGAAGGTTTGTTTAATGAATGATATCTCTTGTCATAGTACAAAGATCTGTGATGATAAGGCGAATTGAGTAATCGATGTGGCGTATTGGATATTCTCGATTTTTGAATGATTCAAATACGAAATTACTGATTCATTAAACGAAACGGCCTTCTATGAGTATTTCAAACATCTATGGAATTGCATGGAATTAAACATGCACACTTAAAAAAATAAAGCCTTGCAGATCAATGACTTGCAAGGCTTTATTTGTTTTCAGTGAAACAAACTTGTCTATACTCACAATCTATGGACTCAAAAACAGCGGTCCCATTGTGCTTGTAATCATGTAGTGTGTGGTTGAACCGAATGCTGCCCGTTTTACGGCAGACACTGAATGAGCTCCCATCAGAAGCAGATCCGGATTTTTCATCAGTTGACGATCCAGAATTCTTAGTCCCGGCTCTCCCTTCTCTAATACCGTTTTAGTGATATAGTTAAAATTATGGGTCTTCAAATAGGTTTCGGCCTTATTCAAAACTGTAGCAGATTTGTCCATCGCCTCACTTGATTCGCCGTCTGCCACATTTACAAGATCGATTTCAATGTCTTTGCCATAAGGCAGAAGATGCACAAAAGATTTTAACGACCGGGCCGAGGCAGAACTACCATCAAAGGCAATCATAATATTTTCAATCTCTCTGTACTCCTCCGTAACAACCAGTGTTGGAGCCACTCCGCCCTTTACAACTTTGGCCAGCGTGCGAGTATCCCTGTCGGGTTCACTGTAGAAAAACCTGGAATCTCTGCCCAAAACCAGTAAATCGTGATATTTCATCTCTTCGATTATCACCTCAGCTGAAGCGCCTTGCTGCCTTAATACCCTGTTTCTCAATCCCTCTTTATCTACTGCTTTTTTAAATGAATCCAGTAAATCCTGAGCAACTTTCTGTGTCTCACCTGTCATCTCCACCCAAATTTCTCTGGCAGCATGCTCCGTACCATAACCTCCTACGCCAATCATAGAATTCAGGTTTCCGACATCAACCACAGTCAAGCCGGTCACTTCTGCATCAAACCTCTTTGCAAGCCGAATTGCAAAGCGTGTTGCTACAGGTGTATCTGCATCGGGATCTAAAGCCACCAATATTCTTTTTATCATCTTCTGCTCCCTTAATAATTTTCGGATTTAAATTATTATACAGTTTTATGTCGCATTGTAGTCCCAAAGTCCTGACCCCTGGATAGGGTATCGGTAACTTCTCACTGCTTTTTTACCCAAAATATTCTTCCTAATCTCATGACAAATTTTTTCGATTGGAAATTGATTCAGTTCAGGTAGTTCATCGGATATTTTTCTATTCAAATTCCATAAAAGTGCGCTTTCGCGATTTTGTAAAATGATTTTACCTCCTGCTTCATGCACATTTCTCGCGCCGGTTATCCCATCCACACCTCCGCCCGATAAAAAAACAGTAAGCAGTTTATTTTTATAAGCCTGTGAAGCTGATCGTAAGAGAACGTCGATCGATGGGCGGTTTTTATTCTCTCTCGGGCCTTTATGAATTCCCAATACTTTTCGATACCCATCATTTTTTATGACCGTATGATATCCTCCGGGAGCCAGATATATTTGTCCCGGAATCAGGGGGCTTTCATTTTGTGCCTCCCTTACATTCATTTCTGTAATTTTATCCAATTCGGCTGCAAAAGATTTTGAATAAATTTTTGGCAGATGCTGTACGATAACAACAGGAGTGGGCAGATCTGTTGGCAGTTCAGAAATTAGCTGATACAGTGCTTTCACTCCTCCTGTACATCCGGCAATTACGACCAACTCAGCATTTGGTGAAAGCTGCTGAGGTTTTTGATCCAGGACTTTTTGAACCTCAGTAATTAATACATCTGATGATTTTGGAGCAGATAATAATCCTTTATTAAGTTCCCCTAAAATACGGGTAAGTGGAATGACTCTTTTACGAAAATGGCGCATTGAAAACATAATTCCCACATTCCGGTCAGGCTTTGTAATAAACTCTACTGCACCTAATTTCAACGATTGTAATGCAATATATGCCCCTTTTTCACTCAGAGGAGCCATAACTACCACGGGCAGCTCTGGCCAATGATTCCGTATCGTTTCCACCCATTTTACTTCTTGTTTCGTTTTCGCGTCTAACCCTAAAAAGAGCACATCCGGCTGAATGCGATCTATTTGATCCTCAATCCTTTCTATACCTTTCAAATCAAGTGAAAACGTAGTTTCTACCTCCTCCATCTCTTTGAAAATTGAAACCAGGATTTGACGAATTAATACATGCGAATCTATTACAAGTACTTTGAGCGATTTTTTTATCTCTCCAGACATGAGCTACACATTTAAAGTTTTAAAACGATTTAGAGAACAGTTGACTGCATAAGGAAGATTTTTCGAAAAGAAATTCGATTCCGTTCAATTCAGAGCATTTGAACGTATCTTCCGATGTGCTTGCAGTACAAAATTTCTCTACTAATTTTTATCTACAAACAATTTATCAAGAATTGTACCCTCGGTCTTAATCTGAGCAAAGATCTTGTTGTAATATTTTCACAAATTTTCATGTAATCCTGTCAACAATCAGCTTAAACCTTTTCTTTCTCCCCGACCATTATCAATTCCACTCGGTGAGTTTTACCGTCATTCAAAATTTTAATCTTCGCCATAATCTTATCCTGAGAGAATTCTTCTCCATCCACTTGACCTGCCAGTTTACCGGACTCTAAACCATCCCGGTTTTCAATTTTAATAATGTACTCCGTTCCAATGTCATCAGGTTTGTAACGTATTGTGTACGATTTCCAGGATTTCGAAATAGCCGGTTTCAGTATAATCTGTTTTCCCTCTATTCTGAACCCTAATACAGATTCCAGCATCACCCTGTACATCCATCCGCCTGATCCGGTGTACCAGGTCCAACCGCCCATACCGGTCAGGGGTGGTTCGCCATATACATCAGCTGCAACCACATAAGGTTCCACTTTGTACTGAAGGCATTTGTCAAATGTGGAAGCATGATTAATCGGGTTCACCATGTTAAGGTAGTTTACCGCCTTTTCACCTCTGCCGAGCTCTGCCATGGCTTTGATCAGCCAAAGTGCTGCGTGAGTATATTGACCGCCATTTTCCCGTACCCCGGGAATGTAACCTTTGATGTAGCCCGGATTTTTCTCGGTTTTGTCAAAAGGCGGGGTCAACAGTCGAATAATTCCTTCCGGCTCCGATACCAGGTGATTTTCGGCTGACTGCAGTGCCTTTTGAGCGCGCTCATCCGTTGCAACGCCAGAAATAACCGCCCACGCCTGCGAAATAGCATCAATCTTACACTCCTCATTCTGCACTGATCCAAGCGGAGTACCGTCATCATAATACGCCCTCAGGTACCACTCACCATCCCAGCCTGCATCATTCAACCTTTTTTTAAGTTCAGAGGCTGTTTTCTTATACCTCTCAGCACGGTTTGTATCATCCATTTTTTTACAGATTGGAATAAAACGATCCAGCGTGATATAGATGAAGAATCCCAGCCAAACGCTTTCACCTCTGCCCTCTTCACCCACGCGATTCATCCCGTCATTCCAGTCTCCGGCACCTATTAAAGGAAGTCCGTGTTGCCCAAACTGCAGTGAAATATCGATCGCTTTACAGCAGTGCTCATAAAGAGATCCGGTTTTTTCTGTTACCTGTGGTGTGAGATACACTTCATGTTCATCATCCTCCAGGGAACGGGCAGTTATGTAAGAAATCTCTTCATTCAGAATATCACGGTCGCCCGTAACACGTATGTAGTGATCTGTTACGTATGGCAGCCAGAGACGGTCATCTGTAATTTTAGACCGGATCCCTCTGCCCGTTGGCGGATGCCACCAGTGTAGCACATCACCCTCTTCAAACTGTTTGGATGCATGTAGTAAAATCTGCGTTCTGGTTAGAGCAGGATCCACATAAAGCAGTGCCATGGAGTCCTGGAGCTGATCCCGAAATCCAAATGCACCTCCGGCCTGGTAGTATGCCGTTCGTCCCCACATTCTGCTGGACAAATTTTGATAGGTCAGCCAGCCATTCACCATCAAATCTATCGACTTATCCGGAGTTTCAACCTGTACTCTTCCGATCTTGTCTGACCAGAAATCTATCACAGAACTTAGTGCCGACTCCGCCTTTTCAACATCCCTGTATTCAGAAAGAACTTTTTTCGCCTCCACTTCACTTTTTGCTTCTCCGTCGAAAAAGTAGATGACTCTTTTTTCTCCCTTTTCCAGATTTAAGTCAAACTGAAGTGCCGCGCAGGGATCTGAACCTACATCGATCCGGTTATCGAGGTTCTTATTTTTGCCAACTGCTATCGGATTATTCAGAGATCGATTCCGGCCAATAAAATTCTCTCTTTCAGTGGTGTAGAAAACTTCATCTTCATAATCAGGCATATAAACTCCTGAGTATGCCACCCTTCCGGCAAACTCGTTGTTATAGAAATTTCTCGAAAACAGGGATTGCATTTCATTCATAAAATGGGAGGTGACATATCTCGATGAGCTCTTTCGGCTCACTCCCAAAACCGTATCCAGATACCTGAAAAGTGAAAGTGAGCACGACTTCCTGTCAACATTCTCAATCGTCAAACGGCTGATTTTTACTGAGTCGCTTAAGGGCACAAAATGTGTAAGCTCTTGCTTCAGGCCTGCGCTTTTGTGATGAAATGTGGTATGTCCGAACCCGTGAACTGCTTCATAGTTGCCATTTCCGGGAACGGGGCCGGGTGCCGGAGACCAGAAAATTTTACGTTCATTATCCCGTATAAAGAATGCTTCAGAATGCGTATCTAAAACCGGATCATTCGACCAGGTCGTGATTTTATTCTCCCGGCTGTTTTCACTCCAGGTATATCCTGCCCCGCGCTCGGAAACGAGTGTACCGAAATCCGGGTTCGAAAGTATGTTTACCCAGGGTGCCGGTGGAAAACTGTGCCGGTTGGTTTCCGGGTCAATGTTTATCTGAATCCGGTACTCTTTTCCATCTTCACTGAATCCTCCAAAGCCGTTGAAAAAACGCAAATTCTCTTCAGGTTTCCGTTCATCAATCTCATCGTTGAACTCCACGGGTACCGGTTTATAATCATTTTCTACTCCCTCATTCATCCACGATTGCGTATCCACTCCCTGAAGAATCAGATCTTCTCTGGCCGGAAGTTTATGCCTGAACTGTGCATGCGCTACTGTTTGAACCAACATTAAATCCTCAGGCGGTATTTTATCGGTTCGATGGACGAATATTCCACCGTACTTGTTAATCAACCCTCTTTCGGATGATGATTCAATGAGCTGATAAATTGCTTCCTGAACTTCATCAGCGTAACTCGGAGCATGATCGTTTAGAATAAGAAGTTCACTTTGCAACCCCCGCTGTCTCCAGAAAGCGTGAGCCTTCAGCATCTTTTTGAGGTGTTTAATCTGATCTGTCTGATCTATTTTGAAGACCACCAAAGGTAAATCCCCCGAGATTCCATAAGCCCAGAGGTCCTGCTGCTTCTTGCGATTTTGCATCAAAATCGAAGAGTCAGCTCTGAATTTTGAATTTGAGTAGATGAGATGAGAAGCTAATTTTTGGAAATAATGAGCCTCCCTTGAATTAATTCCAATATGATTCAGCTCCACAGAACTGTAAACATCAGCCAGGTCAAAAGCTCTGAAAACAGATAGAGAATTATCATACATATCGGCCATATGAATAGCCTCCTGTTCGGATTTGGCATATCCCAACCCAAATGCGAAAATAACTTTTTCACCCGGACCCAGTTTAATTTTCTTTCGAAGGCTCATGATCGGATCGGATACATTTCCCAGCGAGCAATCCAGTCTTGAATCTGAATCCATTGCCTTCGGATGGCTTAGTGTCCTGCCTCTCCCGATAAACTTTGATCGCTCCGTTTCATATTGAAGCGGATCCGTTAAATTATCCGAATCATCCCCTGCAAAGGTATGAACCATCCACATTGGAGATTCTTTATCACTTCGGGGTCTGCGTTTGGCAAGCAGAGCATGATGTTCAGCCAGGTATTCTGTTTGAATAAACAGCTTGGAAAATGCAGGATGTGCATTGTGATCCTTACTCTGATTCAATACAACTTCTGCATAGCTGGTTACCTCAAGTTCCCTCTCTTTTTCTGAGTAGTTGGTCAATGTAATTTTTCGAAGCTCGATTGGGTAGTCCGGCGATACACAAACTTCCGTTGTTGTCTCAATCCACTCATCCACTCTTGAGGTCACCATTTTACCGTTGTGGAACCAGCTGTCGTATCGATCAGGCTTCCGCTTTACGGGCTGATGACCGGCCGACCAGAATTTACCGCTCTTCAAATCTTTGATATAGACAAATACCCCCAGTGGGTCAACGGTTGGATCAGGTTCCCACCCGTTTAGAGTTACCCCATTACACTGAGAGCTGCCCGTACCGGTGTGGGTCAGAAGAGTCGAGAAATTACCGTTTGAGAGGATATGAAGTCGAGGCGGGCTCGTATCCAACTCGCCCATTCCGGCATGCTCCACAATTTTCTGGACTGCTTCCTGTTCGCCCGGCTCCAGCTCCACTTCAATTGGATGAGGCTCTTTAATGGGCACTCCCCTTGGAACCCGCTCTTGCAAAATTAACTCACAGCCCTGGATTCTCGGATCTGCATGAAAGTATTCCTGAATCAGGTTGTCGTTCATAAAGTTTTCCAGGGCAATCAATCCCATCCCATGATGGTGTACCATATACGACTTAACCACTTTGTGAGATTCCCCACTGTTCAGCCGGGACGGTGTAAAGTCAAGCGCATCATAAAAACCGTGCAGCCCAAACCCACCCTTTCTCTCAATTCTCTTAAGGTTTTCTATGGATGAAAACGGATCAACGGACAGCGACAACAGCGAGGCATACGGAGCCACTACATACTCCTCCGCAAGGCCACGCTTCAGACCCAGCCCTGGAGCTCCAAACGCCCGATACTGATAGTGCATATCGATATTTAAATTGTAGTAGGCGCTTTCAGAAAACCCCCAGGGTTTCTTATTCTTTTTGCCATATTCCTGCTGCCATTTCACAACATTCTCATAGGTGTGATCCATCAGCGTTTCGGGTACGCTTTTCATGAATAAAAGCGGCATCAGATATTCAAACATGGTACCTCCCCAGGAGAGCAAAATCTCATTACGGCTCAAACTTGTCAGTCGTCTGCTCAATCTGAACCAGTGCTCTACCGGGATGTCGCCTTTGGCAATCGCTATGTAGGATGCGATCCTGGCTTCACTGGCAAGCAGGTCGTACGTACTCTTATCGAGTTGTGCACGATCAACATTGTACCCGATAGTGAACAGCCCTCTTTTCTTCAAATAGAGAAACGTAAAATCCATCTCTTCGATCAGCTTTTCACAAATCGATATAATATTATCTGTTTGTTTCTTCCACCGATTCAGGAGGAGGATACATTGAGATTTGTTCTCCCGATTCTGGGCATACTCATCCAGCATCTTAGGCGAATAGTCTGACAGGTCCCGGTCCGAATCCATACTCAAACATTTCCATTCAGCAATTGATTTTTCCAACTGATGGAGCGGACTCTCAACCCAGTAGCGTAAATCCTGCATGTATTGATCATCGTAATGACTTCCCAATGGCAGCAAGTCGACAGCACTTAAGCGAGCGGCATCCTCTTTAATTTCACGAAGCAGATCGAGTCCGGACTTTTCACTCTGTTTAATTTTATCGAGCATAATCTTTGTGACCAATTGTATTTCCCTAAAGCAAGGATTAGCCTGTGGACAATCATTCTCAAGCTCATCAAAAATATTCTTGACGGTACGAACCGTGTCTTTTAAGCCCTGCCAGAATTTTGAGTTTAAAGCCTGTTCTTCCGAAGCTGCTCTGATACCCTCTTTTGCCACAATCAATCCTGCTGCTAAATTTCCGGAATCAACCGTAGATACATACCTCGGGTTTAATACATCCCCCATTGTTGTTTGATACCAATTGAAAAAATGCCCCTTATAGCGCTCCAGTTTGTTTATAGAGAGCAGGGTATTCTCCATTCTATCTAACAGCTCACTGTAAGTAATGTATCCACGGTTATATGCAACCAGGTTTGCAGTCAAGGCCAGACCAATATTCGTGGGAGACGTTCTGTCTACCGGAGATAGTGGTGGATCTACCTGGAAATTATCCGGCGGGAGCCAGGAGTTTTTGTCTGTAACCATTCGTTCAAAAAAGAACCAGGTTCGCCTGCTATACTCTCTGAGTAGTAAATAATCTGACTTATCGACTTTGGCTTGGGTAGATTTAGTCGGTTGACTTATATACCAAACGTAAAACGGAGCACCGGACCAAAGCACAAAAAATGGAGCCAGTGTCCACAAGTAACCGGGATTCGTGTTGAGTGCACCCACAAGTATCCACACACCCAAAATGACAGGAAGCAGCATCATTCTAACATAAGCAGAGAGTGAGTTCGGGCTATTGGACTCTGTTTGAGATGCCGTTGTCCACTCCAGTAAATTTCTCTTCGAAATACTGAGGCGGTAAAGTGTTCTGAAAACCGCATCCAGTTGCACCAAAGCCTGGTGCGGTAAAACAATAACAGTCGATAAAGCCTGAACCGTATTAATTTTAAGATTGTCTTGAACTTTTTCCCAATAAAGCTTCCAGCGAACTCTTGCCGGCCGATTAACAATATCAGTTGAGAGACTCACATAAATCGGGAATGCAAGTATTCCGAATGCAAAGAGCGTCCAAAGCCAGGCAGGCCCCGGCAGAAAAAACCAACCGGACACAAAAAAGAGTGTCAGAAAAAATGGATTTAGTGATCTTCGTAAATTGTCAAAAATCTTCCACCTTGAAAGGATATTGATTCGGTTTCTCTCTTTCCCGTTTTGGGTGGGTACTCTTTTCAAAAGCCAGGCGGCAATTTGCCAGTCGCCGCGCGTCCAGCGATGACTTCTTTTGCTATAGCTTGCATATGTAAGCGGATAGTCGTCATACAATTCAATATCTGAAGCAAGCCCGGTTCTCAAATATGTACTTTCAATTAAATCGTGGGAAAGAATGCGGTTTTCCGGAAATCGATCATTTAAGACTTCATGGAAAGCTCTCACGTCATAAATACCCTTTCCTGTAAAAACGGCTTCTCCGGCCAGATCCTGGTAAATATCAGATACAGCCGTTGAATAGGGATCCAAACCTACGTTTCCTGAAAATATTCTGGAAAACCATGTTTTCCGGGCCGAAGACGGAGGAATGGAAATTCTGGGTTGAATAATGGCATATCCCGACGTGATTCTCTTTTTCTCCCGGTTCAAAAATGCGCGGTTCAGCGGATGAGATATGGTACTGACTAACTTGATGGCACTATCGGGCGGTAACTTTGTATCCGAATCTAATGTTATGACATAGTTTACATTTTCCCGCTGAATCGATTCAGTGAAATCACCTGCCATAAACGAGTACGTTGTATCTGTATCCGGATCACAAAGAAGCTGGTTAAACTCTTCCAGTTTGCCCCTTTTTCGCTCCCAACCCATCCATACTCCTTCTGCTTCGTTCCAGAGGCGATCTCTGTGCAGTACAAAAAATTTATCCCCATAAGCTGAAGAGTACTTCTCATTCAACTCCAAAATAGCTTTTTTGGCTTCATCCAGAATCTCCTGGTCTTTCGGTTCTGTTTTATTAACCGAATCTTTAAAATCTGAAAGCAGAGCAAACTGCAGTCCCGGGTGCGGGTTTGCCAAAGATCTTATTTCAAGCCGATTTATTTGATCTCTCACATCTTCGGCTGAAGAAAACATTGTAGGTACCACAACCATTGTTCTGGATGAATCGGGAATAGTGTCCCTAAAATCCATTTTATTCAACTTTCGGGGCGGAAGCAGAAATACAAAAAATCGATTAACGGCCGAAACGGACAGATCAAGCGCCGGGAAAAATGAAACCAATACTACCGAAGTAGCAATGAACAGAGATTCACTAATAGCGTCCGTTACAAACCATAAAATCACCATCAGTACTATAGTATGCAGGATAATGGTGGCTATATACCAAAAAGGCCGGTTTTCGAGTCCTTTCTGCAATCTTTCGCGATATGGCATGCGATACCCCAGAATGGAAGCAAACTTTTTGTATCCCTCGCCTACCAGATAGTACCCGATATGTTCTTTTGTTGCAGACCGATTATAAAGTGAGTCCGAACCTTCATCACTCTCCTCATTCAAACGGCTTTGATCTTCTGCCAAGATCAATACCTGTTCTGCAACATTCGTTTCAGACTTTTCTGAGTATCGGCTTAAACGCTCAACAACACGGCGATAACGATCCCGTGTTTCAAAATCCATTTTGGAATAGGCCCCATAGGGATCAAGTCGAAGGATCTGATCTACAATAGAACACTCTTCAACAAAATCAGACCAATCTGTTTCCGAAGATTCACGAAGTGTAATAACAGCATTTTGGATACTGACCTGGAGACGGGACTGCCGCTGTGCATCAGTGCGCTTGGCTTCATCAGCCGTAACATCCAGCTGTTTAAATCTGTAATTGAACCATCTCTTCTGTTCTTCCTGCAGAAGGCCGCTCTGCTGCAACTGGTTATAAAGTTCAATCAGTACGGGAACAATATCATCCGTATTCCTATACTTTTCTATCCAATCAGACATGGAGTTAATCAGCTTTCCGGGTTCGTGAATATCACTTTCACTCTTTTTACTGATCAGATCATTGACTTCTCTCCAAATCTTTTTCCTGTCTAAAATTCGGGAAGCTTTTTCTGAAAGGTTCTGAACCAGAATTAACCGGATCATAATAGGTATAGCCCATATCTCCCCCAACTTCAGAGTTTCATGCTGCTGATACTGCTGCACATAATGAATTAATACCCCCTCATCCACAAGGTTGTCGGTATGTAAGAGGTAGTTTAGTATCAGCTCATAAACTCTGGGCAAACCCTCATGTTCGCCGGTGGAAAGTGCGGGAAGTCGTTTTTGAAATTCTCGTGGAAAATCCTCTTCAACCTGAACAATCTGCTCCTGAATGATGTAAAAATTGTCGATTAACCACTCTGCAGCTGTCGAAAGGTCCCGGTTCTGTTTGGCCAGACCGGACAACACCCGATAGGCATCTACCAATACCTTTTTGGAGTCTTCAATAATGGGTTTAACCGGACGCATTCTTTTCGAGGAGTCTGATACGGAATGTATCTCTGCCAGATTTGCTGCACTCTCTTTTAAATAGCTAATATTATAGGATATCTTGGATTCCTGATCCATACCACTCCCTCAGATCGTAATTCAGAATTGAGCTTCCCTTTCAAGTAATATCCACTTCTTTTCTTACAGACAGATAGGGAATAGTTGATTCTGTTTGAAGGGATTTCTCAACCTGAGTGTAAGATTTTCACAAAACCTGAATTTATTCCATCCAATCGCTCTCTGTTTCAAGCGGCCGATATTTATTCCAGATTTTTTGAATTGCCTTGGGCATCTGTCCGCGTATATCATCCATCTCCCCGACAGAAGTTCGATCGTAAAGCGTCTCCAGTATAACCCGGAAGGCATCCTCTGCAGTTATTGGGTTTGTATTACCAAGACCTTCCCTGATTCTGATCATAAACTTTTCAGCATTCAATTTATCAGGTTTTCCAAACGGCTTATATCCTTCAAAATATATACCACGAATTAAAACCGGCAGCTGTGCTGATAGCTGAAAGACCTCTTCTAAGGTTGTTCTGTCTCGTAATGTATGCAGCACCGTTTTTAAACATCCATAGGCCCAGTCAGTCCGATCCGGAAATCCGGCCCGATCGCCGATTTCGAATAGCCACTCATTTGCCTCTTTACAGTGTTTCTCAAAATTTACTTTTGTACTCATTTTAACCTCATTTTTATAATTTCAGGTATGTTATTTTTTAAAAATTGAACAACCACCCAACTCCCACTACGAAGTCGGCTGAAGATTCGGTGAGTCCAAGTGAAAAGGATGTATTGATAAGCAGATCATCTCCCGGCATCAAACCTATCCCAAAATTCAAATTCACAGGAGGATCAAAATCATCTATCACTTTTGTAAGGCCGTTTACAGAACTACTTAGTAACCATCTTCTGTTACTCAACATTTTACCTGTACTGAAACTGTATGCCAGCACATTATTCAACTTTATATCTGCCATATCCCCGAGCCACCAATGCATCAAATCAGCAGAAAAAAACCACCTCGACTGCAGACCTTTGGAAGCCGATACTCCCACTCCTGCATCCCAGGAGCCTGTACCATAGCCTGCGGCTGGATCTGTAATTGGCACTTTAAGCTGTCCATTCACATAGATTGAGGTCATGCCGTTTGAACTGCGATAAAAACGGTATCCGCTATTTACAGACGGATCACTGAAGCTTGCCCGTGTGTACTGAGTGGTATCGGACAGAATTATAGGTTCCCTATTGCCTCCCTGGCCCGGCCCCATACCGGAACCTCCACCGCGACCTGCCCGATCTACAACACCATGCTCAGTTCCTCCCGTCGGTAATCCTCCAATGGTGTTATAAGACACCCACGGTGTGCTCTGTACTACAAATGGCACTTGAAAAGAGATCGTAAATCGGTTTGCCCGGATAGACACCCCATTAAACAGATAGAAACTTTGTGTACTCTCTTCAAAATAATAGGAACCGAAAGAGACCTGCGCACCGCCTGTATAACTCACTTGTTGAGAATGAGCCGGCAAGCAGCTCACTGCTTTAATCAGTAAAGCGAACAGTAAGATGACACTTCCTTTTCCAATCCCTATCATCATCCCGATATCCGAATAATTATTGTTGATGTTCGCGCAGCCTTGTTGTCATTCGCTCCATGGTTCGAACCGCCTCTTCCATCTGTTCGGTCATGTCAGAAAGATGTTTTTGCATGCGCTCCATATCCTGTCTCATTTCACGATTCTGCATCATTTCTCTATTCTGAAGCATCAGGTCGCATCTTTCAGCAGCATTTTTCATGTTTCCTAACGTCATGCCCATCTGCTCACCAAAACGATGCATCATCTGAAATTGATTCTTCATCTGCTCATTTTGAGCCTGTTCCATCCGGCGGTTCATATCCTGCGTCATCGCCTGGGTTCGCTCCATCATTTGATTCATTCGCTGCATCATAACTTGCATCTCCTGATGTTGTCTCATCTGTTGCTGCTGCATCTGCTGCCCCGTTTGTTGAGCAAACAATGGCATGGATGAGGCCACAACGATCAAAATCAGTGCTGTTGATCTACTAACTATTTTGAACATTTTATTCTCCTTTGATTCATGTTTTTTCAAGATTTATTATCACAAATGGAAGTTCATCACATTTTCAGCCGATCCATACAGCAGATAACCCTCTCTTTTGTAGTATAAGTTTATACTCTTTTGTACTGTTTTTCCTTGGTGGTAGTCCGGCGGGTACCTATTCCAACTACAATACTTCGTTAAACCTAATCAGGCATGGTATAACCGGTTTTACAGATAGGCATTCGTTTTTTCTCCTGTTAGTTCAAAGGGAAAATCATACATAATAAGACGTCTAAATCAGGTTTTGGGAAACCATTATTTGATAGTCTGTTTATCAACCTCCAAATAAGGTGACTGTACCCTGTGGTGATAATACTACAAGCAATTAACAGCAAATCTTACACGGCGTTATCACCTAAGTGTTTATACTACTATTGAGTTCTTTGAGCAAATGAGAGTGACTAGATTTAGGGCACAGTTTAATTCGTTACTACGGTAACAAGTTGAACATATCAGGAAATAGTCCGCTGATAAATCAATGTATCTTCAACAAAAGGAGTGCATGATTGTGCCCCGGTCTGAATTTGTGGTTAATGTTGAGCAAGCAAGTGACCCGAAAACAGCCAGAGAGAAAACAAGAGAGGTTCGGTAAAGAAACTCGAAGCCAGCAGTTAGGGGTGCCCTGGATCCAACAGGACTGAGAAAAACCCTCTGAACTTGAATCCCGATCATACGGGGCGTAAGGAAATTGTTGGCTTCGATATCTAATTAAGAGAGAGTAGCCCGGCAATCAATAGTCCTGATTGCCGGGCTTTTTTGTTCCAGGGTAGAACTTTATGAATGGAATAGTACGATACTCATGACTTAAAGTTCATCCCATATGCTGGAATAAATCGTATCAATTCAGTATGCGAATCATTTCCGAATCGGGGAACTCCTCTTTAGAACAGGTTTTGCTTCACGCAAATCATCAGTCAGATCCTCTTTGTGATGTTGGTGAAAGACGTTAATCAAAAATAGAAATAACCATGTTCCAATAAATGAAAAGAATACTCCATCACCTATTCCTGTAGCTATGCCTATTATTCCGATACCCACACTTCCAATCACCCCAAAAATGATGTTAGCATAAAACGAAACCCCCTCTTTTCGAATAATTAATGCCATAGAGAGCCCTACGATTAAACCGACAGAGATGTACCAATAAATAAGTGTACCTGTTATTACATCCATGGTCTTTCTCCTAATAATTAAATGATGTGGATGATCCGGCCGGCTTTGTGCCATCTTTTCGCTTTCGCGTTAACCGGGTCTGCACCCTAAACCGACCGGTCATCCAGATATTAGCTCACGCTTTCTGATCTTCCAGTACAAAAGTAATCTTGGCATTCACTCTGAATTTGACCACTTTATTATTTTCCACTATCCCCTGCATGTTTTCGCAATAAACACTTCGGATATTGTGAACTGTTTTCGATGCTTCTTTCACCGCATTTTTAACAGCATCTTCCATTGTGCTTCCTTCCGCTATAACTTCAATAACTTTTGCTAAAGACATAATCTCTCCTATTTAAGCTTTATTTAGTGCGTTCACTTAAAGGTTATAAATCTATTCATTCTTCAGCGTGCTTGATCTGTAAGGTCGCTGTAAAACTTTCACTGTTCGATCTGTAAGTAATCCATAACCTCAAATCGGACGGAGAATCGTAACAATTATGTCAGGTTTTCCTTACATCAATCTCGGTGATTCCATGAGCCCAACTCCATCATTAAACTGATAACAGTTCTGTCGGCATTAGTTAATTTACACTAAACTGAAGCTGATATATTGAATCATAAAATCCGGAGAGTTTATGAGACCGTACGAAAGAAGAATAAAATTAGTCCTGGACGTACCGAAGAAAACGGGCGCTTATCATAAGTTAATGGAGCAATGGGAGAATGAAGGTGGAGCAATTAAAGTCAATCAAAGCAGTGAAATAATCCCGGAAGCAAATATACCATTTCGAGAAGGCGAAGCATTCCAGGTTGTGAGGGGATCCATCGATTTCGAGGAAGAAGGAGTCTACTACATTGTTGATATCATGAAAGTAGATATCGAGTAATAGCCACCATTCAATAATCCATTAAAAGAGTAATTAACCGAACTCGGGCTGGAAATAAAACAGAAAGTCTTATTCTTCGGGTGGCTTTCACTGTGATTCAAGAAAATACTACAACTTGATTTTCTAAAGAACTACAAGGTTTTTAATAACTGTTTTTATACTGCAGTAGAAGTTATTGACATACTGTAAAAAATTAAGAGCACAGAGTCATTCTTATGCTACGGCTGAGAGTTATTCAGACCAGAAAAATTATCCGCTGGCTCTTTTTAAATCCTTCAAACGATTCGAAAAGTGTGCTCCGGTTAACCATTTTCCAATTCCTGAAAATTGGTTGTAAACGGTGATTTATTAAGCCGATTACAAAAAATATTGTCGGAGTCTTGGCGGGAGTGTCTTGATTCGTTCAAGTCTGAGATACATTCTTATAACTTGAAGCAGTTAATACTGACGAAAGGAGACTGAGACTCCGATCAATTTCAATCAAAAAGAATAACCCCGTTGTGATTCAATTCGCAACGGGGTTATTTATTATTATGTAAGTCTGCTTTACTTAAAAAGTCATCGGATGACATCCAGCCTTCCGATGACTTATCATAAACTTTCAGAAATGATCTGTTAATTTACCTTGATAGATTTCGGTTTTACAGTTTCCGCTTTTGGAACTACCAATTTCAAAACACCATCTTTAAATGTAGCTTGAATCTCCTCATCCTTAATGGTATCCGATAGAGTAAATGATCGGTAAAAGCTTCCACGATATCGCTCCTGACGCAGAAAATCTTTCTTCTCCTCTTTCGATTCGGTTTCTCTTTCACCGGTTATCGTAATACGTCCATCCTGAAAATTCACTTTGATATCTTTTTTATCCATACCGGGAATATCCATCTTAATCACATACTCCTTCTCATCTTCTGATATATCCACGCTTGGCGACCACATTCTTAAATCTGATCCCCCATTCTCTTTTCTCCAGGAAAATGGAACCAAATCATCAAAAAAGTGATCCATCTCTTTTCTAAGCATATCAATAGCTCTGGGTTCTTCTCGTTTGATCATTTTCATTTCGTTACCTCACAAATTTATGTTTCAATCCCTTGGGTTCATCGATTGAACCCGTCTTTAGTTTATAGTATAAAGCAAGGGCATAAATTCAATCATGGCATTATTGAAGAGCAGTGTAAGAATTTGTAGAAGAGTTAATTATGTGAATTTCTTACACGTCAGAACTATTTGTAAACGAACATCTGTAGATATGTTTTTTTTATAAAAATTGCTCTGAAAAGCTGTTATAGCTTATGCTCGCTTTCTACCCATTTTACCGCATGGAATATCATTTCTGTAGAGTTTTTAAAATCCATCTTCTCCTTGATGCGAGACCGGTATGTTTCCACAGTTTTAGATGCAAGATGAAGCTGCTCGGCAATTTCACCGCTGCTCTTGCCACGACCAATTAATTCAAACACTTCAAGTTCCCGATCACTTAAAATATCAATCGATGAAACTGATCCTTCTTTTTTCCCATGCATGGCATTCATCAGCAGTTTCTCGTTCAACGAGTCACTCACATAGATTCCGCCATTTAGAATTTTCCGTACAGCTTTCACCAGCTTTTCACTCGGCTCAAACTTCATAATGTACCCCTTTGCCCCGGCTCTAAGCGCTCTCTCCCCATAAAGAGACTCTTCGTGGCGGGAAACAACCAGGATCTTCATGTCGGGATCCTGAAAAATAATATTCTTAACCAGCTCTATCCCATTCATTCCGGGAAGTGACACATCCACCAGCAGCAGATCCAGTTTATCTTTATCCAAAATTTCCAGTACATCCTCAGCCTTTTCACACTGATAAGCCACTTCCAGATCCGGTTCCATTTCCAGCGTACTGGCAAGTCCTTTTCTCATCATAGGATGATCGTCAACAATTAAAACTCTCTTCTTGAATGGATTATTCATACCCTCTCCTTTAATTGAAATGTTGCATATTGTTTGGAACGATGCACCGTATCTTTGTCAAGCCATCATCGGTTCTGGAGATTTCAAATACACCTCCCATCACCCGTGCCCGGTGTTTCATAATTTCAATACCCGACCCATCTGCAGACTCATTTTCTACCGAAAAACCAATACCATCATCTTCTACAGATAGCGCTGTATGGTGTTTATTATTCGAAAGTCTCACTTGTATGATATCCGGTTTGCCATGCTTAATTGCATTATTAATAGCCTCTTGTGCTATTCTGTACAGATGTAAAGCCAGGTTGTGGTCGTATACTTCAGCATCTTCACAATCGTAAAACACACATGCTATTCCCGTCAACTTCTCCGTTCGCTTACACAAATCCTGAAGTGCAACACTGAGTCCTTTCTTTTCAATATCTACCTGGACCAAACCGCGGGCAAGCTTTCTGGCAAACTCGTCTGCTTCTTGAATCATTTTCGCAATTTCGTCTACTTCGTCTGAACATTTTGCTCCGCGTATTTTCAACTTTTTCGCAAGATTTTCTGCCAGCATCCGGGTACCGGTCAGCATCTGCCCTAGTCCGTCATGCAAATCAATGCCAATTTTCCTCCTCTCCTCCTGCCCGGATTCCAGTATTCGTCGCTCAAGATTTCTTCGAGCTGATAAATCTCGAATAATACCTGTAAAAAAACGGGTTCCCTCCCATTCAACTTCATTAACCGTAAATTCTATCGGAAATACTTTTCCGTCTGAACTCTTCCCCTGATATTCCCTGCTCTCCCCGGCAATAGTAGACACATCAGGGTGAACTGATTTTCCAAGTTGTTCCTCAATCTGATCGCTGAATGGAAATGACAAAAGTAAAAGGAATGACTCCCCCTCAATCTCTTCTTTTCTATACCCAAAAAGGTCTTCTGCTCTAAAATTACTTTTTAATATAGTACCGCTTTCATCAAACGTAATAATTGCATCCGATGACGCATTAAATATTGTGTGGGCAAGTGCTTCATTCCTTTTAAGCTTATTTTCTGTTTTTATATGCTTTTCAATTTCAACTAGCGAAATCACGCAGCCGGATTTATGACTATTATTAAACAAAATATTTGCTCTTACATCGAGCCAAACTTTTCGTCCGTCACTTTTTAAACCGTGCCACTTTCCCCGAACAGACTCTCCACGTAAGCAGGACAAAACAACATATTTAAAAGCAGAAACATCCTCATCGCCATACAGAGAACGGATATTTTTCCCCCTCAGTTGTTTGCGATTGTATCCGAAAATCTTCTGTGAAGCTGAGTTTGAGTAAGTGATGTGCCCATTCAAGTCTGTAATGATAACACCGTGTTGAATACACTCAATTATTTTTTTATAGCTCGTATACGTTAATAAAGACATGGAATTCACCCCTCAATCTAATCTTTGAACCAAGTTACTTCATTTATCTCTCACTTTATTATCCCTTCTCCTTAAAAAACAGACCACTTTACTATACCAGCATACTCAAAAATTTTACAAAATGAATCATAAAAAACCCTTCATTGGAGTAAGGAATTTCCCTACAAATGGAATAGGCGCTAATTTCAAAAGGTTGTAAACGCAATCCGTATTAAATTTCTGAAAAAGACACTAACACCATTCATAATCAATGTTATATGAGTCTATTGCAACGCAGAGAGTTACAGTTTAAAGTTTGAGTGATACCCCTGAATTTCAGGTATTTCATTACATCGTAGTGAGGAGTTTCACCAACACTATATCGTGATCATGCTGATACTTCATGAACTCACTTATCGATATATTTAACAATATCCATTAAATAAGGGGGAATTATGAAGCTGATGATTGTTTACGCCACAACTGAGGGACACACCAGAACTATTGCTGAATTTCTTGAAAAAGAAGCGGAAAAAAAGGAGATCACTGCCGGCCTTTTTGATGCAACCGTCAAGCCGCCATCACCTGAAGAGTATGATGCCGTGATTGTGGCCGCCTCCATCCATGCGGGGAAATATCAGTCCGCCATCGAGCATTTTGTGCAGGAACATCATCAATCACTCAACCGGATGAAATCCCTCTTTGTTTCAGTTAGCCTCACTGCCGCTGCCGACGAGCCTGAATCGTGGAAGGAGCTAAAACAGCAGACTGAAGATTTTCTTTTAAGCACCGGATGGAATCCGGCTCATGTTGAATATACAGCCGGAGCCCTTCTCTATACGAAGTATGATTATCTGAAGAGATTTATCATGCGAATGATTTCCAAGAAAGCCGGCGGGGACACAGACACATCAAAAGATCACGTCTATACGGACTGGGAAAAATTAAAATCTGTTTTAGGCCGTGTCATTTAAATGTTCTGTGAGCCACAGTTTTTATATTTCTCTCGTATCAAAGAATTCAGTTTATTAGAAAAACTGCATTTTAAATTTACTAAGTGCCCATGGAAGCCAAAGTAGTATTGATTACAGGAGCTAATTCAGGGATTGGAAAAGCTGCAACACTCAGGTTTGCCGGCGAAGGATATACTGTATTGATGGCGTGCAGAAATCTTGAAAAAAGCCGTCCGGTTCAGCAGGAGATCATCAACAAAACCAACAATACTTCTGTTTACCTTAAAGTTTTGGATCTCGCGTCTTTCAAATCAATTGAACAGTTTTGTGAGGAGATAAAACAGGAGTTCGACCATATTGACATTCTGATCCATAACGCTGCTTATTTCAACCACGGTGCAGAATATACTCTCAGCCCTGATGGTATTGAAATCACTTTTGCAACAAATGTAGTCGGCCCCTACCTGCTGACTCACCTCCTAAAAAAGCACCTTTCCAAGTCTGATGACCCACGAGTTTTAAATGCCGGGAGTAACATCATCAAACATTTTCTGAACCCTAAAAAGGAGATCGATTTTTCAAATTTAAGAGGCGAAAATGTGAATGATCCGTCTCACAGCGTCTATACCAACTATCGGAATTCAAAAATGGCTCTTTTGATGCTCACCTTTAAAATGGCGCGAGAGTTTAGAAATGATGGGATCAAGGTCAATTCCATTCAGATCAATGGTGCAAAAATGTCTAAGGAAGCACTTCAAAAAGTAAAACCGGGGTGGAGAGTTATTGCACATATACAGAACCTGTTCTTCCGCCCACCGGAATTTACGGCTGATCTTTACTACGATTTATGTACTGCAGAGGAGTTCAAAAACCAGACCGGGAAACACTTTAATCACCGGAAAGATGTGATGGTGCCCGCAAAGGTAAATAGTGGTATAATAACTGATATTAAACAGGGAATTGGAGCAGATGTATTTCCTGCTTATGCCTTGGACGAAAACACAATCGGCAAAGTCTGGCAAACTTGTAAAGAATTCACTGAACAATCCTCTGATAAAGCACCATGAAACGTAAAACTGAAAAAGCATTTAACAGGCTGGAAAAACAGCGGATGAACCTGCTTTCACACTATCGATCTCTTTCTGATGAGCAGCTGCGTTTCAATCCCGGTCCTGAGTCATGGAATTTACTCCAGGTTATGCGTCATCTTGTTACGGCAGAAAAACAGTCACTGATTTATATTCAGCGTAAAATCAGCCACCCGGAAAATACACCAAAAGCCGGGGCCGGCTCCCGATTTCGTTCACTGCTACTGAAGCTGGCCTTGCTTCTGCCCATCAAGTTTAAAGCTCCAAAAATTGCCGAGGTTGAGGAAGCATATCCGGATTTCAATGAAATGGTTTTGGAATGGGATGAAGTTCGAAATGAGTATCAGGAGATGATATTAAAGAACGATGCGGAAACTCTATCAAAAGCTCTTTATACACATCCAAGAGCAGGGAAGCTAAATATTAAGCAGGCGATCGAATTTATGGAAGATCATGTAGCACATCATAATAAGCAGGTTGAACGGATTATAAATCACCCTCAATTTCCCGATAAATAAACTGTACAAATTTACTAGAGATTCGGTATTAAAAATAATAATGTTGACAAATTCTCCCCTAATAAGGGGAGATTAAGAGGGGTGTACAAAGGATTTTTTATCATTTTTTGAACACAATGCTGTTAGTGTTCAAACTGGTTGATGTCCAGATCTGTGATCTCAAGCTTTAGCCAGGTAAAATCACCTTCAGGCAATTTCCAGGTTACAGTTAGCCTGTTAGGTATTCGATAGCCGTCAAACATTTTGTATTCATCCACTTCTACCAGCCACTTTCGCAGCTCTGAATCCTGCCGCCACCGTAATATCGATCCGCTTCAAATGATTTAAAGTCTCCCTCCTCACTAAACCAGAAGATTCCCGAAACCTCTTCACCATTCATAGCCTAGGTGGCCTTTGCTGCAAACTCATCGATCCCTTCCCACCTTGTGCAGTCATTCCACGCGGCTGCCAAAACCAAATCAGACCTGCCGGCTTTGAAAAAGCCACATGGGTGTATGAGGTCCATGAATTAGAATGATGAGTGATAAGATTGATTCAACCATAGCCTTTTATACGCTATATGTTAATTCACATAGATCATTTTAAAAAGCACCAAAATTATTGCTGTTTATATCAATGTCTGTGCTTGCTCCAAAGTGGGCAGTGTCATTAAGGTATTTATTCGGAAACTCCTGGCGCCAGTTTGATGAAATGTAATCTTGCTAGGCCGGTACGTCCTGCAGAGCAATTTCGTCGATTTTCTCATCGAAGAGTTCCGAATTGTTGAGATAGAAGGCAAAGGAACTCCTAGAGAGTGCCGGTTTTGAAGGTCTAAAAATTCACACGCTGGATCACGACATCCAGAATAACTATTACATAATGAGGAAATAGTCTCAATGTCCGGTACCGATCACCGGCCCACTTTGGATGCCGAAGCGCTCTGCAACCGTATCCAGTACCCTCTTGTAGTGCTTACGGTCGCGCTTGTGATTAAGCATAAATTCGGCCGATGCACGTAGACGCCGCGGGAGCGGGAACCAGCGATCGAAATCGAGCCCGAACTGGGAGACCACCTTCATGAACTGCCTTGCCGGGAGTTCCTCTGCAACCAGGCTAAGGTTGTACAGCTGAAGCGGTCCGGTTCCGGCGGCCATAACAAATTGCGGTGCCTTACGGCGAAATTCCTCGGCATCCACTGTGTACAGGGGGATCTTGGTTATCTTTCCGAGAAACAGCAGGTGAGTGAGAAAGTACGCAGCGGCACCCGCCGAGGGAAAGGGGAACGTCACAGAGCGGTTTTGTATCGACAGGATTCTACCGCTCGCAGATGTGTAAGGCTCGTATGGATGTTTGCCGCGAATCAGGGACCCGGTGCAGTTGATAACCCAGCTGCCTTAACGGTACCACAAATAATTGTCAGAAATCCCAAGCGTCACCTACTCGAATTCAGGATCATTTTAAATCTATCTTCATTCTGTTAAGCCAAAAAAATATGGCTACTCTCTCAAAATTTCTTTTCTACGAAGTTTTCACACTTTCTCATTATTTACTGAGATAAAATGAGCCGGCATCGGGAATTCCACGCTTCCACCTGGTGAAATGTAATCTTGCAGGTCCGACTCAACCTGCCGGACAACTTCGTCGATTTGCTGATCCGTAAGTTCAATTCCGGCCAGTGGAAACCACCCTTTCACATCGGCAAGCACCATCGTACGGAGATCGGGAAAACGGGCTTTGTCATTGTGAGTGGTTACTTCGGCTGAGGTTAATCCGCTTTCAGCGCACAATGATTTCAATTCGCCGGTGTCACCGAGCGAAAAGGGAGCCCTGAGTGCCTGCGCCACCTCTTCACCGGCGGTGTTGGCGAAGGCTTGGGTCATGGCACGGTATCCGGGGTTTTTGTCAAGCGAGTCGAATACCGACACAACCATCCGTCCGCCGGGAGCCAGAACGCGTTCCATCTCCTGAAGGGCTGCTTTTTTGTTTTGAAAAAACATCAGCCCAAACTGGCTGACTACGATATCAAAAGAGTCATCTTCATATGGAAGTTCTTCTGCCAATCCTTCCTGCCAGTTAATCTCCGGAGCTTTGCTTTCTGCGACGGAGAGCATGCCGGGATTGGGTTCCAAACCGGTGACAGACACACCATTACCGACATTGCGCTTCAGCACGTTGCGGGCAACAATACCGGTTCCGCAAGCAACATCCAGGATGCGATCTCCCGGCTTTACATCGGCTTCATCCAACAAGCGCTGTGATGAACTAACAAACAGTGCCGGAACCATCAGGTTCTCGTAATGGGTTGCGGTGTTTTTGAGTTTTTCGAAGCTTAATTGTTGCATGTTGATGATATTAAACTTTTTAGGTTTAGCGTTATTTATAGCTCTATGTTGAATTGTATAGGTAACTCTGACTACGAGCAGCTTAAAGTCTCCCCTAATAAGGGGCTCATTATTTGAACGCGTGAGCGCTCCGAGCGATAGCGATTCCCGCGGAGCGATATTTAGAGGGGTGTTTCATGTACATGCAATGGCTAAATATCAACACACCCCTTTTGTCCCCCCCTAATTAGGGGGGAATAAAGCTCTGCCTTATCAAAGGTTCGGATAGCGGATCATCGGGAAAAGAGGGGGTGCACCATCAACCCGAATCACATCAACGACTTCAAATGCGAAGCGCTCGTAAAGCGGTGTGTTGACCGGATTCGTATTCTCCAGGTAGGCGATTTCTCCCCGGCGGTCGATCTCTTCAAGAGTATGCTGCAATAGCTGTGATCCATACCCCGATCCCTGCTTTGCCGGATCCACCCCGATCAATGGCAGGTGCCAGTGCGGTTCATCGGGCTGGTGGTACTCCATCTGTCCAAGAACTTCCATGACAATCGGACGTTTTGAGGCGGGTGCTTTGTCTTCAATAAGGGCCAGCAGGCTCTCCTCATCGGCATGCACCCCCGGAGGCAGCCACAGCGCAACGCCTGAAAAATCCCGCGTGTAAAAAGCGGTTTTACTTGAAAACGCATTGCCTCCAAATGCTTCGAAAAACTTCGGACCGTAAGCCAGATATTCATCGGCTTCAGGCCAGAGCCACCGCAGCTGCGGGTCAGCAGAAAATGCCAATACGATGGTGTTGAGAGCAGGTGCGTTATCATCAGCGACGGCTTTGAATACATTGGATTTAATTTCTGGTTGTTTGATTTGAGTCTTTTTCATCGTGCTTTTTTCTGTGTTGAAATTTCTTGCTATGCCTGGAATCACTTCAGCTTCAGTATAACAGCATCGTTTGGGTATGTCATGAGTGCGTGCACGTAATTTTTACACGCAGATGGGATTTTTGAAGCGCCCGGTATAAGTTGAAACAATCTCGAAAAGTATCGGGGGGCTGTTTGATTCAATCAGTCTCAGAATTAGAAAACCAGTTCGAAAAATGACTCCCCTTCAACAAGTCTGCCTTATGATTTGAAGTGCTCTGGAACTGGTTAAAGAATGAGAGAGTTGAAAAAATCACAACAACTCATACCCAAAATCGGACCTATATTCAGAGATAGTCACTTCGGATCCACCGGAGGGTGGATCCAATACGAATAGCCCCGACACGCATGTCGGGGTAGAAGGGGCAAACCAAAAGAGAACCCCGAATGGGGTTCAATAAAGTAATGCCCGTGGCAAAACGTCAGCGCAATTTCATAACAAATATTTTTCTTTATAGGGAATCCCATGTTCTTCCAACAATGCTTTTAACTCCTCCGGCAAGCTTATGTGTTTGTGATGTAGATGTGTTGAAATGTATCCCTTAACAATTTTACAAGTACTCTGATCACATTCTGCTTTAGATTGCTTCCTTTTTTTACAAAATCTCTCCATCCCGATTGACTGAATCCCGACTGTTTTTGGAGGGATGAAGGAACAGAGGGATCTCCCTGGTCTGGAGATTTCACCTGTTTAGGCTCCGCTAAAAGCAGCTCTCACATATAGTGAAATCCTTCCATTCCACCACGAAGCCTCGAGGCTGTCCCTGCCTGCTCCAAGACTTCGGTGACCCTGCAAAAAATATACATGGGCAAAGATTAGTATTTGAGAATGAATGGCCTCACTCTCCCTCAACCAGCCCGTTCCGGTGTGCAAACGCGGTGGCTTTTGATCGGGCCGATTTTCCGGAGATGCCCATCTTTCCGTAGATGTTGGAGATGTGCCTCTCCACGGTACGAATGCTGATATAGTGGTCTGAAGCGATGTCGGAGTTGCTTTTTCCCCTGGCAACTTCACATAGCATTTCCTTTTCCCGGGCAGTAAAAGCATCAGGGGATGGAGAACCTGCATGTTCTGCCGTCAATGAAGTAATCTTTTTAAGGATGATTTTTGCACGATCTAGCTCCGGATTTGCCTGCAGTGCCTTGAAAGCCTCTATGGCGGAATGGATCTCTTTAAGTGCCGGCTCTTTCCGTCCGAGGCAATGAAGTGCTTCGGCCATACCACGGCGCGAACGGGCTGTTTCAAATGGATTCTTGTTTCTGTCGAACAGTTCTACGGATTGCTCAAATCGTTCACAGGCCCGCATGTTTTTCTTTTTGGTAAGGTGTACCCTTCCGGTGGTGTAGTGGGCAAATGCAAGAAGAGATTCTGTACCGGCCATCTCAGCTATTGTCTGTAACCCTTCAGACGTCTCTTCAGCCTTTTCATAATCATGAAGCGCGAGATGGGCCAGTGTCAGTATTTCAAGCCCTTTCGGAAGCATTAGCCGGCATTTTTCAGGAGTATTCCGGAGATATCTTTCTGCAAGATTTACCGCTGTAACCGGTTCACCGCGGTCGTAAGCAAGGGCCGCACTTTCCAGAAGCACAAGATTTGCCCCCAGCATCCTGAACGGCCTTTCCCGTGCCCTGTTCAACAGCTCTCCCGCCCGCTCATAATCGCCGCGGAGGCGGCAGATACCTGCGAGTTTCACCAGGCCTTCAGCGGCATGGGCCGGACGTGATTCAATCAGGTTGTTCGATGCTTTCATCAGGAGGGTTTCCGCCTCATCCCAGTCACCGTTCCAGGTCAGAACGCCCGCGTAGTGGATCTGGCAAAATGAAAACATCAAGGGAAACGTACCGTTGCCGGTATTTTTTTTAACATGAAAGCACCACTGTACGGCCCGGCTATAGTCGCGAACGTATTCACAGGCTGCAATCAGGTAGCAGCATACGTTGATGGCGGTTTCCAGGTCGGAGATTTCCCCGGCCATGGCAGCCGTTGCCGCTTCATCGAGCAGGGGCATGCCTTTATCAACCTTTCCTTCAAAAACGAGGGCAAGTCCCTGCAGAGCTATACTCATCATTTGCAGATCAAAATCCTGAACCTCCTATGCGATTTTGGCAGCTTCTTTGCCAAGCTGCAGGGCTTTTACGGGATCATGTTCAGCTTCAATGGCCACATTTCCGTCCCAGGCTTTAAGCCAGCCGTGCTCGGGAACCGTATCCAGTTTCTTTAACAGCCTGTGCGCACGACGGCTCCAGCCGTTCGAAAGAGCATACTCGCCCCGGAACGAGAAATAATCGTAGGCGATGCTGATCGCCACACGGGCCGCCGCTCTGGCATTCCCCTGGCCGCGGTAAAGCTGAAACGCCTTTTCCCTGGCCTTGAACGTGGTATCGGCATCATCAAGCCACCAGGCGGCAAGACCCAGCGATTCGAGTACATCCGGTGTCTCCTTGATCTCAAGCGCAGCTTTGTAGCACTCTTTGGCTTCGGCCCAGCCGGTTCTCTCCATCGCCTTATGTCCATTCTCCATCAATTTTTGAACAAGTCCTGAATCTGTTGGCATGGCACACGAATTTTATTGAGAGGCGCTTAATGACTCACAATTTGTATGTTTAACGAAAAAAGAATCAAATATTTTGAAATGGCGTTAATACTCTGCTAATTCCTGAATTTATGGAATCACAGAACCTTAATGCCAACTATTTCAAATCGAGAAGATGTTTATGGTGCTCAGGGAGATCAGCAATTTATTTTATTATAGGGCGCTTGCTGAAAAGCCGAAAATAGCTCCCCTCAAAACGAAAATTAAGGCCGTTTTTAGCAAAAGTAGGGAGATATATGACAGCCTTAAGACTACCATAAAACTCAATATGAATAATATGAATTAAACAATGCGAAGTTGATTACGAACGGACGGTATCATCACCACCCCCAGCAGAACCACCCCAAGCAGACCATATATAAACTGCAACGGCGGATCCGAATGATATCCGACCATCCAAATTTGAACACCGATCCAGATGATGAGTGCAACGCTCACTGTGAGTGCTCCCTTCCAAGCCCAATTCGCCCTCTTCCATAGTCCGTAAAACACAACTATGGGAAAGACGCCCAGGATCATCAAAAGTATGATCCCCGGAATCAGGAAGTTGTCAAACGGTGAGCCTTCCAGCATGGAAAGCGGCATCTGAAGCAGTTCACCGGTCGGGTCAATCACTAATGCAGTGCCACCAAATAGTCCGCTGATTCCCTGAAAAAGTATCAATCCCATCAAAAAGTACAAACTGTAGGGTTTCGGTAACTTTTGATTCATCATCCTTGACTATGTTTGACGGAGTTCATTCCTCAGGTAAAATCAAAATCTTCAAAATGAACGGATTTTTTGGAAACACCCAGTTTTGCTAATTCCGGTAATATGGATCTACGCATCTCCTTAGGCCCGCAGATAAAAAAGTCCTTTTCACTGGCTTGGGGAATTTCACCGGGATTAAAAAAACCTTCCACATCAGCCCTGATCAGATGCATACGAAAACGATCCATCTGTTTTTCCAACTCTTTGAAAAGTGAAATATGAGTCGCTTCCTTTTCACTGTTCACACAGTAGTACAGATCAATATTTAAACCAGACTTATTATGCCGTTTCAGATCATTGGCCCAGCTAATAAATGGCGCGATACCCACGCCACCGCCCACCCAAACTTGGTTGGATGACCCATTTTTATAATCAAATCGCCCGTACGGGCCTTCCAGCAGTGCTGTTGCTCCGGTTTCCAGTTCCCGGTAAAGCTGTTTAGTATAATCACCCAATGCTTTCACCATAATGGTTATCTCTCCCTCTTTTGTCATATTGCACACTGTGTATGGATGCGATTCAAGGGAAATACCTGCAGCACAAAAACTGAAAAAATAAAACTGGCCCGGTTTAAAATTGAGCGCATCACCCATCGGTTTTAGCTCGACTTCAATCACCCTGTCACTCAACCGTTCTACTTGCAATACCCGGAAACGAGATTTCTTCACAACGAAATCGAAAAGAAGTGACTTATACAACCAGGCTGCTATACCCGCAATAGAAAGTATAGTGAGATAGACCGCCAATGCGGGATTGGAACTCATAGAGAGATCCACGAAATAGATATGTGCCATCCCGAGGATAAAAAAAACTCCCATGAACTTGTGTGATATTTTCCATTTATCGTATGGGATGCGAATCACAATTGTAAAAATCATCAGGAGAATGAGTCCCCACAATGCCCAGCTTCCAATGTTGATTTCAAACTGCCTGTGCACGGGAAACAGGTACCATAATAACCGGCCGCTATCTTCGGGTATCCAACGCAGAGCAAGCAGGATTGGATGTATTATCAAGAGTACAAGAGCTGTTTTAGCCATTGTGTGATGGAGATGATACATCTTGTCGAGTCCTCCAAAGTAATCTTCCAGCCATTTGAATCGGGCTGACAGCACAAAAGTCAGAGCAAATAGTGCATATCCTGTGAGAGCGGTCACCTGACTGCCATACACAAAGAAGGGCTTCAGGTTCTGCCTTATCGTTGTCTCGGGAAAGGATATCAGCCAAAGTGGAATAACCAAAAGCGCAGCAGCCCAAAATAACCATGGTCCCATCTCCCTTTTCATTATTTCTCAGTATTTAAGTTTCTTCAATCAAACCGTACAACATCCGCTCTTACGGTCAATTTCACCTTTGTGTAAATAATCAGATTCAGGATTTCAGAATCATACCTGACATTTGTAAGAGCCAATCTCTGACCTTGGACTTGTTCACCTGACAATTCAAAATTTGTCCAGAGATTTTCAAGAGCCTCAGCATAGAGCATACCGGTTCCTTCCACTCTTGCAACGGCAAGTGTAGAAGTAGACAAGCCTGTAGAATAACTCAACCCCAAAATATAACCTGACTCAGACTCCCCGGTCACATTCGTAGCAGTAATCGTGTAGTTTCCATCTTCCAGATTCACGATGGTTTGATTGGCCGCTAAAAAGGCACCTGAACTTGTACATCCCCCCATTATCAGAGTTACCAACAGCAGTAACAGAACTTGATTTTTCATTTTTCCACCTCAGTGATTTAATTATTAATCGTATTTCAAGTTAGATTAATTTTGCCTTATACGATGTAGGGGAATTACTGATTTTTATAGTTTTATATTAATATTATAGGGCTACCAGTCCACACTCACTTCTCTATCTTATCATTTTGATTAATGTCCCTTCATCAGATCGAAGCTTAACTTGTCAATTTTACCCGCCTCCGAATGACCGGCTGAAATATTGGACAAAACTACCACGCCGATTTTCTGATCCGGATCCATCACAATTGAAGATCGGTAACCGCCGGTGCCACCGTTATGCCAGTACCATCTCTGTCCTGAATCCCGGGGCAGGATAAACCAGCCCATCGCCATCTCCATATTTTCACTTACCTCGTAGGTCGGTTCTCTTTGAAGAGTCAGAACTTCGTTTTCAGGGTCGAAGTTTGCAATTATAAAGCTTGATAAATCGGATACTGTTGAGAGAACACCTCCGGCTCCGACCAGTGCAGCAAGATCCCAGTTTTGAGCAATTCTGCCGCGCTTGGTTCTGCCCGAAACCAAATCCTCTTCCACGCTTTCCCGATCGGTTGTGGAATGGATCATCCTGAGTGGATCAAAAATTTTTTCTTTAAGCAATTCCTCATAACTCTTCTCCTCAATCAAACCCAGAAACAGCCCCAGAATTCCGGCTCCCAGATTGGAGTAGATATGCTGAGTTCCCGGTTCATAGTTCATATCCAGCCGATGTTGCAGAAAATCCACTACCTCTACTTCATCAAAATTCTTATACGGATTGCTCATGTTCATCAAAAAATTGAGTAAATAACCATTGGGTAATCTCGGTAATCCGGCGGTATGATTGGAGAGCTGCAGCCAGGTAAATTGTGGGTTCTCATGAATCGAAAAGTCAAGATTATCAGCAACCGGGCGATCAGGCTCAACCAGTCCTTCCATAACGGCGTGTGCCAGAAGCGTTGATGTAAACACTTTCGAAATGGAACCGATCTCAAACACACGATCATGATTATCAATTTGAATCAAATTATCATCGTCGCGAAGAGCCCCATAATAATAGACGGATGAATCCCGGATGATGGCCAGCGATAACTGAGTTTGATTTGGGAATTTAGCCAGCACCGCCGCAATGGAGTCCACCTGATCCGGGGTGAATATCAAATCCGGCTCAAGCCGGTTCACAGCAGATTCGGGGTCACTAATGCTGCCACAGCCCACTATTAGCAATACCCAAAAAATCAAAACCAAAAACGATTTTACAATTTTCATTTTATCATCACCTGTCTCGATTAATTTTTATCAGATCTCCCCACTCTTTTTCCCATTACATTTCCAACAGCGAAACATTTTATTTTTATTACACTATCAGCCGAGCCACTACTAATATGATAATCTCGTACCTTTTGGTACCCTTTACAATTTAAAAATTTCGATCTGAAACCATTGCCTGCAGCTGAAGAGAAAAAAATTACCCTGAACAGAGAATCAAACGAGCACACCCGACGACTAAAGCGCAGCTTGAATAAAGTGAAGTGGTCGAGCGCGCTCATGCAGATCTTCTGGACGGCCGGTCCGGTTACAACCATCGGCCTCATTGGCGGTTACTATATCGGCTACGGTACCATGCCATCTACCGAGCTACTGATCTACTTTGTGATGTTTACCGTTTTTTCCGGCCTTGTTGGATTAATTGCAAAAGTTGTGAAAGACGGCACCCGCGGCCATCTCGAAGAGAGAAGCAAACACGATATCCTGAGCGTAACCGATAAACTTGCCGACCTCATTTTGATTTCGCGGGATAAGATTGTTGAAACGTATGAAGATGAGACACGCACCCGGGAAGCCGCAATGCAGCTGCTTCGAAGAGTGGACCTGACTCCGTTTGGAGTGAAAGTTGCATTTACCGATTTGACGGGTAATCAAAAAATCGGGGAGATTATGGGGCAAATATATGCCTACCGAAGGATTGGACTGCAAACCCGTGTACGGGATCTATACAGCGAATATCAGGATCTTGTGTTTGAAACGATAGCAGATTTGGAAGAAAGTGCTCCGGCTGCGGCAAAGGAGCTGAAAAAATGGTTTACGGGAAACACCTCCGGCAAACTGAAATACGGCGTACCGAGAGAAAAACAGTTTTTACAGCGTGTCATGTCCGCCATCGAAAATAATAATCCCTACCTGATGACCTTCCGGGATGTGGAGGAGATGATGATTCTGGCTTTCGAACTCATTCACGGACGTGAAATCCCTACTCTTACCTTCAGCTATTCTGGAAAGTGGAACTACGCGAAATCGCTGGACGAGCTGGAAAAGAAGAGAAGTAAGTTCAGGGTAACACAGGCCAAAGTGGGAAACCGGATGAGGGCGACAGCCGCTTACCTTGTGGAGACCGGATTTGCACAGCCGGAGGCTTTACCTGAAGGCCTCGAAATCAATGAGCTGATCGGTAAGATCTCTGAGATTTTAGATCGCATTGCGCTGCAAACATCCAGAAAACTGAAAGTAAACAAAATGTCTGCGGCTGAAATCGAAAGAACAGCTGCAATTTTGGATACCTGCATGGAGCTCTATAAAATGGCCTATCAGGCATCTAAAGATTCTGAGAAGCGCCACAAAGATTTGATGAAAGCTTTTGAAGATTGGAAGAAGGTTAAAACGAAAATTGACAAAACGACAAAAGGGATTAAAATTGAGTCGGGGCGAAGGGGGATCCACATCAACGAAAACGTGATTTCTTTAAACGAGGAGGCAATCCTGCAGGTTTGCCGACATCTCTCATGGTACTTTCAAAAGGAGGATATCAAGAACAGAAGTTACTCTCTCTTTTCATTATTTAATAACCGTGGCGCAATGGCTGCACGCCGGTTAGCCATAGAAATTGCGGTGGCGCTGGAGCCTCATATTCATCTCTCAAAACCGGAAATTCAGCGGAACATCAACGCTACAAAAGCGATCTACCTGGGTGGCATCAACCCGGATATGAGTGCTCTGCAAAAACAGGACCTTGGTGAGAAAATGGCAAAAGAGGTAGATAACGGATTGAGTACTTCAGCCATTCGCCTTGCGGAGACACTGGTTTACCAATATCAGGTAGACCTCTCCGATAACGCCATTGAGTTCTTTGTCTATAACTACAATGCACCGAGAAAATCGCTTGAACGACTGGCAAACAAAGTGAAAGGTGAGGACGAAATCTATAAGCAGTTGAATGAGCTTCCACCGGTTTTATCCCCGCCTAAATCTGCCTGGCTAAAAAGTTTACAGAGCGTTAAAAAGAGAGCTGAGAGGTTGAAATGACATCCTCAAAATTGACGTTACAAATGAATTAAATACTTAGCTCAGTGTTTCATGTGATTCCCTCAGTTTTTTAAACACTACTCTTCATCTTCTCCATATACAAGTTCCAGAAACTCCGCTTTCTTAACATCACCGAAATACTCTTTTACATCAATTCCGTTCAGAGCAATTTCGATATCTGAGGGCTCATATCGCACATCCTTCAAAATTCTCTCAATCTCATTAACCGGTTCCTTTCCGAAAAAGTCTCCGTAGATTTTCAGGTTTCTGATATGTCCCTTTTCCACATCCAAACGGAGATCAATCTCACCGACAGGGAAACGTTTGGTTCGCTGAATATTGAACTCCGGTGAGCGGCCAAAATTCCAGTCCCAGTTTCCGTACTTCTCATCCTTCAGTTCGTGAACAGCTTTCCACTCATCATCTGTAAGGTGGTACGTTTCAAAATGGTCTCGTTCTCTATAGAGTCCATCCAGCAACCGCTGCCTGAATTCAGAAACACTGATCTCCTCTTCCAAAAACTCGCTGATGTTGGCCACTCGGCTGCGCACCGACTTGTGCCCTTTCGATTCAATCTTGCTCATCTTCACATCCAGTGCACGAGTTACCTCCTCCAGATCGCTGTTGAACAAAAGTGTGCCATGACTAAACATTCGTTTACCGGTTGAAAACTGCGCATTACCGGAGATTTTTCGTCCCTCGGCGAGGATATCGTTTCGCCCGCTCATTTCGGCTTCCACGCCCATCCCCTTCAGAACCTGTATCACCGGTTTTGTGAACTTTTTGAAGTTGTGCAGATTCTCCTTCTTGTAGTTGGTGATAAAGCTGAAGTTCAGATTTCCCTCATCGTGATAAACGGCTCCGCCACCCGACATCCGGCGAACCACATGAATTCCATTCTCCCTCACATACTCATCGTTGATCTCTTCCAGGGTGTTCTGATTCCGCCCAATGATGATGGAAGGCCCGTTGATATAAAAAAGCAGGTAGTCCTCACTCTCGCCAAAGTTTCGAAGTGCATACTCCTCTAAGGCAAGGTTGATTCGCGGATCGGTAATTCCTTCGTTCTCAATAAAAATCATAACAGTCTTAACTTCTAATTGCGAAAATTTTGTTGGATGATAAGGCTGTAATGTTCAATCAATATGAAGGGGTCAGCATTCCAATTGGTGAATTTAAAACCGGCCCTCATCCACATCTTTTAGAAATTTCACAACTCCCTCGATATAAATTTTTTGGTCATCATATTGTGAAAGGTGGCTTCCATTCGGACAGTGAAGATATCTTCCGTTTTGCACTTCATCGGCCATCCACTCCAGATGTTTTGGATCCATAGTATCGTAATTACCTCCTATTGTCAGAGTCGGAACTTTTATATTTGGAAGATCCCCTGATCGATTCCAGTTGTGGAGTGTGGCATTTTCGATAATTCCAAATTCACTTGGTCCCTGCATGTAGACATAAACTTCCGGGTTGAGGTGATCAAATGTTCGCGTAATGGAGTTTGGCCATTTTTCCAGAGGCATTCGAAGTACATGGGCAGTGTAGTGATGCTTCATCAGTAGCTCTTCATAGCGTGGGTTTTCAAAATCTTCATTCTCCTCCATCTCTAAAACTTCATCCAAAACCTCTTTTGGCATCTGCGGCCCGAGCACCTCCTTCGCATATTTGTTATAGGCTTTCACATCCGACATCATATTAGATATAATCAACCCTTTTAAATTCTCCTGATGCGCAAATGCATACTCCATGGCCAGTATACCACCCCACGATTGTCCCATGAGAAAGAAATTATCACTCTTCAGATTCAATGCTTTTCGGACCTGCTCTACCTCATCAACAAAGCGCTCAATTGTCCATAGCTCGTTACCACTCGGCTGGTCGCTGTAATATGAACCGAGCTGATCGTAGTAAATATATTCGATTCCTTCATACGGGAAATATCCGTCAAAACACTCATAAAGTTCATGAGTTGCTCCGGGTCCGCCATGCAGTAGGAGTACCTTTATTCTGGGGTTATTTCCCACTCGTTTGGTCCAAACGTTGAACTCCCCTTTTGGAGTGGATATCGGGATCATTTTAATTCCTCCGGTAAATTGATCGTCAGATCCTGAATAATCGAGATACTTGTTCTTTTGAGTCATGGCCTTTTTGATGGAGTTGATGTTGAACCGATGTTTGTACATCAATTAACTATAACCTGAACTAAAATGCATGTTTATATTATATCGATTGTGAATAATAGTGATGTATTTTTGAATCTATGCCAAATTCACAGTTCGTCATTCGCAATTCAATTACTCTGAGCAACGGTTAGCATAACCTGTTGAAATGGATATAAAAATAAATCCGGTGTACCATCGCCTCTATACTATCTAGAGTTTAAAACCAATCCCTCTCTTCGGCGAATATATTTTTTATGCATCTATCCCCCGCGCTGACGCACGGGGCTATTTTTGTTTCACCCCTAGCAGGGTTCACGTCTTCACATTCTGACACTTCAAGTACTTCCACACAGCATGTCACGATGTTCATGATTGGACAAGCTATTGACAGATCAACCATATTGGATTAAATACATCCCCTATTGAGAGGGGACAGATCACGTAGTGGCCAACGAAGTAATCAGGGGTGTGTTCTATGATTTTCGGTCATAATTGTCTCTGGATCAATTTACTGCAAAACCTCCTTCTAAAACTCCCCTCCATGACAAGTCCGAGAAGACACAGTTAGGGAGGGGACGGGGGTGGGTCAGATATTGCCTTATCCTATATCTCCTTAGGCAGCATCTTCCAGTCTATGGACCAAAATCCAGACCCGGTAATGAAAAGAAAAACGCACCCTAAAAACATTGCAAAATCGATCCTGGAGATATGCGCCATTAGCCAAAAACCCTCTTCAAGCATGATCGGAAGTTTACCGACAAGAACCGTAAAACTTATCGTCAGAAGCAGAGGTATTACGGCAATTCTTGTAAAGAGCCCTGCCATAATCAAAAGACCGCAGATCACTTCGAAGGTTGAGATTAGAGTTACCATCGTGCCTGCTGAGATAAAACCTAAATTTTGAAAAAATCCGGTTTCCTGAAGCTCGGGATAGGAAAATTTCAGAACTCCTCCGGCAAGGAAATAGAAGCCGACCATAAACCGAATCAGCAGTGTTGTTTTATGAGGTTCTGTTGAAAGAATACGGTTTTTCATGTCCATTAAATTATGTTCACATTAAAACAACTCCCTGCTTGAATATTACGTAAAAAGAGGATGATTCCCATATAAATCAAGTCATTGTCACACTTTTTATCACACTCTTCAAAAACAGATAACTCTATATTTTTAGCTAGCCTGTCGATCAATGACTTCCAAAATGTTGCTACAGTGCCCGATTATCACTTTATTCCATCCATACTTTAACTGATAAAAACTTGTATGAATACAAAACAGCTTATCTATTCGGTACTTGTTTTCCTTTTGCTTACTTCATGCTCACAATCGGGAAATGATTCGCTTTACGACCTCCTTGATCTGGAAGAAATTACAGTTGATCAACTGCAAGAACGATACAATAATGGAAATTTAACCGCTTCGCAGGTTACAAGAGCTTATCTAGATAGGATTGAAGCCATTGACAGAAATGGGCCGGGTTTAAATGCCATATTAACAGTCAATCCCAATGCCCTGGAAATTGCTGATGAACTGGACCGTGAACGGCGCGACGGAAATGTCAGAGGGCCACTGCACGGTGTACCCATCATTTTAAAAGACAACATCAACACTACAGATATGCAGACGACAGCCGGCTCACGATTTATGGAAGGATCGGTTCCGCCTCAAGATGCTTTTATCGTGAAACGATTACGTGAAGAAGGAGCTATCATTCTGGCGAAAGCAAACCTCAGTGAATGGGCAAACTTTCACAGCAGCTTCTCTTCCAGCGGTTGGAGCGGACTGGGTGGTCAGGTAAATAACCCCTATGATCTGACCCGCAATCCCTGCGGATCAAGTTCAGGTTCCGGGGTTGCTGCTTCTGCCAACCTTGCTACTCTTACAATTGGAACAGAAACAAATGGGTCCATCGTATGTCCGTCTAACGCAAATGGAATTGTCGGTTTCAAACCCACCATCGGGTTGTGGAGCCGATCCGGTATCATCCCGATTTCGCATACTACCGACAGCGCCGGCCCTATGGTTCGAACTGTACGCGATGCCGCCATTCTGCTGAGTTCAGCCACCGGCGTGGATCCGCGTGATGAATTTTCAGCAGCCAGCGAGGAGCATATCCATGACGATTACACTCAGTTTTTGAACGAAGACGGCCTGCAAGGCAAACGACTCGGACTCTACACACAACCTCTCGGCAACCACTTCCGCGTGGATACACTTATGAACGAAACCGTTCGTAAACTGGAAGAGCTTGGGGCTGAGATCATTGAAATAGACCAGATTTCTGAAACGAATATTGGTGGTGACTCATTTCAGGTGCTTCTATACGAATTCAAAGATGGTTTAAACAAGTACTTTGCTTCCCTGGGTGAAGATGCGCCTGTCTCCAGTATCGAAGAACTGGCAGAACTGACGCGGAACACACCAGAGGAGACTGAAAAATTTGACCGTAATCTGATCCTGATGGCCGCTGAAAAAGGAGATCTCGATTCAGAAGAATACCGGGAAGCACTTGAAAACATGCTTCGGTACAGCCGTGAAGAGGGTATTGACCGCGTAATGGACGAACACAATCTGGATGCATTTATATCTCCAACCGGTTCTCCTGCATGGAAAACAGATGTAACATTGGGCGATAATTTTTCACTCTCATCCAGCTCTCCATCTGCACGCGCCGGATATCCAATAATTACGGTTCCAATGGGTGAACTGGATGGACTTCCTTTCGGACTTTCTTTCTTTGGCCGCGCATGGAGTGAGCCTGTACTTCTGGAAATTGCCTACGCCTTTGAACAGGCAACACAGCATCGAATCATTCCGGAGTTCAAGAACTAACAATTTTTCAGATTCCAATAACAGTTCCGATAAACTATTTTTGGAGATAAAATTATTGAGCTAAGCGTTTAATGGATGAAACAATTCGGTCTGGCATAAGTTTAACCATGATTGAATTGTTTCCACTAAACGTTTAACATCAAATACGGTTTGAAATCAAAGAGTCACACATCCTTTCCCTTTTGGAAAAAAGTTCTCTCAGTTGTTCTGCTCACACCTTTAGCACTTTTTCTATTTATCTTTTTACTGACATTATCCGGCGTATTTGGTCCGGTGCCCGGCACTAAAGAGATCAGCAAACTTGATCAAGACAATTCCATTGTTCTGATCTCATCAGACGGTGTACAGATGGGAAGTTTTCAGGACCGAAACCGTGTCCATACCTCTCTAGAAGAGATTAATCCAAAGGTGATAGATGCACTACTTGCGATTGAAGACATTCGGTTTCGATCCCACAGCGGAGTGGATTACCGGGCATTGGCACGTGTGTTTGTCAAAACCATTATAATGGGACAAAATGCGGGCGGTGGCAGTACTCTTACGCAGCAGTTAGCCAAAAACCTCTATCCAAGGGAGGGGAATAGAGGTTTCCTTCTCTTTACTGATAAACTGCGCGAAATGATTATCGCAAGCAGAATTGAATCGGTCTTCACCAAAGATGAAGTACTGGAACTCTATTTAAATAACGTATCATTTGGAGAAGACACCTTCGGCATTGAGATGGCCGCTTACCGATTTTTCAGCAAATCATCAGCAGAACTGGATTTGAATGAAGCGGCTACATTAGCCGGAGTTCTGAAGGCAACAACTTACTATAACCCCCATCGAAATCCGGAACGGGCTAAGTCCAGAAGAAATCTGGTTCTTCTTCAGATGGAGAAGTATGGAATGATTGATCAGGATCAGTTAACGGAACAGATCAACTCAGAACTCTCTGTTACCTATGATCGGTCGGCAGGTGTTCAAAATATCGCACCCTATTATAAAGTTCAGGTACGTAGAGAACTGACCGGAATACTGGATTCGCTGAATTTTCACTCTGAATCCGGTTCAAAACTAACTGACAGCGGATTAATCATTCACACCTCTCTGGATACACGACTGCAGCTGGCTGCTGAAAATGCCGTTAAAATTCAGATGAAACAGTTGCAGGCAATCTTTGATCGTGAAATAGAAAACCGCCCTATCTTTGGTGAAGATGACCCGGAAGTACTTCGGGTGTGGTTCCAGAGTGAATCATATAAGCGATTAAAAGCTGAGGGAATTTCAGATGATGAAATTGAGCAGATCCTTCACGAGCCGGTGCCTACTCTTCTTTACAGCTGGGACGGCTACAAAGAGATGGAGATCTCCCCTTATGATGAAATCCGATATTATCTCTCTTTTTTAAATGCAGGATTTTATGCAATCCACCCCACCTCCGGTCACGTTTTAGCCTGGGTAGGCGGAATTGACTACCGCCACTTTCCCTTTGACCAGGTGCTGGCATCACGTCAGCCCGGATCTGCATTTAAGCCGGTTCTTTACGCAGCTGCCATAGAGGCGGGCAGAACACCATGCGATTACCAGCGAAACATGTTGGCACAGTATGCCGATTATGATGACTGGACACCTCAAAATAATAACAGGGAATATGGCGGACGATACTCCCTACAGGCGGCATTGGCTCAGTCGGTTAATACAGTAGCCGTTCAGCTTGCAACCGAAACAGGCATTGAACCAATCCGATCAACTGCCCGGAATATGGGAATCAAATCTGCGCTTCCCGACGGCCCCTCCGTCGCGCTGGGTACGGCAGAGATGTCCCTGATGGAGCTTACTACAGCCTACACCGCATTTTTATATGAAGGAATTCCGGCTGAACCCACCTTTATTACCAAAATCTATTCCGATCAGGGTGAGCTTATTTATGATGCCAATAAGCAAGGCTCAGATACCAATCAGCTACAACTACCCGTATCCGGTGAGTTGGAAATTAAAAACCCATTCTCTACTTACACTTCAAACGGAATCACAAAAGAGACAGCCGCTACAATGGTGGCTATGCTCCAGAAAACCGTAAACGAGGGAACCGGAGCCCCGCTGCGATCACGATTTCAAATCAAGCACGCATTGGGTGGTAAAACCGGAACTACACAGAATTTTACTGACGGATGGTTTATTGGATTCACACCGGAGCTTGTATTTGGAACCCGGGTTGGCGGATGGAATCATCGCGTGAGATTTCGTGAATACCCTGCCTATGCATCACAGACAGCGCTGCCTATTGCAGGAACCTTTTTGCAAAACTTGGACCGGTATAACGATCTTCCGCCTCAGGCCAACAAATTTCAACCTTCACAGCTCAACACTCCATATTCACTTGAGTGCAGTGACACCCGAAATGACCGGATTACTGATCGAATTCGTGATTTCTTCACAGGTCAAAGCAGCGACGAGCCCCGTGTGATTGGCGAATCAGATAAAGAAGATGAGAATAAAGGAAATATCTTTAAACGAATCGGCAGGAAACTGGGTATTACTAAAGATAATGATAACTAAGTGTACAGTTTACTATCCAATTAACTCTCCTCACTCTTATGTTATGAATTGATCTATTCAACTTATTGTTGTTGAGTTCAAATCACACAAATAAATTCTTATGGATAACAGGCCGGTAGTTATTACCGATTTCACAAATCTGGCAAATCAGAAATGGCAAATCGTAAACGACGACGTAATGGGAGGTTTGTCGGATAGCCGTTTCCAGATTAATTCGGACGGAAATGCCGTTTTTCTGGGTGATATTTCACTCAAAAACAACGGCGGATTTGCTTCAGTAAGAAATCAGGAGCGTCTTAATCTGCTCGGGTTTATGAAGGTTCGACTAACCGTCAGAGGAGATGGTAACAGGTACAGTTTCAGGCTTAAATCCGGCTCAACCCGTTCAAACATCAATTATTGGTACGAACACAGGTTCGATACCATAGCAAATAGCTGGGAAGAGATTTCACTCCCTTTAAATGATTTTCAAGCCACGTTCAGAGGTAAAAAGCCGGCTGACGCCCCAAAGCTTGATACAGAAAATATCTCTCACTTTGGGTTTCTCATCAGCGATAAACAGAGTGGTGAGTTTCGTTTAGAGATCAAAAAAATTGAAGCTGTTCGGTAAACCGTCCGCTCTGTTTAATAACTTAGTACAGATTGAAACGAATGGTTGATAGAACCTGCCATCTGTCCACACTTCGGGAAGCATTTTCTGATCGAACTGTAAATGTAGGAGGCTCTTCCGGGAGTACGGTATAGTCGTAGTCAGCATAGTCATAAACAGATGATACTTCATCCCAATATTTATACTGCGCTGCAAATTCAAGCTGTACACCGGGTGAGAGCTGAATTCCCGTTCCAAAAGAGAGAATGCTACGATCATCTGTACCGTTTTCAAATTTGCTTGGCAGAAAACTTAATCCACCGCGCAGGGAAACTCCTTCATTAAGCTGATATTGAACACCTGCTCTTAAATTCCATACCGATCTGAAATTGTTCTCGATAAACTCGTTTTCTGCAATTTCATCTTCAAATAGGGAACCATCTCTAAAATCTATCCTGGTACCGGCATAATTCACATACTCTGCCGCGCCAGAGACCGACCATCCGTTCAGATCATTCAATGAAAAACCGACTGAAGTTCTCGATGGCATCTCCACATAATAGGTAAATTCATTGTTCAGCTCGTCTTCAAAAGTAACCCCATTATCGAATGTGGTCTGAATATTTGCATCAAAAATCTCTTCCACCTCCATTCTTGTACCAAGTGTATAGCTTGCCCCTACATTCAGTACTTCATTCAACCTGTAAATCAAACCGGCTCGCAGCTTAAAGCCTGTGTACGTACTTCGAATCTTATCCTGCAGCAGAATATTATCAATATCTGTATCACCTGTGCCGTCGTCATTCGTATCAATGAAGTCACTGTTGTATTCATTAAAATTATCCACTTCCTGAAAGAGACGATCGTAGGTATATCGTCCATTCAGTATTCCAAGACTTACCCCAACCATTAAATTTTCCTGGAATTCAGTAGCTGCAAAAAAGCTGTATTCACCACCATAACCGCTCTCAAAAATCTCCCCCTGCTGGCGAACTCCTAAATAGTCTCCAAATTCCGGGAATCCAATTCTGAAAATAGACTCATCCCAGTCTTCAAACTCATCGCCATAGTCGATGGCAAAAGTATTGAATGCAATATCTGCATAAGTTGAACCGGGAGTTTTAAACTGATCCGTAATCGTTGTCTGCTCATTTCTGCCTCTGAAGCCAAGTGCTCTGTTAAAGACCGTGTGCTGGTTGTACCCGGCCCCTACCACCAAACTACCCTGAGCGGTTGGAAAAGAGTAGACAAACCCTGCATTTGAGAGGTTAAACTGATTATCACTTAGTGAGCGTGAGCTATTCACAAACTGTGCCGATTCATCAATATTGGTATAAGCCAATCCAAACTGCCCAAAACTTTGATTATAGAGAGCTGCAGATGCGGGGTTATCCAGAAACGAACCAAATCCACCGGCGTATGCAGTTCCGGGCATAACTATGGTAATTGGATCCATCGCAATGCCCTGATCACTGAACATGTTTGCCTGGTTGCTGTAAAGAAGAGAATTTAATGGGTTGGTATTCTGCCCTGTTGACTGACCTATCCCGGCAATAAAAACCAATGCAAACGTCAGAGCCGAAACAATTGAATTTTTTAACATACTTCTCCTGTAAATTTTTAAATACCGGTGAGATTTAAAAGCCGGGCTATTGTCACCCGGCCGGCCTTATTTAGTTTCTATTATTAGAAGATGACGATGAGCGATTTCGGGATGAATTGCCGCTGCTGGATCTGTTGTTCGATGATGAGCGATTCACAGAACCACTGCTCGATCGGTTACTGTTTGAAGAACGATTTACAGTTGAACGTGAAGATGAATTACTGCTTCTGGTTCTGTTCACACCGGAAGATGATCTGCTGCTATTTGTTATTCCTTCTATAGCCGCGTTACCTAAAGCTCGTCCTACAGATCTGAAAAACCCGGATGTGCTGTTCTGCCTTCTGTTGATATTTTCAGCGCGTACGGAAGGAGAGCTTATCCGATTTCTTACCGTTGCACTTTCTGCTCTTCTGTTAACTGAAGATTGATTTACAGATCTGTTTACAGTTACTGATCTTCGGTTGATTGTTGTATTATTTCCAACATTTATCCGGTTCCCTTCAGATCGTGGCGCAACATTAGTAGATGTTCTGCTCGAAGTTGAACTCACAGCAGCCTGCTGGCGGTTTTCATTATTTGATCGATTACGGTTCGTACTCGACCCGCTTGAGCGATTTGAAGAATTACTCCTGTTTACAGATCCACTGCTTCGGTTGTTGGAGCTAGACCGGTTTCTGTTTACAGATCCGCTGCTATTGTTATTAGAACGAGTACGGTTTACAGTACCGCTGGATCGGTTCGTATTTGTATTAGACCGATTGACTGTAGACCTGCTGTTGGTTCTGGTTGTAGCATTGGATCGTATTGTGCTCGCAGATCTGGTTCGGTTTACAGTACTGCTTCTATTTACCTGCGTAGATCTTGCGTTGCTTCTAATAGCGCTTCTGCTGCTCTGAGCCGTTGCGGTTCTGTTTCTTATCACATTACCTCGTGTTGCCAGTCCTGAACTTCTCGGGCCATAATCTCTGCGAACGGTTCTTGTATTGTACACTATCAAAGGCCTGCCATAATACCCGCTGTATCCCCAGTATCCGCTATAAAAACCACCATAGTAAGAGTATGGGCTATAGTGAAATCTGTATGGATCATAATAAGCCCAGCCAAAACCAATACTGAAGTGTGGCCGGAAAAATCTAGCAGCAAAGTAGCTTTGTCCATAATAAGCCGGCCCGTAGTATCTGTAGAAAGGTGGTGTATACCAGGAACTGAAATGGTAAGGATAGTAGTGATAGTGATGTACAGAACTGTAAGATCTTCGCACATTTCGATCGTGTGCTAAATCAATACCGTAATTTAAATACCACTCCTTGGCTTCGTAATCCTTAAAATAGAACTCCTCAGCATCATCCCAGCCATCTTCGTAGCCCAGAACGTAGTCGTCTTCATTCACAATCTGACCAGCCCTCTGATCAACAGCAGCTTGGCGATCCGGTGCTGGCTGAGTGGAAGCCGGATAATAGCCTCTGTCAGGTTGGACGGTCTTCACCTGTGTGTAGCAACCGGACAAAAGTAGTCCTGATGCAATTAAAATCGCGAGATATTGTAGTTTGAATTTCATATCAGCCTCCGGCTTATTAACAGTTCTGTACCTTCAACAGTAAAAATACACAACTGGTTTCATACATTGTATCACATATCCATGTGAGTAAATGTAAAATCTTCAATTTATTGATCATTAAAGCAGATCAACACTTTCTAAACCCATATTCTGTCTTTGATTATAACGCAGAGCAGATTATAGTGTTGCAGGAAATATTAAGGGCTTACATTACAATGCATTAAGAAAATAAATATTAAATCTCTCCTCTTAATGACTTAGCAATTACCTCAGCTTTTGAGTTTACATGAAGCTTTTTATAGATATTTCGAATGTGGGCTCTCACCGTATCAATTGAAATATCAAATCGATCAGCTATCATTTTATAGCTTAATCCGTCAACCAGACCATTGACAATATCTTGTTCGCGGGCCGTCAAATCACTTTCCGGCTTCTTTTTTACCTGAGTCGTGTTAAAATACTGAATCACTTTCCGTGCGATCTGCGGAGACATCGGTGCCCCACCTTTTGCGAGATCCTCTACTGCTTCTTTAATCTCAGGCAGAGAGGTATGTTTGAGAAGGTATCCTGATGCACCGGCTTTAAGGGAATCGAAAATTTTATGCGAATCGTGATAAACTGTAAGCATAATGATATCTATCTCAGGGTAGTCCTGCTTGATGATTCCAATCCCTTCTATCCCGGACATACCCGGCAGCTGTATATCCATTAAAAGAATATCCGGCAGCTCTTTCTCTTTCAGATAGTCGAGCATCTCTTCTACAGAGTCGACCGCTACACGGCAACTGATTCCATCTTGCATATCCAGATAGCGCTGAATGAGATTTCTGATTTTTACATTGTCTTCTACAATTCCAACTTTAATCATAACTTCTCCTCTTTTGGTGGTTAATCACTCTACCCGGCCTGCTGCCATTACTTTAAATCCATTTCCGTTTTCGATACTTAGATCTGCTCCTATTCGTTCAGCCCTCATCTTCATATTTCTCAATCCCTGTCCCGATTTTCTTAAACTTTCAGATCCCGTGCCATTATCTTCCACCTTCAGATCAAAACTGTTACCATCAAACGAAAATCGTATTTGAGCACGTGTGGCGTTCGAGTGTTTTATAATATTGTTTACGGCCTCTTTAAATATCAAGTAGATGTTTTCCTTAGCCTGAACGGGGAGCTTCTCATTCATTTTCAGATCATCAAAATGGTAAATAACTTCACACGGTTTGTTACTAAAAACCTGATTCACATAATCCTGCATCCGGTCAGTAAGGTCACCGGCGGTATCGTTTCGGGCGTCAATAGACCATACAATATCATCCAGGCTGGTTACAATTTTCCGGCTCTGCTCCCCTAATTGACTCAGTGTTTCCCGCATTTCGTTACTGATCTCACCTGCCTGTAAAAAGTCGGTCTGAAGAGCCAGCTCTGTAAGAGATGAGCCAACATCATCATGCAGATCGCTGGCAATTTGAACCCTCATCTTTTCAATTTCCACCTGCTTGCTCACCCGATAGTAGTGTATGATAAAAAGTATTAGCCCGCCGAAAGAAGCCGTTGCCAAAAGAATAAACCACCATTGGAAATAGAAAGGAGGCAGGATTGTAAATCCAAACTGCAGGGTTTTTTCACTTTCTGCGCCATCCGCATTGTAGGCTCTTACCTGGAGTGAATAATCGCCCGGTGGCAGTCCGGGATAACGGATCTCATTTTCCCTAGTTATTGTCCAATCATTACTCATTCCTCGTAAACGATGTTGGTAAATAATCTGGTCAGGAGCTTCAAAAGTTAATCCCGTAACCGTAGCCTGAAGAAAGTTTGAATCGTGGGTGAGACGATACTCCCTTCCGGGAAGCATATCGCGGCCACTAATCGAGAGGGATTCAAATTCAAGCCCCGGTGCTGCTTCATTATTTTCAATCCTATTGGGGAAAAAACGACTTAAACCCTCCACAGTTCCGAGCCAGATAGAGCCGTCAGATGCCAGAAACGATCCGCCTGCATTTAGCTCATTGGCAATTAATCCCTGGCTGTTAGTAAATGTACGGTAGGATTGCATCCGTTCGAGCTCAGTTTCCGATGCGTAAAACTCATCCTTTCTAAACAGATAGAGCCCGCGATTTGTACCAAACCAATACCGGTTATCCCGGTCCTGAATTGTAAAGTAGAAAATGGTTTCAACCTGGTTGGAGCGAATTAATCTCTCTACTCTGTTGTCGCGATAGCGCGCAGGGCCATTAAAGGTAGAAAACCACTTCTCACCGAGATGATCTATGAAAATTTGTATAACACCGTTGCTCGGCAGTCCGTCTGCAATGGTTATAGTTTCAAACTCCCCCTCGTGATATTTTGCCACACCACCGTAGGTGGCTAACCATATTGCACCGTCTTCATCCTGTTTGATATCCATCACGGTATTGTTGAGAAGAACATTGGAAGTGTTGTAGTGGTCATATCCGTCGTCCCGAAGCCGAAATACGCCATCGTTATAAGTCCCGATCCAATACTCGTTATTCTCCAAATCTTCGTGAATGCTCCTCACCGACTGAAAGTTGATATTAAAAGCCTCAAAGTCAGTAAACCTCTCCCCTTCGTAAATTGAGATCCCTTCACGGGTTCCAACCCAAAATCGATCCCGGCTGTCTGATAAAAAAGTGTATACCTTATTATCCGTAAGTCCAACGGACTCATCAAAAACCTGAAAATTTTCTCCATCATATAGAACGGCACCACCACCGTACGTAGCAATCCAGACATTACCGTTTGGATCTTCAGCGAAACCGGTCACTACATTATTGGGCAGACCGGTGTCAATATTATAGCTTTGAAACAGTTCACCTGAATAGTGAGTAATCCCCCCACCCAACGTCCCCAGCCATAAATTCCCTTCGCGATCGATAATGCTGGAGTAAATTATCGTTGCAGGCAGCCCATTTTCGCGATTGTAATTCTTGAACGATTGGCCGTCAAATAGAGAGAGTCCGTTTTCTGTTCCAACCCAAATTCGATCATAGGCCTGAACGGTAATGGTAAGCACCCGATTGTTGTTGAGCCCCTGGTCTTGATTGTAGAGTTGAAACTCACCATCCCTGAACAGTACAAGTCCCTCACGGGAAGCTATCCACAACCTGTTATACCTATCCACAACTACATTTTGAACGCGAACTTCCGGAAGACCTTCTTCATCACCGAAATAATCACATCTGCCATCTTCCAGCCGGAAAAGTCCTTCATCTGATGCTACCCAAATTACACCATCCTCTGTCTGAGCCAATCCGTTTGCAGTTTGTATACCAAGATCATTCTCATCACTATAGTGGACCAATTCATCCTCGCTGTTCAGCCTCCACAAACCTCTGCCGGAGGTACCTATCCAAATAGTGCCAAGAAAATCTTCAAAAAAAGCAAAGATGGGAGTTCCCGAGAGTTCAGCCAGATGTTCGGGCGTATAAAGGGAATCATCACTGATAATTGAAATTCCACTTTCGGTACCTACCCAAACCCTCTCTTTTGAATCCTCAAAAAGAGTGTGCACTCTATTATTTGCGAGTCCATTTTCTTCGTAGTACTGTCGAAAACTTTTCCCGTCAAACCGGTTCAGTCCATAGCCGGTAGCCACCCAAATATACCCCTTTGAATCCTGAATCAGATCATGGGCAACCGACTCACTTAGCCCAATTTCGATAGAGTAGTTACGGAATGGTAGAATCTGAGCCGTAGCCATCTCCTGTACCGCAAATATAATGAGGATTAAAGCCGCTATTTTTTTACTAAAGTCCATCAAAATAAGCTAACAACTTCCTGCAAAGGAGCAAATCACATATTCATGCGGTTTGCGATTTGATCTATTCCCGGGTCAGGGATAAAGCGGAGTACAACAGTGAATGTATAGTCCTGCCAAAAACAGAAAAAGCTCCCATACTGGAGCTTTTTCAAATCTGATAAGTTTCTATACGTTAGCCGAGATATGCTCTCAAAGCTGCGCTTCTGTTGTGATGACGAAGCTTACGAAGTGCTTTCTCTTTAATCTGGCGAACACGTTCCCGTGTAAGATCAAAACGTTCACCGATCTCTTCGAGTGTAAGTGAGTGTTCACGGCCGATTCCAAAATAGAGGCGAATAACTTCAGCTTCCCTTTTTGTGAGTTTGGAAAGTGCTCTTTCAATCTCCACTTTCAAAGACTCACCCATCAATTCGTTATCCGGGTTAGGAATCTCCTCATTTTCAAGGACATCCAACAGCCTGTTATCCTCTCCCTGAGCAAAAGGTGCGTCCATCGAGAGATGTCGACCGGAAATCTTTAGGGTGTCAGCCACTTCAGATACCGTCATTTCCAAACTTTCGGCAAGTTCAGCTGCAGAAGGTACACGTTCGTACTCCTGCTCTAATTTTGAAAGCTCTTTACCGATTTTGTTTAGAGCACCAACACGGTTCAGTGGCAATCGAACGATACGACTCTGCTCGGCAAGTGCCTGAAGAATAGATTGTCGAATCCACCAAACAGCATACGAGATAAACTTAAATCCACGGGTTTCATCAAAACGCTTTGCAGCTTTAATCAAACCGAGGTTACCTTCGTTAATTAAATCTCCGAGTGATAATCCTTGATTCTGATACTGTTTTGCTACAGAAACAACAAAACGAAGGTTGGCTTTGGTGAGTTCTTCAAGTGCCCTTTGCGATCCTTTTTGAATCTCCTTAGCAAGACGAACCTCGTCGTCTGGGGTGATGAGCTTCTCTTTTCCTATTTCGTGTAAGTATCGATCTAAAGATTCAGATTCGCGGGTAGAAATTCCTGAACTTTTTGCCACGTTATATAAAGATTTCTTTAAAAGTTGTGCTTGCGCCTGTGATCTGCTATTGCAACGAGCAGTGATGAATATTGTTGTTAGTCACCCAAAACTCGAACTGTTTAAGATACAAACAAAATGTATTCTTTTGAAATTGGATTTGCTGCTTTATTTGTCAATGATTATAAAGCTTTATCCAAAAAAGATGTTCCCGGAAGCGGGTTCTTAATATCAAAGAAATCCAGAACAGATGCGGCTACATCGGAGAACGTACCCCTGATACCCAAATCCTCTCCAACAGTTCCGGAACCGTTTACTGCAAGCAGAGGCACAAATTCTCTGGTATGGTCCGTGCTGTCATCTGTTGGGTCATTACCGTGGTCGCCGATAAATACCAGCATATCCCCATCCTCAAGTTTATTGACCATTGCCGGTATAGCCCGGTCAATCTCTTCCAATGCTTTTGCAAAACCTTCTGGATCCTGGCGATGTCCATATTTTTGGTCAGTGTCTATCAGGTTTACAAACACGAAACTTTTTTCAATTCCGGCACTCATCAAACTCAACGTTTGTGACAGGCCTTCTGCATTACTTTTTGTACGCCTGTACTGGTCGAATCCCTCTTCAGCAAAAAGGTCAATAATTTTTCCGATTGAATAGGTCTTCACCCCACTATCCTGCAGCAGAGACATTAAATTTGGTTTAGGCGGGATCATCGAATAGTCATGGCGATCGTCTGAAAGTCTTTCAAAATTACCGGGCTCTCCGTGGAATGGCCTGGCAATAACGCGCCCCACGCCGTGTTCTCCCGTCATAACTTCGTTTCTGGCATAATCACACCACTCATAGAGCTTATCCAGCGGAACAACATTCACATGGCAGGCGATCTGAAATACACTATCAGCGGAGGTATATACAATCGGTTTTCCTGTTTTGATGTGCTCTTCGCCGTAATCGCGGATCACATCTGTTCCCGAGTATGGAAGATTTGCCAAAACACCCTGCGTCCCGGTTTTCTCACAAAACTTGTTTATCACATCTTCAGGGAAGCCATTCGGATACGTTGGAAATGGCTGATCCAGATGGATACCGGCAATTTCCCAGTGCCCGGTTGTAGAATCTTTTCCGGCCGATACTTCACGCATTTTCCCAAAGCTTGCAAGCGGCTGATCAAATTTATCAACAGACTGTAAAGGTTCTATATTACCGAGGCCAAGCCGTTCAAAGTTGGGAAGCTTTACGCCGGTATGCTCCAATACATGCCCCAGTGTATTTGTCCCTTCGTCTCCGTAATGGGCGGCATCTTCCTGCGCGCCGATCCCCAAACCATCAATTACTACCACAAAAAATCTTGGCATTAATTCAATTTTTAAATTAAAAGTTACTGGCTGACCGGGTCTGGTTTCCTTTTAATGAATCGGAGAGCTCCCGTTTAGCTTTTTTGATCTGATCGTGCAAGTCACCGCTATCGGGTTCAATCTCTATCATACCGTATGTGAGTGATAAATCGACCTTAGGCCCTCCCAGGAGCTCTACGGGTTTCTCCAATTTAGAGTCAACAGAGGAGATCCACTTCTCACACAACTGATCATCTTTACCGGTAATAAGTACCGGGTAGATATAGTCTGAATTGAAACCAACAATGCCCGATGAACCGTTTCTTCCCGGATTCAGCAGATTAACCACTACTCTTTGCAGCCTTTTCAAATCTTCGAGCCTTAATCTGGATCGCAGTTCCTGCAAATGATTAATCGTTACAAACCCAAACCACGTTCTCTCTCCCGTTTTCCCCGCTCTTTCTATCTGAGTTGCAAGAGTTCGCTCCCACACTTCAGGGATAAAACTGCCATATTCGCTTGTAAGAATATCTTTGTCTACGTCAACCTTCCCCTGATTTACCTGAATAGAGAGCGATGCCGTGCGCACCAGGTTTTTAATCTTATGCTTTACAGAATCTTTAAATGTAAGTGGATTCTTGTCGTATGCTAACACAACTGCATGGCGACGATCATGAATCATAATCGGAATGGCATAGGTTGCACCGTCCGTATTTTCCTCTGCCCTGGAAATTCGTTTAGGATTTTGATTAAAGTGAATGGCAAAAACATCCCTGCCTTTTTGAAGAGCGTCGTACGCCACACTTTTCTCCTCCATCAGCAGGCCAAGCATCGGATAGTCGGGTGATTTTAGTGATCGCATAATACTGCACCAGCTATCCATACCGCGGGCAATTACTGTAACGCCACCTGAGCGCAAAAGCTTCTGTATCTCTTCAGCCATCACCTTTAGTGCTTCAGCCTTGTGCAGTTTTGGAGTGATTTTTTCTAAAGACTCATCATACTTTTTCCACTCTTTCTCATTTTCATAGAGATCGGTAAGCTCCAGGTAAGTGTTCAACAAATTCAGAAGTGCATTTCTGTACGCAGATATCACATCATCATAGTCAGTTTGGTTGATCTGAAACTCAGTTTCAACCACGGTTACCGCAACCGTTTCGCCATTGTTGATAAACGGAATAAGCGTGAGGAATCTGACCGGTACATGATCGTGGTAATGGGTAAGATCAGTAACTGAAAAATCTTCTTCAACTTTTAGCTGAATGACATTCTCAATCTCTTTAAAGCTATCGAGATAATACTCCTCAAAAGCAATTCGATCTTTAAACATCACATTTGGCAGAATCGTAGAGCTTGTTTCAAGCACAAACTGCCCCCTGGTTCGATTAACCCAATACATATATACCGTATCCGCCTCCGTCGATTTACGCAATAGCTGCATAATATCTTCAACGGCATGTTTAAATTCGAAAAGTGCCTTTTCTTCTCGCTTATTGTCCATCGATATCTGATTATTTAGAGACTATCTGCCAGCTTTTCCGCTTGATCGATCATAGACTCGAACAGATCGAGTCCCCTGTTCCAAAAGCCTGCGTCGCGAATATCTATATCCATCTTGCCAACAATATTGTGGGGCCAGTCTGATCCGCCCGCCTCGAGGAGCTCAATATACCGATCTGAAAATCCATTTTTTTGATTTTTATACGCATCATAAAGTGCCAGTACCAGCAGCTCTCCAAACGCATAAGCATAAACATATCCGGGTGTATGTAGAAAATGAGGGATATAGCACCACCAGAGTTTATACTCATCAGTGATCGTAACAGCATCTCCATAGAGATCTTTTTGTGTTTCTGTCCAGTGTCTGGAAAACTCCTCTGTGGTTAGCTCACCCTCCTGGCGCCGGGCTGTATGTATTCTGTCTTCAAAGCGATTCATTGAAATCTGCCGAAATACAGTAGCTATGGTATCATCAATTTTACTGACTAAAAGAGCCAGCTTTTCTTTCGGATCGTCAATGTTATCCATCAGCTTATTAAATACAAGCATTTCCCCAAAAACAGACGCGGTTTCAGCCGTCGTCAGCGGTGTTGAGGATTGAAGCTCCCCCTGTTTTCTCGAAAGATATTGATGAACTCCATGACCCAGTTCATGCGCCAGCGTTTGAACATCACGGAGCTGTCCGTCAAAATTCATAAATACATAGGGATGAACATTTGTCACCGTGCTAGCTGAATAAGCACCTCCTCTTTTTCCGGGACGAATAGCAGCATCAATCCACTTTTTATCAAAAAACTCAGATGCAATAGATTTCATACGTGGATGAAAGTCACCATAGGCTTCCAGAACCATCGACTTTGCTTTTTCCCACTCAATCGTCTCCCTGTTTTTGGCAATCGGGGCATACCGATCGTAATCAAACATTTCATCCACGCCCAGAAGTTTCTTCTTGAGTTTATAATAACGCTGAACCAGCTCATACCGACCGGTTACGGCAGTAATCAGTGCTTCAACGGTTTCGTTATCGGTTTGATTTGAAAGGTTTCTGGATGATATCCAGCTATCATAGCCGCGGAGTTTGTCGTTGGTGTGCTTATCAGCCAGTAGAGTATTAAAAATAAAGGTAAGCGAACGGGATAATTCACTGAACGTTTCGGTTAATGACTGATGGGCCCTTTTTCTCAGGTCCCTGTCCGGGCTGTGAAGTTTGCTTAAAACCTGCTGCTCGGTCATCTCCTCGCCATCCAGTTCGAAGCGAGCTGCGCCAAGTGTTTCATCAAAATATCGGTTCCAGGCCGACCGCTCGGTTACAGATTTGGCACTCATCACCCGTTCGGCATCTTCAGTAAGTGTGTGATCTTTATACATTCTGGATATACGCAGATAGTGTCTCCAGGGCGATAGTTCTTTCGAATTTATGAGTTCTCCGGCACGGCCGTCGTCCACTTTCATCCACTCTACATCAAAAAAGACCAGCTTCTGGCTCAGATCGGAACCAAGCTCATTGGCCTCCTGTAATAATTTACCCAGTCTTGCATCTTCGGTATTTGTAGACCATATCAGATGAGAGTAGGAGCCGATTTTACCGGCACGCTGAATCAGCGATTCATACGCTCTCAGCGCATCCGCAAACTCAGAAGCAGATAGAGAAGCAATTCTGCCATGATATTTTTCTGCAAATTCATCTGCCTCTTTCAGTAAGTTCTTTTTATCCTGTTGCAGTTTCGGGTCGTCCGGCGAATTGTAAAGATCCGAAAGGTCCCATGCTACGTTCTCAGCCCCTGTTTTGGTTTTATTTTTACTACTCATATATAAAGCACACCGTTAAGTATTTGAATATTCATTTTAACTGAATATAACGAATGAAATGCCTATGATGAACCGGGAATTAAGGTCAAATTAACACCTTAAATCTGAGGGATATTCATCGTATTTTAATAGTTAAATGGTTAATTTAACCACTTATAAAAAATTTTAAGCTCACAGCATCTTAATTCTGCTTTTACTCTTCATAGAGCATTTTCACTATTGTGCTTTATGATCCGGTAGAAAATGAATGTTTTATTTAGGAAAGTGTGAGCACAAATTCTGCCATACACATTTTTTAAACTCAACAAAAGACACACCCGCTGTTTTGAAATCACTTGAATCTGTATTTGGACCCAATTCGGCTCTAGTAGAAGAGCTTTACGAACAATATCAGACCGATCCAGACTCTGTTCCCAATCACTGGCGAAAATATTTCGACCAGATTGACGGAAACGAAATTCCTGCCCCTGAACAGACTGCAAAAAAACCTGCTAAATCTGAGAGAAAAGCAGAGCCGGAGACAAAGAAAACTCCTGCTAAAGAGAAAAAGGATAAAAAAGAAGTATCTGAACCATCCATCCCTGAAGGAGCTGAGCTTGTAAAGATTAAAGGCGTAGCCTCCAAAATTGTTGAAAACATGGATGAGAGTGTGGAGGTACCAACCGCCACCTCATTGCGCGTTCTTCCGGTTAAAATGCTGACCGAAGACCGGTCTATTGTTAACACTCACCTGCTCAAACGTGGTGAACCCAAAGCGTCTTTTACGCATTTTATAGCGTGGGCTGTTATCCGTGCACTGAAAGACTATCCGAGCATTAACGGATATTACACTCAAAAAGACGGTACCCATTACAAAGTAAAACCGGGACAGGTAAATCTAGGTATAGCCGTTGACCTGGAAAGCAGAGACGGATCCAGAAATCTGGTAGTTCCAAATATTAAAGGCGTCGACAAGATGAACTTTAAAGAGTTCCTCTACGCCTACGCCGAAGTAATTGACAAAGCAAGAAACGGTAAACTTGAGGTTTCTGATTTCCAGAATACCACAATAAGTGTAACCAACCCGGGCACCATTGGCACCGTCTCTTCTGTACCGCGCCTGATGAAAGGACAAGGAGCTATTATTGCAACAGGTGCCATCAACTATCCGGCTGAATTTCAATCTATGGCACAGGATGTGCTCAATCAGCTGGGTGTTAGTAAAGTGATGACTATGACCTGTACGTACGATCATCGTGTTATACAGGGGGCGGAATCAGGTATGTTTCTGCAAAAGGTTCATCAGCTGCTAAATGGTGAAGAAGATTTTTATGATACCATTTTCCGTGACCTTGAGATTCCTTACCAACCCCTACCTTATGGTGAAGATAAGTATGAAGGTCAGCTGAGCGGAAAAGCTAACACTTTAGAGCAGGATCGACGAGCTATCGCTGTTTGGCGACTTATCAACATGTATCGCATGCGCGGACACGTACTTGCCGATCTTGACCCGCTGGGTTCAGGACCGGGACAAAGCCCGGAGCTCGATCTTGAATATTATGGCCTGACTCTCTGGGATCTGGACCGTGAATTTTTCTGTGACGGACTGGGCGGCAAGAAAACAGCCAAACTCAGGGATATCATTCAGCTACTCAGAAATACCTACTGTGGTAAAATCGGAGCTGAATATAAACACTTACTCGATCTGAAAGAGCGCAGATGGCTTCGGGAAACCATGGAGTCTACCACAAATACTCCAAACCTTTCTAAAGAAGAGAAGGAAGACATACTGCATAAGCTCAACCAGGCAATGGCCTTTGAGCAGTTTCTGCATAAAAAGTACATCGGGCACAAACGATTTTCACTTGAAGGGGCTGAAACCCTGATTCCGATGATGCACTTTCTGATGGAGAAGGCCGGTGAAAAAGATATCGAGAAGTTTTTCCTTGGCATGGCTCATCGCGGGCGATTAAATATCCTCGTAAACATCATGAATAAGCCATACCGAAAAGTGTTCGCCGATTTTGAAGGGAACATCGATCCGGATACCATTCAGGGGTCCGGTGATGTGAAGTATCACCTTGGCTCGAAGGGTTCTTATGAAACCAAGAGTGGAAAAGATATTGAGCTTGAACTACTGCCCAACCCTAGTCACCTCGAAGCAGTAAATCCTGTTGTTGAAGGGGCTACCCGGGCCAGTCAGGATCACTACGATGGCGAAGATGTAGATCCCAAGAAGAAAATTGTACCTGTACTTATGCACGGTGATGCGGCATTTGCCGGTCAGGGTGTGGTTGCCGAAACGTTAAATATGTCGCAGCTAAGAGGCTACGAAACCGGCGGTACTATTCACGTGATCATCAACAATCAGATTGGATTTACCACCCTTCCGGAAGATGCCCGTTCCACCGAATACGCATCTGACCTGGCAAAAATGATTCTGGCACCGATCTTCCACGTAAACGGTGATGACCCCGAAGCAGCTGTACATGCCATGAATATGGCAATAGATTACCGCCAGAAATTTGGCAAGGATGTTGTTATTGACCTGATTTGCTACCGTAAGCATGGGCATAACGAAGGTGATGAGCCGGCATTTACACAACCGGGAATGTATAAGGAGATCGAAAATCACGATCCCACCCGAGATATTTATGTAAAAGAACTGCTCAGAAAAGGTGAATTCAGTGAAGAGGAAATTCAGGCAATTTTTGATGAGTTCGAAGAGCTGCTAAATGAGGCATTTGAAGATGCGAAAAGTTCACCGGCCCTTGAAGTGACCGATAAAATGCTTGATCGGACTGAAGAGGCACAAAAGGAACGAGTGGAATTCCCGGACACTACATACTCAATGGATGAGTTGAAGGAAATTGCCGTTAAACTGAATACCGTACCCAAAAACTTCGATGCCAATCCAAAACTTCTGCGTCAGCTCGCAAAACGTGCCGATGCAGCACAGAAGAATGAAAAGAAAATCGACTGGGGGTTTGCTGAAGCACTCTCTTTTGGATCGCTTCTGAAAAGCGGACGAACCATTCGACTGACCGGCCAGGATGTTGAGCGGGGTACGTTCTCCCACCGTCATGTTGTTCTGCACGGCACCGAAACTGCTCAGCGTTTTATACCGCTGAACAATCTTTCTGACGAACAGGGTGCATTTTATCCCTACAACAGTTTACTGAGTGAATTCTCGGCTCTGGGTTATGAGTTTGGTTACTCTGCTGCCAAATTGGACGCCCTCGTAATATGGGAGGCTCAGTTTGGTGATTTCGTGAACGGTGCTCAGATCATCATTGACCAGTTTATCTCTGCTTCTGAAGCGAAATGGGGACAAAAATCTGCACTGGTAATGACCCTCCCCCACGGTTATGAGGGACAGGGGCCTGAACACTCCTCAGCAAGACTAGAACGATTCCTTCAGCTCTGTGCAGAAGATAACATGCAGGTCGCGAACCTGACTACACCTGCACAGTATTTCCATATTCTCCGAAAACAGACTTTACAGGAAGACAAGAAGCCTCTTATCATAATGTCTCCGAAAAGTTTACTCCGACATCCACTTGCAGTTTGCAGTGTTGAGGAACTGGCAAACGGGAAATTTAAGCCTTTTATAGAAGATGAAACGATAGAAGATCCGAAATCTATCGACAGAATTGTTATCTGTTCAGGCAAGGTTTACTACGATCTTTATAAAGAACGGGAAGAAAGAGGACTTGGTAATGTTGCCATAGCTCGACTGGAGCAGTTCTATCCGTTCCCCGACAAGGATATCTCCAACTATCTGGATGAGTTAAAACATGTGAAAGATATCGTTTGGTGCCAGGAAGAGCCACAGAATATGGGAGCCTGGAATTACGCCGCTCCGCGATTCATGAATCTTCTCAAGGATGGACAAAAAATTACCTATGCAGGCCGTCAGGCTTCGGCTTCTCCTGCAGCAGGTCAGAAGAAAATCCATGAGGTAGAACAGAACAACCTTGTAGATAAGGCTTTGACTGTTTAATAAAATCACTTGAAAAGCAAAAAGGCGATTGACTCATCATCAATCGCCTTTTTTTACCCTACATAAAAAGTTATAAATAGAGGTTTCATCCCGGATTGTTTGAAACAAAAGTCAGACAATCCATTATCGATGATTTTCTATCTCAATCCGTTAGGAACACCTTTACATATTCTGCTTACAGCATCATGGCTATGCAGACTCTCCAGATGCGCACATCGAACTACGAAGTCACGAATTCGTTCGTCTGTATTTAATTCATCATATAGCAATCGGGCTGCATCTTCCACAAATTTCTGATAAGCGCCGTTTAATTCAGCAAACGCCTGCTCATCTTCACGTTTAACCATAACCTGTGTTTCGGTTTTAAGAGCTTCACGGCACGCGAGAACCAGGTCATCTATCATCATCTCACTGTTTAGCTGAACGGTTATGTTTGCAACACTTCGCTGGCTATGAGGGATCGTTGCAACATCTCGTGTTTCACGTGCGTGTTCAGCCAACTCAAATGAGCATGGACAAGCACTGCTATACTCAAAATCGAGGTGTACAAACCGGGTAAAAACCCCATTCTCATCAAGTCTGCCTTCAACTGCCACGTTGTAATACTGGTAACCGCTCATTCCTGATCTTAAGCTCTCCTGAAGCATCGGATAGCTGAATGAAAGCTTTAAAAATGCGCTTCGGCTCTCCAGGTCTTCCTTGTACTGCTCCATCACCTCTTTCAGCTTGTCAGGGTGAAAAACGTCGTCCTTAAATTTGTAGAACGTCCGCATGATGCGACTCATATTAATGCCTTTCTTTCCAGCATCGAGCCCTACGTAACCATCAACAGATGTTTCCAGGGTAATTAATTCACCGGAGGGTGTCGGGTATTTAAGTGGTAATTTAAAGTTTGATATTCCTACTTGCTGAATGGGTACATTTGCTCCTTCAATGAGCGATGCCGGACCATTTTGCAAATCGGGTAAACTCTCCTTGTACTGTTCCGTTACTACAAACGTAGGGTCGTAAAATCTTTTAAGATTTGTTGAAATCATATCTCTAACTGTTTCAAAATTTAATCTGCCCGATTAGGACAATATTCAGCAATATTTCGTTCGGTTTCGTAAAGTTTAACAGAATAAAGCTTAGATTGGCCAAACGCTGCGCTATCAACATCACTCTTTAATTGATCAAAAAAGGCTTTTACCAGATTTTCCGAAGTTGGGATAATCCCTTCCAGAAATGGCACCTCTACGTTGAGATTTTTATGATCACAAGGATCTAATACTCTATCTTTGATAATAGCTTTCAATTTTCCCAGATCGATCACATAACCCGTTTCAGGGTCAGCTTCTCCGGCCACGGTCACCTCAATTACATAATTATGACCATGCCAGTTGGGGTTATTGCACTTACCAAACGTTTTCTGATTCCACTCCTCGGATTTGTCGGGATTATGGAGCCGGTGAGATGCATTAAAGTGCGCCTTTCTTGTTACGTAAACCACTGTATGTGTTTGTTTATTTTTTATTTCATTTCGAAGTCAGATTGTATCTCTTCAGCTTCGATCAGTTGTAGAAACACCGTAAAAATGATTACGGTTCCCGCCTGTTTTGAGAAGGAAAGATAATATATTAGAAAATAAGCGAGGAGCATTAAAAATACCCGGACAACCAGCTACTATTGTCAGTTTGGGGTTATTCTCAAAACAATAAGAAGTGAAATCTCTCTTAAATCGCAGCATAAAACAGAAAGAGCCACTCAACAGTGAGCAGCTCTTCTTTTTTTCAAAAATAGTAAATCTCAGATTACTCCTCTTTGGATTGCTTACTTTCCGGCTCTTCATCTTGATCCGATGAAGATTTTGCAGAAGTTTTAATTTCCTCCCCTGAGCCGGATTCTTCGTCAATTTCTTTTGAGTTATCCTTCTCATCAGATTCACTTTTAGATGAACCGTTTGTTGCCGCTCTCCTTGCATCCTCCTGATCAAAAATACCTTCAGGGTAGTTTCCGCTTGGACGGTCACCCAGCATATCCCTTAAATCAATATGGTTTAGAACCTCTTTATCAAGCAGGGTTTCCGCCATCTCTTCAAGTTTATCCATATGCTTATTAAGCAGATCTACAGTTCGCTTGTAGTTCTTATGAATAATTGCTCGGATGGCATCATCAATTTTCTGAGCTGTATTTTCAGAATATTTCTTGTTGAATCCAAAACTGTCATTAGGACTGTTAGAATCTTTAAGAGATATATAACCCAGCTCTTCGCTCATCCCGTACTCGGCAACCATGGCAAAAGCCATGTTGGTAATCCGTTCAAGGTCATTTTGAGCACCGGTTGAGATTTTTCCGAACACCAACTCTTCGGCAACGCGGCCACCCAGTAAAGCACAGATTTTATCTTCGAGCTCTTCAGTTGTCATCAAGAATCGATCTTCGAGCGGTGTCTGCAGTGTATAACCCAGTGCGGCGAAACCCCTTGGAACTATACTAACCTTTAATACCGGATCGGTATACTCCAGGAACCAGCCCACAATAGCGTGTCCCGCCTCGTGATAGGCCACAATTTTACGTTCATTCTTGCTTATCAGCTTATTCTTCTTCTCCAGTCCCGCCACAACACGTTCAATGGCGTCCTGAAAATCGATCATCTCAACTACCTTTTTATCTCTTCTTGCCGCCATCAGAGCAGCTTCATTACAAAGGTTTGCCAAATCGGCTCCTGCAAAACCGGGTGTTTGAGAAGCGAGTACTTTAAGATCCATGTGATCAGACAATTTCAGCTTCTTACTGTGAACTTCAAGTATCTGCATACGTCCGTTCAGGTCCGGCTTGTCGATCATAATTTGTCGATCAAATCGACCGGGTCTTAACAGTGCGGAGTCCAGAATATCAGGGCGGTTGGTAGCAGCCATGATAATTACGCCCTTATCACTGTTGAAACCATCCATCTCGCTCAACAGCTGATTTAACGTATTTTCACGTTCATCGTTTGAGCTCATCTGCATACCACGGCCACGAGTTCGGCCTATAGAGTCGATCTCGTCGATAAACACAATACACGGTGCCTTCTCTTTTGCCTGTTTGAACAGATCCCGCACACGAGCGGCACCTACTCCCACAAACATTTCAACAAAATCAGATCCACTTAGCGAAAAGAATGGAACATCTGCTTCTCCTGCAGTTGCTTTGGCAAGCAGGGTTTTTCCTGTTCCGGGAGGCCCTACCAACAGCACACCTTTTGGCAGTGTACCTCCAAGGTTTGTAAACTTTTGCGGATTACTCAGAAACTCAACAACCTCTTCAACTTCAGCTTTTGCTTCCTGCAGTCCGGCTACATCTTTAAATGATACTTTACTTTCCGTCTGCTTGTCGTATAGATTTGCTTTGTTCTTTCCGATGTTCAGAACCTGCTGGCCGGGATTCATTCGTTTAAAGATGAAAATCCAGAAAGCTATGATAAGTGCGATGGGTATTAACCAGATAAGTATACCACTGAACCAGTTCTCTTCTATTCTAACATCGTAAACTACACCATATTCATCCAGTGTTGATCGGATATCATCTCCCTCGAGCATGGTTGTGGTGAACTTGCCTGTACCCGATTCAGATCTGTCCCACCTGTTTTCAGAAGGCTGCGGCCGTTCCGCGATTCCTTCATCAAAGGCTTTTTCGGAGTACTCTCCCTGTATACTTGTACCATTCGTAATTAGAATTTCATCAACATATCCCTGCTGAACATATTCTAAGAACTCACTGTACTTTATACGTTCAGAACTCTCTCCCGGGATGAAATAAAAGTTAAAAGCAATCAGAACTAAAAAGAGTACTACATAGATCCAGTTAGGAAATTTTGGAGCTTTTTTAGAATCTTTTGAGTCCTTTTCTGAAGACCCTTTTTTTAAATTTTTATTATTAGCCATTAAATCTGATTTGGTAAAACTAAAAGAGCATTAAATATAACTCTTTTTCTACAAATTTATTCAGTGCTCTTCTCTGTGAATAGCCTGTAACATATCTACTTTAAAACGATCATCGATCCATTTTCATACATGTATTTACAAATCAATTTGGTAATTGTGTTCTTCGCCTGTGTTAACAGTGAGTTGTTTTTCGGCATCAGTAACCCTGCCAATGACTATGAAGTCGTCAAAATCAGCTTTGAATTTTTCAACCAAAGGCTCAGGCAGGGTGAAAAGCATCTCAAAATCTTCTCCGCCGTAAAAGGCATATTTATCAACGTCCTCATTCATCTCATCAGCAACATTTCTAGCTTCCAAACTTATAGGTACAGCGGGAGAATAGATTTCTGCACCAACCCCCGATTGTTTTAAAACTTCAGTAAGATCTGCGACTAAACCTTGAGTGAGATCAATTAAAGCGTGAGGTTTCACTTCAGATTTCTTCAACGTTTCATAGAGATCCAATCGTGCTTTCGGTAACAGCTGTCTTTGTACTACATGCTCATAGGATGCCAGATCGGGCTGAAACTGTTGCTCCGGATTCTCCTGCCATGATTTTTTTTCACGTAACAGAATTCTAAGCCCGGCAATTGCACTTCCCAATTCACCGGTAACACAAATTATATCGCCCTTCTTGGCACCATTTCTGTAAATCACACTCTCTTTATCTGCACTACCGATACAGGTTACAGATATGGCCAGAATTTGATGTGAAGCAGTAGTATCGCCGCCAGTAACCATTACATTATAATCCTTTCCGGCTGCATCAATTCCCTGGTAGAGCTGTTCTATCATCTGCACAGAATATTTATTGGGAATAGCTACATCTATAAGAATCTGCTCCGGTTCGGCGTTCATCGCAATAATATCACTAACAGCTGCTGTAACAACTTTATAGCCTAAATGCTGAAATGGGGTATAGGTTAAATCGAAATGCACTCCCTCCATAAATATTTCAGAGCTTGTGCATGTAACTTTGCCATTCTCCTGTTTAGATACAGAAGCATCATCTCCAATGCCTTTAATTACATTTTCTCTTGATGATCCTGTGTAATCTTTAAAAGTCTCTATAAGAGATTTAAAGCCTATATCCTGTACCTGTTTAAAATCTTTTTTTGCCATAGTATTAAAACAAAAAAGGCAGTTATCCCAAATGAGATAAATGCCTTTTATTAAATTGGGTTGTATTAATTAATTATATATCTCGCCGTGTAGAGTAATTAATTCGTAGTGTACCCGCATGACGAAGTTCCTGCTGAACGTCGGTTATTATACCAAATTCAGAATCTTCATCCACCCTGAGAGAGACAATCAATCTGGGTTCTTCCATCAGTTTATCATACATGATATTTCTGATAGCGCCCATATCGTCGATCAAAGCATCATCAATCTGAACTCTTGTTTCACCTAATCGATTTCCTGATAAACGCTCGGGACCGATGTAGATGTAACTTACCAGACGTTTCTGCTCAATTTTCTCAATGTTTTCTGCTGCAGTGTAATTGATTTGTACCTGCAGTTCAACTTCTCTCAATACAGTAGTAACCATAAAGAAGATGAGAAGCATAAATACAACATCGGGCATTGCAGAAGTAGGTACACCCTGCTTCGTACTAGCTTGTTTCTTTTTAAACTTTGACATGTGTATTACCCCTCATCCGGTTCTGCAATTGAGATTTTCTTAGGATACATCTCCTGTATCTCCTCTCTGCGTTCGCTGTTTTGCTCAAGTGAACTAAACGGCACACCAAACCTGTCCATAGATGCCTGATGGCGGAGTTCGGCGTATGCGCCCATAACTTCATCAAGCATATTTATATAGACATTGTAAGGAGTCCGCCTGTCCGTTTTAATTGAGACAATAGCGTCGTCAGGTGAGTCGGACAAATCAGGATCAACTCCGTTATTGTCAACAAAGCGTTTAATACGGTCTCTAACTTCATTAATTGAAGCCGGTTCTTCATCAATCAGAACCATTCCTTGTGCGTTAACCAGAATATTCATCAGGTTACGTTCACGCACCGGTGGGGGTTCAATGTCGTCAGGTATAGGTGGCAGTACCAAACCAATACCTGTATCAACGTCGATGGTAGTTACAACAAGAAAGAAGATCAGCAAGAGAAAGGCGATATCCGCAAGGGATGACCCATCAATTTCTCCACTTTCTCTGTTTCGCTTTTTATTAAGCATACATTTAAAATTTAAATGTTCCGCGTGTTCCAGTTACTACAATGCCGAGAATCATTACACCCATCATAAACATCATGGTGGCAACGCCGGCCTGGTTAGCTGAACCTAAAGTGGCATATGAGATTGCGAATACTGCCACAGGAACACCCATAACAGCCACGCGTTTAATGTCTGACTTTCCATTGATCACATTGCGAACACCGGAAACCAGAATACCTATTAATCCTATACCGATCAGGCCGAAGACTAACCCTATTGCTAAATTATCAATCATAATAAAGTCCTTTGATTGGATTTGGGTTTTAGTTTAGTGCTTAGGCTTCGTCTGAACTATCTTCGTCTGAAACAATTTGCTTTCCTTCTTTCAGAAGTACGATAGAGTCGATCAGCGTAATGGAACCTTCTTCCATGTCGGAAATAATTCGGTCGATCTTAGATACACAGTAGTTGTAACCGATTTGAAGAATAATACCAGCAAGCAGACCACCGGCAGTTGTAAGAAGCGCAATCTTAATACCACGCGCTACCAAACTTGGTGAAATATCAGCTGCAGCTTCAATCGCGTCAAATGCTTCAATCATACCAACTACAGTTCCAAGGAATCCGAGTAGCGGAGCGATTGAAATAAAGAGTGAGAGCCATACCAATCCTCTTTCAAGGAAGCTCATTTCGATAGAGCCGTAGGTTGTAATGGCTTTTTCAGCAGCTTCAATACCTTCATCTGCACGCATTAATCCTGCCTGAAAAACAGATGCTACAGGTCCGCGTGTCTGGGCACAAAGTTCTTGTGCAGCTGGGATACCGCCTTCTTGCAGTGCTTCCTGTACTTCAAGAATAAATTTTCTGGTGTTAATGTCAGCTAGATTGAGTGTGATGATGCGCTCAAGAAAGATAGCCAATCCAAGAATCAGGGCTATCAAAACAGGCCACATGAATTCACCACCTTCATTAAATTTTTCGACGATTACGTTAAAAAAGCCAGCATCAGCTCCAGCTTGAAGAAAAAAGAGAGCTAAAGATGAAGTCATACTATTACTCCGCGTTAAGTTTTGGTTAAGAGCTAAATTTGAAGCAAAATGATAGATCATTTGCACTTCAATGTCAAAAGCAGATCTTATATTTAATAATCAGAAAATGTCAAAATCTGCAATCGACTATGTTTAATGTTCGTGTCGTGGAATATATTAGATCATATCCCTAACTACCAAACAGATTCCTCAATTATTTTTCAAAATCTGTCTTTATATCCATTATTTTGTAAAAAATCGTTTAATAGGAGTAGAATAGCTTTTTTAAGCTTCAAAATAACGGATCATCAATGGTAATTTTCAGGACCGAACCTGACGATACCTGTCTATTCCACGATTTAAAAACTCCTCAAATTCTGCGGCCCGTGTAAATCCGATCAGCTGATCTAAAACACGTTCTGTGTGTGGGTCTAAAATTACATACGTAGGCAGTGCAAGAGTTCCGGTTATATCGAATTGCAACTGTTGATTTTCCTCTGCCCTGCTTCCGCCGTCAGTATAGAGCTTTACCTGCTCCATTTGCGCAAATCTTTCCTGTATATTGTCTAATGGGAAAACCGTGGCTTCCATCGCCCGGCAGTTTGTACATGTATAACCAGTGAAATCGATAAATACCGGCACGTTTTGGGCAATAGCCTTTTCGAGTGACTCCTCATAATTATCAGACCACTGAGACTCAACAGCAGTACTGCCACCACCGGCTGAACTAATCGACCGAACTACACTCACATCGGTACTCTTAGACGCTGGCAGCCAGGCGTCCCAAATTCCTAAAGATGCTCCCATCAGTCCCGGAATAAGATAGAAGCTGAATAAAAAGAATGGAATAGCGAGAAGTAATCTTCCGGTAGTAATAGATTTAGGTCTCTCTTCACCGTGCAGCGCGAAGAAACCCAGTATATAAAGTCCGGCTATAAAAAAGAATGTGATCCACGCAGCGATGCCCAATGGACGGGTAATTACTCCCCAGTCAAAAATGATATCAGCATTTGCCAAAAACTTGACCGAAGCGGCTAGTATAATAAAGCCCAGAATAACTTTCACAACATTCATCCATGAGCCGCTTTTTGGCAGTGATTCCAGATATTGTGGAAACAGTGCAAGTAACACAAAAGGTGCAGCAAAAGCCGTGGAAAAAGCAAGCATACCTACAATTGGATAGAACCACTCTCCTCCTGCGGTTGCCGCCAATATAGCACCCACAAAAGGCGCTGTACATGAAAATGATACGGCACTGATCGTAAAACCCATAAAAAGCGTACCGGTAACACCACTGCTCTCATTGCTTTTCCTGTTCAGCCAATTTGTGAGCTGATATGGCAGCCGGAGTTCAAACAGACCAAGCAGACTCACGCCAAAGAAGATAAACAGTACACCGATAAATAAGTTAACCCAGGGATTAGAGGCGAACTGGCTGACTCCGCTCACACCTAGAATTGCAGACAAGATCGCACCGAGCCCGGTGAATATAAGTATAATAGAAAAACCAAAAATCAGGGCCTGCGTCCAATTTGTTTTCTTCTTCTCTCCTCCTTGATTTGAGAAATAGGATACAGTAAGTGGAATTAATGGAAAAACACAAGGAGTGAGCAGAGCCGCAAAACCGGCCATCAAAGCGAGCCAGATGTAAGTCCAGATATCATCCAGCGGAACACCGGCAGAGCTCGTCATTTCAAATTCTATATCTGCCTGGGATATCTCTTCAAAATCTGTATGTGGATTTTCAGCAACACCCTCCAGAGTTACCATTGCTTCCATCTGCTTCGTCTTGGGCGGGAGGCACGATACATCATCACAAACCTGGTACAACACTTCCAGCCGTATCGTCTGGTCTCCCTGCAGTTCGGCCCGGAAAGCGACAGGAATCGTAAACTCTGCCCTGTTTGAGTGCCAGCCGAGTTCGGTATTGAAATTAGGATCGAAGGCAATAACCGCTTCACTCTCCTCTACTTGTCCCGCAACCGCCATTTGGCTTGATCCGGAACTGAAGGTAGTTGGGTATGGACCGGCATCAGGATCGTTGAGTACGGAGTAGAGATGCCAGTCTCCCTCAATGGTAGCCACTACGGTTACATTGAATACCTCACCGGCTGCGACCGTTTCAGGATAATCCGTAATTTGATAGTCAACAGGATCAAGGAGTTGACCATATACAAAAAATGGGGATAACGCCATAAAGACGATCCCCATCAAAAATCCAATTTTATTCATTATCGAATAGTAATTAAGAGTTTACACCCTCAAAGATTTTAGTCTTCTTTTACAACCCAAACCTTCACTTGAGGTTTCAGATCTCCAAGAACATCAACAGTTGCTGTATACTCACCCAGTGATTTGATATCCTGGTCCAGAGTAATTTTACGTCTGTCAACTAAAATATCTCTTTCTTCAAGAGCTTCTGCTACCTGTATATTGGTAACAGTACCGTGAATTTTGTCATCTTCGCCAACGGTTACAGGAATTGTAACGGAAGTTGTTTCCAGTTGTTGTGACAACTCTTTGGCAGCCTCAACAGAAAGTTCAGCTCGTAATGCGGCTTCACGCTTCAGATGTTCATACTGTCTGATTGCGCCACGGGTAGCCAGTACAGCTTTCCCTTGTGGGATCAGATAGTTTCGTCCGTAACCGGGCTTAACATCAACAAGATCACCGGCAGAACCTAATTTATCTACGTCTTCTTTTAAAATAAGCTTCATAATCTAATATCTGTGTCTTATCGCATGTTTTCGGTTACGTAAGGAATAAGAGCTAAAAATCTTGCTCTTTTAACAGCTCTTGAAAGCATTCGTTGATGCCGAGCACTGGTACCGGTTACTCTTCTTGGAAGAATTTTACCTTGGTCGTTCATGAACTTCTCCAGAAGTTCAGTCTGTTTGTAGTCAATATATTCAACACCTGCCTTGGTAAATTTACAGTCTTTACTCTTTAGGTGTCCTTTCTTTGGATGCGATGGATTGTTAATCATAATCTATACCTAATTTGATTTATTCGTCGTCGTTATCTTCGTTTTCCTCTTCTACATCTTCAAAAACGACAGGCAGATCACCTTTCTTTCTGAGTTCGTAGTAACGCTGCATTTTAGGATCATACTTAAGGGTCAGATATCTCAGGATATCATCGTTGATCCTCATGTTACGTTCAACCACTTCGATCGCATCAGCGGGTGCATTAAAGTATAAGTTCACGTAGTAGCCGGAACTTTTCTTATCAATATCGTAGGCGAGCTTGCGAACACCCCATTCATCAACTTCAACGACTTCTCCGCCGTTGTCTTCAATTAGCTTGTTCACTAAACTTACTAGTTCTGAAAACTTCTCATCATCGAGAACGGGATTCAGAATGTAAGTCATTTCATAGAAATCTTTTTTCATTCTTTATATGTGTTTTCTTTGGTTGTTTTCTGTTTGTGAAAACAGTCGTCGTACGTTACGCCGACAACAGAGCCTACAAAGATACGTATTGATTTGGACATCCACAATCTCAAGAGAGTTTAGATCACCTCTAAATCCTTTGCTAAAAATAAAAAAGGCGCCTCAAAGCGCCTTTTTTAAAATTTAATCTGCTAACCGGATTTAAACGTAACTGAATGATGAGAGTAGTTCAAAAAGCCCGGTTGTGGGTAGCACAGGCTCTACACCATAGTAGATCGTGAGGAATGCCAGCAAAATCAGGACCAGCTTGAACAGCGTACCCGGTGATTTTAAACTGTACTCTCTGTGTGCCTCTTTGAAATACATAAAAACCATTACACGCAAGTAGTAGTAAACACTTGCCGCACTGGCCAATACACCAACAATAGCCAGCATAATTAAGTCTGCCTGAACAGCCGCTGCAAATACATAGTATTTACCGACAAATCCAACAAATGGAGGTATACCAGCCAGAGAAAAGAGGAAAATAGAGAGCATCACTCCCATCGCAGGAACTTTATAACCGAGACCGGCATAGCTGTCAATTTCTGTAAAGTCCAGCTCTTTGGTACGCTCATAAAAGGCAATGACACCAAAAGCACCAATATTCATTACTGTGTATGCAAACAGGTAGTAGAGAACACCATTGTAGCCTGCCGCAGTGCCGGCTGCGAGTCCAACCATCAGGTAACCCGCATGAGCAATACTGGAATAAGCAAGCATTCTTTTTACATTATCCTGAGCAAGGGCAATCAAGTTACCCACAACCATCGTCAGAATAGCGATTACCTGAATTACCTGAGTCCAGTCGCCGGTTTCTGAACCTGAAAGCATTCGTGAAACCACAAATATAAACGCAATGAATGCAGCAGATTTACTGGCAGTTGCCATAAATCCTGTAAGTGTCGTTGGGGTTCCCTGATAAACGTCAGGCGTCCACATGTGAAACGGTACCGCTGATATTTTGAAAAAGATACCAACAAGCAAAAGACCAGTCCCGGCTAAAAACAACGGTGTTGCCTGTGCTGCAGCTGCAATCTCAATTAAATTGGTGTGGCCTGTAGCGCCATAAATCAAGGCAATACCGTAGAGCAGAAATCCGGTAGAGAAAGCGCCCAGCAAAAAGTATTTCAAAGCAGCTTCTGCACCTGTTTTTCTATAAAACCAAAGGCCCGCAATTACATATAAACTCACAGACATGGTTTCTAAGCTCACAAAAAGGCTTATCAGATCATTTGAAACAGCTAAGCCAACCATTCCTGTTGTTGCAAAAAGTAACATGCCGTAGACTTCACCGCTCTCTAAATCAAAAGATCGTAAATATTCCCGTGATAAAATCACAGACAAAAGTGAACCCAGTAAAACGATAACTGTACCAAAAGCTGCCGGACCGCCATAGACAATCATCCCGGAGAAAGCCGTACCCGAATCGCCAAACAGAGACTGTATGGCTATAGCCAAAGCAATAGCCAAGCCGGCCACAGACACGTAATAAACTGCCTTAGTCTCTTTTTTAAATGCCGTAATTAATATAGCTGCCAATCCTGTAGCGGCTACAACGATTCCGGGCAAAAAGGATTGAATGTCGTGCAAATAGTTCATTTCAGTTCTTTTTGTAAGTCTTATCTATCGCCTTAGCGAGTTGAATATCTTTTTCTGTTACCTTATTGTCTGCATCATGAGTATTGAGCTGAATTGCTACAGAGTTATATACATTGCTCCAATTTGGATGATGCCCCTGATCTTCTGCCTCAAAACCTACCTTTACCATAAAAGCCAGAGCTTCCTTAAAATTATCGAAACTGAAATCCTTTTTGATCTGATCATTCTCGAAGGTCCAGTTATCTAATTCTTTCAGGTGCGAATCAATTTCTTCTGATGTAAGAGGCTTCATAATATCAATCTGTTTTATTTACTAAGAATAGTGAATTTGACTGATGCTCTTCCACGCTGTACACCTTCGCTGTCCAGTTTGGCAGCTCATTGATGTCAGCCTGATCTAATACGGCTACACTTTTTTCTTCTGAAGCAGTGATAAACGTATTCACCCAGCCCTCAGAGTATTGTGTAAAGTCTATGGGTCGGATACCAATCCATACCATGAAAAGTACCAGCGGTATCAGTAAACCGATTTCCCGCATGTTCAGGTCTTTCAACTTATTGTTCTCCTCGTTGGTAATCGGACCAAATAGCACTCTCTGGAACATCCAAAGCATATATACGGCTGCCAGAATTACACCTGTAGCAGCAAGTATCGCATAGGTTTTGTTTGCATATAGCTCTGAACTGAATGAACCGTTCAGAATCAAAAACTCGCCTATAAATCCGTTTAGTCCGGGCAGACCAATGGATGCAAGTGTTGCAATCATAAACATTACGGCGAATACCGGTACTTTCTTGGCAATCCCACCGTAGTCAGAAATCATTCTTGTATGTCGTCTGTCGTAGATCATTCCCACTATTAAGAAGAGTGCCCCGGTTGCCAAGCCGTGGTTAATCATCTGAATGATAGCTCCCTGCATCGCAATATCGTTCAGGGCAAAAATTCCAAGAACAACGAAACCCATGTGACTCACGGAAGAGTAAGCAACCAGCTTTTTCACATCTTTTTGTACCATGGCGACCAGTGCACCGTATATAATTCCAATTACAGCAAGTACAGCCATGTAGGGCGCAAACTCCATAAATGCATTCGGGAATGCGGGAAGCACAACACGGATCAATCCGTAAGTACCCATTTTCAACATAATGGCAGCCAGCACAACTGAGCCTGCAGTGGGCGCTTCGGTGTGAGCATACGGCAACCATGTATGAAATGGAAAGAGCGGCACCTTGATACAGAATGCCAGTGAAAAAGCAAGAAAGAGCCAGGTTTGCTCTACCAGGCCAATAGTATATTCAGGACTTGAGATAAATCTCCAGTCTGCCGTGAAGTCAACACCACCCATAGCAGCACCGGCGTGGAAACCCAGATAGAGAAGTGCAACAAGCATGATCAGAGAACCGACCAGTGTATAGATAAAGAATTTGATGGTAGCGCGAATCTTATCACTTCCACCCCAAATACCAATCAAAAAGTACATCGGAATAAGTGATAGCTCAAAAAATACATAGAACACAACCAGATCAAGAGCCGCAAAGACACCGAGTGAGGCTGTTTGAAGAAGAAGCAGCATCGCGTAATAGCCCTTCAAACTCTTGGTAACTGAATTCCATGATGATAAGACAACAATAGGCCCCATTAAGGTTGTAAGCATAAAGAGAAGCATGCTCAATCCGTCCAGACCAACCAGATACTTCACGTCCATGCCGGGAAATATTGCTGATCCTTCTGTCAGATATTGAGGCGTTGCAGATAAAGCAACATCAAAATTGAACAGCAGTGGCAGTGAGAGAAAAAAGGTTGCTGTTGTAGCAATTAAACTGCTCCACTTCACTGCTTCATCACTTTTCATCAGCAGTATTGCAGCAATCCCCAAAAGCGGCAAATAGATCGTAATATTTAGTAGGATGTCCATATTTAACTAATCTTCAAACCCTTTTAAAATAGTATCATTGAAAGAACCAAGATGACGCCCAATACAAGCATGAGAGCGTAATTGGTTGTAATTCCTGTTTGAATGTATCGGATTAAACTTCCCGTCAGCCTCACAATACCCGCTACAGCGTTGACAAATCCATCAACCACTTTCATATCAAATACGGCGAGTACTTTATCTGAGAATCGCACAATAGGATTTATAATTACACCTTCATACGCTTCATCCAGGTTGTACTTCTGCTTCCATATTTGATAGAGCGAGCCAAACCGTGCAGCAATTTTCGCATCCGACTCTTCCTGCTGATCATTTCCATACATCTTAAATGCGAGCAGTACTGAACCAACAGCAACGGCGATTGCAAAAATCATCAGAACCCATTCTGCCGCTATTGAGAGCGTCAACGGTATATCTGCCGCAATTGGGTAGAGCCAGTCGTGCAGCCAGTTAATATTTCCTTCTCCGCCAAATGTTTTCGAAATGAAGTTTGGAATACCAATAAAGCCACCGATGATTGAAAGGATAGCCAGTGCCCAAAGCGGAATTGTCATTGTGGACGGACTCTCGTGCAGATACTCCTCTGCTCCTTCAGCCCCCTGTACTTTATCCGAAAGCTTGAATGAACCGTGGAATGTGGTGAGCGTGAGGCGGAACATATAGAATGCTGTTAAGAATGCCGTTACGGTTGCAACACCCCAGAGAACAAAATACATCGCTCCGGCAAACTCACCGAAACCCATATTGAAGGCGTGCATTACAATTTCATCTTTAGAGAAAAACCCGGCCAGTGGCGGTATACCCGCAATTGCAACGGTGGCAATCAAAAAGGTTTTGTAAGTAGATGGCATATATTTCTTAAGGCCACCCATAAATCGAATATCCTGCGGATCGAAATCCACGAGCTTTCCGGCGTCGTGCAATTTATGCTTCACATGATCCATTGTATGGATTACGGAGCCGGACCCCAGGAAGAGACATGCTTTAAAAAATGCGTGAGTTACAACATGAAACAAGGCTGCCGTAAAAGCCCCCGAACCAAGCGCGAGGAACATAAATCCAAGCTGCGACACGGTTGAATAGGCCAGTACTCCTTTAATATCGTTTTGTGTAATGGCAATTGTTGCAGCAATTATTGCTGTTAACGCACCAATTACAGCCACAATCATCATTACTTCCGGACTCATCACATACATCGGAGAGAGCCGGGTAATCAGATAGATACCGGAGGTTACCATCGTAGCCGCGTGAATCAGGGCTGAAACTGAGGTTGGACCTGCCATCGCATCAGGCAGCCAGACAAAAAGTGGAATCTGTGCACTTTTACCGGTTGCTCCGATAAACATGAGGAACGGCACCCAGAAAGACCAGCTCGCTGAGAAAGCATCAAGGTTGGCTAATATAACGTCAAACTTCAGACTACCAACAGCTTCAAAAATGGCGAAGATTGCGATCAGAAAAGCAAAATCTCCCACCCTGTTATATAAGAACGCTTTCTTGGCGGCATCAGATTTTGCCATATCTGTATACCAAAACCCGATAAGCAGGTACGAACAGAGTCCAACTCCCTCCCATCCGAGGAAAAGCAGCAACAGGTTATCCGCCATAACCAGATTTAGCATGGCGAAAATAAAGAGATTCAGAAAGGCAAAAAACTTCCAGTAACCCGGGTCGTGGGCCATATACCCAATCGAGTAGAAATGAATCAGTGATCCAACCCCCGTAACAACCAGCATCATTATAAGAGAGAGCTGATCTATTTGGTAAGCGATATCTACGCTAAAGCTACCGGCTTCAATCCACGTAAAAAGCTTTGCGTTGATCGCTCCGGCGTCCGGATTAAAGTTGATGAAAAAAAAGAGAGATATTAGAAAAGGAATAAAGACAGCAAAATTTGCAAGTACCCCTATAATACTCTTTTTGCTACGGTATGAATCTGATGAAAGGCCCAGAATCCCGTTTATTAAAAAACCGAGAAGCGGTAAACCAACAATAAGACTTACAAGCGCTGTAGGTGATTCCATTCAAACAGGTTAATTAAAATGTTGCGCATTTAATGTTCTGAATACACTGCTGTTTTAGCAGCCAAGTTTTAGGTGGCAAAGATACAAAAATCTGCCCCAAGTTAAACCTCCAATGGAGGAAAAGTAAAGATCCCCATTAAATACTTTTTCAATTTTCAGCCCTAAATTTAAGAAACATTTTACTGAAGGGTATAAGGAATCTTCACTTTTTTGGTTTTTGTAAACAATTCCAAAATCGATCGATTTTTATTGCGCTTAATACCACCTTTTTGATAGTTTAGGGACTTAAAATTTGTCTCAATAAACAATTGCTAACTAATGAACAAGCTCTCTTTTTATAGCCTGGTGATGTCTTTTATCGCCCTTATGCTATTTTGGATTATCATGAGCGGTTTCTTTACGGTGTTCCACCTCACGTTGGGCGCTCTCTCTGTTGTGGGCATAATACTAATCAATTACAAATTGAAAACACATCGTTTTTACGACGATGACATGGACGATTTGAAGCAGGTGCGGTTCTTTCGCGCTGTTTACTATTTTTTCTGGATGGCTGTTCAAATCATGAAGGCCGGATTTCACGTTGCCTTAATCATTCTGAGGCCAAAATTGCCTATAGAAACCTCAATTATGACTTTTAAAGTGGACCTGCCAAGTGCCCATGCAAAAATGATTCTGGGGAACTCTATCACTCTCACACCGGGTACGCTAACGCTCGATATTGAAGGCAACAATTTTACAGTTCACGCTTTAGACAAATACTCTTACCAGGGCATTTTGAGTGACGAAATGCCGAAAGAAGTTCTCAAACTTTTTGAAAAAGAAGAGCGAGCCGTAATCAGTGATGTAAAAATTACGACATCTAACGCTTAATTATATGGAATCATTTTTTCTCTACAGTGCGGTGGTACTTACGATTATTATAGCCGTACCACTGATCCGTGTTGTAAAAGGCCCTACACTTTTTGATCGCATGCTGGCAACAAACGCCATTGCTACAAAAACGATCGTCCTAATCTGCCTGATAGGATTTTTATTCGGCCGTATTGATATGTTTATCGACATTACCCTGGCCTATGCTATTCTTGGCTTTATCGGTGTGATGGCGATCGCAAAATATGTTTCATCTCCAAAAGCTTTACGAAATGATTGAAATACAATCCATAATCAGCATTATACTGGTTGTAACCGGCATTTTGTTTATGCTGATGGGAAGTATCGGTATTCTGCGTCTGCCTGATTTTTATTCCCGTACGCACGCTGTAAGTAAAAGTGATACGCTGGGAATCATTTTCGTTATTGTAGGGCTCATCATATACGAAGGGTTAACACAAAGCAGCTTCAAACTCTTTTTAATTATTCTCTTTGTAGCCCTTTCTAACCCGATCGGTTCTCACGCTTTGGGCCGTGCAGCTTTAAAAAAAGGGGTTAAGCCATTCTTTTCATCCGACTCGAAAGGAGGTGACAAGTCATGATCTGGGAACTTGAATTAGTGATTTTCATCTTCTTGCTGTTAACGGCGATTGTAGCTTTAGAAGTTAAAGATCTTCTGGTTGCTGTTGTTATGACAACCGTTTTCAGCTTTTTAATGGCCCTGCTGTTCGTAGCCATGGGAGCCATCGACGTTGGATTTACTGAAGCTGTAATTGGCGCCGGTGTAACCGGTGTGCTTTACGTAGTTGTAGTTTATCAAACCTCAAGACATTCAAAAGATTGAAAATATTTAAATACCTCATATTGATTCTGTTTGCCGGTGTGTTGATTTACGCCGCCAGCGATCTTCCATACAGAGGAGATCCCGGCAATGAAATGCACGCCGACGAGAGCATTACCGGAACAACCGTTATGGGTAACTATATGATTAGAAACGCATATCGTGATGCCCAAACACCAAATATGGTTACCGTAGTACTTGGTGACTACAGAAGTATTGATACCTTTGGTGAACAGGTTGTTGTCTACACTGCCGGACTGATCACAATACTGATTTTAAGAAACAGGCGGAGGGAACTGTTATGAGACATCAAGATAACAGCCCAATCATCCAGCTTGGCCCAAGATTGTTGAGTCCGTATATCATGCTTTTTGGCTGGTACGTAATTATTCACGGGCACTACAGCCCCGGCGGAGGTTTCCAGGGAGGAACCTTGCTTGCCGCTTCAGTTCTGCTTATTCGTCTATCAGGCGGACGCAGAGTTTCCAGACTTCAAGTTCAGGAGTTTGCAACTACACCGCTTGCAGTCCTTGGTGTTATCATCTATTTCGCAACGGGATTGGTTGCAATGTGGATGGGCGGATACTTTCTGGATTATGAGTACCTCCCATTTCTGGGTATGGAACCATCCATGGTTCGCTACTGGGGAATTCTAATTATTGAGGTCGGTATTGGATTGGCGGTAATGGCCATCCTGGTTATGATTTATGATAACATGGTAAAGGGGGAAGATTATGCTTGATTTCTTTTTGGGGCACTATGCATACTGGTTTACGGTGATTCTACTTTGCGTAGGACTGTACGGTATGATTTTTAAGAAAAATTTGATCAAAAAAACGATTGGACTGGCCATTTTTCAGATCTCGGTAGTACTATACTTTGTGTCGATAGGATCTAAATGGGGAGCAACCGTACCCGTTCGAGACCCAAATATCCCGGTCGATCAGGTTGCCAGCTATCTGAATCCACTTCCACACACTTTGATGCTTACAGCTATTGTTGTGGGTGTGGCCATTCTGGGTGTTGCTTTTACCCTGGTGATGGCCATCTACAATCGTTATGAGACCCTCGATGAACAGGAACTGTTAGAAAAAATTCAATGATCGAGACGCATTTACCTGCTTTAATTGCACTTACATTTGTACTGTTTTCTGTACTTATTCCGGCCTTTGGTTTATGGAAGTCTGAGCTGTCTCAGCCTCTTGCCGTTGTAGGATCAGGGTTAGCTGCAGTCCTCTCTCTGTATGGATTTATCTCATACCTGAGCACAGGCAGTATTCGATACTTTTTTGGAGGATGGGAACCGCCGGTAGGCATTGAGTTTGTTTACGACGGGTTATCCGGCTTTTTCATTTTGGTAATCAACGTTGTTGCATTTTTTGCAATTGTCCACTCCAGAAAACTATCCATGCTGGAGTTTCCGGGTAAACAGATGCCCTACTACGCACTGGCAATGCTGGCACTCCTGGGTTTCAACGGTATGATAATGACCGGAGACCTCTTCAATCTTTATGTATTTCTGGAGATCTCTTCACTGGCCAGTTATGCTCTGCTAGCCATTGGAAGTAAAGCTGCTCCATTTTCAGCATTTCGATATCTGATTATCGGTACAGGCGGCGGAACCCTCTATCTGTTGGGAATCGGATTTTTATACACCGTTACAGGTACACTCAATATTATTGACATGGCATCCATGCTGCCTGTATACGCCACCAATTCATCTGTTGTGGCGGCTATGGTTCTGATGGTGGTTGGTATTGGTGTGAAAGCCGCCCTGTTCCCAATGCACGGTTGGCTGCCCGATGCGTATACTCACTCAGCCACCAGTTCAACGACTTTAATAGCGCCTATTGGTACGAAAGTAGCGGCTTACATTCTCTTCAGGGTAATTTTCTATCTATATGGTGTAGATTACACCGATGCCGTTGCCCCAATCACTATGGTAATAGGTGTTCTGGCGGCAATAGGTATTCTCTACGGTTCTATCATGGCCATCGCTCAAAATGAATTGAAGCGAATGCTCGCCTACAGTTCTGTATCACAGATCGGTTACATAATAATGGGACTTGCGCTCGCTAATCCCTGGGGTTTTGCCGGCGCACTGCTGCATGTTCTCAATCACGCGATTATGAAAGCTTGTCTCTTCATGATTTCAGGGAACCTTCGGGTAAAAGAAGGACATTCAGACATTAGCAAATTTGATGACAGCTATCGTAAAAAGTATCCATGGACGATGACCATGTTCAGTATAACAGCCGTCTCCATGATCGGTCTGCCGCCACTCGCAGGATTTTTCAGCAAGTGGTACCTGGTACTGGGTACGATCAATAATTCAAACTGGATTTTCCTGGCCGTTATCCTGATCAGTTCACTGCTGAACGCCGTCTACTTCTTCAGAATATATGAGAAAGTGTTTATGATGAATCCGGACAAGGATCAGAAAGAACCAAAAGATGGCGAATACAACGACGTGAGTGCCAGTATGCTCTGGCCAACATCTATTTTAGCAGTCAGCCTGATTGTGATCGGCTTTGCAAATGCTGTAATTGTAGGTGTTCTGCTCGATATTTTTCCGGGCTGATTTAAGATCAATTGATTTTTTTGAATACAATTTTTTACTGAAAGACTTTTAACTATAAAATTTTCCGATGGATCTATCCTTCGTACCTTTATTTGCTATTTTGGTGTCGCTGATAGCGGTTGTTCCGATCATGTTGAGTTCGTCTAAGCCGAACTTGCGTGAATTCTGGACAATTTTAGCTGCGCTGATTAAGTTTGGACTTGTTCTCACACTGCTCCCCGGTGCACTGGAAGGCAAATCTGTTGAACTTCATTTAGTTGATCTTGCTCCCGGTCTTCCACTCGCGCTTAAAGCAGATCCGATGGGTGTATTTTTTGCAACCATTGCTTCCGGCTTGTGGATATTCACTTCGTTCTACTCTATAGGATATGTACGCGGTGCCGGCGAGATGAAGCAAACCCGCTACTTTGCAAGTTTTGCGGTCTGTTTGTCAGCTACGATCGGTATCGCATTTTCAGCAAACCTGCTTACATTTGTCCTTTTTTATGAGATGCTGACGCTCGCCACCTATCCTCTCGTTATTCACAACGAGAAGAGAGAGGCTATTGAAGGCGGTCGCAAATATCTGGCATTCACTTTAACAGCCGGACTCCTGCTGGTTGCCGCCTCAGCACTTGTTTACCACTATACCGGATCACTCGACTTTACCCCCGGAGGTCTCTTCACCGAAGTTGATCTTCCCCAGCATGTAATGCTGATCATTTTTATTCTTTTTCTGGCCGCCGTTGGCGTTAAGGCGGGTATCATGCCTATACACGGCTGGTTACCGGCAGCGATGGTAGCCCCTACACCTGTAAGTGCACTACTGCACGCCGTAGCTGTAGTAAAATCGGGCGTGTTTGCTGTAATCCGCGTTGTTGGGTACGTTTTTGGTACGGATGTTATGGCCGGCTACGGCTTAGGTGAGATTCTCATGGTCTTTGCCGGTTTCACAATTATTGTGGCATCACTTCTCGCCTTCGCTCAAGACAACTTAAAGCGTCGGCTCGCCTATTCAACCGTGGGACACCTCTCCTATATTGTACTGGGTGTGGCGATGCTTACACCGCTGGGAATGACCGGTGGAATTATGCACATAGCAGCCCACGCGACAATGAAAATTACACTTTTCTTCTGTGCCGGGGCCATCTATGTAAATCTGCACAGAACAGAGATTAGTAACCTGAACGGTATCGCAAAAGTAATGCCCTGGACAATGGCGGCATTTACAATTGGCTCGATGGGTTTAGCAGGCATACCGCCAATCAATGGGTTTTTCAGTAAGTGGTATCTGGCTATGGGATCGCTGCAGGGCGATATGCTCGTCCCAATTTTTATTCTTGTACTCAGTGGGCTGCTGAATGCAGGCTACTTCTTCCCAATACTTCACAGAGCATATTTCAAAAAAGGTGAAGGGCTGGAAGGATACGGTGAAGCGTCTCCATTGATGGTCGTTCCCATTATGATTACAGCCATACTATCCGTTCTGTTTGGCCTGTTTCCAAATCTGTTTTTCGGATTTTTCGATCTGGCCGTCGACATCAGTACAACCCTTTTTAACAGTAGCACACCATGAATAATAAAGTCTGGATCCTTTTAGGCATACTATTTTTGATCACACTCGGCTTTGAGTTTACTGTTTTGGCCGATTACGACAGCCACTGGTGGAATGCCATACCTGCATTTTACGCAATCTGGGGCTTACTCGGATGCGTGGTAATTGTGTATGTGGCAAAGTTTATTTCTAAAAAATTCTTAAATCGCGAAATCGATTACTATGACAATTGAACTACTGACCATACCGGGTATTCTTTTGCTGCTTGGGTGCTTTATTCTGCCATTGCTGCCGGAAAAAGTACGTTCTTCAGTATTTCTGATCTTTCCGGTTGCCGCACTATTTTTTGTTATGACCCGCCCGGATGGGTTTTCAATTACCGGATCAATTGGTAATTACGAACTGATTCTGTTTCAAATTGATGCACTGAGCCGTGTATTTGGACTCATATTTGCCATTACAGGTTTAACCGCCGGTATCTACGCCTGGCATATCAAAGACCTGTCGCAACAGGTGGCCGCTTTAGGTTACTTGGGCGGGGCTATGGGGGTTATATTTGCCGGAGATCTCTTTACTCTCATTGTCTACTGGGAGTTGATGGCCGTAACTTCTGTTATGCTGATCTGGGCTCGCGGAACTGAAGCATCCGACAAGGCCGGTATTAGATATCTGATCTATCACGTTTTGGGCGGGGGACTCTTTTTTGCAGGTATCCTCTGGCACTTTACCCAAACCGGATCTCTGGCTGTGGAATCACTCGATTACGAGTATACCGTTGCCAATATATTAATGCTTTTAGGTGTATCCGTAAATGCAGCAGTCATCCCGCTACACACGTGGCTTTCCGATTCCTACCCGAAAGCAACCATTACGGGTGCGATATTTATGGCTGCATTTACCACAAAAACTGCGGTTTATGTAATGATTCGCATGTTCCCCGGATGGGAAATCCTAATCTGGTTTGGAGTTGCCATGGCCCTCTACGGTATCTTCTACGCCGTAGTTTGTAAAGATATTCGCGAAATCCTCTCCTACCACATTATTAGCCAGGTTGGGTACATGGTTGTTGCAATCGGAGTAGGAACAGATATGGCCTTAAACGGATCTGCAGCACACGCCTATAACAACCTCTTATATAAAGGCCTGATGTTTATGGCCGGCGGGGCCGTAATGTATGCAGCCGGCTCATCACGCCTGGCCGAACTTGGCGGCCTTGGGAAAAAAATGAAGTGGGTGTTTGCCCTCTATGTAGTTGGCGGATTCTCCATTTCAGGCCTTCCGCTATTTGCAGGATTTATAAGCAAGGGCCTCATCATCGATGGCGCCGGATATGCGGGGTACGAAGGTGTCATGCTTCTGATGCTGCTGGCCGGAGTCGGTACATTTCTAAGTGTCGGTCTTAAGCTACCCTACTTCACATGGGTCTACGATGCAGGAAACAATATTGATCCGAAACCGATTCCTGGAAACATGTACATTGCAATGGGAATGTCTGCATTCCTCTGCATCTTTTATGGTGTTTTTCCAAATGCGTTGTACGTTTATCTGCCGTTCGAGATGGACTACAACCCATATACTATCTATCACTTTGTAGAAATTATGCAGATATCACTGGGTACATTTGTAGTATTCTGGTTCTTCAGAGAGAAACTGAAAGGAAAACTTGTACTGGTATTAGACTTAGACTGGTTCTATAGAAAAGCTGCTCCGGCTACAAGAACAGCATTTGTAACCGGTGTTGATAAATTTTACGACCGGGTTGAAGAGGGTATTCTTTCAACAGCCGGATTTTTGTCCAGAAAATTTGATAACCCCATGGTTTGGCTCAATCCGTTTACGGATAAAAAGAACAGAGCAGACAGTTACAGCCCGGCTATGGAAGTGGTTCTTAGTTTTATCATACTTACAGTATTGTTCTTTTCGATCGTCTACCTAACATAAGTGAAATCAGTCCGATCGTCTTAATTTACCCGGACTGTACATTAATTTTTTATTGTTGTACTTACTGATATTGCGTAAACCGCTCTCTCATCAGAAAGCTGATTGAAGAGTGTTTTGGCATATAATAGTTAGTCAGCATTTCATCATAACTTAAGTTAGGACTATATATGAAGTGGGAAGAAACCATTGAGCACTACGCTAAAAAATCTAATATCAGTGAACCGTTAACCAAAAAACTGACCTCCTTAACAGCACTTCTGGAGGATTATTTGGTTCATAATGAGAAAGAGTCTCTCCGGAAATTATCGGCAGATTTGCCGGATCGGGCCGCAACTATTTTAAATGATAAAGGTGGTTCTAAAAATAAAGAGCTGGTAGAAACAATCAGCAATCTTACCAACGATGAAATCCGGGATCTGCTGCGTCTCACTACAATATTTTTCCACCTTGTAAACTCACTTGAACAGCACGAAATTATTCGAATCAACCGTGAGAGATCTAAAAATATCGACGTTGATAACCCGCGTCCCGAAAGTATTGCCGATGCTTTAAAATACTTTAAGGAAAATGATATCAGCTACGAAGAGGCATTGGATCTTTTTCAAAAGCTGGATATTCAGCCCACGGTTACCGCTCACCCAACGGAAGCACGTCGAAGAAGCGTACTGTACAAGCAAGAGGGTATCACGTCAAAGATTGACCTTCTGAAGAGTGAGCATTTAACTCCAAACGAAAGAGATGCTCATCTCCATCAGGTTGTTAACGAAATTGCTCTCCTCATTTCCACAGATGAAGTGCGGCCTGAACGCTTAACCGTAGAGGATGAAGTGGAAAACGGCCTCTTTTTCTTCTCCAATACCATATGGGATACCGTTCCCCGCCTTTATGATGACATCCGTTCAGCATTTTCACAGCAGTATAACAAAACACCGGATATTCCGATCGTATTAAAATATAGATCATGGATTGGAAGTGACAGGGATGGTAACCCCAATGTTACCCGAGATGTTACATGGAAAACATTGACTTACCACAGGCGTGTGGCGTTTAAGCTATACCTGAGAGACCTCAGGATGATTCGCCGATATTTATCTGTATCTAAAAACTTTGTTGAGATACCCGAGAAGCTCACAAAATCGCTGAAAAAAGATGAAAAAGAGGTACCGTTAAGTGAACAGTATAAACGGCCCTACAAAAATGAACCCTTCCGAAGAAAGGTCACCCATATTATGCACAGGCTGCAAAATATGCTGGACGCATTGGATCAGCCTGAGCAAGAGGTTCTGGATTCAGCAACGTACAGAGCATCTGAATTTGTTGAAGATTTAGAGTTAATCGCCGATTCACTGAAAGAGGCCGGATTGGAAGATGTTGCTCGGTTTGGAGAATTCAATGATCTTATGATACGAGCGAAAACTTTCGGTTTTCACATGGCAGCACTCGACATTCGTCAGCACAGCGGACGCCACGAAAGTGCCGTTAGTGAACTGTTGTCGGCGGCAAATGTCCATTCTAAATATGAGGAGCTTGATGAATCAGAAAAAGTAGAGCTTCTGGTTTCTGAACTTCGAAATCCTCGCCCGCTCTCTCCGGTAAATGCCAAATTGAGCGAACCTACCGAGGAGATACTGAACGTTTTCCGGCTCATTAGAACACTAAAAGAACTGGATGAAAACGCCTTTGGGTGCTATATCATCAGTATGACGCACGGCGTTAGCGATATGCTTGAAGTGATTCTGCTGGCCAAGGAGACCGGTCTCTGGAATATGAAAAAAGGGAAAGTAACCAGCGATATTGATGTTGTTCCTCTTTTTGAAACCATCGAGGATCTGGACATGAGTGCCGGGCAGATGGAGAAAATCTTAACTCATCCGATCTACAAAAAACAGGTTGCGGCGAGAGATAACTTCCAGGAGATCATGCTTGGCTATTCCGACAGTAATAAAGATGGCGGCTACTGGATGGCCAACTGGGCCCTGCAAAAGGCTCAGCTTAAACTTGGTGAAGTTCTTCGTGATCTGGATGTAGACTTCCGGCTTTTCCACGGACGGGGCGGATCCGTCGGTCGAGGTGGCGGTCGGTCAAACCGGGCCATTCTGGGACTGCCCTCCATCAGTAACAATGGCCGAATAAGATTTACCGAGCAGGGCGAGATTATATCCTTCCGCTACTCCCTTCCGGAAATTGCACGGCGGCATCTGGAGCAGATTGTGAACGCGGTAGCCCGTGTTACAGCCGGTCAGGGCCAAAAGCCTATTGTTGAAGGTGACGAAACAGAAACCCTGATGAACAGCATTGCAAATGGATCGATGAAAGCCTACAGGCAGTTAATCGACGACGATGAGTTCTGGCCATGGTTCAAAACAATCACACCGGTTGAACATATCGGAAATCTGCCCATTGCATCCCGCCCTGTTTCCAGAGGCGGAGATCAAGGACTTCAGTTCGAGAACCTGAGGGCTATCCCCTGGGTCTTCGGCTGGACTCAGGTTCGATACAACGTACCGGGCTGGTACGGTTTAGGCACCGCACTATCTGCCCTGCTGGAGGAAAAGCCTGAGACAATTGATCTTATGAAAAGATGGTATAAAGAGTGGAGTTTCTTTGGCACCATCGTGGATAATGCACAACGGGAAATGGCGCGAACACATCCACTCACATCAAAAATGTATAGTGAGAGATCCGATAAGCGTCTCCACGACCGTATCATAGGGGACTTTGAAAAATCCCGAGACATCATTCTGAAAATTACAGAACAGGATGATATACTCGATAGCCGAAAAGTGATACAAAACTCCATCGTTTTCCGAAATATTTTCACCTATCCGCTCAATCTGATTCAGGTTGAATTGCTTAACCGAAGAGATCAAGCTGACAGTGAAGAGGAGCTTCAGGAACTCAAACAGCTGATATTTTTGAGTATCAACGGGGTTGCCGCTGCTATGCAGAGTACAGGTTGATCAATCATTAGAGGGAAGGCTTAACAGAGTCTTCCCTCAATTAAAAAAAAGATTTTCTCAGAAAATAGACATTGGATAACAAAACCCTTATAATAGAGAACACAATATAACAACACCCGGTAAGCCTTTCTTGAGACTGACGCGTTAATTCAACTCTACTCTTCTGAAATACCCTTTATTGGGTGACTAATAACACCAATACAATACAATGACACAACAAGGAACAGTTAAGTGGTTTGATGCCGAAAAAGGATTTGGATTTATCAAGCCTAACGACGGAAGCAAAGATATTTTCGTACACAGAAACAATGTAAACAACCTAGCTCCTAACCAAGGTTTGGAAGACGGAGAAGAGGTAGAGTTTGACGTTGAAGAGACTCCTAAGGGACTTAGCGCTGTTGATGTAAACAGCCTTACTTACGAATAAGCAACTTATTCGTTTCGAAAATAATAAAGCCCGTTCTGATTTTTCAGAACGGGCTTTTTTCTTTTGTACCCGGAACCCCTAACCGGGCACATATCTCTCTATTCTTCCTTACGCAAAAGCAGGTCTCTTCTTATCTAATCCACTTTTCTTAGCGTCTATACTATATCTTGTATGAGGTGCGAACTCAAGGCGTCCCTTCTCGATTGGCTTTCCTGTAGCCCGGCATATTCCGTAAGTACCATTTTCGATTCGTACCAATGCCCTGTTCAGCTCATTGATGTATTTTCGATTTCTCTGGATCAGCCTGTACGTTAAATCAAGACTCTCCTCTCTGCTGCCCAGATCTCCCATATGATGTGTTAGTGAAGATGCGTCATCATCATCTGATGAACGAATATCCTCTATCTGACTCTGTAAATATTCAAGCTCTTCCTGGGTCTCTTCTCGCTTTCTTAAAATGATGGCTTCAAAATAAGCCAACTCCTCAGGCATCAGGTTTGTTTTAAGATCTTCAGTTGTTTGGGGATATTTATTAATTGCTTTCATCGTCTTGGGGTTTGTAATTCCTGTTGTTGTTTTGTTCTACAAACAGGATAACGAGAAAACATATCCACAGAAATAGGGGAACTCCCTATGGAGTATTGAGGAGTTAGAGCACAGTTCTTAAACCTTGTGGGGATCTGTACTACTCCAATTTTAAAACCGGCTTATAGATAAACTTACTTTGTAAACGGGACCATCATACAACAATTGAATCTATCTCTTTATAACCTCTTACTCAGCAATGAGTTCAGTAATTCCTGAATTAAAAGAGTATTCAGTTTCAGCCGTAGAGTCTCTTGTTATACTCTTTTTGAATAGAGCGCACGATCTCGCCGGGTTCACCTTTTCCAAGATTTTGTCCGTCCACTTTTACAATCGGCTGAATGTCCGTTGTGGTTCCGGTAAAAAAGAGCTCATCCAGATCGTAAAGATCATCCTGACGTACCGGTTCAGTAATGATTGGGATATTAAGAGAATTTGCAATATCGATCACAACACGACGTGTGATACCGTTGAGAATATAATTTGAGGCCGGAAATGTATAGAGCGATCCACCTTTTGCTGCAAAAATATTGGCATTCGGACTCTCCGTTATCACTCCATCCCGAATCATTACCGCACTGTTTGCACCCGCATCCCTGGCCTGCTGCCGGGCCAGCGTATTCGGTAATAGATTCACCGTCTTTAAATTACACCGGGTCCATCGCACATCCGGTACCGTAATCACCTCAACACCTTTTTCATGAAGCTCCTTGTGAGGTTTAAATGGTCCTGAGGACAGATAAACAGTCGCCGGCACTTCCGGATCAGGGAACGTATGCGTTCGGGGAAATGCAGCTCCGCGTGTTACTTGGAGGTATACAGTCGCCTCCCCTTCTGTAAGACCGTTTCGCTTGATCAAATCACGGCTAATGTCCGGAATCGAGTCTCTTATTTTCTCATCCAGATTGATTTTCAACCCTTTCAGCCCTTCATCCAGCCTGACCAGGTGCTCCTCTTCCTGGAAAAATTTACCGTTGACAACGCGGGTTACTTCATAGACTCCATCGCCAAATACAAATCCGCGATCTGCAACTGAAACTGCCGCCTCTTTTTGATCTAAAAATTCTCCATTTAAATATACTTGCATTATCTGCTGATTGTTTGAGCTATTAAAGTTGAAAAAAAGTTGAGTGGTTAAAGTATTAAAGTAATGCCGTAAAAATATACTTTTCAGCGATAAATTCTGAGGAGATTTGTTAAAACGTGCAATCAAAATGTGAACGAACTGCAACAACAATCGATTCTAAACGTAACTCTTTGTTACAACCCTTGTATAATTTTTACAAATTTCATCTATGAAAGAGATTAAGACGGTTATTCATATCCACGCACCCTCCCATATTGTTTGGAATGCGCTCATGAATTTTCAGGAGTACCCGGAGTGGAATCCTTTTATTCGTAAGATTGAAGGCAACGCCGGTGCCGGCGAATCGATCTCTGTTACATTACAACCGCCCGATTTTGATAAGCCAAAAACATTCACTCCAAGTGTACTCAAATACGAGGACCAAAAAGAGTTCAGATGGAGAGGCAAACTTTTTATAAAAGGTTTGTTTGACGGAGAACACTACTTTGTTATCAACAAGCTGCCAAACGGCAGCACGGCACTTGAACACGGCGAATCATTTACAGGATTAATCGTGCCATTTATCGGAGGTCTTCTAAAAAAAACGGAGCAGGGTTTTCAGCAGATGAATATTGCACTGAAAGAGCTATGTGAGGAAAAGGCCCGGGCGCTTCAGAATTAAAATAAGTGGCTGATCTTCAAAATCCCTGTTATCTTTCCCCCATGCTAAAACATCCTGAATCTATAGAAAAACTGAAACGCATCGCTGAGTTTGATGCCTCCGAAGATTTTTTAAACGACCTGAAGAGATACGGTCAGCTCAAAATTCTCAAAAAGGGAGAAATACTGTTTGAAGAGAACACAGCTATTCGCGCCATCCCGATAATATTGAAAGGGAGTGTTAAGGTTTATCAATCCGATGACGATTTTAAAGAACTTCTGCTCTACTATTTAAAAGAGGGAGATACCTGTATCATGTCGGTTCTGAACGGACTCTACAATGAGAACAATCAACTAAAAGCCGTCGCCTACGAAGACAGTGAGATACTTCTCCTACCGGTTCATAAACTGGGAATCCTCACTAAAAAACATCCGGAGTGGATCAACTATATCTTCCGGATTTATCATCAGCGTTTTCAGGAACTTCTGGATGTAGTAAATGCGGTGGCTTTTAAAAAGATGGATGAGCGCCTCCACAGTTTTCTTAAAAAAAGAGCTGAAGTAAGCGGTAAACGAACCATACAAATCACCCACGAAGAGCTTGGTAATGAGCTGGGCACGGCACGCGTTGTCATCAGCCGCCTTCTCAAACAGATGGAGAATGACGGTCTTGTCAGGCTCAGCCGAAATAAAATCACCCTTCTGTAACAATTGTAACTGAGTTTAATTTTCAGGTACGGTATCTTGGTTATATATCAGTTAACGAGTAAGAAATTTATAATTGATCTGCTCTATACTGTATAAAAAGAGAATAACCACAAATAACACTTTTATGTTTTCAAATCTATCTGAACAGTTATTTACAAACTGGCATCCGATGCGCTGGGTTGCTTTGACATTTGGTCTTGTACTAGGTTATAACTGGCTGATGCACAGTGCCTCACTTTCGGGCGTACTCTCCATCTTTTTCCTGTTTCAGGCTGTTACCAATACGGGATGTATGGCCGGGCAGTGCGCCCCCAGGGCAGTTGCAGCTGACGATAAAATTGAAGATGTGGAGTACGAAGAGATTAAATAAAAACCACTGCTTACAAAAGGCAGAAAACATTTTACCAAAACTATAAAGAGATATCCAAATGAGTACAGAAACAAAACAGATGAGCTTTAACGACATCATTAAAGGTGAAACACCTGTCTTGGTAGACTTTTATGCCGACTGGTGCGGACCCTGTAAAATGATGGGACCGATTCTGCAGGATCTTAAAAAAAGGCTGGGAGAGAACATCAATATTATTAAGATTGATGCGGAGAAGAATCCACAGGCAGCCATTAAATACCAGGTGCGCGGAGTGCCTACTCTGATTCTGTTCAAAAACGGACAGATTCTCTGGCAACAGTCCGGAGTGGTTCGGGCACCCCAGCTGGAACAAATTATCAATCAAAAAACGGCTGAATATGAGCAGCAATGAAGAGCATAACTATGCGGTAAACATTACATGGAAGGAAGGGCGGATTGGCACTATGAATTCACCCGAACTGAATGATGAAATTGAGGTCGCCACCCCTCCTGAATTTCCCGGCGGTGTAGAAGGCATCTGGTCGCCCGAACACCTCTTTACCGCCTCTGTTAGCAGCTGCTTTCTCACATCGTTCACCGCTGTTGCGGAGTATTCCAAATTTGAGTTTGAGGATCTGAAAATCGACAGCTCAGGTAAAATGAGCCGTGATGAAAACGGGAAATTTGTAATGAGTGAAGTGACAATAAAAGCGACTTTGACAATCAGTGATGGAGAAAAAGAGAAGAAAGCGTACCGCCTGCTGGAAAAAGCTGAAGAGATCTGCCTGATTACGCGGTCGATCAAGGCGGAAGTAAAACTGATACCGGTTGTGGAAGTTGAAGTGCCTGCTTAGATACTATTTCATAACTATTCATCAAGAGGGTTGTGGTTATTGGATTGCAGGTTCTGAATAAGGGCCTGCAATTTTTTTATACATGGTTTATTATTTTCAAAAGAAATTTCATTGATTGCCACGGCAAGCACGGAATAAATTTTAAATTTTCGTGCTTCTCTGGTAAAAAAACATCATTATTTCTGATATTGATTGAACTCATTAATAAATCATTTTTTCATCCCCTTGCCTCTTCAAAAGGAGAATTTAATTTCATTTAAAAAACTGAACTCTATGCGATTTGAAACGAAAGCCATCCATGCCGGACTTGATATTCACAACCCTTCCAAATCGATTGTTCCTCCAATCTCTCCCAGTACCATTTATGAAATAGACGAAGAGGGACGGGATGAATCGGATCTTCACTACACAAGGCTTGGAAACCCAAATCGCCTGCAATTTGAAAATCTGATCGCCACACTTGAGGGCGGTGAAGCCGCAGCGGCATTTTCGTCGGGAATCGCAGCGGGAATGGCCGTTCTTCAGTCTCTTCATCCGGGTGATAATATTATTATCCCGGAAGATGTTTATGCGGGGAACCGGAAGATGGTTAATAAAATTATGACCGGTTGGGGGCTTGAATCCAGCTTCATCGACATGACCGATCTTGAGAATATCGAGAAGCATATCAAACCAAATACCAAGCTGATCTGGATTGAAACGCCGTCCAATCCGCTCATGCGGATTACCAATATTGAGGCAGTTACCAAATTGGCCAAAGATCACGGACTCCGAACCGTGGCCGACAACACGTGGCCCACTCCCGTAAATCAGCTTCCTCTTGAGTTGGGTGTGGATATCGTGCTTCACTCCACCTCAAAATATTTTGGCGGTCACAGTGACATTCTTGGGGGCGCGCTCGTTGCCAAAAAAGATGATGAGTGGTTTGAGCGTATCAAACTGATTCAGAAAATGGGCGGTGCCGTTCCCTCTGCCCAGGATTGCTGGATGCTGAGCCGCAGTACCCGTTCTCTCGCATACAGAATGAGAGGTCATAATGAACACGCCGAAAAAGTAGCTCACTTTCTGAAGGATCACCCTAAAGTATCCGGCGTAATCTACCCGGGACTCCCCTCCCATCCCGGACACGAGGTCGCCAAAAAACAGATGAAGGGTTATGGGGGAATGGTCTCATTCCTGGTTGATGGCGATCAAAAAGAGAGTATAGCTGTGGTCGGGCGTTCAAAACTTATTAAGCGGGCAACCAGTCTGGGCGGTGTAGAGAGTACCTGGGAACACCGTCAAAGCAGTGAGGGCGAGGGTTCGGTAACGCCGGTGAACCTGATCCGTGTAAGCGTAGGCCTCGAACACCCTGATGATCTTATCGAAGATATCGCCCAAGCATTAGGATAATAGAGGTATCATTCTGTTTTATTTAAGCTTTAAGTATTATAGATTCAGGTAGTTCAATACATCACAAATATCCAAATCAATCATCATGAATAAAGCACTAATCGCCATCACAATCTTCCTCGTTATTCTAAGTGGAATTCTCTGGGTAAAAGTGGCCAATCTGGAAAATCAGGTAGAGGATCTTAATAAACCGTCACTTTATGATACGATGACCGTAATGCAGACGGTTGTTCATAAAATTGCTTATGCCATCGATAACGAAAACAGTGAACTGCTCGATTTCTATATCCATGAACTGGAAGAGGCAGCTGAAGATCTAATTGAAGCAGACCTTGTTTATCACGATCAGCCCGTTGGCCAGCTTACGGCTACCATGCTGGAACCGACAATCGAAGATCTTGAGGATGCCGTGGAAGCAGGAGACTGGGACCGGGTACGGGATAGAAATCAAGTCGTTCTGCAAGCCTGTAATAATTGCCATGTATCTACCGGCTACCCATCCATCGTTGTTAAAGAACGGGCTGAGGTAAATCCTTATAATCAGGATTTTTCAAAGCGTGATTAAATTTCGCTCTCAACTTTGCTAAGATTTTTAAATTCTTTAAAATTTTTTTTGACGGGCTTTCAAAAAAAGAACCTGTAAACCATTGTCTGTATTGACTTTAAAAGACAAAACAGCCTGTATTTATTTTTACTGTGTATCTGTAAGGGTTTCTGATTTTCTGTGTCTTATAAGCAGAGAACCACGATACACAAATAATAACAAGAGTTACTATCTGAGAAGTGCTTGAGCACACTTCTCAACAACCATTTAGGGATTGAGGCTGAAAACCTCAATCCCTTTTTTATTTTACTGATAACCAACAAAACGACACCGGGGAAGGCACAATGAATTTAGCTAAATTTGGAGCACCCAATTTTGACCTGAGAGAACTTGTTCCGCCAAAACTTTACGATGAGCGAGGTAACTCTGCGTTATGGCATCTCAATCCCACACTTCTAACCGTTTTACAGTTTACCCGGGACTTTTTGGGAAAAGAGTATAAACAGGAAGTTTCCGTGATTATTAATGACTGGCTGTGGGGCGGCAGATTTTCTGAGAGTGGTTTTCGCTACCCCGGCTCTGAAACCGGTAGCCGCTTAAGTTTTCACAGAGGTGGTCTTTGTAGTGCTGCGGATTTAAAATGCCGCATCAAATCAACCAAAGAGTGGATTCCGGCTGACGATGTTCGGGATCTTATTCTTAACAACGAAAAGAAGTTTCTGAAAGCGGGATTAACCACACTTGAAGCCAAAGAGTTTGCCCCTACCTGGACGCACATCGACTGCCGGCTCACCGGGCTTGACCACATCCTGATTGTGAGACCTCGGTACAAACCCAAGGCAGGTGAGTCTTAATTGAATTCCGTTATCTCTCAGCCAAACCTGATTTAGCTTTTCAGGTGAGCATACTCTTTCTTCAAAACATCCGCAGAGTGGATCAATTTTTTCTGTTCGTCATCGGTCAATTCCGTTCCTACAATTGAGGCCACTCCGTCCTGAGAGAGAAGACAAGGTGTGGCCAAACAGACATCGCTGATTCCATACTCTCCCTCCAGGTGATAAGAGACCGTGAGTACCCGCCTCTGATTTTTCAGAATCGCTCCAACAATTTGAACCAGAGCCAGGCCCACACCAAAATTCGTTGCCCCTTTATAATCAATAATGTGATAGGCGGAATCACGAACTTCCTGTTCAATTTCTTTTTTCTTATCAGGCCAGTTTTCAATGCCGAGTTGGCTGCTGTACTCGTCGAGCTGTACACCCGAAATATTAGCCATCGACCATGCAGCAAACTCACTGTCGCCATGTTCACCCAAAATGTAAGCGTGAATACTGCCTACATAAACATCAAAGAACTCACTTAAAAGAAATTTAAATCGCGAACTGTCCAGCACGGTTCCTGAACCGATTACCCGGCTTCGCTCCCATCCGGAACGTTCGAGCGCAATCTTGGTGAGAATATCGACCGGATTCGTTACCACAACAATGGTCGCCTTGGAATCCTGAGCGATGATCTGATCCACGATACCCTCAATTATAGCACTGTTTTTCTTTAGAAGATCCAGCCGGGATTCACCTTTCTTCTGTGCAGCTCCCGCTGTAATCACAATCACATCGGCATCTGCATAGTCCTCCTCACTGCCAACGTAGATGTTAATTGTTGGATAAAATGGTAGTCCGTGAGACAGATCCAGTACCTGCCCCCTGCAAAGATCTTCATTCAGATCAATCAGACATATCTCATCTGCCGCACCATTCTGCGCCATTGCATACGCAAAAGTAGCACCTACTGCTCCGGCTCCAACTATAGCCACTTTCCGCGACCTCCAGGCGGAGCTCGCTTTCTGGTGAATTGGATTTTGTTTCTTTTTCATAATATCAGTCCGGCCAAATGTTCAAATATGCTTGTTACACAGGAGAACTCTTTGCTTTTGGCATCCGTTCAAACTGCAGCGGATCCGAGGAAACAAGAAACAAAATCATGTAAGCTTTATTGAAAAGAGTGTGAGCAATTTGAATGCTGAAAAAATGTATTATGTTTATACTATTGAGTGTAAACTTTGAAACCAAAACAGACGTAAGCCATGGAAGAAGAAAAGAGTAAAAAGCCCGCTAAAAAGAATGAGAATAAAAAACTGGACAGAGAGCTGGACAACACATTTCCGGCAAGCGATCCACCTTCGCACACGCGTCCGGGTCACAATCGCGATAAGGATGATGACAAACAATCTTAGCTCTTCAGATGTAAAAAGGTAAACTTATATGTTTACCTCATCCTTTAGAGACTCTTCCAGTTCCTCCACTGAATGGAAGAGTTCTTCGAAGGATTCAATCTCGTAATAACGAGTCTGTATCTCTGAGGTTATAAAATCGTTGTTGAGAACTTTATCTACTTCGTAAGGCAGAACCTCTATGTCATCGTCAAATATGTGATCTGTTTCTCCTGACGATGAAATAATTCCGGCTCCGTAGATGCGTGTGCCCTCGTTCTGTTTAATCAGACCAAACTCCACGGTGAACCAGTAGAGTCTTTGTAGCTGCTTTTCAATAACTTTGTTGTGTCCATACTCAACGCCTAGTTTTCCAAACTCCTCTACAAATCGGGCATAGTCAGAGTTCATTAAAAGCGGGATATGGCCAAAGATGTCGTGAAACATATCCGGCTCTTCAAGATAGTTGAGCTGATCCATAGACCGAAGCCAGGTTGAGGAGCAAAATTTCTTTTCCGACAAAAGCTTAAAGAAGTCGTCTACAGGGATGAGACCCGGCACTACTACAACCGACCAGCCGTTTTCTGCCATCAGATGCTCATTCAGCTCATCAAAATTGATGACTTTATCCGGTCTTAAAACCTCGCTGAGCTGATCCAGGCAGTTCAGATATTCAGGGTGAGCTTTTCCGGGTAGATTCTCCTGCTGCCGCTCAAAAAGTGTCTTCCAAACCTTACGATCTTCATCGGTGTACTTACTGTAGTCCTGCGTCATTTTTTCCATCTGTAGGTAAATAGTGTTGTTACTTTCTTCAAGGTTAATTGAACAGGATTATCAAAAATAAACTCACCGCATTCGTTCCGTTTCCCAATGAATTTTTACAGTTCTGAAGCACTTTTTAAACCCAACCTTATTCCGCACTCCTAATTGAGATTACTCCTCCCCTTAACATCTTAATCTATATAGTTAATTGACCCTGATCAGCCTGTAACATCATACAGATGCATTCGTACGGTATTACAGACATTCAACCTAAAGCAGTTAATGTGATGGTTGCACAAGTAAATTTGAACAGATCAAAAGAGAAGAGCCATGAAGAATGTAATGAAGTACATCAAAAAAATATTTGTAGTTATATCCGTCATCTGGACCACAGTCACTCTTGGTTTCATTGGGATTATGGCCTTATCCGGTCCCGCCCACTGCCCGGTTGATACATCGGATAAAGAGAATCAGAGTAATATTCAAAATACAAATGTGACGGTCCATACGTCACTTCAGGAACGGGATGTTGAAGTTATCACTCCAAACTCACTATACCTTCCAAGCTCTATCGATACAAAGCCGGGCCAAACTTGACCAAGTGCCTGTTTTAGCACAGTACTTTAAAACTGATTTCAATAATATAAACGCAAAAATGTAGTTTCTGAGAAAATGAATCGAATCAAACAGTTAGTCACGATTTTCGGAATCGCCCTGATGATCATCTCTGTAAATCATTCAGAACTATCAACCCATAACTCTGAGCCGCATGATCCGCTTCCCGGCAACATAGAGGTTCTGAACTTTGGAACATTCCACATGGGGTTTACACCTGATGAGCACACTACAGAATTTGATGAACAGGATAGAGAGAACCGGCAGCGTGTCCACAATATTGCAGAAAAACTCTCTGCATTTGAACCAACTGTGATTCTTGTGGAAACACCGCCCGAGTATGATGATAAGCTGAAAGACTCATACTTAAGCTATAAAGAGAACCCGGATATGCTTTTTGAAAGTCCAACTGAAATTGAACTGCTGGCTTTTGAACTAGGCAGATTAAGCGGAACGGAAAGAATTCACGGTATAGACCATAAAATGTTCTACAATTATAAGGTTGGGCAGTTCATCATCGAAAATGCTATCAATCCCGAGCGATATGACACCTATTCCGACGACCTGCTTCAGTTTTTCCCGGAAGTGGATGTGGACAGAGATACCCTTACCCTGCTTGAAAAATTAAAACTAACCAACCATGACAGGTTTCTGGATTTCCTAATTACCATTAATGCCGACAGGCTTACTTATGCAGGGACTGAAGGTGGCTTTCAAGGAGCCGATGAGGCTGCCAAATATTACCAGCGGAACCTAAGAATGTACTCGAACTTACACAGGATTGATCTGGATGAAGATGACAGGGTTTTTATCCTTATGGGGGCAAGTCATACCGCTTTTTTCAGGGATTTTATGAGTCGCGATCCGAAATACAAAATGGTTGATACATTCGACTATCTGAAATAATTACGGTCAAAAAAGATGGGTTATCTTCCGTTCAATATTCCTGAAGTAGCCGGGCACTCAATAATTGCAGTTATAAAAGCTGATTTCCGGTTATAATCCCTTACTGTTTTGCAGACTATTTGCATCTTGCATCTCCGGAGAAGGACTTTCTTTTTAACTTGAAAGATCCCATAAAGCCTGAGCAGCTAAACTTTAGAATACCGAACGAAATTTACCCGAAGAGGCTTCTGCTGACAACATCTGCTGCCATACATATATGGCGACAAGAACTGATGACAAACTGTAAGGATGCCCTATCGTAAAAAAGCATCCTACTTACTCAAACCTTTAGTCTCCAATTGCTTGAGCACAACATTTCAATTCGGATTAATCCTGAATGCCCTCTTTTTTTTGTTCTACGGATTTCAGTCTCTGAACTCGCAGATGATGATTGACGAGTTTAAAAGATTCGGTATGTCCGACCCGCAGCGAAAAGTAACGGGTATACTGCAAATTATGGGATCGGCCGGTTTGCTGATTGGATTGATCTTTCCGGAGATCGGACTTCTGGCCGCGGCCGGGTTTACCGCGATGATGTTCATGGCTTTTATAGTTCGTATTAAAATAAAGGACAGCATTTTGCAGTCTCTGCCATCCATCATATTTATGTTGATTAACGGCTGGCTGGCAGTTAGATTTTATAATCTTTGGTAACCTGGATTGCATACTAATTGAGTTTTCATCCTTCGCTTTTTTAGCTGAGACAAATCCCGCGCTCTTATGTTATTATGATTAAGACCTGTCAGCGTTCAAAGATCCTGACAGCGTCTGGGTTTCTCGCCCTGAGCATTCGGGGCAGATAAATTCGCAGAGTCTCGCAGAAGTATTCTTTGAATACCTTAGAACTTTCTGTGCTTGCCTGGCGGATTAATGTGAGTTGGGCAAAAATGGAAAAGGTATATAACAAAGCCTCAATTTATGGGGCTTAATATACGAGACGGTCATTCATGGCCGGATATTCCTCGCAGGTATAAATCCCCCGTTCGTGTCTACAACCCATAAATGGGTTATTAATAGAAGACCTGTCAGCGTTCAATGAACATGACAGCGTCTGGGTTTCTCGCAGAGTTTCGCTGAGAAATGTTTTTTTACTAGATGTGCAACGCTTTAAATGAACTCCGGAGGAGTATCCTGTTTTTAGCATAAAATGAGTTATAAGGGATTAGCTCCTTAGAAGCTTCCTGCTACACAGGGCGAGATTTCTAGCACAAAACAGAAAGGACACTCCTATGGAGTGATGGCTTTTTTCCACTCATCTTTCTAATAACAGGCTAATCCTACGGAATGTGTATGACAACCTCTATCGATCAAGCTTAGGTTCTCGCCAAGAGCATTCGGGGCAGATGAATTCGCGGTTTTCGCAGAGTAAACTCGATACATTTTGGAACTTCTGTGCTTCCGTGGCAGATATATGTAGATTAGCCACGAAGTCACGAATGGTGCAGATAAATAAGAAAAGCCCCAAAATTTGGGGCTTAATATACGAGCCGGTCATTTATGGCCAGACATTCCTCGCAGAGATTCGCAGAGTAACCTTAGTGTAACCTCGGGTCTTAGCGTCTTTGTGGCCTGACTTTCTATTGAGGGCTTATATACTATAAAAGCCCTATCACCAGAGAGAGTACAAGGAATGTAAATGCAGGGAGTGATTTCTTGAGCGGATCACTGATTTTTATGTGCATGGAAACGGCTCCAAGCATCAGAAAAGCTATTCCGAATGCGGCAACAGCCTCAACCTGCGGGTAGTAAATGGAAGTGATTAGAAGAATCGCCAGTCCGACCTTAGCCGTACCTACCGCGTACATAAACCAAACCGGTAAACCATAATTTTTAAACTCCTCTTTGATATCATTCGCATCACCGCCTCTCCAGGCCGTGGATTTTTTTGACCGGACAAGCCATACGTTGAGAATACTTAACCCGACAATGAGTTTTAACGCTATCATCACAAATTCCATAATCAAACCCCCTTTATTTAAATTATAACTGCCAACTGCAGGTAGAAAAGTTGGTCAAAAAAAGCCTAAAACTCTCCTCTTCCTTGCAGTTCAACCGATTGGGTGCACCAACCGTTCAATCTCATCAAAAAATAGTTAAGGTGCTAACCAGTGCAGTATCTCTTCCCGGTTACGAATAATCTTCTCAGACCTGATATGCCTGACCCCGTCCAGCTGTAAAAACTCCATTCGTACAGCCTCAATCTTGACCAGACAAAAGTTTGGAGTGCTCTCCAGGTGCCAATTAAATGCCTCATCCGGATTTTCAATTTTTGAACCGGGCGTAACGACCGATGTATAGGAGTGGGGACTGCTGCTTCCGCCGTTATCCCAGTGCCGTTTGTACTCTTCTCCCGCTTTCACTATTGAAGCTCTGCCGGTGACCCTAAGCTGCAGTTTTTCTTTGTCATCATAGAACAGAAGACTTGCAGAATCACTTTCTCGGATTTCACCGACTTTATCGGATCGGCTGTCGGTGTAGATCATAAACGTGCTCTCTTCTGAAAAATCGCGAAGCACCACCGTTCTTTGCTGCGGTCTCTTATTTTTATCAATCGTGGCAAGCGCCACAAACCGAAACGGATGATCGCTATCGGCCACAGCTTCTTTTACTCGGTTCAATACATGCTTCCAGGCTTCAGTTAAAGTCATCTCAGAAGTTACGACAGTATGTTCACTCAATGGATTCTATGTTTGATTCAGCCGGCTTACGTATTATAATACCGAATGGTAATTTCACCTTATTACAATAGAAATGCGCATGGAGTTCAGAGATAACCTGCTCAACTTAATTTACATTTAGCTGTAAAAATACGGTTTCCAAAATACACAAGCCGTAAGGAGTACCGGCCTCCACGTTACAGAGGCGAGTAAAGGGTGAAAAAGAGAGCCATTACACACCTTTTACTCTTCCTGAAAATGCAAAATTAACAGTAGCCTTACAGCGCTTTTTTGACAGCAGCTGCCGGTTCCTTTTCAGGCATAATTTTATCAAGAACAAAATAGACCGGGCAGAATCCTGTAAAGGTACTCATGATTTGAAGTACAGCCACAGCACCGGCCAGATAGAGCCAGTTCAAATTAATATAAACGGCCAACAATACGCTTGTCAGATATATGACGCCGACAATTCCATCGTGAATTTTAGTTTTACTTTTCATGTGAGTTGTTCCTCCGGTGGGTTGGTTCAGGACAGACTGAATTGAATTCAGCAAACTTCACACTACTTAACACAACTGTAGCATCTGGTAATGCTATTTAATAATCCTATCTTTTGGAACTCTGTGATGAAAATTTATTCAGAATCGGTTGCTAACCGAGCGCCAATTATTCTTCTTTCTCGAATCTCTTCTTCCATATACTGAACCGTTTAAAGACTCTCTATTTCGGTCAGACAGACCGGATCAATCTCCAACCTTTCTAAAAACGATATCTCCATGGTTGTGATTTTCCGGACACCAATAATCTGCTCAACAAACCTTTTACATCAAAACGACTACTTATTTCACCCTGGATTGATTAAATAAATGGTTTAAACAGCCTAGTCCTCGATTTAAAACTCCCTGAAATTATTGATTTATTTAAAACACACTTTCTATACCCGAAAAGTATAAACCAATCAATCTTTTCTTTTTTATACCCGATAAGGTATACCATCTTACATGTCTTCATGTGCTACCCGAAATCCTTCTTGCCAAGCAGACGCCTCACAGCGTCCTCGAACTGTTTGAATTCCTCTTCGGGCGGATAATTGTTGCTCCCCCCTGAACTCACAAAAGCATCCCCATACCTGATAACCAACTCCCACTGGGTTCCATCAAGAACATATGAATCGTAATAGTTCTTCCATGACCAAACATTTGCGCTGTCCAGCGCTTTTCGAAATTCACGCCATTGATCTTCTGATACGGTAATACCCTCCCTTTCTCTGGCCGGCATTGGAAAATCATATGGATCATCCGTATAGAGCAGCGTCCCGTCTGATTGAAGTTCTACTTCGTACGAAGGACCAAAAAAACCTCCGATAGATGCTTTAAATTGTTCGGGAAGTATATCCATTAGCACGGTTAATTGATGGTTAATAGTATGGCAAGTGAGTGGCCGGGTGACAATTATCAATCTATGGCTGATAACTACTACCAATATTCGAATTGCTTATTGGCCTGCGCGCTTCAATAGTTTGCTTAACATAATGAATTCATCTTCATTAAGTGGATCTTTATACAAGCCATTGACTTGCCACAACCCACTTTCTCGAATTTTTAGCTTTGGAGAATGTTGTCCAAACCAATCAGCAGCTGGACTACATTCTTCACAATGAGATACTGTTGAAATAATCTTTTCTTCCCATTTCAATCGCTCTTCTTTTGTATCGACTCTGAAAACTACAAATGAGAAATTATTTTGAATATAGTCGGATACTAAAGCTTCAACTTGTTGTTGTTTATCTAAATCCAGTTTCGGAGAATAAAGCTCGTTATTTTTCCTTGAGGTTAGGCTCCAATTCCATTGCTCAAGAAATGGATCATAGTTTTTATTTAAATAAGCCCGACCAATGTTCTTACGAAAGATACTTCTGTCTTTATTTCTGCTGAGAAAATGTTGCTTTATGCGAGATGGTAATTGATTGGGGCCGTTGTGAGTACCAATTCTCACAATTCGATCAGTGTTATGAGCATGTTCACCTTTTTCAAAAAGTATGTATAACCCATTTTCACATAAGTTAGATTTGTCGTAAGGAAAGTAATTTCGTTCTAACCCTTTAACTATCCCATGAAGACGATGACAAATATTTCCCATATCAGAACTCATTCTTTAAAGACTGTTTCTGTTTCCCCCAATACTTTGTCCTTGTACTGGGATTTCGTAGAAGTTCAAATTGGGAAATAAATATTACAGATATTTTTGGTCTGTCAATAAAATAAAGTGACGTATATCAAATTGCAGTACATTTTCAACTGTGAAAGATTTTTTAATCCCACTTTCTACGATTAGAAGTTGACATTATTTTTTAAAGTTAAATCCTAGGGACTGACTTTTGATTAAAAGGAAAAGATTATGCTTTGCAGAAAGAATAAAAACAGATTTTGGTTTTAAACTGTCAGCATATTCCAAACCTAATCGAAAGGTAGACTCAAAGAAAGATCTTTAGCCTTAGCTTTGACATACTTTTTTTCTGACACAAGAAATAAGTACAATCTTTGCCATGTTCTTTATTTAGTACAGACTTGAACCGCGAAAACACTGTTTTCGCAACATAGATCAAATGGCCTTAGCCAAAAACAAAACTATAATTTATGGAGTCGTGTACAAACCTAAATCAAGAAGTAAAGATCAGATTTCGCAATATAGATAAGATGACCTCAGCAAAAACAATACTCAGATTGTGGGGTTGGCACTAATTGAATGGAAAAAAGTGGACCCGGCAGGACTTGAACCTGCGACCAATCGATTATGAGTCGACTGCTCTGACCAACTGAGCTACGGGTCCTTTTTGATATACAATCTCTTAAAGGGCGGTAAAATTACAAGCTTTGCCAACCATTTACAATAGGATATTTGTTTCTTAAGAGTATCCCAAAATCTGTTATCAAATTTACTTTATATACAATTGGAGATTTTCGATACAAGATTTTTGATCCTGTTTTAAACTTCAGAATCACTTCTCAAATCCAACACCTCATATATATTTCATATAATCAACTGAATAACAATCACTTAACCTTAATTAATAAAATTTTCCTTCTAACCCCTATTCCGTTATATTAAAGCGGGGTTAAGGATTCTGGTAGAACTTCTTTATCGAACTCTGCAGTATCCTTACAGGGGCCGGTGGCATTGCCATCGGCCTTTTTTTATTTACTCGTGTTGTGGTGCTGTACCCGGTATTTTGGCTATTGATCCCCTTCTTGAAATCTCTTGTCTCGCTACTTTTGTAGTCAACACAAATTCATCCACAACGGAAGCACAGAAGTTCTAAGCTATATTGATTTCACACTGCTTAACTAACTCGAACACCAGACGCTCAGGTTCTCTGAACGCAGACTGATCTTAATCATAAAACCCATTCAAGGGTTGTACACATGAGCACGGGATTTATCCCTGCGAGAATTTTTTCCAGGCTCGCATAGAACGCCTCTTACCGAGATAAATATTATTCCGTAGGAATAGCCTGTTTTTAGAAAGATGAGTGAAAAAAACCATCACTCCATAGGAGTGTCCTTTTTTTGTTTTGTGCTAATAATCTCGCCCTGTGTTGCAGAAAGCTCCTAAGGAGCTAATCCCATATAACTCATTTAATACTACAAACAGGATACTCCTCCGGAGTTGATTTAAAGCGTTGCACATCTAATAACACACATCCCTCAGCGTATTTATCTGCCCCGAATGCTCGGGGCGAGAAACCAAGACGCTGTCAGATCCCGACTGCTGTCGGGATGCTGACAGGTCTTACTCAATTTTTCAGTCTGGCCATTTCTGCCTCAGCCGCTATATAACCAAACGCCGCCCATTGGTCTGTGTTGATAATTCGGTTCCAGATATCGACGGCTCTCTCCTCTCTCCCATTCATATAGTGCCAGTTTCCGATACCGTACCACAGTGTGGCATTCTGCAGAGCATCATCCGACACCTCCATCATCCGTTCCGGATCAAAGTAGCCTTTAAACACCATGATCAGATTCAGATAAACATCATTCTCGATCAGATTCATATCGGCCGTAACCTCCTCAATGGCACTACCGGCCCGTTCATCCTGTCCACTCCTCTTCAGGGCTGAGTAGTACCAATAGAGAGTAGCCACGCGCATGTCGTCGGTCAAGTCCAGATTATTCAACGCTTTTTCGTACGACTCAATCGCTCGGTGATATTCTCCCTTAAGATAGTGCGCCAGCCCCTTGTGGTACCAAACATTCGATTTTAATGTACTCACCGGCTGATTCAGCTCATTCGGCAGCCCATCCGGTTCAATATAGTCCGGCAGATTCCGCATCAGCTCTTCCGCTCGTTCAAAATCACGGATCGCCCGGTCAAAATGTCTAAGCGTGATATAGCGATGCCCCCTGTGACGAAACATACGGGGATCCTCAGGGACTTTAAATGTACCTTCTGTAAAAAGCTGAACCGCCTCGCGATACTCTCCTAGATAAGCTGCTCTCCGGCCCAGCCATATAATATTTTCTGCATCTTCCGGGTCAACCCGGTAGTTCGAGAGAGCCTCCAGAAATTTCTCGTTGTGGCTGTCGAAAACTTCAGGAGAGAGCTCAGGGGTATAGAGCGTATCTCCGGTTAATGATATCGTCTGAACTCCCGACGGCATGGGTGGAAGATCCACTCTATTTTCACCGCATGAAATCACACCCGCACCCAGCAGTGATGCTGCAACTATTAGTAAACTCTTTTTCATTTTATCCCTATTAAAAAGTAACTGTTATCTCTACAATTTCTTCTGATCTGCGAACTTTAACAACAATTTCTTCACCTTTTCTAAATTGACCAAGCGATTCCATATAGTCATAAATATTTTGAACCCGATAATCCCCCATCTGAATAATCACATCCCCCCGCTCCATTTCTGATCTCTCTGCAGCCCCTCCTGCGGTAATACCGTCAATTCTGAAACCCTCTCCGGAATAATTATAATCGGGTATCACGCCCAGGGTTACGCTGTTTAAGTCCATCGAAGTTTCACGCTGCGGAGCTGTTGGGGTAAACTCAATCTCTGACGGATTGAGTGCAAAGAGCTTTTTCACCACCCGGCCGGAATGATCCGAAACCTTCAATATCCCTTCAAAATCGATCTTGTCAGACGTATCACCCTCGCGGTGATAATCCTCATGTGAACCGGTAAAGTAGTGGAGTACGGGAATGTTGATGCTGTGGAAAGATACATGGTCACTCGCACCCGTTCCGGATGGGTTGTGATGGATTTCTACATTTTCGATTTCAATATCTGTAAGAATTTCATCCCACATTGGTGAGGTGCCTGTCCCAAAAATAGTTAGTTCATCGTCATTATTCAGCCGCCCGATCATATCCAGGTTGATCATGGCAAGGACAGAGTCTGCCTCAACTTCCAGATTCCCTGCAAAATATCTGGATCCCTGAAGCCCTACCTCCTCACCCGAAAATGCAACAAAGAGAATCGATTTAGCGGGTTTTTCATCAGAAAATTGTTGCGCCAGACGCAGAAGTCCGGCCACACCGGATGCGTTATCGTCGGCCGAGTTGTGCAGTGTATCCGGATTTTCGTGGTTCATGGAGATCGCTCCGCCAAAACCCTGTCCGTCGTAATGCGCTCCGATTATCACATATTGACCCGGGCTTTCAGATCCTTCTAATACCCCAACCACATTCCTTGAGAGATGGCGGTCTACATTCATCGACTGGGCCAAAGGTCCCTCCAGAAGGTACTGCTGAAAATAGGTGTCTCTGTCTCCGCCCGGTATGAGTCCAATTTGAAGAAACCGATCGGCAATATAGTTTGCTGCTTCAGATTCATGTACGGTTCCTGCAAGGCGGCCTCCACGTTCATCGGATGCCAGCCACTCTACATCCTGCCGGATTCTCTCCTCTACTGTGTACTCTCCGGAATCGGAGCTGCAGGAGAGAAGGGTTAGGCTAAATATGAGAAGTATCAGGGAGTAATATTTCATTGCAGTTATTTCATTGGGTGGTCCTAAGAGCTATCAGCATCCCGACAGCAGCCGGGATCAGACAGGGTTGATGACAACAATATAATAAAGTACCGGGTTCACGCAGAGTGGTGATTTAAAGGTTGAAGAGACCTGTAAGCAAAACCCATTCATGGGTTCAATACACGAGCGCGGGATTTATCCCTGCGAAAAAAAGGAAGATCCGGCCATAAAAGACCGGCTCGTATATTAAGCCCCAAACTTTGGGGCTTTTCCTATTTATATAGATCCTTCGTGAACCCTCGCGACTTTGTGCCTTCGCGGCTGCCTCTTATTATTCAACCACGAAGACGCGAAGACTCTAAGGTTCACAAAGTTTTTTCTGCGTGAGTCTGCGTACCTATTCGTGAAATTCTGCGAGAACCAGACGCTATAGGGATGTTGACAGGCCTTTTTCAGCGAAATCCAATCATCCACTAAATCCGCGTTTCATCTTGAGACTGAACCTAAACACCCGTATCATTGATCCACATACTTAACCAATAAGGTTGGGGGTGTCCCGTCCCGATACATCGGGAGGGACTGAGATCATACCCTGTGAACCTGAACCGGGTTATACCGGCGTAGGGAAACCGATCTGCAGTGCAGGCCATCACATCACAAACAATTTCAGCTGATGACTACCGCGCACTGTCCCCCTCCTTCAATCGCATTTAAAATTGATGGAGGCATCATGTCTTTTTACCTAAAACTATTTTCTTTAATCATCCCGATCCTCTTCGGGACTTCCCTTCAAGCCATTTCTCAAACCATAGACGGGCGAGTTACCGATAGCAGCACCGGTGAGCCGCTTGCAGGTGCATCCATTCTTGAAGTGGGTACCACCAACGGCACATCCACAAACGCCGACGGTGAATTCAGCCTGAGACTTCGAGAGTCCGGCTATGAACTGAGAATCAGCTTTATTGGATATCAAACACAAACCGTATCCTTTACTGAAACAGATTCCTATCTCGATATCGAACTCACATCCCAGCCGGTAACGGCAGGAGAAGTTTTTGTAAGCGCACTGCGCGTGGACGACTCCACTCCTGTGGCCTACAGCAATATCTCACGCGAGGAGATCGATCTCCGCAACACCGGACAGGATATTCCCATGCTGGTCTCTACATCGCCATCCGTTGTTTCGGCCTCCGATGCCGGAGCGGGAATCGGCTATACCAACTTACGAATCCGCGGAGTAGATCAGGCCCGAATTAACGTAACAGTAAACGGAATTCCACTGAACGACTCCGAATCTCACGGTGTATTTTGGGTGAACATGCCTGACTTTGCATCCTCCACTCAAAACATTCAGATTCAGCGTGGAGTGGGAACATCCACTCATGGAGCTTCCGCTTTTGGAGCGACCATGAACCTACAGTCTGCCCTGATGCGGCCCGATGCCTATGGCGAGGTTGATCTGGGAGTCGGTGCTTACGGAACACAAAAAGCAACCGTCCAGCTTGGATCCGGTCTGATGGATAACGGCTGGCAGGTTGAAGGACGTCTCTCGAAAATTGAGTCAGACGGCTATATCGACCGGGCGGAATCTGACCTGCGTTCTTTCTACCTCTCCGCATCTCGACACGGAGACCGAAGCCTGCTGAAAGCGGATGTTTTCTCGGGCCAGGAGCGAACCTACCAGGCATGGAACGGCGTACCCGAGCCGATTCTTGAGAACAATCCGAATCAGCTCGAGAACTACATTACCGATCTCTGGATTGGTCCCGAAGAGGCCGACCGCCTCAGAGACAACCTCGGAAACCGCCGGTTCAACGAGTTCACCTATGAAGATCAGGTGGACAACTATCAGCAGGATCACTATCAGCTGCACTACTCCTACAGGCTCACCGACAACTGGACTACCAACACATCGCTGCACTATACATACGGCCGCGGCTATTTTGAGCAGTTCCGTGATAACGACCGCTTGAGCACCTACAACATCGACCCGATTGAAATTGGCGGTGAGACCATTGAGCGCAGCGATCTGGTTCGCCGGCGATGGCTGGACAACGACTTCTACGGTGTGATTGCTTCCAGTGAATACCGCCTGGAAGATGAATGGAGCCTGATTGTGGGCGGTGCATATAACGAGTACGACGGTGACCATTTTGGTGAGGTGATCTGGGCAGAGTTTGCGGGAAACAGTCAGCCCGGCGACCGCTACTACGACAACAACGGGTTTAAAACCGACTTCAATGTTTATGGAAAACTGAACTACTACTTCAGTTCCTCGTTTAACACTTACCTGGATCTGCAGTATCGGGCGGTGACCTACCGGTTTCTTGGACTTCGGATTGACGGAAACACCGGTGAGGTGAGCGATGTAACCCAGCGCGACCGCATCAACTTTTTCAACCCGAAAGCCGGTGTGGTCTATCGTTTTGCCGACGGACAGCGGGCGTTTGCTTCACTCAGCGTTGGCGGAAAAGAGCCCACACGTCGCGACTATGTGGAATCTACCGAAGAGAGCCGTCCCGACCCTGAAAGACTCTATGATTACGAGCTGGGTTATCACGGCGATTTTGGCCGATACAGCCTGGGCGTGAACCTCTATTACATGCTCTACAAAAATCAGCTGATTACAACCGGAGAAGTGAACGATGTTGGGAATACCGTCCGTGAGAACGTACCGGACAGCTACAGAACCGGGATTGAACTGCAGCTTGGCGCACGTATTTCAAACAGTTTCCAGTGGAATGGAAATCTGACATTCAGCAGAAATAAGGTGAATGAATATGAATACTTCCTGGATGATTTTGACCAGGGCGGACAGGAGCGTTTCCTCCTTGAAGATGTGGACATCGCCATGTCGCCATCAACCATTGCAAACTCCATTCTCACCTATCAGTCCGGTGGATTCAGAACTGAGTGGGTATCCAAATATGTATCGCGCCAGTATCTGGATAATACACAGACCGAAAGCCGGTCGATCGACCCGTACTGGATCAATGACCTGGTGGTTCGATACAGTTGGGATACGGCACCGTTTGTCAGAAACATGACGGCTTCACTAACAGTGAACAACATCCTGAATGAGAAGTATGTAGCCAACGGATACACCTTCGGATGGATTGCAGGTGGCGAGCAGCGCCACTTCAACTACTACTACCCACAGGCTGAACGCCATGTGATGTTCAATATGAAGATTGGGTTTTAGTCAACACATATAAAAAGACCTGACAAATTTAAAATATCTGTCAGGTCTTCCCATCTGCCGGCCATGAATGACCGGCTAATTTGTAAAGCCCCACATTTTTGGGGCTTTTCTTATTTATATACACCCTTTGTCGCAGAAATTACAACAAAGGCCACTAAGACCCTAAGCCCCAAAGTTCCACTAAGTTTTCTCTGCGAAAATCCGCGTATTAATCTGCCCCGTATGCTCGGGGCTAGAACCATAAATTGCTCCAGAAAACACCAGACGCTGCCAGGTTCACCGAACGCTGACAGGTCTTATACTTAAAACCCATTCATGGGTTAAACATACGAGCGCGGGATTTATCCCCGCGAGCAGACGCCTACAGGTCTTTATCTAATTCTCTACTTCGATATGAATCGGTACACGAATC
>LFIK01000019.1_pt1 | contig 107176 bp, 90 predicted proteins | sample 643401 | NCBI WGS metagenome assembly LFIK01 (sample SAMN03777447, study PRJNA286221) | soda lake metagenome | biome: soda lake; feature: Kulunda steppe; material: water; isolation source: sample T5-Br brine of Lake Tanatar-5 | place: Russia: Kulunda steppe | collected 2010-07
GAAAGATTGACAGGTACCGCTGGGGATTGATTCCATTCTGGGCTAAGGAGATCAACTCCGGCTACTCAATGATTAACGCAAGAGCCGAGACGCTTGAGCAGAAAAAATCTTATGCCCGCCCGTTCAAATCAAAACGGTGCGTAGTGCCGGCAAATGGATTTTATGAATGGAAGAAAGCCAATGGAGAAAAGATCCCGCACTATATCACTCAAAAGCGGTCTGAACTGATGAACTTTGCCGGATTGTACGAAGAGTGGAAACCGCAGAAAGAGGGTGAGTCAACCATCAGGAGCTTTACCATTATCACAACAGACGCCAACAAACCCGTTTCTGAACTTCACGACCGGATGCCGGCTATGTTGCTGGATAAAGAACTGGATATCTGGCTCGATCCCAATCATCAAGACACAAACTCGCTTAAAGATCTGCTTCGCCCTTGGCCAAATGATGACATCTCGTTTTACAGAGTTAGCCAGGAGGTTAACAACGCAAGAAATTCAGGACCCCAGCTTACGGCGCCCTATCGGGATCTTTTTTCTTAATTAATCATCCAACTGCCTCCCATCACTTTACCGAATAAACCCACCCCACCGCCTCAAAAAAAGAGTAAATCAAAGAATGCACATATTGATATATGTGTGATATATGTTTAAACTGTTTTCCCGTAATCAGAGGAAGCAGTATGAGCAAAGAAGAGAAATATCCGCCTATAAACGTACTTAATGTCATGAGGGGATTCCGCACTCCCGACCTGCCCCACGCGGTAACCCCCTACCGTTTTGAACTTCGGAACGGAGATAAGCATCACATCAAAAAGATTCGACAGACACATCGGGAGAGAGTCGGCAAGGCATATCACTACCACTACGTTGTGGTAACAAAAGAGGAGAGGTATTTTCACCTTGTATTTGACAGTGGGACCATGATATGGCGCGTCGTACAGGAGGTAGACAGCGAGCTGTTTTTTGGGTGATTAAAACCACTATCCACTCCTAAATACTAAACCTTCATCAAGTGTCTTTGATCTAGCAGGCCTAAACCTCCCCCTGAGAAGCTGAGGGCTTAATAGCATTAAAAAAGATCTACAGAATCGTGCTCAGGTTTTTGGGTGGCCATCGATTCAGAATGAGCGAAAACAGATCGTAACTTCCACTAAAATTATCCGTAGGTTAAAAGAGGTTTTTGGGTACTTATTATCATCCTTTCTTTTTCCAGATCTGCTAAACATTGGCAAAAGTCCTGTCTTGTAAACAAGGGGGTTCTGTTCATTAAATGATGACCACATAAGGTCCCATCTATCCGGAATTGAATATCATATTCAACTAACAGTAAAAGCAACAAATTATGTCAGAAATTAAGAATCCACTCGAGGAGTTTGAAATTCCTCCACAAATTAAAGCCCTTTTGGGAAATATAAAGATTATTGTATTTGGAGTAGTTGCAGCAGTTCTGCTGTTCTCGTCCATTTACACAGTTGACCCTGAAGAGGTGGGCGTTGTACAGCGATTTGGTGAATACACCCGTACAGCCGAACCCGGCCTAAACTTCAAAGCTCCATTTATTGAAAAGGTTCGTATTGTTCCCGTTGAGCGACAATTAAAACAGGAATTTGGATACCGTACAGTCTCCTCAGGAGTGCAGAGCCAGTATCAGAAAAGAGGCTATGAAGATGAATCTCTAATGCTTACGGGCGATCTAAATTTAGGTGATGTGGAATGGGTGGTACAATACCGAATCTCCGATCCCTACAACTATCTCTTCAAAGTCCGCAATCCGGAAAAAACACTTCGTGATATGTCGGAAGCGGCAATGCGTCAGGTTGTGGGAAACCGAACGGTAAACGAAGTTCTTACAATCGGCCGGGCGTCGGTAGCTGCGCGGGTTCAGGAGATCCTTCAGGAACTGAATGTAGACTATGAAACGGGTGTCCGGATTGAACAGGTTGTTTTGCAGGATATCAATCCGCCGGATCCCGTAAAAAGATCTTTCAACGCTGTAAATGAGGCTCAGCAACAGCGTGAAACATTGATCAACGAGGCTAGATCTGACTATAACCGTGTTATCCCGAGGGCCAGGGGTGAAGCCTTGCAAACCATTCAGCAGGCCGAAGGTTATTCAACCAACCGGATCAACACCGCTATGGGTGAAGTAGCCGCTTTTAATGAACTCCATCGTGAGTATCTGCTCGCACCCCAGGTAACCAAACAGCGAATCTACTACGAAACAATACAGGATCTGCTGCCAAAAATCGGAAATAAGATAATTATGGATCAGGATGGTGGTAACGTATTCCCACTGCTACAGATGCAGATGGATGGCGTTAAAATCTCAAACCCTGACAACCAATAGGTGAAGAACATGGATAAAAAATATATAGGTTTAATCGTTTTACTTGCCATTGCCGGAGTAGTCCTTTCAAATAGTTTTTACTCTATTGATGAGACTGAGCAGGTTATTATTACACAATTTGGTGCCCCTCAGGGTGAAGCTATAACGGAGGCCGGGCTGCAGATGAAAGTCCCTTTCATTCAGAAAGTGAATCGTTTCGATAAGCGGTTCCTGGAGTGGGATGGAGATCAAAACCAGGTTCCGACTAAAGATAAAAAGTTCATTTTTGTGGACTCCTATGCCCGCTGGCAGATTACCGATCCTCTGCAATTTTTCCGCCGGCTGCGGGACGAACGCGGAGCGCAATCGCGGCTGGATGATATTCTGGATGGCGAAACAAGAAATGCTGTAGCATCGCACGATCTTGTGGAGCTGGTACGTACCTCAAACCGTGAACCCGATCTGGAGGCAGAAATCTTTGACATGATTGAAGATTCGCTTGAAACCATTCATGTAGGCCGTATTGCAATCCAGGATATTGTTCTGGAGCTGGCTAATGAGCGAAGTCAGGATTTGGGTATTGAAATTCTTGATTTTCGTTTCAAACGGATCAACTACGTGGAGGACGTTCGAAGAACCGTTTACGACCGGATGGTAAGTGAACGGAATAAAATTGCAGATCTTTTCCGGTCAGAGGGTCAGGGTGAAGCTTCCCGAATTGAAGGTGAAAAGGAACGGGAGCTGCTTGAAATACAGTCCGAAGCTTTTCGTCAGGCACGTGAAATTCGAGGGCGGGGTGATGCAGAGGCGGCATCGATCTATAACGAGGCCTTTAATCGAGACGCCTCTACACGTGAGCTCTATAACTTCGTAAAAGCGATGGAAGCTTACGAAAATGCATTTGATAAACAGACCTCCATTTTCCTGTCTACAGACAGTGAATTCTTTAAATACCTGAAATCGATTGATTAGTTAATACTGTAAAAGCAGCAAGCTGAAAACTTCTGCAAATTACCCTGCAGGCAACACTTGTAGGGATGTACAAATAAAAAAGGCTCGCAATTTTTCAATTACGAGCCTTTGTTATTGTGCCCCGGAATGGAGTCGAACCATCACGCCCCGAAAGCTTTCGGGGCACACGACCCTCAACCAAAATCAGGACGATGCAAAAGAATCATCCATTTTTAGAGAAAATTATAAGGAAAACAAAAAAGGCCCGCTTAAAAGCGAGCCTTTGTTATTGTGCCCCGGAATGGAGTCGAACCATCACGGCCGTTAAGCCACACGCCCCTCAAGCGTGCGCGTCTACCAATTCCGCCACCGGGGCAGAAACTGTTACTTACTAAAATTTCAAATCTTTAACGTGAACTGAGTCGAACCATCACACCCCTCAATTTCGAAAGCATTCAATACACCAATTCCGCCCTTGTCCAACGAAGCTTCAGCGTAGTTGGAAGCAAGGGCAAAAAAGTTTCTTATCAATATTTCAAATCTTTAACGAGTACCGAGCTTATCAATAAAACTGACTCAAATATTCCATTTGAACCAGAGCTTCTAAAGATAGGGGATTTTCAAACTAAATAGAAAGTGAGTTTTCTATTTTTCCTCTACTTTTTCTCCTAATACCTGTCGGGATGAATTGGTTTTTCGTAGTTTTGTGTTGATGAATCCGAAGTAACTATGTTTACTTGTGGCACGACTCAAAGGCGTGCCACGAGTCTGTTTTAAAACAAAGCTAAAAAATCCATGACCAACCAGGAAGTCGCCGAAAAACTCCGAGAAATTTATAACCTGATGCAGCTCGCCGGGGAGAACCGGTTCCGCGCAATCGCATTTGATCGTGCCGCACAAACCATTGAGGGACTCAATGACGAAATCTCCAATCATATTGAGAAAGGCAAACTCACCGACATTAAGGGAATCGGGAAATCGATAGCTGAAGATATCCGGGCGTATGCAGAAACCGGAACCATGCCGGTGCTTGAGGATCTCAAAGAGCGTGTTCCAAAAGGATTAATCGAGTGGCTCAACATCTCCGGCCTTGGCCCCAAGAACGTTGTAAAAATTCATCAGAAACTGGGCATCACGGAGATCACCGAACTGAAAGAGGCGTGCCAGAGCGGAGCGGTTGCTAATCTTCCGGGCTTAGGTCAAAAATCTGCTGACAAAATCATCAAATCAATTGAGTACCTGGAGAAGTTTGGAGAGCGAGCCCGTCTTGATCAGGCCCTCGAAATCGCTGAACCGGTCTTTGAGTTCGTTAAAAACCTGGAAGGCGTACAACAGTGCGAAATTGCGGGATCACTTCGGAGATCTCGAGAAACCATCGGCGACATCGACATATTGGTTGCCGCAAAACCCGAAGACGCTGAATCCATTTTTGATCAATTCGTCAATCATGAATTAGTGGTGGAGATACTTGGGCGCGGAGACACAAAGAGTTCAGTCCGCACAGAAAACGGCCGACAGGTGGATCTCCGAATCGTCAAACCGAACGAGTTTCCTGCCGCCCTGATGTACTTTACCGGAAGCAAGGAGCATAACATTGTAATGCGTCAGCGGGCCCGCGAGCGCGGAATGGCCCTTAACGAGTATGGACTTTTCAAGCTCAATGATCAAAAGGAAACCGATTTTGATCAGCCTGTGAAAACCTCGTCTGAGGAGGAGATCTATGAAAAGCTGGGGCTGAATTTTGTGCCGCCCGAACATCGTGAAGATCGCGGTGAGTTTGAGTTTTATGAGGAGCATAAGTCGATGGAGCTGGTCACCGAATCCGACATCAAAGGTGTGGTTCACGCCCACAGTACCTGGAGTGATGGCAAATATACCATCAAGCAGATGGCCGAAGCTTGTATGGATCGTGGATACGAGTATCTTGGCCTGACCGACCACTCCAAAACAGCAGCCTATGCGGGCGGATTGACCATCGATGAGGTGAAACAGCAGTGGGAAGAGATTGACCGGCTGAATGAAGAGTTTAAATCTGAAGGTAAAAACTTCAAGATTTTTAAAGGGATGGAGTCGGACATTTTAAGTGATGGATCTTTGGACTATCCCGATGAAATCCTCGCCAGATTCGATTTTGTGATCGCCAGTGTTCACAGCGGGCTCAGTATGTCGCTCGAGGATATGATGAACCGTTTCGAGAATGCCATCAAGAATCCCTATACACGAATTGTGGGGCACCCAACCGGACGTCTGCTGCTAAAGCGTGAAGAGAGCAAACTGGACCTCAACCGCCTGATTGAGCTTGCTGCTGAACACAACACCGTTATCGAAATCAACGCCAGCCCATGGCGGCTCGATCTCGACTGGAGATACGGAAACAAGGCGGAAGAAGTTGGTTTGATGACCTCCATCAACCCGGATGCGCACTCTGTGGAGGGAATTGACGATATTCGCTACGGCGTAATGATTGCCCGAAAAGCGAAGTTTGAACCGGCCCGGGTGTTGAATACGAAATCTGTTGAGGAGTTTGAGAATTGGTGTGATGGATAGATATGAGTCTTGAGTCCTAAGGACTCACCCTCTGTCTCCCTCTCTACGTGCAGAGAGGGAGGACTTTAAAACTGGACTTTCGAGTTTGTTTGCAGATTTGATGTTGTTTATTCAGGAAAGTGCTTCAATACTCCCCTCTCAACCTGACCCGAGAATTCGGGGAGAGGGAAGAAGTTCGAATGAAAACACAAAGCGCTGTTCAGTCGAGCAAGGGGTGTGTTGAAAACGTGACACCAGACGCTGCCAGAATCAGCCAACGCTGAATGCTGACAGGTCTGCACTCTCAAGACTCAATACCTGATACTTTCTACTCAATACTCTTATATTCCCCAAAACCTAAATCTCACTCTCTGCCAAACACATGAGCGAATCTAAAAGCCTAACCTACACATCCTACCTGAAAGTAAAAGAGCTTCTTGAGCTGCAGCAGCCGGAGTCGAAACCGGAAGAGCATGACGAGATGCTCTTCATCATCATCCATCAGGTGTACGAGCTTTGGTTTAAACAGATTATGCATGAGTTTGACAAACTTCGCGCGGACCTGGAATCCGGAAATACCTGGGGCGCCACCAAAACGATACGGCGCGTGCTTACAATTTTGAAGACGATGGTCTCACAAATCGACATTCTGGAGACCATGACACCGCTCGAGTTCAACAGTTTCCGTGGCTTTTTGCAGAGCGCAAGTGGTTTTCAGTCGGTACAGTTTCGCGAGATGGAGATTGTATGCGGTATGAGATCAAAACACATCATCGATGTGCATAAGGATCAGCCCGAGCTTCAGCAGAATTTATTGGACCGGGAAAAGGAGTCGACGCTTTGGGAGAGCTTCTGCAAATATCTCCAAAAACGCGGTCATGACATTGAGACGCCAAAACGAGTCAATGAGCAAGGATTGGTCTTTGAGCCCTCTGAGCACAATCAAACCGAGCTGGTCAATATTATGAACAACGACCCCGAAGCGGCCATGCTTTGCGAACTGTTTATCGATTATGACGAGGGACTGATGGAGTGGCGCTATCGACATGTAAAAATGGTTGAGCGCACCATCGGTACCAAAAAAGGAACCGGAGGATCAGATGGCGCAGGATACCTCCACAAAACATTGAACAACCCCATCTTCCCGGATCTATGGACGATACGATCGAAGTTTTAAGTAGATTGGCTAGGGGCTAGATGAGAGACGCAAGAGGCTAATCCAACCTGACAACACCTGCCGGATTTGTCAGCGTTGGTTTGAAGAGCAGATCCCCCTTCGAAGGGGGGGATGGGGGATGATCAAACCTGACAGTGAAACTGATTGCTCACATATAATTCCTATCAGCTTTGAAACCTGAGTTCGATTATTGAATGTAAAAGTCTCTCTTATTAAAGGGGGATGTTTATCAAAATGTGTAAAAATTCGATGGACACCCCTCTAAATCTCCCCTTGTTAGGGGAGACTTCTTTCTTTGGTTATTAAAAAATTATTAATCGAACTGAGGTTTGAAGTTAATTTCAAAGCTACATCGACGTGACTTCAACACACCCCTTACTTGTTCGCTGAACGCTGACAGGTCAATACTCTCAAGACTCAAATATCACGTCTCACATCTAATCACCCACCAATTCTTTTCAGCAGCTTCCCTAAAAATTTCCCACCATACACTCTCTCCACGTGATCCATATCAGCAATCACAACGAGTTCCTTTCGGCTTCGGGAAAACGCCACATTCAACAGTCGCGGTACACTCAATCCGTTTTTCTCCTCGTCGAGCGGACGAACCGAGTAGTGTCGTTTGGTACCTCTCTGTTTCTCACCGCTCATCACCGTATCAAAAATAATGTAATCCTTTTCCCGTCCCTGGAAGGTGTGAATGGTTCCCACCTCCACGTTTCGAATACCGGCTTCATACAGTCGATTCCGAAGATCATAAACCGCACTTCGGAACGGCACAATCACACCGATATCCTCCATGAATATGCCGCGGCCGCCCATATTTTTCAGCAGTCGTTCAACAACCTCCTGGTGAACCATGTTGATCGGCTTGAATCCCCTCTCGCCGGATTTTTGTTCTAAAAACGGTCCGTACTTTGAGGTGTTGACCAGGTGAAAGGCACGATCAGAAAGATCCCCAAGCGATTGATCCTGAATCTTGCCTGTTTTTAGCCGGCCTTCGTAAAACACTGTACTGATCACATCGGCAAGTGACTCTTCCAGGCGATACTGTGTGTCAAAAAATGCGGTAAACTCGGGATGTTCGTCATGCCATCGGAAAAGTGCTTCAGACGAGTCCGCTCCGGAAACGGTTGTAAAAATATCTTTCTCCAGAAATTCGCGGGATTTCCGGTCTGAGGTAAGGGCAATCGGGGGAAGCTGCATCGGGTCGCCCACAACCACCATGTGCCACTTGGCATGAGCCGCGAGTACCATCATGTAGGGAAGGTTGGCCATCGAACTTTCATCCACAACTACAGCATCAAATTCGAGATCATGAAACAAATCAGACGTACAGACCTTTGCGAGCGTTGTAGCAACAAGCTGTTTTTTCCAGAGCTCAGCGCGATCATTCACCTGACTTAGCTCTTCAAGCTTCGCCTCCAGCTCTTCCAGTCCGCCGGCATCCTTGATTTTCTGCTCAATCAGCTTCATTTCCAGTTCCTGATTGTTGGTCGGCTGCTTGCCGTTTCGCAATCGTTTTTCGACAGACTGCAGTGCCTGTTTTCTGCGCTCCATCAAACCGATCCACTCACCGGCCTCCTCCTGCCGTTTTTGAATCGTCTTTTCAAGCTGATTCGAAAAGAGAATCGGCTCCAGTTCATCAGCATCCAGTGCGGCCTCGCCAAATCGGGTAATTCTTTGCTGAGGAATCTTCAGCCCAATCTTTTGAACTGCATCTAATGCACTTAGCAATCCCACATCAACCGCGCGATTGGTATTGGATGCAAAGAGAACTTTTTTTCCGTTCTTCAGGTAGTTAGCGATGATATATCCGAGCGTTGCCGTTTTACCGGTTCCGGGCGGACCCCAGATAAACGTCGCCCTTCGGTTCATCGACATTCGGATGGCATCTTCCTGTGCTCCATTTCTCATGCCATCGTGATCCACCTCATCCGGACCGGGAATGGCTTGCCCGTTCGGTTCAAACAGATGCTCAAGCCGATCCAGATCGCTTTTCTTCCTGCCATCCAGCTTCACGATCTCTGAAAGCGTTCGCTTCAGGATAAAATCGTTCTCCCACTCTACGTGCAGTTCACTGATGGAATCGTCCACATCCTCCGGAAACTGCAGGGTCACCTCCTTGTCCTCGTAAGACACCGGATGAACGGTCCAGCTCTTCTCCCCGGCCATCGCCTTAATCTCCTCTGCAAACCGGATGGCCGGCTGATGAGACTCAAACTTATAATTCACATTTTCTGAGGCGGTTACCTTATCTCTCTTGCCGTCAAACAGCACATCCGATGACGGTTTTTCCCGAACCGTTTCGATTTCAGATTCGAGAGCGTTAATGGCTTGGTCGAGTAGTTTTTTTATGTCCATTTTTTGAGGCAAAACGCAAAAGTGAAAAGTGAAAAATCTCCCCTAATAAAGGCCCCGAATTGTCGGGGAGAGGGGTGTATTTAACATATTTACTCCAATTAAAGAGTATCTCTAAGTACCCACGAAAATCGGGCCGCAAGAGCCGCGGATGGTGACTTTTTAAAACCAAATAGTAAAAATAATCACTCATTCAATTTAAACCACCCCTAAATCCCCTCCTTGAAAAAGGAGGGGACTTTTTACCCATCTACTAATCGGATGATTAGTCAAACTCACAGGTTAATAATTTCGGTTTTATAAACTAATGGTTTTGAGAAGTACAGTCGAGCTTTATTTGCCACCAATATGATCTGCAATTTTTCACGTTTGGTAAACTCAGAAATCAAACCGAGCCACCCGTACCTTCCTTCTACCCTCTAGCATCTCGCCACCAAAACCTACTGATCCCACATCTCAGACCGTATCATCTGAGCACTTTTCTCTGAAATGATATACTCCAGCTTCACCCTCTTCATCTCGGAAACTTTCTGCTCCACCAGCCGCGCACTGGCGGGAGTATAGACAATCAGATCGGTATTTCGTACAAACAACGGAAGGGATTTTCCGTATGTTGCGCCGGCCACAAACGCACCCTCAAAGTTCATGAGCGCTTTCAGTTCATCGATGATTTTTGAGATGGACTCTTCCTCGGCTGTTACAAGTCCAATCGCTTCAATGCCCGAGCGGTCAACAATGGAGAGAAGCACATCTGCATCGTAATGAAAAACCACCGGCAGCAGGCGGATCGTACTGCTGAGTGATCGGAATTCACTTACCAGGTGAATAGGAACGAACAGCGCATCGTATCGCACCAGTTCATCATAATCATCCGCAGAGAGGGGCACACTTTTCACGCCAATCTGATTTTTGATAGAGTCGGAAAGCAGCTTGGCAAGCTCTTTCGTCTCCCCAACCGTTGCAATACTTTGAATCCGATCCGGCCACTCCATATAGCTAATCTGCTCTTCAAATATTGCCTCGATCTCTTTTTCATCCAGCCCATAACCGATCAACTCCTCAAGCAGCCCCTGCATTTTTTCAGTCCCCATCTCTATTCGCTCGGTTTTATCGAGAGAGGTACTCTGGCGATTCACTACAAAGCCGCGACCCTGCTCAGGCGAAATCAATCCTTCATCGGCCAGCTGATGGTACGCTTTCCGGACGGTGTGAAAACTGGCTCCCAACTGACGGCCCAACTCCCGGGTCGAGGGAAGCAGCTCCCCCACCTGAAACTGCTTGGTGGCAATCATCAGTCGAATACGGTCGGAGATATGTTTGGCGGAGTGTTTCATCGAGTGTTAAGGTAGGGTATGTGACAGAATCTCGCTAATCGAATCCATCAACAAATAAAAAAGGACAGAGAAATATCCCTGCCCTTTTTCCTAACTAGTTGAAGCCTGTTAATTAAAACCTCAGACCATCCAGTTTGTATGTCAGCGACAACCAAACCAGCCTTTCTCTAACGGGCGCTCCCAGTACAGGAATACGTTCGTTATTGAACACGTTTGAAGCACTAACCTTTGCTGATAAACCTGTATTTGGTATTTGATATCCTGCAGTCACATCGGTTACAAAACGGGAAGGCACCTCTCCATCAGGCAAAAGCAGTTCACTGTTCCAGTAGCCGGATCGGAATTCATACGCTGAATTCCATCTGCTGCTGATATTCAGGAATGAACCCTGCCCAAACAGATCACCAAAGGTAATACCTCCCTTAACCTTCGTTTCAGGAACGTTCAGAAGAAATTCATCTCCGCTTTCACTTTCAAAGTTAACTCTCTCAATCAGAGAAACACTGAATGATGCATTAATGGCATCGGTGAAGTAGTAATTCAACCCGAAATCCAATCCTCTAACTTCAGCTTCACCAAAGTTGAAATAGGTAAGAAGTCCGGTAAAATCTGCCTGATCCAGCATGATCTGGTTTCCATTCGCGTCATAAGGTATTTCTGTAAATCCATCTGCAACGGTGGTCAGAGGGCTGATAAAGTCGGTGTACCAAGAATAATATCCAACTACATCAACAAACAGTTTATTACCAAAGACTCCCTTGTAACCCAATTCAAAGGTGTTTACCTCTTCGGGTACAAGCGCCCGGATATCCCGTATGGTTTCTCCTCCCGGATTTCTGATTTCAAATCCATCGATATTGCCCTCAGCAAGCAGATAGTAGCCCGGAACTGCGGCAGTTAAGTCAATCGGAATGTATGCGAAGCTCTCAATTACAGATGGACTCTTGAACGCCCGGTTGTATGTGGCACGTACATTGTGACCGCGCGCCACAGTATAAACTAAAGCAGCTTTAGGGCTGAACTGATCCTCGTAATTGCTGTGAGTGTCATACCGCCCCGCAACAACGGCTCGCATTTTGTCGTCCATAAAACGGTAGTCAAGCTGTAAATACCCTCCAAACTCTTCCATATCCAAATCACGGCCAACTGCATCTGCCAAGAAAGTTCCTTCCGAATTTGGGGTATAATTGCGGTACTGCAGACCTGTGACATACTCTACTCCGCCAATCACATTTCTATACTGAACTTCGGTATCCACAACCTGACCCTTATCGGTAAATCCAAATGCATCGCGCAGTGCTTCGTAGTTAATATCATCAAGAGAAGCACCGCCATCCACCTGAGCCTGAACAGCCGGAACAACCTGGTTTAACTGATAGGTATCGCCGGCATCATTCTCTGTTCGGCTAATCTGTGCATACCAGTTTGGATGACTAATCTGAAACTGCTGATAGTTCACCTGCCAGTCGCGGATGTGGTTTCTTCCGTTATTAGTTAACCCGAAATTGGTATTTTCTGACCAGCCGGCCGCTCCTTTAAGTTCCCAGTCTCCCAATCGATAATAGAGAGCACCATCCACTTTATCGGATGAAACGGAGTAGTCATCAATTACGTCCGCTTCAAATACAGTGGAAGCCCCGTAAAAATGGGTATTATCTTCGCGGCGTGGTTCAAAGTCGTCAGCTCGCAGGTGCTGACCGGTTATTTTCCATCCAAAATTGTCGTTAACCGTTCCGGCAACTCTGTAAGTAGCATCAAACAGGCTTTGCTGGCCGCCACGCAGAGAAATGCCAACTCCAGATTCATCCCACGGATCTTTGGTAAGCACATTCACTACTCCGGTATGTGCATTCGGGCCATAGAGTGCCGAGGCCGGCCCCAATACCACCTCTATTCCCTTCAAATCCAGATCTGAGTTTGGCAGAAAGTTACCCTGTGGCAATCCGGTTCCGGGCAATTGAGCCATCCGCCCGTCAACCATCTGGAGTAACCTTGTATTAAAGTGACTCGCAAAACCGCGAGCTGAAATTCCCTGAGCGTTGATTCCCGCATCAACAAAATCCACACCCTTCAGATTTGCCAGCGCCTGATAAAATGTGCCGCCACCCGTCTGATCCAGATTCTCAGCTGTAACTGTTTCAATCGACATCGGCGCATCAAGCAGTTTCTCAGGCCTTCTTGAACCTGTTACTACCAGCTCTTCGCTGCGAAGTACCGTTTGCCTCAGTTCAACATCGACTCTTAATGTCTCACCGGCCCGAACCTCCACTGGCTGAGTGTATTCCTCAAATCCTAAAAATGTAACCCGAAGCGTGTAGCTTCCCGCGGGTACATTCGAAATTCTGTAATTTCCATCTGCATCGGAGGCTGTACCGTAACTGGTGCCTCTCAATACTAAATTCACACCTGCAAGCGCTTCCATATCTTGAGCACCAAAAACCTGACCCTCAATATTTCCGGTGTTTTGCGCTTGTATGGTAGTACCTGCCGCTAGGCTCAAAAACAAAAGTAGTGTAACGATTCGGCTCATAATGATCCCGATTTAACTTGGTTATTGTTTAACTGCACATTTTTAAAAATTTGACCTATTTATCGTTTGAAAAGTTTCAAACGTTAGTAATAATATATTCGCCCGGCATCAGTTTGTCAAAAAAAATCATTTCACCTTAAATAAAAATTGCTTTACTGTGCTATATACGTGTCCCGGGTTTTCAAGAAAAGGAGAGTGGCCCACGCCTTTCACCACTTCCGACTCCACTTCGCCGCCATATTTCTCGAGAGCATAGTTGATCTGATCAATCATCGGCTGTGGCGGGTACAGGTTTTCACCCGGCCATTCATCCCGATATCCGATCTTACCCTGATACCCCGGATCAGACAGCGATTGATTGGAAATGATTTGATCCTCATCTCCATGAAGCCAAAGGATAGGGGGCTTATACTCTGACAAGCTTAAATCAGAAACCACATCCCGGTTATATTTTGGAGATAGTGCGTTTACAGGTCCAAATTTTCCGGGAGCAACATATGGCCAGTACTTCGAATCCGTATAATCTCCCGGGTATTGCTCCCCGCCACAGTGCATCTGAAGCATGGATTGAAGGATTACCTCTTCCCGATCCGATGTGAAGTTCTCCTTCCAGAATAGTCGATTCATTACAGCACGCGGAGAAAACATCGGATCGGCTGTATCTTTCAATCCTTTCTTCAAATTTTTTGCAAACTCTTTGTTAACCACTCCCGCACCGGAACCTGAGTAGTCCGGGTTGTTTGGTTTGCCATCTCTGCCGTGAATTCCTCCAAAACCAAATGGAGGACCCGGTGCAATCAGCACCACAGACTTTATCAACTCTTTCAGATTGGGAATTGCGCTCCAGCAGATCCATCCGCCCAGTGAGTGGCCAATTAAATCTGCCTGAGAAATATTCATTCGCTGAACGAAAGCTTTGAGATCATCCACCCAGTCCATCGCTCCCCTCAAGGCGTTGATTTTTTCAGACTGATCCGTCAATCCATACCCTCTCAAATCGGGTGCGAGGCAGAAGAAACTTTCACTGAAAGCCAGCATCATCTCTTCCCAGATCACAGATGAACATGCATTGCCGTGAAGAAAAATAATTGCCCGGTTTTCCGGACTCCCTGCGGTCAGATAGTGAGTTCTGAGTCGATCTGTATCAACATATTGCGACTTTATTCCATCTAAATGTTCGATTTGGTTCACTTCGCCCCGGATTTATGCTGATGGAATAACTCAACCAATGATTTCTTCTGAATTTTATTGGAATGGCCCAGCGGCAGTTCATCCATAAAGATTACGTGGCCCGGACATTGGAACCCTGCCAGGTACTCTCTGCAATACCCGATCAACTCATCAGGCTCCATGGAATTATTCTCTTTAAGCACAACAAAAGCGCACCCTGTCTCTCCCCACTTTTCATCCGGGACTCCAACCACAGCAACCTGCGAAACCTTCGGATGCTCATATATCACATTCTCCACCTGAACGGGATATACATTTTCGCCTCCGCTTATGTACATCTCTTTTTTGCGGCCTACAATGTAGAAGTATCCCTCTTCATCCTTTCTGAACAGATCACCGGTTTTTACCCAGCCCTCTTCCAGCGTCTCATTTGTAGCCTCCGGGTTATTCCAGTACCCGCTAAACAAGTGCGGCCCTTTCATCCAAAGCTCACCAACTTCGCCCTGCCCCACTTCTCTCCCATCCTCCATCAGCTTTACATCGATATGAAAATTTGGAAATCCTACCGAGCCCTCTTTACGAATAGCGTCTTCACTCGGAAGAGAGTAACAGTTCGGTCCGGCTTCTGTTAGTCCATATCCCTGACGAATCGGAATATTTACGTCCTGATATTTTTTGATGACCGGAATCGGGCAGGCTTCCCCGCCACAAATAGAATATCTGACGGACGAAAAATCGGTTTGATCAAAAACGTTTTCATCCATCATCATCTTTAGCATGGTGGGTATACCGAACAGAATAGTGACCTTCTCCTGCTCAATCAGTTTTAGTGACTCAACGGGATCGAACTCGGGCTGCAGAACCACTTTCCCGCCATGATGCATCAACGGTGTAAAGAGAACATGCCATCCTCCCGTGTGGTAGAACGGTGTATTCACAATCGAGCAGTCAGCCGACGTGAGCTTCAGACTCACCTCCGTATTAATGGAGTTCCAGTGTATCTGCTTCCAGGAGATCATAGCGCCTTTAGACTTGCCTGTGGTTCCCGATGTATACAGAATCATTGCCGTTTCATTCTCATCAGCACTATGGATATTTGGTGCCGGTTGATTCTCTTCCACAATACGTTTTACGGAGTTTTCATCACCATCCAAAGATAAAATCTCTTTAACGGCTTCTTTGGTTTTCAGTGCCTGTGCCATATCCGCATACTCCCGGGAAAAAATCAAAAGGGAAGGTGTACAGTCATCAATCAAATCCTTTATGGCAGGTTCAGGCAGTCGGAAATTATAGGGAACCAAAATCAAACCAAGCTTACCGCAGGCAAAATAGAGATCGATCATCTCCATGCAGTTTTTTGAGATCACCCCGAGTCGATCACCGGCTTTTAAATTAAATCGGTTTTGTAGTATGTAGGCTAAATTATTGGCTCTTCGGTTCAGGTCGCCGTAGGTAAACCTCCGGTCATGTTGCACGTCTACAATCGCTTCCTTGTCCGGAGTATATCGTTCTCTTTTTGTAAGCCAGTCATTGTAATGCATATCAACCTACCCTGTTTGTTTTGACAATTCTTTACCTCTCAGCTCAATGCGCCCGTTTTTCATGCGATATACGGCAAACCCAATAGCTACCCCGGTCAGAATGGCCACGGCAGCAGCTACGCCGGGATTTTCGCCCGTGGCTTTTGAAAAGGGAACCGGAAGCATGGCATAATACATCGTAAAGTGTACAATCACTGCAGAAACCGATGCCAGAATTGCCGACAGCTTAGGTACATTTTTGAAAAACATACCAAGCAGAATGGGAGTAAAGGCAGCGGAGAAGTACGCGTACACTCCGTTCTGAGCAAAAATCCCCACACTTAGTTTAGGTTCCACTATTTGTCCCCACGACAGATAAACCGTAATCACGGCCATGGCAGCAATCACAATCCGATTCCATATCAGCTGAGGAGGCAAACCGAACAGATCTTTTTTAAAAATTTTATTACCGGCAAGAGGTCTTAATATATCATTGGTTATTGATGTTGATAGTGACTGGATCAAACTTTCCAGCGTGGATATTCCGGCCGAAATTAGCCCCATAACCACAATAAGGGCTACAATAACAGGAAACTCACTCACTACATAAGCAGATACGATATTATCCATCGGCAACGGCTCACCGGCAATCATTAAATCAGGAAATCGAATTCTGGCAAACAGACCGGCAATCACAACTAAAAAGAAGAGAAACTGAGCAGCACATCCCACCAGCAGATATCTGTTAACATCTTCATCCCTCTTTAGCAGAAGTGACTTGGTTAAAATATGTGGCTGACAGATAATTGCAATGCCTACCACAATCTGTGCAAAAATAATCTCAAAGTAGTCCCGGAACAGAAAGCTGTCGTCGTTCGTGGTTTGCGTCAATTTTGGATCGATCGCATTGAGTTTATCAATAAACCCATGAACTCCCTCGCGGAAGTGGTCATAACCCGATCCCAGCAGGATAAATGCAACAATCACCATCAGCAGAGCCTGAACGGTGTTGGTGTAAACCATCGAATTCGCTCCGCCGAACATCATATAACCGAAGATGAATATCACAATTCCCAAAAGTGTGTAAAACTCGGGGATGTTCAGTGTACTGGAGAGCACCTTCGTTAATCCAACGCAGATCAGCACAATGAACGTGATCAGCAGAAGAGAAAGAAAACCGAAAAATATTCCATACCCCTCACTCTTGTACATCGTCTTCATCCACTCTGCCATACTGAGGGCTTTTGTTGTCTTTCCGTGGCGCCGGAAACCTTTTGTGAGCAATACCAAAGAGACCAGGGCGGCAAGCGGCAACGCAAATGCCATGGAAATCACCCCGCTGAATCCATACAGAGCCACAAAACCGGGGTTGATAATAAACGTAGCCGCACTGGTAATGGATGCAGCCAGAGATAAGCCAACGGCTGCCGGAGAAAAAAGCACATTCCCTAAAGCGTAATCTTTTATATCCTTGGTTTTACCGGCACCACGTATCACAAAATAGAGAATGGTGATTACATACACTGCAATCAAAATCCACCCTCCGGTTACCATCTGTTGAGATGCCAGTTCCATAAATATTAATTTTCTGTTTCTGTATTCATCTTACATTTCTAAAACCTGTAGGCGCATGCTGCAAAATGCAATCCACCGCCCGATCCTATAAATACGGCTAAATCACCCTTTTCAACAGAACCTTTTCGGTACTCCCGGTCAAACACCATAGGTATAGCAGCCGAACCGGTGTATCCAAATTTTTCCATGATGGTTGGAGCCGTTTCTCTGGGAAGATTCAGGATATCCATCGTTTCCCAAATCTGGTTAATGTTGATCTGGGTGATAAAAACGTGTTTTACATCAGCTACATCTTCCCCGGCTCGTTCGCAAACGGTTCGGATCATATCGCTCCACATTTTTGGATTCAGCTCTTTCGGGAATTTCTCCACAAATTGTAGACACTGCATCTTTTCAGCAACCTTCTCTTCAGTCACCGGATCTGCCGCTGCACCGGTATAAATTCCCATGTGTCCGTGATACTCTCCTTTCGTTCTCAAATCAGATGATAAAAATCCAACACCGGCTTCTTCAGTTGGTTCGAGTATAACAGCACCGGCACCGTCCGCAAAAAGTGTAACCGTCTTCTTGTCATCCAGATTTAAAAAGCGGCTCATTCCATAGGCTCCCATCACCATCACTTTTTGATACCGTTCTTCTGCAACCATCATGCTGTTAGCCAGTGTAAAAGCCGTGGGAAATCCTGCACACGCCGTGTTGGTGTCTAATGAAGTGGCATTTTTTAAACCCATTTTGTACTGCACAACCGATGCTGTTGACGGCGAAATAAAGTCCGGAGTATCAGTAGCTATGATGAGCAAGTCAATATCCTCAGGATTTAAACCGGCCATTTCTAAAGCATTATTACCCGCCTTCACGCATAAGTCGCTGGTCGTTTCTCCCTCTTCCATCCATCGTCGTTCATGGATGGTCAAATTTTCTCTCAGCCAGGTATCCACATCTTCCCCAAGCCGTTCATTAAACCATTCGTTTTTCAATATCCTGGCGGGAGCATAAGATCCCGAGGCGATAATTTTTGCTCGTCTGCTCAAAATATCAGCCCTCCATCCACATTAAGTACAGTTCCTGTGATAAACGCTGCTTTATCTGAGGCAAGAAAGAGATACGCCTCTGCAATATCCTCAGGCTCTCCCAATCTGCCCAGGGGAGTTTTCTCCTTTAAAGAATCCAGAACTTTTTCAGGAACCGTATCCACCATGCTCGTATTGATAAATCCCGGAGCGACTGCATTAACACGAACCCCTTTTCTTCCAAGCTCTTTGGCCCATGTTTTCGTCATTCCTATCACTCCAGACTTTGAGGCGACATAATTGGATTGGCCAAAATTACCGTTATGTGCCACAACAGAGCTGGCATTCAAAATAACCCCGCTACCTTGTTCCGCCATCAGCTTAGCTGCTGCTCTCCCGCAGTAATACACACCGCTCAAATTCACATCAATGACAGCCTGCCACTGATCTTTTTCCATCTTCAAAAGTGTCCCGTCTTTCGTAATCCCGGCATTGTTGACCAGAACATCAATTTTCCCGTGGCGATCTATCAATCCGCTCATTGCCTTTTCCACTTGATTCACATCGGCAACATTTACTTTTTGGAATGAGACGGAGAACCCCTCCTCTTCCCAGATTTTGATCTGATTTTTGGCAGCATCTTCATTAAAATCCCATATCTCTACAGTAGCACCTTCCTGTAAAAATTTATCTGCCGTTGTTTTTCCAATACCGGCAGCTCCGCCGGTTATCAGTACTGTTTTGTTTTTAAATTGAGACATTCTTCTGTTTAGTTTAGATTTAAAAAAATTCTGACTGCTTGGTTGAATTCCTCCGATTTTTCGAAATGCACAAAATGCCCCGCATCCTCAATCATGATCAGCTCCCCATTTTGCAATTCCGCTGTACCCGCCTCAGCTACAGATTGTGTGGTTAAATCCGGGTTTAGATATGGATTCGGTATCAATCCGTCTTGGAAGCCATAAACCACCAATACTGGCACATCTATATCCGACAACCTATCGAAAACAGGTTCATCCAGCATGGCAAAAATCGATTCCGCCTGAGCCCTGGAGTAATTTTCAAAATCCGGATCATCCCTCATCTTCAGTCGGTCTTCAATCATAAAAGAGGCTTCCTCAGGAAACTGGTGGAATGTGTTCATCGCATTCATTCGAATCGCGTCTTCCCCTGTATTCATGATCGACTCTTTATTTACGGTCATCTGAAAAACTTGCCGGTGTTGATCGCTAAACTGCTCGAAACCGGCAGGGGCCGACAGAATCAACCCCTCTATTTTATCCTGATATTCCAAAGTGATGTATAATGCAATTTGTCCACCCATGGAATGCCCTGTTAAATAGGCCTTATCAACCGAAAGCGCTTCCAGCAACTGGACAACTGTTTCAGCAAAAAAGGGAATATTATATTGCTCTGCAGTTTTAGATGATTTGCCATATCCGGGCAGGTCGAGGGCTATGATTCGAAAATCCTCTTTCAGTCCTGAAATGTTTTTCTGCCAGGCCGGCAAATAGCTTCCAAGTCCGTGAATCATCAGGATCACTTGATCTGCATCCCCTTCATCCACGTAAGCTACCGTTTCTCCATTTGGCAGGGTTTGATGGTGAACATCAAACGGATAATCTAACCAGTCGAAGGAGGATTGTGCGGAAAGGCATCCCGGGAGCAGAGCCCATAAAAAAAATAAGTAAACCGCTTTTTGAATCATGACTTTCAAATTTTAAGTGAAATGCGGAGTGAGACTTTTTCTCCGCGAATCTACTTTATGTTATTAAAAATTTGAAAAGTTTCAAAAGTTATTGATCCACAACGTGGTTTTTTGGATCAGTGGTCAGTTTAACAGAAAGGATTTAATTTCTTAATTCAGCCAGTTTACTTTTCCAGGCTTTCAGAAACTGTTCATTATGTTCGTCCATCAGCTCATAAAATGACTGCATCTCTATCATTCTCTTGTAAGCATACTGCTCATCTTCGCCATTCATATCTTTGGCTATGTCGGCATATTTTTTTGCGATTTGAATATTGCGGCTCATTTTTGCCTTCTGGTTTTGAAAGGCCTGACCAAATATATCCTCCGATGCTTTGTAGTAATCTTTTCTGTCTCCGGGAACCCAAACGCTTTCAATCAGATTCCTCTCCTTCAACCTGCGGCATATTTGAGAAATGGGTCCCTTACTCATCTCCAGTTTTTCAGTGATATCATCCAGCGATTGCGGATCTTTCGAAATAATTAGCAGTGCAATGATGCGTCCCATCAGCGGATTCAGGCCAAAATTACTGTAGGCTTCTGCAAAGTCGGTGATGATACTGTTTTTAAGCTCCGGATGATTATCCATGAAAGATGATGTCAGTTGAATAGTTTGAAATATTTCAAATGTAAAAGTAGGTATTTTGAGATTTATTAACCATCTCAATGATTTCTTAATTGTCCTGCTTCACCAATCGCTTCAATTCGCTCAGCATCAGCATCGCTTCGATGGGCGTCATGCGATTGGGATCGGCAGCGTCGAGTTTATTTAACAGCGTCTCCACATTGGGGTCCATTTGTGAGCCGAATAGTGTCATCTGAGGCAATTCCGCCTGTTTCTCCACCTCTTTCGTCACTTTTTTTGCCGCCTCTTTTTTCTTCGCCGATTGAGCCATCGCACCGTTACCGTCATGACTCACATCCAGCGTGTGACTCTCCAGGTTTGATAAAATCTCTTTCGCTCGGTTTATCACCACATCCGGCAACCCGGCCATGTTGGCCACCTGTATTCCGTAACTGTGATCGGCACCGCCGCGTACCAGTTTTCGCAGAAAAATTACCTTTCCGTCGTGCTCTTTCACTTGCACATTAAAATTCTTGATTCGCTCGTAGCGATCCTCAAGCTCGTTCAATTCGTGATAGTGTGTAGCAAAAAGTGTTTTGGCAGCCACCTCCGGTTTGTTGTGCAGATACTCTGATAGCGACCACGCGATACTCAGCCCGTCAAACGTACTGGTTCCGCGGCCAACCTCATCCAGCAGAATCAGAGATTTTGGCGTGGCATTGTTTAGGATATTGGCAGCTTCATTCATCTCTACGAGGAACGTACTCTCTCCGGCGGCCAGGTTATCGGAGGCACCAACTCTGGTAAAGATTTTATCTACGAGCCCGATTTTTGCTTTATCGGCCGGAACAAAACAGCCGATCTGTGCCATCAGTACCAATAGTCCGGTCTGACGCAAAATGATACTCTTACCGGCCATATTCGGCCCGGTGATCATCAGAATCTGAAACTCACTGTTATCCAGATAGATGTCATTCGGGATAAACGGTTCACCCGCATCCAGTGTCTTTTCAACGACCGGGTGACGGCCTTTTTTTACGTCAATCAAATCCTCTTCATTGATGTCCGGTTTTACATAGTTATTCCGGAAGGCCACCTCTGCAAAGCTCTGGATGCAGTCTAGTTCCGCGATGGCCGTGGCAATCTGCTGCACATCCTCGGCATATTCAGCTATGTAAAGTCTCAGCTCTTCAAACAGCTCCCCCTCAAGCGTTTTGCTCTTATCCTCAGCTGAGAGTACCTTTTCCTCTACCTCTTTCAGTTCGGGCGTAATGTAGCGCTCGGAGTTCACCAGCGTTTGCTTGCGGATAAAATGTTCGGGCACTTTATCCTTGTGGGTATTGGTGACCTCAATGTAGTAGCCAAACACCTTATTGTAGCCGATCTTCAGAGATGGAATCCCCGCCTCTTTTGCCAGCTTATTTTTAATATCGGCGATATACTTCTTTCCGTTACGGGCAATCTCCCGCAGTTCATCCAGATCTTCACTGAACCCTTCATCAAACATTCCACCGTCTCGAATACTTGCCGGCGGATCTTCCACCAGCGCATCACTTATTCTTTCCTGAACATCAATTAACAGTTTCAGACGACTGTTGATCGACTTAATCAAACTGCTTTCACATTGGCCGATAATTCGTTTGATCGCTGTAATCTGTGCCAGTGAAAGCTGAAGTTGTTTCAGATCCCGCGCGTTGGTTCTTCCCACACTGATCCGGCTTATGAGTCTTTCTAAATCCCCAACCTGCTCCAGTTCATCCCGAAGCTCCTCCCTCAATGAGTGGTTGTCCACCAGCTCATCCACTGCTTCGAGACGGTTCTCAATCGTCTCCACCTTTTTCAGGGGACGCATAATCCACTTTCTCAGAAGTCTTCCGCCCATCGCTGTTGAAGTGGCATCCAGAATGGAAACCAGTGTCCCATCGGTTCCTCCCTCCTGCATGCTGGAAGTCAGTTCAAGGTTTCTTTTCGTAGCGCCATCTAGCGACATATAATCGCTATTCTCGTATGCGTAAAGTCGCTTCAGGTGCCCCAAAGATGACTTCTGTGTCTCCTGCATATAGTGAAGCAGTGATCCCGCAGCTGTGTGGGCAATCTCCAGATCCTCTACCCCAAAACCTTTCAGGGAGTGCGTTTTAAAATGCTCTGTCAGAATTTTATAGCCATAATCTCCCTCATACACCCAGTCTTCGATAAAGGTGATGTTTTTGGTTTTTAGAATTTCAGGCACACTGTTCTTGAGCTTTTTCTGAAGCAGTATTTCTGAGGGCTGCAGCGATTGAATCAAACTGTCCAGTTCCGTCTTCCCTACCTGACTCAAACCAAACTCTCCGGTCGAGATATCTGAAAAAGCGACACCGGCTGTTCCGCCTGCCCAGAAAATGGATACGATATAGTTGTTCCGCTTGTGATCGAGCAGCTTCTCTGACATGGTTACACCGGGAGTAGTAATCTCCGTCACTTCCCGGTTTACAATCTTTTTGCCCGCTTTTTTGGCCGTTTCAGGATCTTCGGTCTGCTCACAAATTGCCACTCGAAACCCCCGTTTTACCAGTTTTGGCAGATAGGAATCGAGAGCATGGTATGGAAATCCGGCAAGCGGTGTTTGATCTCCTCCGTTGTTTCTCTTAGTCAGGGTAATACCAAGCTCCTTACTGATCAGCACGGCATCGTCGGCAAAAGTCTCATAGAAATCCCCTACCCGAAATAGTAGTATTGTGCCTGGATGTTTCTCCTTAATTTCAAAATATTGACGCATCAGCGGCGTCTGTTTCTTCTTTTTCTTACCCATGAATTCCGTTTACATGCATCGATTCGATTTGCAGATCTGAAAGGTATTGAATTTTCCTCTTTTTTTAAGATCTCTCGCTTCTCAATTTTTCTTCCCCCTATACCTAATAGCGATGATTCATTCTATAGATTGGCATTAAGCTTAATTAGAACTATTTTTCTTTTATATGCACGTGTTGGACAGACATAAATTTCGGGCTTTTTGGAAAAGGGTTTGGGAGCTGATCACAAAGAAGCATCTTTTTTACAATGCTTCCGCGATCACTTTCAACCTGATTATTTGTTCCATTCCGTTCACTCTTATTCTTATTTCAATAATCGGTTTCGTTCTCTCTATAGATGCAGCCTTTGAAGAAGTGATCAGGTATGGACGGGAGCTACTTCCAAATCTCAGTTATCAAGGGCAATCGGGGGATGTAGTTGGCAGTGCCATTACTCTGGAGACAATCATAGAACCACTGGTTAATGCCCGTACAATTTTTGGTGTGGCCGGTATCGCCATACTTATGATTTTTGCACAAGGACTGTTTCATACCATGAAACATGCTCTGTTTGAAATCTTTGATGTAGAAGACCGAAAACATCCCGTTATGGAATTGATCCATAACTTTTTTGCTTTTGGTGTGATTGGCGGAGTATTTCTCTTTTTCAGTATTGCAATTTCTATTATATCACTCTTCTCATTTAATGAGATTGCCATACCCTATACAGAAATTGTCATAGAGCTCGGCTGGATGGCTGATTTATTGACCAATGTAATTCCGGTCATTTTTATGATTCTTCTTTTCTATGCCATTTTCCGCTACATAAGTGAACGCCGGATGCGCCCCAAAGTAGCCCTGTTATCAGCTATCACTTACACTATCCTTTTCGAAGCGGCGAAATATGGAATCAGTTTCTACCTTGAGTATGCTCTCACGGCTTACCGATACTTCTATCAGGGATATACCGTTCTGATCATCATTATTTTTTGGGTATTCTATTCCGCCGTACTATTTGTAGTCACCTCCATCCTGGCCCGATCTTATCAGGAAATTTATCTTAAAGACTCAGTAACTGATAGAAATCCATACACCGATATCTCCTGATGTATTCTGAAGAGAACGTTTTGCCGCTCAGCTTTTATGCAAATCCAGATGTTGTAGATGTTGCACAAAAACTTCTTGGAAAAGTTCTGTGCGCTCAAATAGACGGTGTTTTTACATCGGGTATCATTTCCGAAACCGAAGCGTATTGCGGACGAAACGACAAAGCGTGCCATGCCAACAATGGCAAACGCACCGAGCGGACCGAAGTGATGTTTGGAAAACCCGGTCACGCCTATATCTATCTCTGCTACGGCATTCATCACCTGTTCAATGTGGTTACGAATCAAAAAGGTTTAGCCGATGCGGTTTTGATCCGAAGTGTGATTCCTGCAGATGGACTTGACCGGATCAAAAAAAGGCGAGAGATTAAAAATCACACCGATTTGACTAACGGGCCGGGGAAGCTTACCCAGGCACTTGGCATAACCACTTCTCTTAACAAAACCGACCTCAGAAAACCTCCCGTTTGGATCGAAGAACGTGGAATAGAAGTTTCAGAACCAAATATCATTCCTTCTAAAAGAGTTGGCGTAGAGTATGCCGGAGATCACGCCGAACGGTTGTGGCGATTCGAAATTTCGAAAAAACTTCGTAAGACCTTATCCCGATAGATCGTCTTTAATAAAGATTGGCAGCGATGAAACGCTGTCCAATAGAAAGTGATTACCCAAAGTGTAGAACGGCTCAAATTAATTCAATGCTGAATTAATTTGCCAAAACTATTTAGTTTAACATTAAACAATAAATAATCAATCAAAAAAAGAATCATGTTTAAAAAATCAATTTCCTTAATTATTGCAGCCGCACTTTTTACAGCATTCGCTGCATTTACAACAATCGACAGAGATGCCACAAGCTGGCAAGTAGACAAAGCGCACAGCACCATTAAGTTCACAATTACCCACTTCTTTACTCCGGTAACCGGAACATTTGATGATGTGGACGCAACAATAAATTTTGACCCTGAAAATCTGGCCGAAAGTAACATCGATGTAACTGTACCAATTGAAAGCGTAAACACACGAAATGAGAGAAGAGACAACCATCTTCGCTCAGAAGACTTCTTCAATACTGCCGAATGGCCTAACATGAGATTTGTGAGTAACACAATAGAGCAAACCGGAAACAATCAGTTTGTTGCTCGTGGCGAATTGACTATCCGAGACGTTACCCGTGAATTCGATCTGCCTTTCGAACTGAAGGGAGTCATGGAACATCCAATGCGTGAAAATACAAGAGTTGCCGGAATTGTTGCCAATGGCGAACTGATGCGTAACGATTTTGGTGTTGGTGTAGGTGACTGGGCCGCAACAGCTGTAGTTGGCAATAAAGTTAATATCGAACTCCAGCTTGAGTTGACCAACTCTTACTAAACCGGTTCAATTTACGAGCTTTATCAACCCCGGCATGTCCGGGGTTTTTTATTTTTGAGGAAATCTGATTTCTACCTCACACTTTTGCTTTTCAACTGTTATATTTAACCCGTTGAATCAAAAGGCTACCTTTATACATGAAAAAGAAGACATTTTATATTATTACCGGTTTCATCGTGTTCGCAGCACTTTCCCGTCTGCTGCCTCATGCTTACAACTTCACTCCCCTGGGTGCAATTGCACTTTTTGGAGCTGCATACTTCAAGGATAAAAAGTGGGCATTTATTGTTCCAATTTCCGCTTTCTGGATCAGTGACTTGCTCTTGAATAATCTTATGTATTCAGCCTATTATGAAGGATTTGCATGGTTTACCGGAGGATTTCTTTACATATACGGCAGTATAGCAATGATCGCCATTTTGGGCTATTACCTGTTGAAAAAAATAACTTTTAGCAGAGTTATCGGTGGCGCACTCGGAGCGTCTATTATCTTTTTCGTTGTCAGCAACTTTGGCGTATGGATTTCAAGCCCTCTTTATCCACTTACTGCCGAAGGGTTGATTGCATGCTACACAGCAGCCATTCCATTTTTCCATAACACTCTAGGCGGAAATTTGGTATACAGTGCTGTCCTTTTTGGTGGCTACGAGTGGCTTAAAGCTCAATACCCATCCCTTCAACCGGTTGAATCTCAAGTTTAATTCTCAGTTGAGTGAGTAAAAGAATGATAATCATCGGTGCCACATCCGGCATTGGTGAAGAACTTGCCAGGCAGGCTATCCATAATGGATATATGGTGGGTGGTACAGGCAGAAGAACCAATCGCCTTCAAGATCTCCAGGAAGAACTGGGAGATTCATTTTTTTATGCCAAAATGGATGTCTCTCTATTTGATGAGGCTAAATCAATACTGCAATCACTTATCGATGAAATGGGTGGAATGGACATCATTGTTCTGAATGCCGGCATTTCCAATCATCCGGCCGCTTCCATTACGGCAATGGAACAGAAAGTCATCGATGTGAATGTGAGCGGCTTTGTACAGCTTTTTGGGGAAGCCTTTCAATATTTCCGAAAACAGGGTCATGGGCAAATCGTAGGCATATCGTCTATTGCCGGACTTTTCGGTTCTTCACGAGCTGCTCCATACAGCGCTTCTAAAGCATTCATTTCCACTTATATGCAGGCGTACCGCCAGCGATGCAACAGAATCAAAGAGGATATTACCGTAACCGATATTGTTGCCGGATTTATAAAAAGCGAGATGACGGAGGGGAAAAAAGGCCTTTTTTGGGTCGCAGAGACAGAAAAAGCCGTCAATCAGATATTAACCTCTATTGAAAAGAAAAAAACGGTTGCTTACATAACACGCCGGTGGCGTTTGATTGCCTGGCTTATTCATCTTATCCCTGATCGGGTCATTGATCGACTTTGGTAACCCTAAACTGATTTACAGTAAAAGGTAAAGTAGAAATAGGATGAATGGGAGTGTAAACACCCAGTCTGAAGAACGATATTTTGTTGTTTCTCTCACTTCCATAATTTTTCTTATTGTAATCGAAAATAACTGATTTTGTTTCACGATCTGGTTAAAACCTCCTAACCGCTGATTAAATCATCCTAACCATCCCTCCCTGTCAAGACTTCTATACTGAATGGCCTCACCAATATGGTTGGATTGAATTGACTCCGACCTATCCAGATCCGCTATAGTCCTGGATACTTTTAGAATCCTATCGTACGCCCTGGCCGAAAGACCCAGTGTATTCATCGCTTTCTTAAGCATTCCCTCACCTGCATCATCTATCCGGCAAATTTTTCGAGCCATTTTTGTATTCATTTGAGCATTACAGTAAACCCCTTCTATTCCCATAAAGCGTCGGCTCTGAATTTCTCTCGCATCTATTACACGTTTCCGAATACTGGCGGAGTTCTCTCCCTTAGCTTTTGCAGAGAGTTCATCAAAACTCACTTTTTCTACATCCACATGCAGATCAATTCTGTCCAGCATCGGTCCGCTTATTTTATTCAGATATCGTTGCATCTGAACATGAGTTGCACCATTTGCATCGTCAGGGTCGTACCAATCGCCAGTCGGAGAAGGATTCATTGAAGCTACCAGCATAATTCTGCTGGGATAGTTCACGCTCATTCGCGCCCGTGAGATACTCACATTTCCATCTTCCAGTGGTTGCCTCATCACCTCGAGCGCGCTTCGTTTAAACTCAGGAAGTTCATCAAGAAAAAGTACTCCATTATGAGCCATTGAGATTTCACCCGGCATAGGAATGCTCCCGCCGCCGACCAGCGCTACATCTGAAACAGTATGGTGCGGGCTCCGAAACGGACGATGCGTCACAAGTGACTTCCCACTCTCCAGAATACCGGCTACAGAATGAATTTTAGTTGTCTCCAAGGCTTCATCCAGCGTAAGAGGAGGCAGGATGGTAGGAAGACGCCTGGCCATCATCGTTTTCCCCGAACCCGGCGGACCGACCATAATGACATTATGCCCGCCTGCAGCCGCTACCTCCAGTGCACGTTTCACATTCTCCTGACCTCTCACATCTTCAAAATCGAGAACATCAGCCTTTCCATTGGTGCTAAACAAACTCTTCGGATTAATCCTAAGGGGAGTTTTACTGTTTTCATTCTCAAACCATTTCATCACTTCTCTTAGATCCGAAAAAGGCAACACTTTAATTCCGTCCACAACAGCCGCCTCGGGTCCATTATCTTTGGGCAGTATGATATATTCCAATCCCCTGTCTCTTGCTTCTACGGCCATTGGGAGTACGCCTTTTACCGGCCGAAGCTTTCCATCCAGAGCCAGCTCGCCTAAAATGAGAGATTTTTCCAGTTTATCTATCTGAATCTGTTCCGATACGGCGAGCAGACTAACTGCGATGGGGAGGTCAAAGGCACTCCCCTCTTTAGGCAGATCGGCAGGTGCAAGGTTTACGGTAATTCGACCTCGCGGGAAAAAAGCATCGGCGTTTTTCAGTGCAGCATCGATCCTGTCTTTAGACTCACTTACCGCACGATCGGGCAAACCCACTAAAAAATATTTCGGCAGTCCGCCGCTTCGATTCACCTCTACTTCAATCAAACGGGCATCCACTCCTATGGTTGAGGCGCAATAAACTCTTGATAGCATATTTCTGAATCTTTTTGTTTCTCTTTCTCGTAGTATGAAACAGGAATCAGAACTTCCTTACAGTTTTAATGCTTAGTAATGGAAAATTATCATGGAAAAAACAGAAAAAACTATCCTTGAGGAGATTCAGGGAACCGTTCAGGAGATTATTTCACAAATCAAGGAGCTTGTCCGAAAGGGTGACGCTAAGCGAGTTATCGTAAAAAACAAAAAAGGTAATGTTTTGCTCGAAAGCAGATTAACACTGGGTGTTGCTGGTGCCGTTGTACTTGCCATTTATGCCCCTCTGTTTACAGCTATTTCAACACTTTTACTTTACGTAAGTGACGTAAGGGTCTTTGTGGAGCGAGACGCAGACGACTCATCCGACGAGTATGAGGTTGACGCTGAAGTGATTGAAATTGAAGATGAAGATGAAGATGATCAACAAGAGAAAGGCAAAACCGACAAAACAGTAGGAAAGGATTAAAAAAAATCGGCAAGCATCGTTTAGACACTTGCCGATTCAGAATATTCTATATCACGGATGATTATTTCCAGTGTTTCTGTGCAATTACCTCTTCACTGTCCAGCTCGTCAGCCAGGAAACGCTCAGCATCCAGTGCTGCGCGGCAGCCGGTACCTGCGGCCGTAACTGCTTGCCGATAGATGGGATCCATCGCATCGCCACTTGCAAAAATTCCGGGCAGGTCCGTTTCTGTAGACTGTCCTTTGGTTTCAATGTATCCAACATCATCCATAGTCAGTACACCATTGAACAGATCGGTGTTTGGTTTATGGCCGATTGCAATAAATACTCCTGTCACATCATCCAGAGTGGTTTCCTCACCACTTACTCTATTCTTGACCTTTACGCCATCAACAACCTGATCTCCCAGAACTTCCTGAAGCTCAGAATTCCAGATAAACTCAATTTTATCATTTTTAAACGCACGCTTCTGCATCGCTTTTGATGCGCGAAGTTCATCACGTCGGTGAATTACAGAAACCTTGCTTGCAAACTTGGTCAGGAATAGTGCCTCTTCCATTGCTGTATCTCCACCACCAACAATTACTACGTGCTGATCGCGGAAAAATGCACCATCGCAGGTTGCACAGGCGCTTACGCCTTTCCCTCGCAGCCGCTGTTCGCTAGGCAGATCCAGCCACTTAGCCGATGCACCGGTTGCGATAATAATTGATTTCGCAAAAATCTCGGTCTCTTCATCTACTGTAAGTCTATACGGTCGCTCATCGAATTCAATATCGGTTACATAACCGTACCGGCAGTCTGCGCCAAACCGGGTTGCCTGCTGACGAAAATCTTCCATCATTTTAGGCCCCATTACTCCCTCAGGATAACCCGGGTAGTTATCCACTTCTGTAGTTTGTGTTAACTGTCCGCCCGGTTCGGGACCTTCGAATACAATCGGATTTAGATCAGCACGTGCTGCGTAAATAGCTGCGGTCAAACCGGCCGGACCACTCCCGACAATTACTACGTCAAATGTTTTACCTTGAATATCTTCCATTGTTATAATTTGATTTTATTTTCTTTCCACTAAATGTAACAAATATTGAACTCATTTTCGGTCAATCTTGTCTATCAGACGTATAGTCAGGGCCAGATATTACATCAACCTTATCTAGACTTCAAAAATTAACTGTTTGAAAAAAACTTGATCCATCAGTTGTAAATTGATGAAAAATAACTATGTTTATACAAACTAATCTAATATGACGTGCTATGAATGTAGGTGTTTGCAAAGAAACAGAGGCTCTTGAAAAGCGTGTCGCGCTCACACCTGAGGGTTGTGAAAAGCTGATCAGTATGGGCTTGAAAGTAAGTATTGAATCCAATGCCGGGCTCAATTCCAGCTACTCTGATAAGCTCTATAAAAATGCCAGAGCTGAAATTAATAAAAGAGAGCAAATCCTGTCCGAAGCGGATATCATTCTAGCAGTACAGGCTCCTGCCGCAGATGATGTTAAAAAAATGAAGAAGGGTGCAATTATAACCGCCTTTCTATGGCCCCTGCAAAATGAAGATTATGTAGAACTGCTTAAAAATGCCGGCATAACAGGGATTGCAATGGATACCATTCCCAGAATCAGCCGGGCTCAATCCATGGATGCACTTTCGTCTATGAGTAATATAGCAGGCTACAAAGCCGCACTGCTCGGAGCGAATCACCTGGACAGGTATCTGCCTATGATGATGACAGCTGCAGGCACGATTCCTCCCGCTAAGGTTTTGGTTTTAGGCGCCGGTGTTGCCGGCCTGCAGGCTATTGCTACAGCCAAGCGGCTCGGCGCTGTTGTAGAAGCTTTTGACATTCGCCCGGCAGTAAAAGAACAGGTGGAAAGTCTGGGAGCAAAGTTTGTAGAAGTACCGCTCGAGGAGGCCGCTGAAACAAAGGGAGGTTATGCCAAGGAGTTATCAGATAGAAATAAAGAGAAACAGAGAGAAGTGATCCATGAGCATGTAAGAAAGTCAGACATCGTTATAACCACTGCTCTAATTCCCGGTAAGCCTGCCCCAACTCTTATCACCAAAAAGATGGTTGATGATATGTCGGCCGGATCTGTAGTAATAGACATCGCTGCCGAACAGGGAGGAAATTGCGAAGTAACCGAACCCGGAAAAGTGATCAGACATAACGAAGTAGTTGTAGACGGGCCACTGAACTTACCGAGCACACTGGCTTATCACGCCAGCAAACTCTATTCAAAAAATATTCTCTCACTGCTTGGACTTCTGATTAAGGATGGAAAACCCGATTTAAATTTTGAAGATGAAATTATCGCGAATGCCACTGTTACACACCAAGGCGAAATCATCTCTCCATTCGTGAAAGATAACAGTTAACCGGCAACGAAAAGCAATCAACTATGGAAGCCTTTATTTTCAACTTGTTCATCTTTGTTTTGGCCTCATTTGTCGGCTTTGAACTGATATCTAAAGTTCCTCCAACTCTGCACACTCCGCTCATGTCCGGGGCCAACGCCATCTCCGGAATAACCCTGATTGGCGCCCTGATTATTGCCGGCGGGCCCGACTCGGTTTACGCTCAATGGATCGGGTTCGCAGCCATCATTTTCGCAACTATAAATGTTGTAGGCGGATTTCTGGTAACCGATCGAATGCTGGAGATGTTTAAGAAAAAGGAGGTTGAAAAATGAGCCAGTTTCTGCCTGATGCCTTACAGTCCTATCTTCCTAATCTGATTCAGATTTTCTACCTCATAGCCACCGGTTTTTTTATAGTTGGGATAAAGCGTTTAAGCTCACCGGCCACAGCCCGTTCCGGTAATCAGCTCGCTTCACTCGGTATGTTGATTGGTGTTGTGGTAACACTTTTTGACCGCGAAATCATCGCCTTTGAGTTTATCATTGCCGGTGTAGTTATTGGAGCCCTGATAGGTCTGTTTGCAGCAAAAAAAGTACAAATGACTGCCATGCCCGAGATGGTTGCCATTTTTAACGGTTTTGGCGGTGGTGCATCTGCGCTGGTTGCCTGGGGTGAATTTACCCGCCTTAATCCCTCAGTTTTTGACACCCAAAGCCTTGCTACAACAGGGCTCAGTATTTTAATTGGTTCCATTACATTTACAGGCAGCTTTATCGCTTTCGGAAAACTGAAAGGTTTCATTGGCGGAGGAAGAATTGCGCTGCCCGGTCAGAATATCATCAACTTGGTGCTGACAGTTGTAGCATTAGGACTTGTAGGATGGTTTACAATTGATCCTGAGTACCAGCTCGTTTTCTGGTCTCTGTTTGGGTTGGCACTGCTCATCGGTGTTTTAACCGTTTTACCAATTGGCGGTGCAGACATGCCCGTTGTGATTTCACTTCTTAACTCTTATTCAGGTATTGCAGCATCCATGGCCGGATTTGTTTTGGGTAATAACCTGCTCATCATTAGTGGCGCACTTGTGGGGGCTGCCGGATTGATCCTTACCAATATCATGTGCAAAGCCATGAACCGTACACTGATAAATGTTCTATTCGGTGCATTTGGCGGTGTAGCGGGCCCTGATGATGCAGACAGCGGTGACAAATCCTATCAGCAAACATTTGCTGATGATGTGGCAATTCAGTGCGCTTATGCTTCAAAAGTGGTAATTGCTCCGGGTTACGGACTTGCCGTTGCCCAGGCACAGCACACACTCAAAGAGGTTGCCAATCTGCTGGAAGAGAGAGGTGTTACCGTGAAGTACGGTATCCACCCCGTAGCAGGACGTATGCCCGGCCACATGAACGTTCTATTGGCTGAAGCGGACGTGCCTTACGATCAACTCTACGATATGGAAGAGATCAATCCGGAGTTTAAATCAACGGATGTGGTTTTGATTATCGGGGCGAATGATGTGGTCAATCCCGCTGCAAAAACATCCCCCGGCAGCCCGATCTACGGCATGCCGATACTCAACGTGGATGAAGCCAAGCGAACCATTGTCTTTAAAAGAAGTATGAGCCCGGGTTATGCCGGCATCGACAACGACCTCTTTTATAGCGACAAAAACCAGATGTTTTTTGGGGATGCTAAAAAATCACTTCAGGAATTAGCCTCTAGTCTGAAAGAGCTCGATTAAAAAAAGAAAGCCCGAAAATATAATTCCCGGGCTTTAAACTTCATTTTAAAAAATACTAGTTCTCTACCGGGATGATACGATTCAGAGTACCATTCGATTCGTTGGTGAAGTAGATGTAGCCATCCGGCGCCTCATGTACGTCACGGATTCGCCCAATTCCTTCCAAAATTCTCTCTTCATGGACATAATCTACGCCATCGATCACAATCCGTGATATCAGCTGATAGGAGAGCGCACCGTTTAACACATCTCCCTGCCAGCCCGGATACTTATCACTTGTCACGAAAGTCATACCGGATGGAGCTATAGATGGAGTCCAGTGCATTACAGGCTGCTCCATTCCCTCTTTTTCGGTGTGAGGCGTAATTTCTGTTCCGTTGTAATTAATCCCATACGTAATTTCAGGCCAGCCATAGTTTGCGCCGGGTTTGTTATGGTAGTTCAGCTCATCACCTCCGCGCGGCCCGTGCAGGTTTGTCCAGATAACACCGGTTTCAGGATGAGTTGCCATTCCCTGGATATTTCTCAAACCATACGCATAGATCTCATCAAGGCCGTCTTGCCCAACAAATGGGTTATCTGATGGTATTGAACCGTCGTCATGCAACCTGAAGAGATTTCCATTTGAGTTGGTTACGTCTTGTGCCGTATCCATTTGCCCGCGATCTCCAATTGAAAAGTATAGATAACCGTCGTGATCAAAAGCAATACGACTGCCAAAATGGTGTCTGGAGTTTGTAAAAGGGGTCCCTTCATAAATCTCTTCCTGATCAACCAGTGAATTAGATTCGGCATCGAAGCGCGCTCTCATAATAGCTGTCTGAGCACCACCGCTTCCGGGCTTGGAGTAGCTGATATATATCCATCCATTCTCGTCATAATTGGGATGGAGCTCGATATCAAGCAGACCGCCCTGACCCTGAGCTCTAACTTCGGGCACGCCACCTACCGATTCATCAACAAGCCGGCCATCTCTGACTAGTCTTAGGTTACCATTTCTCTGGGTAATGAGTACATGCCCATCCGGCAAGAACGCCATCCCCCACGCTACACCAAGGTTTTCAGCCACGGTCTGAACGTAAAAATTCAACTCTTCTGTTTCATAAACATCACCCGGAGTATCAGGCAACGCAAAGTAACCGGTTGATTCCGCACCGTTTTCTGTATCTGTTTCGGATCCATTATTCGCCTCTGTTTCAAGGGCTTCGGCACAACCTGCGTTCAACAGTATGAACAAGGCTGTTAATATTGCAGCCAATTTTACTGGTTTATAAACTGTCATTGGATAGTGGTTTTAGGTTGTAAGGTATTGTGAGTTAGAAACGTATTAGTCGAGTGTATAAACTCCTGAAAGATCAAACGGAAAAGACTGCCCATCCCGGAAACCGTCCAGCTCGGCAGAAATATCGGCTGAACCTTTCAGATCGTAGTTAAAGGTGGATTCACCTCTCATAATATCCATTAAAGCCGATCCCATCTGAGATGAATTCAGGCGAACCGGAATGGTGATGGTTCTACGCTCTGCGCCTGCAACTCTGATCGTTTCACCTAGAGTTGTATCGAGCCATTCGCGTCCGTTTACAGTCAATTCATAGGCAGCATTAGCAATTGAGATTGCAAATGGGTTAGGATTTTGAACATTAAATGATATTTCCACTTCGGCTCCGCTAAGAGAGATATCCTTTACGTTAAAATCGCCCATTGTAATTCTCGGAACTTTAGGAATTGGAATATTTCCCGAAGTTCGTACAGGAACTTTCCGGCTTCCTAAAACCGGCACATCAAAATCCACTTCTGTTGAGAGCGCATACGATAGACTGTCCTGCCTCAACACAGAACTGAATGATTCATAAACTTCTGAAAAGTTAAGAGAAACAGGAACCTGAATTATCTGAGTAGATTCCCTGCCAATTGAGAGTCTCTCTTCCTGTAATCCGGTTATAAACGAACGTTCATTTATAAAAAACTCGTAGCTATACTGCTCAGCCGACACTCCAAACCGGTTAGGGTTATTTACTTCAAAATCAAAAAGAAGAGTTACGCCGTCGAATGTTATTTGGTCGATCGACATGTTCTGGAAAGAGACATTCGGTTCGCGAACATCAGCTGCATCGCGAAGCGTGCTGCAACTTAACATCATTAATGAAACGGCTAGCAATATGATTACTCTTTTCATACTCGTAAAATATATTTTGTAGTAGATGTTTTTAGTTTATTAATCAGAATTTCCCGGTCAATTCCGTCAACTGCCGGCGAAATTTTGGTGCACCGCCATTCGCGGGATGACGTACTCCAATGTAATCAATTCCCAGTTCAGACAAACTCTGTTCACATTTTCGTCCAACAGCAACAATTTTTGGCTCATTAAATAGACCAATAAACGCAGTTAAATGTTTCAGGCCGGCCTCCATTTCTCCTGCCAGGGGTGTGCGATTGCTCAACAATCCTTTTTCAGGGTTATATGGGTGCCATGGTACCGCATTCCATAAAACCACTTCATAGGGATCAATTCCCAAATCCGTTAATGCTCCCCACATTATGGTCGCAGTCGGCTCGCTCATTCCCTTTTCAATAAGATCGGGCCTGCTTGTTCTATTGGGACGTACTTCCTGGAAAACGTGATCAGGCTTCACTCCGTATTTCTCTTTCTGATATCCCAGTAAAATTCGCTCTGAGGTCATCGCTATTCCGGTAAAATGCCCGCCCTGGTAGCCGAGTGCTTCAGCAATAAACAGATACTTAGCTGAATCCCGCCTCTCCACAAGATACGTCTCCAGCTGTTTTCTGCGGATATCCGGGGCATCCGGTGTTACATCGTGTTTCTTATCCTGGTGGAACCATGGATTAAAAAGACCGCGCGGCGTTCGTTTCAAAGATTGAACAAACTTCGAGATCATATAAAAGTATGCTAATTTTGATAATTTACGATTTAGACGATCCGTTCTCTGCCAGGTATGCCAGCTGCAGCACCCGAAGTTCACCGTAATCAACCGTTTTATCGAGATCTTCGTAAACGGGTTTTAGAATATCAGCTCCCACTTTATCCATCGACTCGTAAACCTCATCTATTTTACGCTGAGACAGAGAAGATGCTTCTAATATCCCTTCGGGTTCAATTTTATTTCCTTCATCGAGATATTTTTTAAGGTTACTTAAGATCGTTACCTCCTTTACACCAAACTGTTCTGCAAGGTGTTCGATAGACTTACCCTGATTAAACTCCTCACCTACCAGCTCATGTTTTTTCTTTTCGGTGGTCTTTTTAACCTTCTTCTTTATCGCTTTTGTTTTCTCCTGAACATCATTGTTTTGAGTAAACTCCTTGATGATGGGTAAAAACTCATCGCCATATTTCTTCAGTTTTATCGAACCCACTCCGTAGATGGCCATTAACGATTCGTCATCCTGCGGATAATAAAATGACATCTCCATCAGTGTGGTATCCGGGAAAATGGCGTATGGCGGTATCTCTTGTTCATCTGCAAGTTCCTTCCGTTTTTTCCGGAGTTTTTCAAACAGGTCTGCATTGTGTTTGTTCTCAACATCGGTGCTTGTCCGCGATGGCTTATCCTCATCAGAAGTTGCCTGCGTTCTGTCCAGTATCCCTTCAACACGTTTGTCTCCCTTCAATACAGCTGAAGAAGCAGATGTTAATTTAAGGCTTCCGTGATCGGGATCTTTTTTCAAAAGGTCTTTTCTTAGAAGCAGCCTCGAAAGCTGAATCCATTGGTTCTTTGTCCACTCCTGTCCAATACCATACGTAGATAGTTTATCATGGCCATTTTCCAGAATTTTTTTCTGTTTCGATCCACGTAAAATATCAGCTATGTAGTAGGCTCCGTAAGTCTCTTCGGTGCGAACAATACAGCTCATATACTTTTGAGCCTGTTCGGTGTAATCCTGCATATTATCTTTATACTTCAGGCAGTTGTCGCACATTCCACACTCCTTGTGCGGATACTCCTCACCAAAATACTCCAGCAACGGCTTTCTGCGGCAATCATCATACTCCATAAAGTGCAGCAGTGCGTCGAGATGTTTTTCAGCAACTTTTTTCTCTTCACCTTCCTTCTGATTGATGAAGTATTGAATCTTCTGCTTATCCGAATAGCTGTAGAGAAGCATACAGTCTGCCTGAAGGCCATCACGGCCGGCACGGCCAATCTGCTGGTAGTACGACTCAATATTCTGCGGCATATCGTGGTGAATAACAAATCTCACGTCCGGTTTATTAATTCCCATCCCGAAAGCAATAGTTGCCACGATAATCTGTGCATTATCACGAATAAACGCCTCCTGATTCCTGGTGCGTTGCGCCTCAGACAGGCCCGCATGATATGGCAACACTGAATGCCCTTCATGTTTCAGGTCACTGTAAAGCTCATTCACCTGCCGGCGTGAAAAACAGTAGATAATTCCGGACTGCTTGGGACGGGTGTAGAGAAAATCGAGAATCTGTTCCAATGGCTCCTGTTTATCCACAACCTGGAGCAGTAAATTTTTACGGTCAAAACTGGCTACATATGTTTCTGTTTTGTTCATTTCCAATGTAGTGCGGATATCTTCGCGCACTCTGGGTGTAGCCGTTGCCGTTAGTGCCAGGCATACCGCGCCTGGAAAATCTTTTCTTACTTCGGCCAGCTGACGATATTCAGGCCTGAAGTCGTGGCCCCATTCAGAAATACAGTGCGCCTCATCTATCGTAAAACAGTCAACAGTCAGTTGGTCCAACAGTTTACGAGTATTCTCCATCATCAGCGTTTCGGGAGCCAGGTAAAGCAGTTTAGCCTCGCCATTTTTTAACTTCTGCACATTAGCAGCATACTGCTCCGGTGTGAGGGTACTGTTTAGAAAAAGTGCCGGAACCCCAAACTCATCCAGTTGCTCCACCTGGTCTTTCATCAGTGAAATGAGTGGGGAAATCACGATTGTCAACCCATCGAAAAGAATTGCGGGTATCTGGTAGCAGAGTGATTTTCCGCCCCCGGTCGGCATAATGACCAGTGTATCTTTTTTATTGAGAACGTTGGAAATTACATCTTCCTGAAGCGGCCTGAATTCATCATATCCAAACGTCTGTTTCAGAACCTGCTTCGCTTGCTTAATCATATCTGTGGTTTTATTAATGCTAAATTCTAACTCTCGCCTGAATCAAATATAAGATACCGGATAGTTCACTCCCTTACATACCTAGATTTTAAAAAACCTAAATCAGTCTACAGAAGTGCTAACACTGAGGTGAACCTTATTGTTTCATTATTTTTGCCGTGGAATAAGATAAAACTGCTCCATTCTGCCGTCGATGTAGTAGGTCTCTTCACCATCAAAAATGGCATCCTCTTCCAGCATAATACGAATAGACCGGTTCCACTCCGGAATAAAAACTTCGGCATTCAGTTCAATGGAGTGTGCCGTGTTTGGATAGAGCGGGTAGTCTCCTTTACCGGGCACGCCACCCTGCTGATCCCATAACCCGATGGTAGGTCCTGCTCCGTGTCCATGATATCCCAGAGGATGAGTATATATCGTGGCATTGATATTTTCTGATTCAGCTTTTCTCAATGCTGCTGCTAAGATTTCATTTCCGGTTCGCCCGGTTCGGAACTCTCCGGTTAGCAGATCCTGTAACCGGTTTCCAATCCTCAGTGCATCCTGAAGACCTTGCGGAGCTTCTGTTTCACCCTGCCGAAGAACATACGCATGGCGTTGAGTGTCTGTTGTGAGGCCCAGATACTCTATTCCAAAGTCCATATGCAAAAGATCTCCCGGTAAGATCACATCGGAATCGGCACGCCCTGAAAAATCCCCGTCATGCTCACCCGATTCACTTCGCTGAACGGAAACAGACGGGTGAAACCAGGTTGTCAAATTCAGATCCCGGATTCTTTCCCTGTACCACCACTGAAGATCTTCTGTAGTTGTAATTCCCGGAGTAATCACCCTTTCAGAGAGTCCTTCTGCGATTATGTTATGGGCAATACGGTTAATCTGCCGGTATACAATCTTCTCCTCCTCCGTTCTCGTTTCCAGCCAGCCGATTGATAAATTTTCAGCTGAAACAATTCTATCTTGTAACTCATCAGATAGGCTGTTTTTCAAATGATTAAAATCGGTATAGCTGATCCCGTCTGCCAGTGCAAAATGCTCTGAGAAGTTTACCCCGATCTTTTGCGGATTGCGCTCTGCAACAACCTCACCAAATCGTTTCCACTGATCCGGCTCCTCATCCGGAAACCACTGGGTTTCAAAAAAACCGATGTCATAACGGGCCACAGCAAGACGCTCGACCGGGTCCCCATTGCCGGGATCAAAAAACATAAGAATTGTGGTACGGCGGGATGATTGCCACGTAGCAGGAAGCATGGTGAGCAGTACAGGATCTTCGTTATACTCACGAGCTACGAGCACCCACATATCAATTCCTTCTCTTCTCATCAGCTCCGGCACTAAATGATCTAGGCGGTACTCTGCCCAGCGATCCATCACCCCTGCCCTGTCCCTCATATTTAAGATATCCGGTGTCATATCATTTACCGGCTGAGCAACAGAAATACCGCATATAAGTGTTGAAAAAACAACAAATAGTATAAATTTTTTCATAATAGGTATGTGAATAATTGGTCAGTTTTTACCTAAGATTTACAAAAATTCCTGTTATCTTTAGTAGGATTTAATGTAAACGAATAAACCATTATGAAAATAAGCATTACCGAAACAGATCAAAGTAGAATTTCCGATGTTGATTTCGATAATCTGCAGTTTGGACGTGTATTTTCTGATCACATGCTTGAGATGGTTTATAAAGATGGAAGCTGGCAAAAGGCTGAAATAAAACCGTATGGGCCGGTTCAGTTTACTCCTTCTATGCAGGCATTGCACTATGGCCAGGCGATATTTGAAGGAATGAAAGCTTATCATGTTGACGATGAAACGATTCACCTGTTCCGACCAAAAGACCACCATCAACGCCTGAACAACTCAGCGCGTCGCCTCTGCATGCCGGAGCTGGATGAAGAAGTATTTATTAAGGGCCTTGAAAAGTTAATTGCACTCGATCATAAATGGGTGCCCAAAGAGAGGAGTCATGCACTTTATGTTCGCCCGTTTATGTTTGCCTCGGAAGAGTATCTTGCAGCAAAATCATCCAAAGAGTATCGATTCTATGTAATAACAAGTCCGGTAGCTGCATATTACAGTGAAGGATTTAATCCGGTTAAACTCACCACCTCAGAAAAATTTGTCCGTGCCGTACGGGGAGGAACCGGAGAAGCCAAAGCTGCAGGCAACTACGCTGCAAGTTTCCTGCCGGCACAAAAAGCGCAAAGCAAAGGGTTTACTCAGGTTATCTGGCTCGACGCCATCGAAAACCGTTATATCGAGGAGGTTGGAACCATGAATATCTTTTTTAAGATAAAAGACAAGCTGGTTACTCCGGAGCTTACCGGATCTGTCCTCCCCGGTATTACACGCCGTTCTGTTATTGCCATCGCCAAAGAGTGGGGTATGAAAGTTGAAGAACGCAAAGTAGCTATTGATGAAATTTTGGAAAGCTACGAATCCGGGAATCTTGAAGAGGTGTTCGGATCCGGAACTGCAGCTGTTATATCCCCTGTTGGATTGATACACCACGGAGGGGAAACGATACAGCTGGATCAGCAGAAAATCGGACCATTTGCTAAGAAGATGTACGATACCATAACAGGTATTCAGTATGGAAAAATCGATGATCCATTTGGCTGGACCCATCCAATCTCCCTCGACTAAAAAATCTACATGTAATCGGTCTTCTCGCCGATTACATAGAATCGATCGGAAGTTGTAACTTTTTGATCCGGGCTATTGAAATCCAGATCTATACGCCCCAGACGAACCCCGCCATGACCCATCTGTGTAATTTGAGTGGTTTTTCCTTCCGGATTCACAACGCCCACCGGATAATCAAGAAATGTGTGTGTATGTGCACCAATAATTAAATCAATCCCGCCTGCCTTTTCAGCCAGTGTTAGATCATCCATACGGCCATTACTGTACTGAAAACCTAAGTGACTTAGACAGATGATAAAATCACACTTGTGATAATCCCGAAGACTGTTGGTCATCCCTTTCGCCCATGCAATCGGATCCCGGTGTTTCACATCGCCATATAGGTCGGGCGAAACTACGCCATCAAGCTCTATTCCAAGACCAAAAATTCCGATTCGAAATCCATCGATTTCGCGCACAATAAGCCGCCTCAGAAATGAATTCATTGGCGTACCGCTCGCATCGTAGTTTGCCGCTAATATTGGAAAATCCGCTTTTTTAGCTGCTTCAGCAAATCCATCAGGCCCTCTGTCAAACTCATGATTTCCAACCGCCATTGCGTCATATCCCATCTCACTCATCAGCTTCAGATCCACCTCTCCGCCATAGACATCGAACCATGGGGTACCTTGAAACACATCACCTGCATCGAGAAGAAGTACATTCTTACTCTCAGAACGAATTTTCTTCACTAGTGATGCCCGACGAGCAATTCCGCCGAGTCCCGCAAATTCCACGGCATTATCTGGAAACGGATCCAGCCGCGCGTGGGTATCGTTTGTGTAGAGAATTGTGATATCGGAAGGCGCCGGGCTTAAAAGTTTTGCGCCAACACCAAAAGGCGTGATGGCCCCCGCCGCCAGAAAGGCACTCCTTTTTAAAAACTCTTTTCTGCTAATCACGACCGAATCCTCCCGTCTCTATTCGGAAAAATATCGCGACGGCTTTTAAAATAATCGATATAAAGATCTCTCACGTTTACATCATAAAGGTCTATCCGATCGCTGTAGTCCCAAAGTGCCGGAAATCGGTCTCCTCCATTTGCTGCCCAGCTACTGGTTGCCACTAAATATGTTTCGTTGGGATCAAGCGTCTGGGAGTTAACCAGAACACCTCTTGCTTCCCCATTATCAATACGGAAACGCATGCCGCTAACGGGTGCACCTCCCAACTCCGCAATCTGGCCGGCCAGCTCTAATACTTTGCCCCCTCTCAGTTTTAAAACCACCAGATGATTTTCATAAGGCATAAACTCCATTACATCGCGAATGGTTAGGTCGCCGGGGGTTAAATATAAGCCGAATGATGAATCACCAATCACACTCAGATTTACAAATCTCCTTAATTCACTTCCAGCCCGATATCGCAGTGCATCGGCAACTAAATTACCCAGAGGTCCTTCCGGTTTATCAAACCTTAGTGTGTCGTGGACAGTGGCAATCTTTTCCCCCAAAACTGTATGAAGTGAATCGCGATAGCTATCCAATAACATGGTAATACGTGGATCGGGATCCGGATATTGAAAGGATCTTTCATCAGAAACAGGTGAGCGTTCTTCCGTTTCAGCCAGGGAGGAGCAACCGGCAAACAAACCGAATATAAGAGCAGTAAATAGTAACTTTCGCATTAACATTCAGATTCGTCCTATCTCCTCTGTCTGAACATGTTCATTATTAAATCACTAAAACCAAGAAGCTTTACGTTAGGAGAAAGCTCGGTAAGCGACCGGTCAAAATCGCGATTGTTAACGGATAGAGCCTCTGCAGCAAAAACTCTTTGATTACCATTAAACCCTTCAATCAACAATGGGAAACTATTTGGATTCATAATCAACTCAACAGGCAAATCTTCTTCAAGCTGTTTCCTTCCGGTTGTGTGCCACGCCTCATTAAGCAGCCCCCATCTAACTTTAATCTGATCCGTCAGCCAAACCGAAACATGGCGATCGGCAGAGTCCTCTTTCAAAACAAATTCCTTAACTGTATAGCCGTGTAGCTGTTGAGTCCGCCCGGTTTCTTCGACTCTGTTATCCCAGTCGAAACTCTGTTTTTGGTCATTTTCTGACTTACCGGAAACACGGTTCATCAAATCAACAAGCCTGTCGATATCGTACTTGGCAATTTTGAACGCCTCATTATCTCCGGTGTTAAACACAAAATCCTGCTCATCATTTCTAACCAGAATGCCATTGGTACTCAAACCTGACATCACATCCAGAGAACTGCTCGACCCAATAAAAATACGCTCAGACGTGAACACCAAGTTGAGATCGGTCTGTTCGGTGACTCCACTGTCTACGTTAATGATACGGTATTGAACCTGCCCTTCAAACTGAGCAGATACAGGCTGGGCAATAAGAAGTGCTAACAGCAGTAAAAATGGGGTTAATGTCTTTTTCATATCTGGGATTACATTATGCGGTTACCTGTATAAACGGTGTTACATAAGGTTTGTTTCAGCCGGCCAGCTCAGCAGGCTCGTTCATCTCAACATTCACTTTATGGATCCAGCCACCGGCAACCACATCATCACCTTCGTAGCAAACAATGGCCTGTCCCGGTGTAATCGCTTCGCGTCCGGCGGGGAAATGAACTTCAATTTCATCTTCCGATAGTTGCTTGATCGTTCCCATTGCACCGTCGTCATTGTAGCGAATTTTACCGGTAATCTCCATCTTGCCGTTCGGGATCTTGTCGTACTTAACCAGATTCAGCTCTTTGGCACGGCAAGTGGTAGTGATCAAGTCCTCTTTTTCGCCTACGGTGATTACGTTCTTCTCTGCATCGATGTGAGTTACATACACAGGTTTGCCGAGTGAAAGGTCGAGTCCTCGTCGCTGACCGATGGTGTAAAACGGAAAGCCTTTATGCTTCCCGACAATATTTCCTTTTTGATCTACAAACACACCACCGCTTACCCTCTCCTCGAGGTCATCTACTTTATCTTTCAGGAACCGGTGGTAATTATTATCCGGTATGAAGCAGATTTCGTACGAGTCGGGTTTAGTAGCCACGTTCAACAGACCGTAATCTTCGGCCATCTGGCGAATTTCTGTCTTGTGATATTTTCCAAGCGGAAAAATAGTTCGCTCCAGGTGTTTCTGCTCTACTCCCCAAAGTGCGTATGATTGATCTTTGTTGTGATCTTTCCCTTTCGAGATCACATATCGTCCATTCTCCTCTCTCACATTCGCGTAGTGCCCGGTAGCAATATAGTCGCACCCCAGGTTGTCGGCCCGACGCAGCAGCGCGGCCCATTTGATATGCGTGTTGCACAAAACACACGGATTAGGGGTACGTCCGCTGGTATAGTCTTCCACAAAACGGTCGATCACCCAATCGCCAAATTCATCCCGGATATCTACGATAAAGTGTTTAAATCCATACTTCACTGCTATATGACGCGCGTCGTTCATCGACTCAACCGTACAGCATCCCGTCTCTTTCCCGTCATTACCGCCGCTTCGGTGGTAATCCCAGGTTTTCATTGTAATTCCGATCACATCGTATCCCTGCTCTTTGAGCATCACTGCGGCCACGGAAGAATCCACTCCACCGCTCATCGCAACAAGAACACGTCCTTTGGTACTCATAAATGTCGATTTGATTTTTTATTAGACTAGCTAAAATACGGATTTTCTGTGTAAATCGTATGAAGTCAATCAACGAACCGAATCTTCAGATCTTATTTAAACTGAGAAGATCAGCAAGATTTCACTTACATGTACAGATAGGGTTTCCAGTGCTCCTGTACACCACCCATTAGATTCTGGAAAAATGTGATATGGATGGGCCGATACGGCTTGGCTTTGAGCGGCATCTTCGCTTCGTCCGGGGTTCGGTCGCCCTTTTTTACGTTACACTTGTTGCAGGCGGTAACCAGGTTTTCCCAGGTATCTTTTCCTCCTCTGCTTTTTGGCATAACGTGATCCAATGTAAGATCGGATTTCACCCCGCAGTATTGGCAGATGTGGCGGTCCCGCTTCATAATATTTTTACGTGTGAGGACAATTCTGGAATAGGGAATGCGAATGTAGTATCGAAGCCGAATGACAGACGGATAAGAAAACTCCTGATCTACCGTACGAATAACCTTTTCAGGATCTTCGTGAAGCATTTCCGCTTTGTCGAGAAATAGCAGTTTTACAGATCGCTGTACGGAACAGACGCTTAACGGCTGATAATCCTGATTAAGAACTAGTACATTGGAGTTCATCGGTCTGAAACTTTACAAGTCTGTAAATAACTCATTTAACAAGGCTTTTTAACGCCTATTCAGTATGAATTATTTTAATGTAAAATTCAACCGAAAATAAAGTTAACAAGTTCATCCCATATCATTGGGTTTATAGCAATGGCAAGAATTATTGAAATGATAAGTCCAATCATCGCATAGCTGGCATCTTTAAAAATCAATTTCATGGATAGCCAGATCGGCCTTCCCTTACCTTTGGAGTCAGTTAAACTCATGGCAATCTCACGGCCGGCCAGCAGGCCGATGAACACCCATGTTGTACTCATTGGAACTGTGCTCACACCCTTAAAATACCAGAGTACTATGGCATAAACACCATCAATTACGGTGGCAGATCGTACATCCGTCACATCCGATTTTTCTGTTACGATTTCCTGAATTTTATCACCACGTAAATAGAAAAGTACTCCCAAACCGAGAAAGATAAACCCTACAAAAACAAAAAATGCATTTACTGAAAGTGAGCGTGGTAAATAAACGGCTATATTGGCGGCATCCTGCATCAACCATACAGCCCATAAAGCCCCACTGATAACCCACTGAACAGGTCTCCATACAGGGTGAGGCTCCCCCTTAAACCATTTTAAGAGCTGCCGGTTCAGAATCAGCCAAATGATGATTGCTACAGCAAATGCTACAAAATATCCGGACAGACTTTTTTGCAGAACCTGTGTAATTCCCTCCGGCTCAGTTGCAAAAGCACTGAGTAGTAGAAACGTTGTTGATACCGGCATTTTAAGCCGTGTAATAATCAGCAGAAACAGAGGAGCAGCAACCTGCAGAAAAAAGAAGCTTTGGGGCGCCTGATCAAACCCTTTTGAGGTAAGTCTTTGATAGGTCACATCCCCATCGTAAGTAAACCAGCTGTAACTTACTGTTACAATAAATATCCCACCGATAAACAGCCACAGAACCCACCACTTCTTGTCGGCGTTAGAAGCGAGAAATGTCCCGATCGTCTGAATACTATCGTTGGCAATAGCAGAATAAGCCGCAAAGAAGAATCCAACCCACATGGCGATATGGGGTGTCTCGTAGGTAGCCCCGGCGATAAAAAAGAAAATGCCCAGAAGAATTAAAAAACGCCTCTCACTTTTTATAAGATCCATCAACCCGGTAGGTATCAAGCTTTCGAGGTAGCTTATCATCACCTGACCGTTCGATTTTTTTGACTTCTTTTTCTTCTTCTTGTTTGACATTAATAACGGCAGATTAAATATTTTCCATAGTTTCAATAACCTACCAAGCCAATATTAAGAGAATATTACCCCGTCCAAAATCTTTCCAAAAAAAGAGTTTCTACTTGAAGAAAAAGCCGTATTTTTGATTCTACATACCATATACAGATGTGGCTATAATAATTGAATCAAGTTCTACCATAACTACGAATATATGTCATCAAAAAAAGATAGCTCCAACTCTAACTTCTACAAAGAACCCGGCCCCAAACTAAGTGCAGAGTCTCCATTTGAGTCGATGATGGAGCGCTTCCGTTTTGCCGCTGAAATCCTGAAACTGGACGAAGGGATGTTCCAGTACCTCGCAAGTCCGGTTAAGCAGATTATTGTATCCATTCCGGTTGTGATGGATAACGGTAATATTGAGGTTTTTGAAGGGTATAGGGTAATTCACGATAACGTATTAGGCCCATCTAAAGGCGGCCTGCGTTTTGCGCCGGATGTTAACCTGGAAGAAGTGAAAGCCCTTGCTTCTTGGATGACGTGGAAATGCGCAGTTGTAAATGTCCCGTTTGGTGGCGCAAAAGGGGGTGTTCGATGCAATCCTAAAGAGCTTTCAATGACTGAGCTTGAGCGGCTGACCCGCCGATATACAGCTGCAATGCTGGAAGTTTTTGGACCAAATAAAGACATACCCGCTCCCGACATGAATACCAATGAGCAGGTGATGGCTTGGATCATGGATACTTATAGCATGAACGCACAGCGAACCGAAACGGCTGTTGTAACAGGAAAACCCATTATTCTAGGGGGGTCTCAGGGCAGAAAAGAAGCTACAGGACGCGGAGTAGTTACCGTTACGTTAGCTGCATTGAACAAAATGGGTATCATGCCTAATAAGACGAAAGTTGTTGTTCAGGGCTTTGGAAATGTGGGCTCCGTATCCGCTCAGTTAATGTACGAGCAGGGCGCAAAAATTATTGCTGTAAGTGATATATCAGGTGGTTACTATAATGAAAACGGGCTTGATATCCCTAAAATGATCACCTATGTGAAGAACAACAACAACTCTTTGGAGGGTTTTAAAGAAGCAGAAAAGATTTCGAATGAACAACTCCTGGAATTAGAATGTGACGTATTAATTCCGGCTGCTAAAGAAGATCAAATCAACCGGACGAATGCTCATAAAATCAGGGCAAAAATTATTGCTGAAGGCGCCAACGGACCTGTAACAGCCAACGCTGATTCTATTTTAGAACAAAATGGAGTTATGGTAATTCCGGACATTCTGGCTAACGCAGGCGGAGTAACCGTTTCGTACTTCGAATGGGTCCAGGACAGACAGGGCTATTTCTGGACAGAAGAGCGGGTAAACCGTCGCCTGAACCGAATGATGAGAAACGCTTTCGACAATCTTTACCAGGTTAGCGAAGAGTACAGCATTACTTTACGACAAGCAGCCTACGTATATGCAATCAATCGAGTGGCTACTACTTTAAAACTGCGCGGCATTTACGCTTAATCTATCACACTAATTCGGTCAGATGGCTGATTACACATTCCGGACCTTGCTCAAATCGACTCACGAAGAGGCCGCTAAGGTTCCGGATTTCGTTTCTGATATTCAGGTTGAAGCTTCTCTGACCGAAGAGGAAACCTCAACGTTCATGCTTCTCTTAAGTGAAGCTGTGGATAACGCCATTGAACACGGAAATCAATACGAACCGGACAAGAGCGTAACCGTTGAGATAGAGATTACTGATCAAGAAATAACAACCCGGGTAACCGATGAGGGTGAGGGTTTTGATACTGAGAAATCTGTTCCTAAAAACCCCTTGGATCAGGAAAACCTTCTCAATGTTGGTGGACGGGGGATTTTTATTATTCAGGAGCTCTCCGACTCGATGGAGTTTTTAAATAGCGGATCCACACTTCAGTTTACCATCAAGCGTGATAAGTGAACCTTTCTACATGGTTACAAACATCTGTTCCAGCTCGCCCGTTAGCTGAAGCAGTTCTGTTTCTGCCACTTTTGCTTCAAACTTGGCGCTAATTAATCGGTTTTCTGCAGCCATAAATGTCCGCTGGGCTTCTCTAAATTCCAGAGAGCTGATTGATCCAAGCCTGAAGCGCTCCAGAGCGATATCAAGAGTCTCTTCCGCATTAGCCAGATTCTCCTCTTCAAGGTCAACCAGCTCCAGACTATTTAGGTAGGTTCTGTATATGGCTTCAAAATCTGACTCAAGCCGCAATTTCTGAGATTCCAGATTCAGTTCTGCATTCTTTTTCCTGATCTGTGCATTTTGTACCCGGCGATTAATATTAAATCCGTTGAATATATTCACACGAGCCGTAATTCCAACAGAAAATCCGGTTGTTTCATTAAACTGGAAGAAACCGCCGTCGTTTTCGCTTCTATTAAAACTATAGCCTGAGGTAAGAGATATTTGCGGATAACGTTCACCCTGAATTTCCCGAACTTCCAACTTTGACACCTCACGTTCAAACCGGGCAATTGCCAATTCAGCATTCTCATCCATCAGCTTGTTAAAAAGCTCTTCTTCCGGTAAAAACCGATTCACCACTATTTCAGACACAACTGAAAAATCTGTATTTGGACTACGGGATAGCTGTTCATTCAAATTAATCTTTGCCTCATTCAGCAGGTTTCTTTCCCGGATGTAAGCGGCCCGGTCGGCATTGAGATCGGATCGTGCCTGAAGTAAATCGTATTCGGAACCGGACCCTAAATCTACTTTTGTCTCTTCAATTTCGATTCTCTCAAGAGATACTTCAATATTATTTTCCAGAACTTTCATCTGTTCACTGATCCGAATAATATTAAAATAAGAGAGAGCAATTCGGCTTACCAGAAGTTCCATATCAAAACGCAGCTGCTCATCACTGATCTCCTTCAGTTTGCCCAGCCTGTCGTACCTGGCAAAAGAAGTCAGACCGTCAAAAAGTGTCCAGTTCAGATTGATAGCAGCGTTTGTAGTTGTACTTCGGGCACCTTCATTCGTACTTCCGGTACCGTCGGCCGATCTGAATTCACTGTCTTCAATTCTCTCTGTTCTTCCGGCTGTTAAATCAACAGTAGGAAGAAATCCTGCATTACCAAGAGTAAGGTTATTGTCTGCCTCTTCCTGAAGGTTACGGCTGATCTGAAGTCCGTAGTTATTTTCCAGGCCAATTTGCACAGCCTCCTCAAGTGTTAACACTCCCTGGGCGGATGAGGGATTAACAAATAGAATGAATGACAATAGAAATACAATTAACAATAAATGAATTCGGGTCATCATTAAACGCTGGCTGTTTCTAATTTTTCGGCTTCTTTTGCTCGCTCCTGAATTTCTTTAGCTTTCATCTTTTCAGATGCAAAGTAGGAGTAGATGGCCGGAATGATATAAAGTGTGAGAAAACTACCGATTAACAGTCCCCCGATTACGGCAATACCCATAGATGATCTGCTCTCTGATCCGGCCCCAATCGCCAATGCAATCGGTAAAATTCCAAGAATGGTTGAAATCGACGTCATTAAAATTGGGCGGAATCGTACAGAAGCAGCGTCCATAATTGCATCCATAATAGACATCCCCTGCTCCTGGCGCTGATTCGCAAATTCCACAATCAATATTCCATTCTTTGCTATCAATCCGATAAGCATAATGGCTCCAATTTGGCTAAAAATGTTGAGCGTCTGATCAAAGTACCACAGGGAAACAAGAGTCCCCATAATTGCAAGCGGTACGGTAAATAGAATAATAAACGGATCACGGAAACTCTCGAACTGAGCCGCCAGTACCAGGTAGATCAGAACCAGTGCCAGAACAAATATAAACAATAGGCTTGCAGCACTTTCCGAAAAATCCCTTGAAGGGCCCGTCAAGTCTGTTATAACTGATTCCGGAAGTACGCGCGCAGCGATCGCGTCCATTGCATCAATTCCATCGCCAATGGTATAACCGGGGGCAAGCTGTGCAGATATAGTTGCTGAATTAAATCGGTTAAAGCGGTAAAGCTGTGGCGGACTGCTTCTCTCCGATACGGTTACCAGATTATCGAGTTGGAGCAGATTGCCATCCTGCCCTCTCACATAGATCGTTTTAAGGTCGATCGGCTCATTTCTGTATTGACGATCCATCTGGCCTATCACCCAGTACTGCTTACCGTCCATGATAAAAAATCCAAACCTGCTTCCTGAAAGAGAAAGCTGAAGTGTTTCTGCAATATCGCGAACGGATACTCCTAATGATCTGGCGCGGTTTCTGTCTATTTCTACCTGCAGTTCAGGACGGTTAAACTTCAGATCCACTTCCGCAAAAACAAACGCCGGATCCTGATTGGCCTCCTGTAAAAACTCAGGGATCACCTCTTCAAGCTGCTCTAAAGTTTGTGCCTGCAGAACATACTGTACCGGTAAACCACCTCTTCTGTTACCGATAGATTGTGGCTGAGAAACAAATGTCTGTGCTCCGGTGAGTTCTGACATCAAGCCTGTCAGCTGGTCGGCTATCTCTTGCTGTGAACGATCCCTGTCTGAAGCGTCGCCTATGTTCAAAAATGAAAAAGCCGAATTGATCGAACCGGCAGCGCCAAACCCCGGCGAAGTAACCGTGTTCATCGCCACAACTTCAGGTACATTTTCCTGCACCGTAGAAATCATCTGATCTACATATGCATCCATATACTCAAATGATGCCCCCTCCGGTGCGGTGGCAAACATTCGTATCTGCCCGCGATCCTCTCTTGGGGCAAGCTCCTCCGGAATAATAGAGTAGAGCCCCCCAATAGCTACCGCTGCAAGCGCAAGTATTACAAATGCCATCCAGCGTCGCTTCATAAACGTTTCCAGCGAGCTCCTGTAAAGATCATTCACTTTTTTGAAGAATGGCTCCGTCATTTGATAGAAACGGTTCTTCTCCGCACCATTTTTCAAAATCTTTGTTGCCAGCATCGGTGTAAGCGTTAACGCTACAAAAGAGGATATAATAACCGCTCCAGCAATCACCACTCCAAACTCTCTGAATAAGCGGCCGGTTGTACCTCCCAAAAAGAGAATTGGCATAAAGACCGAAACGAGAGCCAGGGATGTAGCCACAACTGCAAAGAAAATCTCCTTCGATCCGAGTATACCGGCCTCTATGGTGGGCAGTCCTTTCTCCATTTTAGCGTAGATATTCTCCAAAACCACAATCGCATCGTCCACTACCAACCCGATGGCCAGTACAATTGCCAGCATGGTTAGTACATTAATTGAAAAGCCTGCGATATACATAATGAAAAAGGCCCCAATCAAGGCAATAGGTATTACAATAATCGGGATAAACGTTGTTCTGATATCTCGCAAAAAGAGAAATATGACAAGAATAACCAGGCTCAAAGCAAGAAAAACGGTCTGCTGTACCTCATTAATCGAATCCTGGATATACTCTGTTGTATCAAAACCGACAGCGATATTAATATCTTCCGGAAGATCTCTCTCAATACGTTCAACCCTTACAAAAAACTCTTCCGCTATAGAGAGCTGATTAGATCCGGGTTGTGGAATAGCAACCACTCCCACCATCGGGACACCGTTTCTTTTCAGGACAGTGCGTTCATTTTGCGCACCAAGCTCCGCGTAACCGATATCCTGAAACCTGATTTTACGACCATCCTGTTCACGGATAATTAAATTATTAAACTCTTCAGGTGTTGAGAGCCGCCCCATCGTACGAACGGTTAACTCTGTTGTATTTCCTTCAATTCTACCAGAGGGCAGCTCAACATTCTCACGGGTCAGTGCCTGCTGTACATCGAGTGGGGTTACACTGTAAGCGGCCAGTTTCAGTGGGTCCATCCATAGGCGCATTGCGTACTGACGGGAACCCCAGATACGAATCTCACTAACTCCGGGAATCGTTTGCAGCTGCTCTTTAAAGATGTTTTCAGCAATGGATGTGAGCTCCAATAAATTACGCCGGTCACTGTTTACATTCAAAAACACAATAGGGGACGCGTCAGCATCAGCCTTTCGTACGGTTGGAGGCTCTGCATCGGGTGGTAAGTTTCGCTGGGCTCTTGATACACGGTCGCGCACATCATTTGCAGCAGCTTCCATATCGATCTCCAGGTCAAACTCTACAGTGATGGTACTCTGTCCCTGGCGGCTTGTTGATGTAAGCGTCCGAATACCGGCAATACCGTTCACAGACTCCTCTAGCGGTTCCGTAATTTGAGACTCAATTACATCGGCGTTTGCCCCAACATAACTTGTGGAAACCGTAACTATTGGAGGATCAACAGATGGATATTCCCGCACCCCCAGATAAAAGAAGGATATCACGCCGAACAGCACAATCACTATCGACATGACCGAGGCTAATACCGGACGACGTATACTAAGTGACGAGATACTCATAGCTCAGAACTTTTATTCAATTTGACAATATTCACTTCAGTGCCGGGATTCACCTGCAGCAGTCCTGTAGTCAATACTGTATCGCCTACAGCTACGCCATCCAGTATCTGAACTTTATCACTGGTTCTAATGCCCGTTTGCACTCTCTCCTGCTCAATTACGCCGTTACGAACCACAAATACTTTCTGTGAGTTAAGCTCGGGTATCACCGACATGGTCGGTACCATGATGGCGTCGTCAATCTCATCCAGAATGAGTACAATATTGGCAAATGCACCGGGATAAAGAATCTGATCTTCATTTTCACTCAGTGCCCTGATCTGGAGAGTTCTTGTTTGAGTGTCAATTCGGGGTTCAATGGCATAAACATCTCCAACAAATGTAGAATCGATTCCCTGTACGTTGTAGTTAATTTTATCACCAATATTTACACGAGAGATATATCTTTCAGGAACAGAAAAATCTATTTTAACCGGGTCAATTTCCTGAAGTGAAGCTATTCTGATGTTGGGACTGATGTAGCTCCCCTCACTTACATACTTAAGACCTATCCGGCCTGAAAATGGAGCTCTGATCTCTGTTTTTTCAATTTGAGCGTCAATCAGATTCAGCTCGGCCCGAAGCACATTTACTTCGTTCAGTGTTGCATCATAATCATCCTGACTGATACCGCCCCTTTCCAGCAATCTCTTCTGCCTTTCTTCTCTCTGCTCTGCAAGATTGAGCCGAAAGTTAGCCCGCTGTTTCTGAGCCTGCAGTTCACTATCGTTGATTTTTAGCAGAAGATCACCGCGCTCTACCTCCCGGCCCTCTTCAAAGTAAATACCGGTAATAATCCCGGATGATTCAGAGCTCAGCTCAACAACTTCATTGGCCTGAACAGTACCGCTTGAAAATATTCTGTCTTCGATTGTTTCAGTGACAATTTCAACGGCCTCCACCTGTAATGGCCCGCCACCTCTTTGCCCACCCTGTGCCTGAGCATCATTTGCCTGAAACATCGGCTTAACTTTAGGATATGCCAAAGCCGCAAACACAGCAATCAAAACTCCATAAAAAACAATACGATTTGTAACTTTACTCATGTCGAGACTTATAATTATTTATATAAATTCTGTAACGGACAAATTTAACGTATAGTTCTGTCCAATTAATCTGTTTTATGTAAAAACTTGTAGATCAACAAGTAAACAAACACATGCCCTTGCAAACAGTTTGCTATAAATTATAAAAATAAAAAAGGCGATCCGATTTAAAATCAGACCGCCTCTTTTCCTCTGTCAAACAAAAGGTTTACGCGATTTGTGCGTCCAGATGCTTTTTAATTTGGTTTTTAGGTACTGCTCCGATAATCTGATCCACAACTTCACCATCTTTAAAGATCAACAGTGTTGGAATACTTCGGATGCCGTACTTAACGGAAACTTCGGAGTTATGGTCAACATTAACCTTTCCGATTTTTACTTTTCCTTCATACTCTCCCGCAAGCTCTTCAACTACCGGCCCTACCATTCGGCAAGGACCACACCATTCAGCCCAAAAATCTACTAATACTGGCTCTGATGCATTTTCTACTTCATCGGAGAAGTTGTCGTCTGTGAATTCAATTGGTTTACTCATATTGTTTTTCCTTTTTTATTATTTGTTAAATATCTCAATTGTCTCGTAAATGTGCATATATCAAATCACTATCAATCCTATTGCCAAAACTTATAAAAACATCAGGCTCCGTTGGTGCTATTTCTGATCAACTGAACAGATTTTTTGTCCAGAATACTCCTTAACCCGGATAATAGTTCATTGTTCGGCTCAACTACATATTTTCTGACGTTCATATTAAGAGGCCGCTTTGCCTGCTTACTTTGAACCTTCAGTTTAATCGGGGTTTCACCCCTGTGAATACTAAAGAGCGTTGCCATTTCGGTTAAATCATTTTCAGAAATTTCCGCTGTTTTCAGAATTATATTCAGCTGAAGCTGTGCCTGAAACTTCTCGCGTAAATTTTCAACACGCTCCATCGAGGAAGCCATAATTTTTGGAGGCTCGTCTCTTTTGGAGAGATTCCCTTCCAGCATCAGAACTGTATCGGGAGCAATTAATCCCTGATGCCGGTCGTACACTTCACTAAAAATCAACACCTCGGCACTGCCTTCCAAATCTTCGATCTGTGCAAAAGCCATTGGCCGGCCTTTTTTATCGCTAATTCTTTTCACTGACGTGATGATACCGATCACTCTTACTTTTTCCCGATCTCCCAGTTTTGAGAGCTCCTCCACATTGAGCGAGTGCGATGCAAAAAGTTTCACATCCTCCTTAAACTTATCCAGCGGGTGACCGCTCAAATAAAACCCAATCAGTTCCCGCTCCTTATTGAGACGTTCAATATTGGTCCATGGCGGACACTCCCTCAAATTCGGCTCTCCGCCCATACCTCCGCTGCCGGATGCTTCTCCAAACAAGCTCACCTGGTTGAGACGCTCTTCCTCTTGCTTTCTGGAGGCGTAATTAATTACGTCGTCGATACTGGCCATGAGCTGCGCCCGATTTTGATGGAGTGTATCAAATGCGCCGGCCTGGGCAAGACTTTCGATCGTTTTCCTGTTACAGACACGGGTATCTAAACGGGATGAAAAATCAAACATGGAGGAGAACTTTCCTTTTTTATCCCGTTCATCCACCAGGGCTTCAATAGCGTTGGAGCCCACACCTTTGATTGCCAAAAGTCCATATTGAACTCTTCCGTCTTTTGCCACAAATTTACCCTCAGCAGAATTTACGTTCGGAGCATCCACAGGTATACCAATTCGCTGACACTCCTCAATAAAGAAGCTCACTTTCTTAATATCGTTCATATTATGGCTCAGCACTGCAGCCATGTACTCAGCGGTGTAGTTCGCCTTGAAGTACATGGTATGATAGGCCACAACCGAGTAAGCTGCGGAGTGCGACTTGTTAAATCCGTAACCGGCAAACATCGCCATCTTATCGAAAACCTCTTTCGCGGTCTTCTTGTCGCACCCCTTCTCAACGGCCTGCTTCACAAACTTCTCTTCCTCAGGTGGAAGCAGTTCGGGCTTTTTCTTACCCATGATCCGGCGGAGTACGTCCGCTTCACCGAGTGAGTAACCCCCCATTCGCTGCGCCACCATCATGATCTGCTCCTGGTAGATCATAATACCATAGGTCGGCTCCAGAATATCAATCAGATCTTCATGATCGTACTCCACATCCTCTTCGCCATGCTTCCGCTTAATGTAGTCCGGAATAAACTGCATCGGGCCCGGACGATAGAGCGCGTTCATGGCAATCAGGTCATCAACCTTGGTCGGTTTAAGCTGTTTGAGGTATTTACGCATACCGTCCGACTCAAACTGAAAAATCCCGACAGTTGCCCCTTTTTTGAACATCTCGAAGGTTTTCTCATCATCCAGAGGGATATCATCCAGATTGTACTCCTTACCGTGATTCTCCTTCACAAAGCCAATTGCTGTTTTCAGAATGGAGAGCGTCTTCAGGCCCAGAAAGTCCATCTTCAGCATTCCGGCATCTTCAATCACTTTACCGTCAAACTGCGTCACATAGAGTTCGGCATCCTTAGCTGTTCCGATCGGGATGTAGTTGGTCAATTTGTCTGGGGCTATAATCACACCGGCAGCATGAATCCCGGTATTCCGAACGGATCCCTCGAGCGTCTCCGCCATCTGCAGAGTACGTCCTTCCAGTGAATCGGACTCTTTCAGATCCTTAAGTTCTCTCACTTCTTTGAACGCATCTTCCAGGGAAATCCCAATCGTTTCTGGAACCAGTTTTGCAATACGGTCCGCATCAGAAAGCGGGAGGTCGAGCACACGTGCCACATCACGAACCGATGAACGCGCTGCCATCGTACCAAATGTGATAATGTGCGCCACCTGATCCTTTCCATATTTTTCGACAACATAATCGATTACGCGCTGGCGGCCATCATCATCAAAATCGATATCGATATCAGGCATCGATACACGTTCCGGATTCAGAAAACGCTCAAAAAGCAGATCGTACTTAAGCGGATCGATATTGGTAATTCCTGTGCAGTAGGCGACCACCGAGCCCGCCGCAGAACCACGACCCGGCCCTACATAAACGCCCATCTCTTTCGCCTCGATGATAAAATCCTGTACAATCAGGAAGTACCCGGCAAATCCCATCTCTTTGATGATGTTGAGCTCGTGATCAATTCGCTCGGTAACCTCATCGGTAAGCTCACCATAATGCTTTTTAGCGCCCTCAATCGTTAAGTGGCGCAGATAATCATCTTCTGTCTCAAATCCTTCGGGAAGAGTAAAGTTCGGAAGAATCACATCCCGCTCGAGTTTGATCTCCTCAATCTTATCTACCACTTCCTGTGTGTTGGAGATCGCCTCCGGCACATCCGCAAAAAGAGCCTTCATCTCCTCCTGCGTCTTGAAATAGAACTCATCATTCGGAAATCCGAAACGTTTCTCACGCCCTTTCCCGATCGGTGTAGAAATCGACTCGTTATTGTCAATACAGAGAAGAGCGTCATGGGCTTTCGCGTCCTCCTTCTCCATATAGAATGTGTTGTTGGTGGCGATCACCTTGATGCCGTACTTCTCGGCAAACTTCAGCAGCACGCTGTTTACACGCTCCTCTTCCTCCAGTCCGTGGCGCATTAGCTCAATGTAGAGATCGTCACCAAACAGGTCGTGCCACCATTTTAGAGCTTCTTCCGCAACCTCTTCGCCGCGGTTCAATATCAGGTCGGGGACCTCGCCCAACAGACCGCCGGTTGTGGCGATCACTCCCTCGCGATACTTCTCCACCAGTTCACGGTCAATCCGCGGAAATTTATAGTAGTAACCCTCAACAAAACCAAGAGAGCACATTTCCGCCAAATTCCGATATCCCTGCATGTTTTTGGCCAGGAAAATCTGCTGGTATCGCTTGTCTTTATGGTCGCGTGTAAATTTTTTCTGGTGCCGATCTTCCACAAAGTAAGCTTCCAGACCAATAATCGGCTTGATGCCTTCTGCAAATGCAGCTTTGGTGAAATGAAACGTGCCGTACATATTTCCCAGATCAGTCAGAGCAACGGCCGGCATACCGTCTTCCTTCGCTTTTTTCACGAGATCTTTCACACCCGATGCGGCCTGGAGTACTGAAAATTTGGAGTGATTATGCAGATGAGAAAATGGTGAGTCCACTTTCTCTCCGGCAGCCTCTTTTGGCAGATCGATGGTCGAACCCGTATCATCTTCCTCTCCGGTTACGCCCCGGCTGCGGAGTTCCTCCACCTTGGGCATGTAGTGTGACTCATCAATCTTTTGAGCCGGATTTTCGGGAGTTTTGGCCGGGTCCTGCGGATGATTCGGCCTGATCACACCAATACGAACCAACTCCAGGAATGCACGTGCTGTTGCATCCACATCGGCAGCCGCGTTATGTGCCTCTTCGAACCCAATTTCAAATAACTTGTCGTGGAGCTCTGCCAGTGTCGGCCATTTGTAGCGCCCGCGACCGCCGGGAATGGCACAATACTCGGTCGCCTCATCCTTGGTATCGATCGGTACCCGTTTGGTGAGCGGATTTTCCCGCTCCATCCGAAGGTACTCCGACCCCATGATGTTGAGGTCGAACTCCAGGTTGTGGCCGATCACGAAGGTGCACTTCTCCAGATCCCGGCTGAAAATATCCATCACCTCAGTGAGCGGAATTCCCTCATCGTGGGCTCGCTCTGTTGAGATCCCGTGGACCTTTTCTGAATTAAACGGTATGGTAAATCCATCCGGTTTTACGATGTAGTCTCCCGAGGAGATCAACTTTCCGGTTACATCGTGTACCTGCCAGGCAAGCTGCACACAGCGCGGCCAGTTATCAAAGTCAGTCAGCGGAGCTGAGTAGTTCTGGGGAAGGCCGGTGGTTTCGGTATCAAAAATCAGATACATAAATGGGGATCTCTGTCAGTCGGGTTATTGCAAAATTCTTATTGCAGAATATACTAACCGAATGGCGAAGTTTGAATTAGAACCCTTCAGAATTTCCATCATTATCGAGCTGCTCAAGAAACTCCTGCCAGCTCCGTTTAATCGTGTTGTTTGATGTAAAAAAGAGATCATTATGTCCACCCCGTAGTGGAACAAATGTTTTGGGTTCTTGTGCTGCATCATACAGTTCTTCACCATGATGAAACCCAACAATTTCATCATCTCGGCTGTGTAAAATCAGTACAGGGGTGCTCTCTAATGAGCTTAGATAGTTGATAGTCGAAAAGTGATATCGAACCAGAAACGTGGGCACAATCGGGTAAATATCAGAGGCCATCGTTTTTACATCTTTAAACGCGGAGTCTAAAACCAGACCAGCAACATCATACTTTGACGCACCGAAGGCAGAGACCGCACCGCCGAGCGAACGGCCGTAAAGTATAATCTGATTTTCCCGGTATCCTTTACTCTCTGTCAAATACTCAATTACGGATTCGATATCTTTTTGCAGTCCTTTTTCAGATGGACGCCCCTCACTTTTTCCATATCCACGATAGTCATACATCAAAACGGATACACCCAAATCCAGAAGCATCTCCGCGATCTCTATCCTTCCGCTAATGTTCCCCGCATTGCCGTGCGATAACACAACAACTTTGTCGGAATTTTCTTTATTGAAATACCACCCATGAATCTGTTTGCCATCTTTCGTTTCCGCCCAAACATCTTCAGCCTCCAGCCCCATCGACTGCAGCGTTCTGAAAAAATCTCTTTCCGGCAAAAAAAGCATCTGCCCCTGAAACAGAAACAGAATTACTATCAAAAAAAGATACATGCCGGCCAGGGCGATTAAAATTTTAAACAACATGTTCATAGTTACCCATTCTTTTTCAGTTGATAGTTTGCTAATGGTATATGCTCCAGCCCATCAATTCCCTGCCGGCTCTCCATTAGTTGAAATGATTTTATTCGGCACTCAATAACTTTGTCAATTTCAGGTATCAGACTCTGAGCTATTTCTCTCTTTACTCCACTTTTTACCCGCGCCAATGTAACATGAGGAGTAAACGAGTGTTCACTTTCACTTTTTATGATTTCAGACACATGCATATCTGCAAGGCTTTGAAGTGCCATCAGCGTTGATGACTTTTCTGCTCCGAACCATATAACACGTACCTTCCCTTGTTCCGGGAAGAAACCGATCTCCCGCAGCCTCAGGGTAAATTCAGGAATTTCAATTTTGGCTAATTTACTCTCAATCTGCTCTATTGCTGCAGCATCGGTATCTCCGATATATCTCAGTGTGATGTGCATATGACTGCATTTTGATTTTCTCCACACTCTGTTCTCAGGCACTATTTCATCCAGCTGTTTCTGAATATCTGAAGGCAGCGTTATGGAAACAAAATATCTGCTCATCAGTTAGCGCACCACGCGAAACGTTTCTTCCATGTTATCCGGATTTTCTGTTTCCTCAACGATATTTACGCGATCTACGCGAGCAGGCATGGGACCGTTTTTTAACTTTTCAAGCATTCTTTCAAGCTTCTCTTCCGATCCCTGCAATAGTGCTTCAACATCTCCATTATTTAAGTTCCGAACCCAGCCTTTCAATCCAAGATCCTCTGCATTTGTCCTTGTAAAATGGCGAAAGCCCACACCCTGAACTCTGCCGGAGATCATCAATTTCATTTCTTTGAAATTCATATCTTTATCAGTTACCATAATCTGTTTGGTTGGTAATGATCATCTTTTATTTGATCTTATAACAATATAACCGCATTAGATTATCCATCTGTTTTATACCCGAAAGATTCTAAATCCATGACGTTAACACAACTCTCTTACATTATTGCTGTAGATAAATATCGACATTTTGCTACAGCTGCGGAAAAAAGCTATGTCACACAACCCACCTTGAGCATGCAGATTCATAAGCTTGAGGATGAGCTGGGTGTAACAATATTTGATCGCTCTAAATCACCCGTTATTCCTACAGAAATAGGAGAGAAAATCATAGCTCAGGCAAAAACCATACTTAAAGAGTCGAAACAGATATCAGATATTGCCAACTTTAAAGAAGATGATCTCCAGGGCAAGTTTAAGGTTGGAATCATTCCAACCATTGCGCCCTACCTTGTGCCGCTTTTCATTCGGTCGTTCGTTAAAAAATATCCCAATGTTGATCTGGTATTTGAGGAACTGATCACAAGTGAAGTTCTGGACAAAATTGGAAATGATCAGCTCGACGCCGGCATCATCGCAACCCCGGCCGATCAGAGTTTCATCTACACCGAGGATCTTTACGTTGAGCCGTTCGTTGGATATTTGTCACACAGTCATCCTCTGATTGAAAAGGAGAAGCTAACTGTCGAGGATTTAGACCGTTCCAACATCTGGCTTTTAAGTGAAGGCCACTGTTTTCGGGATCAGACCGTACAGCTTTGCCAGGAAATAAAAGACCACAAAGACCCATCCATTGAGTTTAAAAGCGGCAACCTTGAAACCCTGAAACGTCTTGTGGAACAGAATTTTGGAATGACGCTCCTTCCGTGGACGGCAATTAACGAACATAAGAATAGCTGCTCAAACGCTATTATAAAAGAGTTCGAAGCGCCGATTCCTTCCCGAAAAGTTCGCTTAATTTACGGTCGGAAGCATCTGAAAAAATCCATTATAAAAGCGTTTAAAGAGTCCGTCTGCAACTCTATTCCTTCCGAACTCAAAAATAGCGGTGAGCGCGTTCTCATCGAGTAATTCTATTCTGAGTTCCTATCAAACAAATTTACAATCAGGTTAAATCGTTACAATGGAACACTTCTCTACACAGTGGTTTCTGGCTTTTTACGTATCTCTAGGCGCCTTGCTGTTGAGTTACGGCATTTTCTTACTCTTCAAAACGGATCATATGAAGGAGTATTTACTCTCTGCAGCTGAGGAAGACACGCCACCGGCCTCATGGAAAAAAATCCTGAAATACCTTCTGCTTTTTACTCTGCCCGGGCTTTTCCTCTCTTTTATTCCATTCTCCTGGATTGAGCTTCTGTTTTCGCTCTGGGCACTTCTCATTATTTTTGTTGCCGGACAGCTTATTTTAGTTTGGCAACATACCTCGCAGGCAATTCTCTCCAATAAAGATAACCTGAAGAGAAAAATTCGTTTTGTGGCATTTAATATGATGTCGATCGGGATTGTACTGTTTTTATTGACCTATGTACTTCTTGAACGATCCGGCACCTTTTCATGATTATCAAAAAGACAGGATATCACGGTCTCTTTTTTCCTGAAATCGGGGTTTCGCTCGACGGTTACCACCCTGAGGCAGCATACGCTTTTGTCAGCCATGCGCATGCCGACCACATGCCTCGCAACAAAAATACCAGAGCCTACGCCACTTCTGCCACACTTGACCTGATGGAGCTTAGAGGATTTACGGGAGAAAAGAATACCCTGAAATTTCTTGAACCGTTTGAGGCGGACCGATTCCGCGCCACACTTTATCCGGCAGGTCACATCCTTGGTTCTGCCATGATCTACCTCGAAACCGATCAGGGTAGCATTTTATACACAGGCGACTATAAAACACCTCCATCCCCCGCCACTGAAGGATTTGACGCCCCGGACCATGCAGACTTGCTTATAACTGAAGCCACATTCGGCCTTCCCATTTACCGCTGGAAACCGCTTGATGAACTTAGAGAAGAGATTCAGCACTTTGCAGTTTCGTCACTCGAGGATGGATACACGCCCATTTTTCTGGGATATAATCTGGGAAAAGCACAGGAGATCATGCACATGCTCGCTCCCTTAAATCATCCGGTAATGATACACGGAGCAGGATTTAAACTGTGTGATGTTTACGAAAAACACGGTATTAATCTGGGAAACTATTCAACCTATGTACGTGAGGAGTGCGAGGGGAAAATTCTGGTCACTCCTTCATCAGCACTCTCAAAAGGATTTGCCTCAAATATTTCAAAAACTCGGGTGGCGTACTGTTCTGGGTGGGCTTCCAATGAGTCCAGGCGAACACAGCTCACAGCGGATAAACTCATTCCGCTTTCTGATCATCTCGACTTTTTTGAATTGATCAGGTTCTGCAAAGAACTCTCGCCCGGGAAAGTCTATATAACTCACACACCTAATCCGGATGTTGTTCAACACTATCTGGATCAGGAGGGATTAGTAAGTTCTTTTCTTCACCTGGAGTATGAAGCTGAGGATTAGTTACTGCTCGTTTGACCTGTAGTTACCCACTGCTCTGTACCGGAATGACCGTTACTTGTCTCTATTTTTTCATCAAACTGTTCTGCTAAAGGCAGAGTGAAATAGAATGTGGTTCCCACCTGGTATTCACTTTTAAACCACAAATCTCCACCATGCTCCTCCACATACTCTTTACTCAAATTCAGCCCCAATCCGCTGCCTTTTTCGTTCTTGGTGCCACGAGTTGTAAAGTGTTCATTTCCAAAAAGTTTCGACTGATCTTCCGCCTTAATCCCCATTCCCTCATCAATAATTTGCACTTCAGCATACCGCCCATTTCTGCTTCCGCTAACCGTAATTTCGTCATTTTCTTTGCTGAATTTTATCGCATTGGCTATAAGATTTCGTAAAACAAGCTTCACAATATCATAATCAGCTCTAACCAAGAGTCCATTATCTACTTGCAACTCAATTGATATCCCTTTGTTTTCTGCCTGAAAACGAACCTGCTCCGTTACCGCTTTCGCTGCCTCAGAAAATTCAAAATCTCGTTTATTTAGCTGAACCCCGTTCATTTGAGCTTTTGCCCAGGCCAGCAGATTATCCATCATGTTGGAGTTATCCTGAATGTTTTGATCCAGCGAATCGAGAATATTATCCCTTTCTGATTTAGACAGATCATGCTCACGTATCAGATAGATTAAGCTTTGAAGGGAACTCAGCGGACTCCTTAAATCGTGGGCAACAATGGCAAAAAGTTTATTTTTTACTTGATTCACCTGCTCAAGCTCATTGTTTTTCTCCTTTACAGTCTTGTTCACCTCCCGGATTTTCTGGTTCGACTCCTCAAGTTCAGAATTCACATCCATAACTTTACGGTTCGATCGATTCAGAACAAATGCCACTGCCAGCAGAAAAGCACCCAGTGAAAATGCGAAAACAATGAGCCATTTCTGCAGATCCACCCTCGCCTGAATCTCCTGCTGCCGAGCCTCAATGATCTCTGCCTGCTGCTCCCTGGTTCTTATGTTGAAAAGTGTTTCATACTCTGCCTGAAGTCTTAACCTCTCTTCCGAAGCCAATGAATCTTCGAGCTCCGTTAACCGCTCCAGCCATTGAAGAGCGAGGGCTGTGTTTCCGGCACTTTTATAAACTTCATAAAGCTTATTGTACGACTCGGCCTGGAATCCGCGATACCCTCTCTCTTCCGCAATAGATTGAGCTCTGGCATACCATCTGGCGGCTGCCCCAAAATTATTTTTCTCAGATTCCAGGTTACCTAAACTGATGGCACTGTTATACTGTCCTTCAACGCTTCCCAATTTCACACTTTCATCCAGTGTAAACAGGAAAATCTCCTCGGCCCTTGCTAAATCTCCGCGCTGCGCTTCCATTCGGGCCAAATTATAGTAGATTCGAACTTGTGCCAAACGATCATTTGCAGATTCAGCCAAGGTCAATCCCTCAGTATAGTACTCTTCTGCCAGCTCATAACGGCCAATTGATGAATAAAGATTTCCCTTATTTACGTAAACTCTGCGCAAATTTATCTGATGGCCAATCGCTCTGCTTATCTCTTCAGATTTGTCCAGGTAGAACTCAGCTTGTTCGTAATCTTCCATTTCCTCAAACAGATTTCCAATATTGTTTGAGGTGATGGCAATTAAAACGGAATCTTTTTCATTTTCTGCAAATACCAGTGCGTCGTAAAAATTCTGGAGCGCTTCTATCTGATCACCCATTGATGAGTATACCGATGCAAGATTCATCCTCAATCCTGCTACCTGATCTTCCCGCCCTAGCGAGTCTGCAACCTGGATAGCCTCTTCGTATAATCTGGATGAGAGCACAAGCTGGCCGGACATCTGAAGTGCCACGGCTTTTAGATTCTTCTGAGTATTCATACTCTCCGGAGGAATATCGAGAAACTCTGCCTGATCCAGCATTATGAGGGCTGAATCGGGCTCCTCTCTGGAAAGATAGAGTGACCCCAAACTTACCAGCGTCATAAACTGGGCGCGATCGTTCTCCTCATCTAATTTATCAGCAACCTGAAATGCAAGTAACAACCACTCTTTCGCTTCCTCAAACTCCCCTCTCATTACCAGCTGCTCACCCAGTTCGTTGAGGGACTCCACAGTTTCCATCGTTGATATAGCGGGGTTTACCGCAGATCGCAAGCTGTCCAAATCGGTCTGTTGGCCATTAGCATCAATCTGCAGGTGTAGAAGCAAAAATATTATGATTAAAGAGAGCGGTACCCTCATTGCGGCAATGATCTTATTTACATTAGACAACTTTAATATAACAGATTATTTGTAATTTCAGTGCACTAAGTATAATCCTCCGGTAAAACGTTAACGCTCAGTTTTACTGAAATAAAATGAGGGATTATTTCCCTGCACCAACCTCTCTTTCTCTATCCTATTTTTATATAATCGTTCAACATCTTTTAACGTGTCTGCATCATCAGGGGATAAATCCCATCTGATTCGCTTAAAGCGAGGCAGTCGGAGCGTATAGCCTGCCTTTGTTCTCTTATTCAATTGAATATCGTCAAATTCCAGCTCTACCATCAGCCCCGGCATCAATCCTAAAGTTGGTCCGTATCTTTCTACGGTTAACTTTTTTATTTCGGAGTTCATCCTTTTAAGTTCTTCATCAGTGTAGCCGCCATACGCTTTCCCAATCGGTATAAACTCCTCCTCATACCGATCATCACTCTTTACCGAAATTCCCAATGTGAAATCAGAATACAAACCGCCTCGTTTCCCGCTACCCGCGTGCGCATACATCATCACTGTATCTAGTGTGCCGCCCGGCTTTTTAACCTTTAGCCAAGATTTCCCACGCTGCCCATACTCATAAGAGGAGCCCCGTTTTTTAAGCATTAACCCCTCATTGCCATGTGCAATGGCTCGATCAAAGAGTTCATCAAGGATGTCGTTATCATTTAGTTCAAACTGGTTCGATACCGGAATTTTATATTTATCGGAAAGGATTTCGAGCTGTTCTCTTCGCTGCTCAAGCGGTGCCTCAAAAGTTGGTGTTTCACTGAGATACAGAAGGTCGTAAGCGATAAAAAGAACAGGCAGTTCATTCAATATCTTTTTTGATGGTTTTTTTAAACCCATCCTTTTTTGAAGAAGCTGAAAAGGCTGAATTTTCTCATCATAGTAAACGCAAATCTCCCCGTCCAATACAACTTCAGGGAGTGAACTATTTTTGAAAAAATACTCTATTTCAGGAAAGGAGTGTGTTATTTCATTGAGATCTCTTGAATAGATCTCAGTGTTATTATCAGCATAATGGACCTGCGCCCTCATTCCATCAAATTTCTCTTCGGCAATGTAATCTGACAGATTCTCTACGGCCCTGCTCTGGATCGGCGAAGCGAGCATAAATGATAGCGGGTGAAACAGTTTAAACTCCGCCTCACTTAAACGCTCCTCTTTTGCCAGTACAGCTGTCTTACCGATACTTCCTGTAATCATATGCGCATAACGTACACTCTCTTTATCGTAGTTAAACGCTTTGGCAATGGATGCTATAACACTCTTTGTTTCAAACCCTATTCTAAGTGAACCCTGACCCAGCATTCGGATGGAGTATTTTACTTCAACCGGATGCATTCTTCTCCACATTTTTTGAAGCAGGTCAATTTTATCCACACGCGAGGAAACGTCGAGAAGATCATGAAACAGACCATTCACCTCATGAAGTGATAAGCTTACCGGCTCTCGTTTTTCAATAGCCTCAGGGATGTTTTGTAAAAGTCTCTCAATAGTCTCGGAGTTGCTCCCTGTTGCCGTTCTGCACGGCTTGTACACCTTATCGTAGTCAATTTCACAAAACCCTGATGCCGCAAGGCCGGCGGTTCTGCTGCCAACAGAAGCGCGTTTGCCGCTTATCACTGAAAAAGCACCCTCACCTACAAATTGAGCTGCAAGCTGCAGGTCTTCAACAGAATTAAGTTCAGACAAATATTGAGCAAATAATTTGATCTTAGCATTTGTGCCTCGTGTTTTACGAATCAGCTGAATAGTATCACATAGCTCAAAAAATGAGGCGCTCATAGGGTTAGCTTTTTGAGAGCAGATCTACAATTAAAAGGTCTGCAATTTTCAATCCTTCCGGTGTAAACCTCAAAACATCTTCTTCTGTTTTCAGCATTCCTTTTTCTCTTTGATAGTCCAGCCACTCAGCTTGTCTATGGTTCATCTCATAACTGTATCTGGATTTCAGCTCATCAAAACTGACGCCCCATTTGGTGCGCAGCCCAAGCATCAGCCTCTCTTCCGCCAGGCTGAACAGGGAAAGCTTTTCTACCTCTTTAGCACTGTCATTGGAAAGTGCATTCATATACTGATTTATATCAGACCTGTTCTCCCATCTGAGAGCAGTTTCATCAGACCACCAGAATGAGTGTGCCGATGGACCCAGCCCCAAATAGTTTTTATGGCGCCAATAGTTGCTGTTGTGAACGGCTTCTTTGCCCGGTTTTGAAAAGTTGCTCACTTCATACCTCTCAATCCCTGCAATCCCTAATTTATTTGTCAGGAGATCAAAATGTTCGGCGACCAGATCATCTTCCGGCGGAGAGATTCTCCCAAGCTCAACCTGTTTCCCCAATCGGGTTTGAGGCTCTACTGTAAGCGAGTACGCCGAGATGTGTGGCGGATCGTACTCCAGGAGCTGAGATATGTCTTCCTCAAGCATTTCCAAGGTCTGACCGGGATTACCGTAAATTAGATCGGCAGTAAATGTGGGAAAGCCTGCTGTTTGCAAACTATCCAGAGCTTTTAGTGCTTCATCTTTTGTATGTGCGCGATGCATAAACTGAAGCAGTTTTTCATCAAATGACTGCACGCCCATACTGGCACGATTAATTCCCAGATCCAGCAGCGATCTCAAATAATCCGGCGTAACATCATCCGGATTCATCTCCATCGTTACCTCAACAGGATTTAAGGAAAATGTATCTTCCAGCGCATTGAATATCCGCTCAAGCTGATCTGGATTAAGCTGAGACGGAGTACCACCACCAAGATAAACGGTCTCTATCTGCTCTTCGGAATAGTCGGTTCCCCGATACGATTCAATTTCACTGATCAGTGAATCTACAAGGGGCTCTACCAGTTTTTTTCGTGTAATAAAGTAGAAGTCACAGTAACTGCATGCCTGTTTACAAAATGGTATGTGTATATAAATTCCAGCCATGCATAGATAAGAAAAGCACAGGAAACCTGTGCTTTATTGATATAAATTTACTGCTTTGGAGTATAGAAAGGGTTCTCATCGTACGTATCTACCTGACGATATGTACGTTGATATTTCACATAATTTTTAGCGGAGGATTTTATCGACTCCAGCTCCTCCTCCGTCAGTTTGCGATGTTTTTTTGCGGGAGAACCCATATACATGTAGCCCGATTCCAACACTTTTCCGGGAGGTACCAAGGTTCCGGCAGCAACAATCACGTCGCTGTTAATAACTGCCTTGTCCAAAACTGTGGCGTGGATGCCTATAAGTACACGGTCGTGAATTGTACAGCCGTGCACCATCGCATTGTGCCCAACTGTAACATCATTACCAATCTTTGTAGGTCCCGTCTGATTCATCACGTGAATAGACGCATTGTCCTGAATGTTGGAGCGCTCGCCAATTTCAATCCAGTTAACATCACCTCGTATCGTTGAGTTAAACCAAACAGAACTGTCTTTTCCAATGGTTACATCACCAATAATATCTGCACTTGGTGCTACAAACACAGAATCATCAAATTGAGGTGATCTGTCTAGAAACTGATAAACCATTTTATGAACGATACATGTAGAGTTCAACCATCGACTTGAACTGGTCGTAGGTTTGCGGGTTTTGGCGCAAACGCTGCCCATTAAAGAAGAATGTAGGAGTGGCGTTTACCTGTCGGCGAATACCTTCCTGACGTTGACTTTCAACGCGCTGATGAATCACTTCAGATTCCAGATCGGCTTCGAACTGCTCCATATCCAGGCCAATCTCCTGTGCAAAGTCCATAAAATGATTACGAGCATCTCCCTGAGACCAAACTTCCTGGTATTCAAAAATCATATCGTGCATCTCTTTAAAATTTCCTTGCTCTCTGGCGGCTTCAGCAGCGTAGGATGCCAGCGTGGAGTACTGAAAAGAGCTAAGTGGAAAGTGACGGTATTCAATTTCGACCATATCACCGAATTCCTGCTTTATCTGTTCTTGGGCTGGAACATACGCTTTGCAAGCCGGGCATTGGTAATCACTGTATTTGAGGATGTGAACTTTTTGTGCCTGACGTTCAACATTTGCTGAACCGTTTCCTGAATTGTTGCTTAACCCATAATACAGAACGCCACCGGCGATAACTACAAATGCAATCAGAGCAATAATCTGGATATTTTTCTTATTCATAATATTTATTGAAATGTATACTTATTAAAGTTTCAGGGCTCATAACGCAGAATATAAGAAGAGATTACAGTGTATGCTCTATAAAATTAGTTTTCAGCACTCTGAAGCTTAGACTTATAAGCCATTGCATAAATCTTCATCTGTTTAATCATAGATGCCAGCCCATTGGAACGTGTTGGTGAGAGGTGTTCTTGCATCCCAATTTTCTTGATAAAGTCGGGATTGTTGGTAAGAATATCTTCCGGAGTTTCCTCAGAGTAAAACCGCACCATCAGTGCCACCAGGCCTTTCGTTATAGCGGCGTCACTGTCTGCTTTAAAAACAACTTTATCATTATCAAGTTCCGTATGAAGCCAAACCTGAGACTGGCAGCCACGAACGAGGTTATCATCTGTTTTATACTTCTCATCAAGTGGATCCAGCTTTTGCCCAAGTTTGATGATGTACTTATACCTTTCAGGCCAGTCGCCAAGTGCTTTAAATTCTCGTATTATCCGATCCTGTTTTTCTTCTATCGTCATAGTGTTTTCTTTTCTGCAAAGTTACAAAAAAACAGGGTAATGATTAGGTCGGGATCTTCAATCAGTTAGACTTGTACTCGGATGAGATTTCTGTTGATGTTGCACCTTTAATGGCCTCAACTTTAGACCTATCTGCATCCCACTCCGGCTTTGCGTAGTCAATCACTTCAACATAACCGCCATCTTTACTTTTAATGCGATACTGCTCGGTATTGGGTTTACCGTCCAGAACAATATTCAAGTGATTGTGGAATGTTTCCAGATCATCATTGTGGATTATGTCATCCAGATTTAATGTTATCGCCTCATCTGCAGTGATGCCGGTAATTTTACTAAAGCTGTCTGAAACATATTCAAACATAAACTCATTACCCGCAGTCTTGATAAGCTTGTAATTAAAATCTCTGTCGCGTTCAAAAACTTTATTAAAATTCGCATTTCTCTTGGAAAGCATTGCCATAATGCGTTTCTGCAAAGATTTATTCTCAAAAGACATTCTCACGATTTTCTGCCCGTGAACGGTCAGAATTCTGGCTGATGCCTTTACTTCAACAGGCTCGCCTTTTTTGTTCTTGATCACCATTTCATAAGAGCGATCATTAAAATCGCTAGGCTTGAAAGAGTCAAACTTGTGTTTGTAGGACTCAATCAGCTCATCTTCCAGAATTTCCCAGAATTTAAATTTCTTGAGTTCTTCATCTGCATAACCGGCAAGGTCGCGGAATGCCTTGTTTGAAGTGACTATATTTCCTTGTTCGTCTACATCAATAAGGGTTTTCTTGCTCTCTTCTCTGAGCTTATCAAACTCCATTTCAGAGTCTACCACTTTTTTCTCCGATCGTTTTCTCTCGGTAATATCATGCTGATAAGAGACCCAGTGAGTGATTTCACCTTTCTCATTAGTTAACGGATGTATATCCCACTGATTAATAAACTCTGAACCGTCTTTTCTATAGTTTACAGTATGGCCAAAAAATGCTTTTCCTTCCTTTAATCGCTCTTTCAATTTATCCAGCACAGCTCGGTCGGTCTTTTCACCCTGCAGAATACGTGGAGTTTTGCCTAAAGCTTCTTCTCGGGTATAGCCGGTCATTTTTGTAAAGCCATCGTTTACATAAACGATTTTGGGGCCCGGTTCTTCAAGCTCAAGCTCCGTAATCACAATAGAATCGTAATCGCTCCGGATCGCTTTTTCAAGTAGCTCAAGGTGTTTTTTATACTTGTTTTTCTCTTCGGCTACATCGCTAAATAACTCCTTCAACTCTTTTAAGGATTTATCATCTTTAGCGAGCGATTTCAACTTCTGTTCTAAATTATCCATCTACTTGTGCTGGTTTTTCTAACTGGTTCTACTGTTTAAATTGAAGAAACAGGCATTTCGTTCATGTTTATTTATCGTCAACAGGCTTTAACGAGTATGCCGTTCTAAATCATTCCTTTTTTATTAAACATTTCTGCAATTTAATATCGATATCAAAAATTCTCCTTCTTTAAGCAAAAAAAGACTGCGAGAAATAACCCGCAGCCTTTAATTTTGTAAAAGAGTTCAACTACCCTTCTTTCAGGATAATTTTTGCAATGGTAGCAAGCTGCATGTTGGATGTTCCTTCATAGATTTTGCCAATTTTGGCATCTCTGTAGTATTTCTCAACAGGATACTCTTTCACGTATCCGTATCCGCCATATAGATCTACCGCCATTGAGCTTACTTTTTCTGCTACTTCGGAGCTATAATACTTCGCCATTGCAGCTTCCTTGAGAAACGGCTGACCGGCCTCTTTCAGCCTCGCTGCATTATACACTAGCAATCTTGCCATTTCCAGTTGGGTAGCCATCTCGCTAAGCTGGAATTGAACACCCTGAAAATCCGCGATGGCTTTCCCAAACTGCTTTCGCTCTTTTGTGTATGCAATGGCTGCATCAAATGCTCCCTGGGCAATACCGATCATTTGAGCGCCAATACCGATTCGTCCTTCATTTAGCGTTTCAATCGCTACTTTATATCCCTTTCCAACCTCACCGAGAACATTCTCTTTCGGTACACGAACGTCTTCGAGAAGCAGTTCGCAAGTAGAGCTTGCCCGGATACCCAGTTTGTTTTCCTTTTTAGAGACAGAAAAACCTTCCATACCCCGCTCTACAATAAAAGCTGTAATTCCTTTGTACCCTGCAGATGGATCCACCGTAGCGAAAACAAGGAATATATCGGCCTCTTTGGCATTTGTAATCCAAAGCTTGGTTCCATTTAAAATGTAGTCGTCGCCATCTTCTTTTGCGGCACACTTCAGTGCAAAGGCATCACTTCCCGAACCTGCTTCTGAAAGACAGTAAGCACCCACTTTTTCGGTAGCCAGCTGAGGTAAAAACTTCTTCTTAACTTCATCCGAACCCCAGTTTAAAAAGGCGTTATTAACCAGTGTGTTTTGCACATCCATGAATACACCCACGGATGCATCAACGCGTGAAATTTGCTCAATAGCTACAATGCTCATAAAAAATGAGCCGCCTCCACCCTGATACTCTTCCGGGACTTCAATACCCATAAAACCCATATCAAAAAACTGCTTGATCAGGTCTTTGTCCAATTTAGCAGCCTCATCCATTTCATGAACCTTGGGCTTAATCATTGTATCTGCAAATTCTGCTGCTGCGTCTCTCAGCATCTGCTCATCTTCGGTCAATTGCGTGAGCGGAGAAATTTTACTTCCTGTATCTGACATAGTCTTTCTTATTAAGTTATTCGGTAATTTTTCGGTATAAATATAGGAGTTTGTAAGCGCTTTTCCGTACCCAATTTCCGTTTAAGTTAGCGAAACAGAGAGCTCCTCACTATTTTACGATCATTATAGAAACAGAATAAAATCAAATGCAGTGAAGAAGCAAAAAGAAATGAATCTTTTTTCAGAATTTGAACCCATTAGCCGCGAGCAGTGGGAAGAACAGATCAGAAAAGATCTGAAAGGTGCTGATTACAAAAAGAAACTAAAGTGGAACACTCTGGAGGGGCTGTCCCCATATCCATTTTACCGTTCAGACGATTTGGATAAACTGAAGCACTACCGGGCTGAATCTGTCAAAGCAACAATCAATTCTGACTGGTATCGCTGTGAACTGATCTCAGAATCTGACCCGGCCGAAACCAACAGCGAACTAAAACAATCGCTTAAAGGCGGTGCTGATTCGTTTCAAATAACTTGCGATATTTCTTACAGTGACGGGGCCGTTGGCGGAAATATGATTGGCACTCAACTCCAATCCCAAAAAGATTTTGACAGAATGGTCTCCGGTATTGACTTTTCTGATTGTAAATTACTCTTCGACAGCGGCATGAATACCCCTGCTGTTCTGGCAATGATACAGAACTCAGAGAGTAACATTAAGAACGCCGGTTTCTTTTTTGATCCTTTTACTTTCACTGCACAACATGGGCGTGAGCCTCTGCCACCTGAAAAGCTAAATCGTATCATCCGACAGCTTACCGGCCAAAATAATTTCAAAACGCTCTGTGCAAACGGACTTTTTTATCACACATCGGGCGCTTCAATCATTCAGGAACTGGGAGTATCACTGGCAATCGCAAGTGAATACCTGGCGCGCAGCAACAAACAAAACCTAAACCAAACGGCCGGTTCCATACAATTCCGCTTAAGCGCCGGGCCACTCTACTTTCCTGAGATTGCAAAGTTCAGAGCTACACGAATTTTATGGGCTAACCTACTCGATGCGTATGGAGCAGACCATACTCAGCCGCTGTATATACACGCTGAAACGACACCGCAGAATCAAACTCTGGCCGACCCTCATAACAATACACTGCGAGCAACAACTGAAGCGATGTCGGCAGTGATGGGAGGTGTTGATTCCCTTGTAATTCAACCCTACGACGAGAAATTCAACACTAGCAATACATTCTCATCCCGAATTGCTCGCAATATACATCATATTATTGCTGAGGAAGCGCATTTCGGGAAGGTTGACGACCCTGCGGCCGGATCATATTATATTGAGCAGCTTACAGATGAGATTGCGCATAAAAGCTGGGAGTTTTTCCAAATGATCGAAAAACAGGGTGGATTTCTTCACGCATTGAAAAGCAGATCCTTACAGTCAGAAATTAAGACTTCCAGAAACAGAAAAATTGAAGCCTATGCCACCGGCAAGCGGACTTTAGTTGGAGTAAATAACTATACCAACAGTGATGAAAAGCTTCCCGATCCCGTATTAACAACCGATTTTACCGATGCCCTGAGTACTTCGGACAGTTCCGCAACTGTCGATTCCGAAAAACTGATCGATTCACTTTCTGTAAATCTAAATAACGAACATTTTGTTGGCGATCTTTTTCCCGCCTACTTAGAGCCTCAAAAAGTTCTTTACACATCCCTTGAGCCTTTCCGGGCCGGCGAAATATTCGAATCTATCCGGCGACGAACTGAAGAGTATGCGGATAAAAATGAAGGCTTTCCAACTGTTCAGCTCGTGCCCGTGGGAAATAAAAAGTGGAGGAAACTTCGTGCCACGTTTGCATCCAATATATTAGGCTGTGCCGGTTTCAAAATCGATTCACCTATTGGGTTTGAATCCGTTGAAAGTGCTCTTGAAAAGCTAAGCTCGAACCAATCCGATATTTACGTATTATGCGGGGCTGACGATGAATACGGCGAGTTAGTCAAATCTTTTTGTGATGAATTTGGAACAAAAGGAGTATTGGTTCTTGCCGGGAATCCAAAAAACAATGAAGCTCAATTCAGTAAATTCGGTATTGATCACTTTATCTATTCTGGTATGAATATCCCTGAAACCCTATTAACAATTCAGGATCAAATTTTTAAAACTGAAAAGGCATCATCATGAGACCCGATTTTTCAACAATAGAACTCAAGCCCGGCTTATCCTCAGAAAAATCAATGTCCGGTGAGTCAACTCGTACTGAATGGACCACCCCGGAAAAAATCACGGTTAAACCCCGGTATTCGGAGAATGATATTTCAAAATTGAATCATCTCGATTTTGCGGCCGGTATTCCACCCTATCTCCGCGGCCCATACTCAACGATGTATACGGTTCGTCCCTGGACGATTCGTCAATATGCGGGCTTTTCAACGGCTGAAGATTCCAACGAATTTTATCGCAAAAATTTAGCTGCCGGGCAGAAAGGCCTTTCCGTTGCTTTTGATCTGGCTACACATCGCGGTTACGATTCAGATCACCCGCGGGTTTCCGGAGATGTCGGGAAAGCGGGAGTGGCCATCGACTCAATTCTGGACATGAAAGTTCTCTTTGATCAGATTCCACTGGATGAGATGTCCGTTTCCATGACGATGAACGGGGCTGTAATTCCGGTGATGGCGTTCTACATTGTTGCGGCCGAAGAACAGGGTGTTCCGCGTGAAAAGCTGAGTGGTACCATTCAGAATGACATCCTTAAAGAGTTTATGGTGCGCAACACCTATATCTATCCACCCGCACCCTCCATGCGAATTGTAGGAGATATTTTTGAGTACACTTCAAAATATATGCCGCGCTTTAACTCCATCAGCGTTAGTGGGTACCACATGCACGAAGCGGGTGCCACTGCAGACCTGGAACTTGCTTATACGCTGGCTGATGCACTCGAATATGTTAGGGCCGGAATTAAAAACGGCTTGGACGTGGATGATTTTGCCCCGAGAATTTCGTTCTTCTGGGGAATTGGAATGAACCACTTTATGGAGATCGCCAAGATGCGGGCCGGGCGAATGCTTTGGGCCAAATTAATGAAGCAGTTCAACCCTAAGAATCCAAAATCACTTTCGCTGAGAACACACTCTCAAACATCCGGGTACAGCCTCACAGAACAGGATCCTTTCAACAATATTGCCCGAACAACGATTGAAGCGATGGCGGCTGCATTGGGGCATACTCAGTCATTACACACCAATGCACTGGACGAAGCCATCGCACTGCCAACGGATTTCTCGGCTCGAATTGCCCGAAATACGCAGCTTTTCCTCCAGGAGGAAACAGGTATCACCAAGGCGATCGACCCATGGGCAGGAAGTTACTACGTGGAAACGCTAACCGATCAACTGGCAAGAAATGCACTCGATCTTATTGAAGAAGTAGAAGAGCTTGGCGGCATGGCAAAAGCGATTGAAGCAGGTGTTCCTAAAATGAGAATTGAAGAGGCTGCAGCCCGCAAACAGGCGCGAATAGACAGCGGAAAAGAGACCATCGTTGGTGTAAATAAATATCGGCTGGCCAAAGAGGAGCCGATCGATATTCTTGAAGTGGATAATGAAAAAGTACGACAATCTCAGATTGAACGACTGCAAAAATTAAAAGCTGAAAGAGATCAGAATGAAGTTGAGGCATCGCTTGACGCCCTTTCCAAATGCGCTGAATCAGGGGAGGGAAATCTCCTGGAGTTAGCCATTGATGCAGCACGGAAACGGGCTTCATTGGGTGAAATTTCCGATGCGATGGAGGAATCTTTCGGTCGTTACCAGGCAACCATTAAATCTATATCAGGCGTGTATTCATCAGAAATTGACGACAACGAGGAATTTAAAAAGGCCAGGGAACTGGCTGACCAATTTGAAGAGAAAGAAGGACGCAGGCCGCGAATTATGGTTGCAAAAATGGGGCAGGATGGCCACGATCGCGGTGCCAAGGTGATCTCTACCAGCTTTGCCGATTTAGGTTTTGATGTAGATATCGGTCCGCTTTTTCAAACCCCGGAAGAAGCTGCCCGGCAAGCTGTTGAAAATGACGTTCACATTCTCGGTGTATCAAGCCTGGCTGCGGGACATAAATCTCTTGTTCCAAAAGTGGTTGATGAATTGAAGAAGCTGGGACGTGAGGATATCATGGTCATTGTAGGTGGAGTCATTCCGAATCAGGATTATAAGTTTCTCTATGATCATGGAGTAGCTGCCGTTTTCGGACCCGGAACGGTTATTCCCGTAGCAGCACAAAAGATTTTAAAAATCTTGATGAGGGATTAAACACAATGTAATCTCCCCTCGAGGGGAGTGGGAGTGTAAAAATTACTTCTAAGTAAATCATGCCCAACAAAATTCTCCCATATAACCCAAAGCTGAAAAAACTCGCCAGAGAATTGCGCAGTAATATGACCTACGGTGAAGTATTGTTATGGCAAGAGATAAGAGGAAAAAAATTAGGGTATCAATTTCACAGACAAGTGCCCATCAAAAATTACATTGTAGATTTCTTTTGCCATGAACTTCTTTTAGCAATCGAAATTGATGGGTGTTATCATGATCATCCTGAAGTATCCATTTCAGATTTGAACAGACAACAGGAAATTGAAGAAAACGGAGTCAACTTTCTTAGATTTAGTGAAACTGAGGTTAAGAAAAAAATTTCAGATGTTTTAGAAGACATACAGAATTGGATCAAATTGAATCATAATCAAAACTCTTAACACCCCTCCCTCCATCCCGAAAGTATTCGGGATGGAGTACTCCCCTCAAGGGGAGAATTCAATAACATGACAAAATCCAAAAACAAATCACTTTCAATTAATAAAGGTTCTGATGTGAATGACCCTGTCAATCCAAATTACCGATCGAAGCGGGCGGCTGAGAAGTCTGTAGAAGAGTATGTCGACGGAATTCTGAGTGGCGACCGTACAACCCTCTCGCAGGCTATTACACTTATTGAAAGCAGTAATAGTGAAAGGCGTGAGATGGGTCAGAAGATTCTGGAAAAGTGTCTTCCCAAAACCGGGAACTCCATTCGAATAGGAATTACGGGTGTGCCCGGAGTTGGAAAAAGTACTTTCATTGAAGCTATGGGACAACACATTATTGAAAAAGGGCACAAACTCGCCGTACTGACTATAGACCCGAGCAGCAGCCGTTCCAAGGGAAGTATTTTAGGAGATAAAACCCGCATGCAAAATCTTTCAACGGACGACCGTGCATTTATCCGTCCATCTCCCACTTCAGGCACATTAGGCGGTGTTGCCCAAAAAACGCGGGAAACCATGCTTTTATGTGAGGCCGCCGGGTACGACACCATTTTTATTGAAACCGTTGGCGTAGGTCAATCCGAAACCACCGTTCATTCGATGGTTGATTTTTTCCTGCTACTGATGCTTGCCGGAGCAGGCGACGAACTGCAGGGAATCAAGCGTGGAATTATGGAAATGGCAGATCTTATTGCCATCAACAAAGCTGAAGGAGAAAATATACGTGCCGCTAAAAAAGCTAAACTCGAATATGAAAATGCGTTGTCTTTATTCCCGCCATCCCCTTCCGGCTGGAAACCAAAAGTGCTAACCTGTTCTGCACTTCAGGAAAGTGGTATTGAAGAGATCTGGAATGAGATTCAGAACTATCTGGAACTAACTTCAGAAAATGGATTTTTTGAGGAACGCCGAAAAGAGCAAGCCGCTTACTGGATGTATGAAACCATCAACCGCGAGCTGAAACAGAAATTTTATTCAAAACCCGGTATTAAAGAGAAGCTTGCCAATGTTGAGAAGGATGTGCAAACAGGAAAGCTAAGTTCATATAAAGCAGCAAAGGATCTTCTCAATTTTTTCGAAAAATAAACCAGCTCATTAATTCATTTCCAGATCGGCTTTCTCTGAACTGAATCCCATTCCATCCCCTTTCTCCTCTCCGAGGGATGTCTCCATCTCGGTTCGCAGTTTCTGAATAGACAATCCACTTGTCAATGCGCCATTTTTTGCGATCGAAATACGTCCGGTCTCTTCAGAAACAACAATCACAAATACGTTATTTGTTTCACTGATTCCAACCGCTGCCCGGTGCCGTGTTCCAAATACAGATGAGATGTTGGGGTTTTGAGAGATAGGCAGATAACAGCTCGCGGCAACAATGCGATTATTCCGAATCACAACGGCGCCATCATGAAGAGGAGTATCTTTTTGAAATATTGTTTGCAGCAACTGCGCATTAACGCGGGCGTCCAGTTTCACCCCCACATCAACCAGATCCTGCAGTGAAGAGCTTCGGGCAAACACAATTAGTGCGCCGGTTTTAACCTGCGCCATATTCTTCACCGCATCAATAACCTCCTCGATAACCGTGTCTGCCCCCGACCTGCCGATAAACCGATCGAATGTAGTATTCTGACCAAGGCTGTAGAGAAGCTTGCGGATCTCGGGCTGAAAGATGATAAATACAGCCAGTACACCGACATCCAGAATGCTTCGAAGCATGAAGTTAAGCGTGGTAAAACCCAGCAAACTCACAACACCGTTCAGGATGATGACAAAAAGAAGGCCCAGTGCAGCCTGAATCGCGAACGTCCCCCGAATCCATCTGTACAGATAGAACAACACCAGCGCAATCACCAGTGTTTCCAGCAGGTCTTTGAGACCAAACTCTAAAAATCCTATCGGTATCACAGTTTCAAATTTTGAGGTTATCTGCTATCTGTCTTCAGATGACATTACAGCGTTATATACTTGAATTGAGTCGTTCGCTTCCAGAACATCATGCACTCTTAAAATCTTAGCTCCATTCATTAAGCTTTGGTAGTGCACGGCTATCGTACCCGCCAATCTGCCGTCTGCCGGCCGGTTATTTAAAATTTGACCAACCATCGATTTACGGGAAGCCCCCATCAATACAGGGTAGCCAAATTTAGTGAATTTATGAAGTCCGGAAATGATTTTCAGGTTATGTTGTAGCGTTTTACCAAACCCAATACCGGGATCAACCATGATGCTCTCTACACCACCATTCTCCAAAACTTCAACCTGCCGGCCAATAAAATCTATGATATCAGATACAACTTCTTCATAGGCCGGATTTTTCTGCATGGTTTTGGGATCACCCTGAGAATGCATCAACACATAGCCGGCTTTAAATTCAGAGCACAATTCAGCAAATCGAGGCTCTTTCTGCAGTCCGCTTACATCGTTGATGATATGAGCTCCAGCTTCAAGTGCCGACCGGGCAACACTATATTTAGTTGTATCAATCGAAAAGAGCGTATCAGAAAATCGTTCAACAGCAACCTTGAGCACAGGCAGTACTCTTGAAGCCTCTTCATCCGCTGAAACGGGGTCGGACCCCGGGCGGGTTGACTCCCCTCCAATATCGATAATCTCTGCCCCTTGCCGTACCATCACTTCAATCCGATCAAGTGCAGACTCCAGTTTATTGTATTCGCCTCCGTCCGAAAAAGAGTCGGGAGTAACATTTAAAATACCCATCACTTTGGGAGTGCTTAAATCAAGCTCTCTATCCCTGACTTTTAATATATGATGGGTATCTGCAGTTTTACTCAATGGGTCTGATGATCTTTAATGAAGTTCAAGAAGGAGAATGGATTTAACAACTAGATTAGTCCCAATCTTCCTGTAAAAATTCGAGCTTATTATCTTTCTCGGCCCATTCATCAGCATCAGGGAGAGCGTCGATCGTTTCGTTAATAATACGGTCTTCCCACTTTTCGGCCAGCCGCTCATTCAGCTCAATGTAGTGTTCCCACTCTTCGGGCACTTCATCATCAGGATAGATAGCCTCAACAGGGCATTCTGATACGCAAGCATCGCAATCGATACATTCAAGCGGATCAATTGTTAGAAAATTGGGGCCTTCACGAAAAGCGTCAACAGGGCAAACCGCTGCACAATTCGTGTATTTACAGTTAACACATGGTTCTGTTACTACGTATGCCATTTATCTGTCTAAGTATTGTTTGGGGTTTTACACAATGATCAATTGCGTATGGTATTTCATATTCGGCTTAGATGCAATTCAAAAAACCAATGGTTTAAATCAGCTAATTCTGAAATTATCAAATCTTGCCTTATGGTTTCAAAAACTTTTTAACTTCATCAAGGCTTCCATCGTTCTCTGCCGGCTCTATTTGAAGCAGGTGAGAAATCAGCTCGTATATATTAATAGATTCTGCAGGACCTTCAATCTCGTTTATTTTAAAGGCAGGGCCTTTTGCAGCAAAGAATGTAAACATTTCCGGTTCCATATTGTCAAAACCGTGCATCCCGGTAACAACACCCCGATCCTCAAAATAGTCTCTGTTAGTTATCGAGTAGCTCATATCTGCAATCATAATAATTTCAGGAATTCGATAGTGGTTGCTGAAATGAAATCGTTCCGGCATTTCGTCCTTCAAATACACTCTATAATTCTCTTCATTCTCTTTTAGAGCATTGTAGATCTCATCTGTTTTGCCCTCATGCGGCCGAATCATTGCAACCGGCGACCAATCGATGATATCCACATCGTCCAGGTTTATAAGCTCGTCCAAAAAGATCACTTTATCCTCAGACTGTTTAGCCATTCCATGATCTGATACCAGTACGATGTTCATCTGATCAGCCAATCCAATACCTTCAATTTTTTCCAAGAAATAACCCAAAAGCAGATCCATTTCAATAACCGCCTCATCTACTTCCGGAGCGTCAGGGCCGTAGCGGTGTCCGCGGCTATCTACAAAGCTGAAATAGAGTGTTCCAAAATCTGCCTGCACATCTCCTGCCGGATCAAACCATGCCGCAATGCTGTCAATGCGTGTACTGTCCGGTATGGAGCCGTCGTAATCCACCCATTTGGTGGACTGCAATCCATCGAAGGTTGCTTCAGACCCCGGCCAGAAGAAGTTCACCGAGGTTTTCCCCTGTTTCTCTGCGGTTACCCAGATCGGCTCGCCTCCCCACCATCGTTCGTCGTGCTGGCCATCGGGAGCTCCATAGCTGAATCGGGCATCGAGTTCATAATCGTAAAAGCTGTTTGAGATAATTCCGTGATTTTCCACATAAAGCCCTGTTGCCAGCGACCAGTGATTGGGAAATGTTTTAGTTGGGAAAACAGGTATCATGTATTCTGCCCGGACACCTTCCGCTAAAAACCGATCAAAATTGGGTGTGTCATTGCGTTCGAGGTATTCGTTCATAAAACCGTCAATAGAAATCATCAAAACCGGTGCGGGATCTTCTGAAGGCTGTTCATTTTGAACGCCTGAACAGGAGTTAAAACCAATGAAAAAAGCGAGTAGCGTTAGAGAGCTAATTATATTTTTAAAATGCATGTAGATTATTAGTTATTGATTTACTCTTTCAAGATATGAAATAATGAATCAAGTCTCCCATCGTTTGGGGCCGGTTCCAAATCCAGTAAATGAGTCATCAGTTCATAAAGGTGTATATTTTGGAACCCTTCTATTTGAAAGTTCTTTTTGAAAGAAGGGCCGGTGGCAAGAAAGAAGCTTTGCATCTCGGAATATCGGTTGTCATACCCATGAGCACCACCTGATATACTGCTCTGTTTAAATCGGTCAGACGTAGTGATACTATACCCTAAATCTGCTATCAAAATAATCTCCGGTACTCGATGGTGATTTTTTAAACGGAATCTTTCCGGCAAATCCTCTTTTTTGTAAACGGTAAAATTCTTTTCATCTGCTTTCAACATCTGATAAATTTCATCAATTTCACCATCTTTCGATTGTATCATCGCTACAGGATTCCAGTCTACCACATCCACTCTTTCTAAATCAATAATCTGATCCAGCAGAATAACACGCTCGTCATATACCTCAGCCATACCATGATCCGAAACAATCATGATATTAAGGTTCCCTTTTTGCCCTATTCTATCGAGTTCTGAAATTAAATAGCCAATCTGCTCATCCACCTCTCGAACTGCGGCAGCTGTTGAATCAGAGTCCGGACCGTACCAATGACCATATGTGTCCACTTTACTAAAATAGAGCGTCATAAAATCGGGTGACAGCTCAGATGGCATTGTCATCCAGTAAACTACAGAATCCACCCGAGCACTGTAGGGTAAGTCCTCATCATAGGTATGAAAATGGGTTGAGAAGTCACCGCCAATGGGTGCTTCAGAACCGGGCCAGAACATCGGCGCGGTTTTAATGCCTTGTTTTTCTGCCGTTACCCAGATCGGTCCACCTTCATACCATTGCGCATTTCGAACCGCCTCCCTATTTCCAAGGCTGTAATATGCGTCCATTTCTGCATCATACATATTATTGGCTATCAATCCGCTGTTTTCGGGATAGAGTCCCGTGACGATAGTGTAGTGATTGGGGAACGTTTTTGTAGGAAAAACCGGAATCATATAGTCTGCAAGAACACCGGTTTCAGCCAGCCGATCGATATGCGGGGTTTCATACTGATCGACATAATCCGGGTGGAATCCATCAATGGAGACTAACAACAATTTTGGGGCTTCTGAATCTGGGCTTTTATCACTGCCACATGAGTATAAAATTGGCAGACAAACCATTACAGCAATTAGCAGTGGCCTGAGTCTAAGTCTGTTCCACATAATTTAAATCTAGAATAGAGAACATATAAAAAAAGAGGAGACCGAAAACGGCCTCCTCTTTAAAATTTTGTTTACAGCCCAGTATTAGAAGTTATATCTAACTGTAAACTGCATTTGCCATCTTGATCCGAAGTCTCTGACGTTAAACTTATTGTCAGCTTCCTGCTCGGCAGGGTCAAAGAATACAACAGGCTTGCCAAGATCCGCATTTGATAATCCAAGACCCGGATTGTCTGCGATGAAGTCTTCATCAACATACTGCCAGAAATCCATTACCCTGTGATTGTTAAAGCTTACGCCTCTTCGCACTCCCCACTCAGAGTTCAGGAAGTTCAATACGTTAATCATGCTCGCACTAAACTCGATGGACTGTCCACCGAATGTCTGAACTTGCTGACTTACTTTGAAGTCAAGGAAGTTAGTCCATTCTTCGCGATCAGTGTTTCTATCTACATGCCCACCTCGGTAGTCATTCAAAGCATCAGTGCTTGAAATAAATTCGTCTAATTCATTCCAGTTGTTGCTCATCAGTACAACCTCATCTTGTGTTGCAGGAACGTAGATCAGGTCGTTATCAAAACGGCCATCTCCGTTTGCATCTCCATTGTAGATGTAGCTGTAAGGTGATCCTGACCGACCATCATAAATCAGGGAGAATGTAGTGGCAAAACGATCTGCCCATGTAAATCTATAGGAAGCAATACCAAGTATTCTGTGACGTCTTTCGAAGTTTGCCGTACCTAATCCTGTGTTGTTTACATCCACGTTTTCAGTAAACTGCCAGTTTGAAATCGCACGACTGGATGCTCCGTTATTCACGTTTGTTGCACGGTTGTAGGTATATGCAAATTTCGTGAACAGCCCGTTTGCAAATCTCTTCTCAAGTTCACCGGTAATACTATACTGATAACCTTTGTTTGTATTCTCCAAAAGAATAGCATTGGTGAAGTTGGGATCTTTTCTGGAAGGGAAACCTGATGCATTACCAAATCGGGAGTTAAAACTAATATCTCCATAAATTGGTCGTCCGTAAGCAGATGTTCCTTGCTGTACCAAGTTGATGTTAGAGAAGGTAACTTCATTCATCACCTTGGAGTAAACTCCTTCTAATGTACCGCGAATTCCAAAAGGAAGCTCTTGATCCACTGCAAGATTCACTTTTAAAGACTGCGGATATTTGAAATCATCGGCAATCAAATTGATTTCAGATGTTTCAATAGGATCCAATTGTGGACTGGTTCCCGGAGTAGGTTGGTTATCTGGATCAGGACTAAAGAAACCATCACCCAGCCCTCCTCTTTCATCTACCCTTCCGTAGTCTACACCTGTATTGCTATACTGGTTCGAGATCCATACAAAGGGTGGTGTACCTGAGAAGACACCAACACCGCCGCGAACCTGTGTGGTTCTGGCTCCCTGACTGACGTCCCAGTTAAATCCAAACCTTGGCGCCCAGAGTATATTCCCACTGGCTACATTGTCGGTAGAGTAACCCGGGAAAGCGTCCGGTACAAGCGGATTGAATGTAGGATTATCAGGCAGTACAGGAATATCAATTCGCAGTCCGTAAGTCAACTTAAGATACTGATTAACAGTCCATTTATCCTGCGCATAGAACCCAAACTGCATTCCGGTGAAGTTTGCCGTTGGGCTACCACCCGGCAGCAGATAGCTGTGTCGATAATCAAAGGGATTTCCATCTATCAGATCATCAATACCTCTAAAAGTATATGTTCCGAAAGCATCCTGAACAAAAAGGTTGTCGAAAGTAAAGATCTGATTACTGGTACCTATGGTAAGTTCGTGATCACCTAAGATATAAGTAAAGTTGTTGGTGATCTCTATCAGGTCCTGATCCAAGGCATTAGCCTGTGAAAAACGCTCAACACCGGCATTAATCGTTCCAAAACCACTTCGATCATCATCGTAAGGCAGACTTAAAGTTACACTTGGAAAACGCTGTGTCGGTACGTCACGTGAATCGCGAATAGCCGTATAAACCACACGTGCTTCGTTGAATGCATTATCACTGATTCTGCTTGTCAGTTCAGCTACAACTGAGTTCTGCTTACTGTTGAAGTTATACTGTCGGTTTGAGAACGTAAAAGAACTCGTTCCACGACTGATACCTCTGTTTGCAACCGCATCTACATAGTTGTAACGGAAGCTTAGTTTGTGATTCTGGTTTATGTTCCAGTCTAATTTAGCAAGAAGCTTGTCGTTATTCGTCTCTGAATCCAGGGGAGAAGTATACTCACCGGGATCGTAATTGTACTGATCTCGGAGTATACCAGCAATCTGATCAAATGTTGAAGCTTCAAAGTTTACCTGGTTTGTAGCACCACTTCCCAAAATCCCGCCGGTAAGAGGGCTGGTCTCACGTTGAAACTCAGCATTCACGAAAAAGAAGAGTTTATCTTCTATAATCGGGCCACCAACATTCAAACCGATATAGCGCTCGGTAAAATCCGGGAAATCATTTGACATTTCATCATTGATTGTATAATTCCCTACCAGATTTTCATTACGGGTTTGGAAATATACTGACCCTGTGTAAGTATTTGTTCCACTTTTTGTAACAGCATTGATCTGTCCGCCGGTGAAACCGTTGTTCGTTACATCAAAAGGAGCAATATCTACATTAAACTCAGCAATAGCGTCAATACTGAGCGGTGAGCCTACCCCTGCCTGAGAGCCCGGAGTTGCATCTCCAAGTCCAAAGATATCGTTCAGAGTAGCACCGTCAACAAGAATATTATTGTAACGGTCGTTCGCGCCGGCAAAGCTGTTTCCGCTTGTAACTTGAGGTGTTAGACGGGTAAAGTCACCGAGATTCCTGAAAACACTTGGTGTATTTGCAATGTCTTCGCTGGTAATATTGGTTCGGGCGCCAGTTCGATCAGCATTAAAAACACGATCGGCCACTGCCGTTACTGAGATCTCTCCCAATTCCAATGAACCTTCCTCCAGTTCGAAGTTTCGCACTACCGTTTCACCCAATTCTATTCGGGTAATCTCTTTTATCTGAGAATTAAATCCGATGAATGTAACTCTAACTTCGTAAGGACCACCAACACGTACATTTCTGAGAGTGTAGCGTCCGTCAACACGAGTTGATGTACCATATTCTGTTCCGGTTGGCATATGCACAGCAACCACATTGGCTCCCGGCAACGGCTCTCCCGTCACATCCGTAATTGTTCCTTCAATCGACCCGGTTGTCGTTCCCTGCGAATACACAGTAAACGGCAACACAAGAAGAGCGACGAATAGTAGTAAATATCGTTTCATAATTGGCGATATGTTTGCGTTAGCTTTTTAGTTTTCTTAGTAGTTAATCGGAATATAACAGCTGTATGTTAACCGACTATTAAATTCAAAAAAAGGTAAAGATTTTTCACCGAGAATAGAACCGCTCACACAAGATTATAACATTATAAGTAGCCCTATAGCCCCCTCCTTTATAAATCCTTTTGGTAATCCTAACTACCGCAGTATTTAAGGCAATATGAACGCTCTATAGAAATTTACCAGTGTATTTTGCTTAATCCCAAAATAGTATCCAAGCCAAACTATAGAGAATAAAAATTGAAGCTTGACCGGCCCAATTTCTTCGTACTTTCTCGCAGAAGTAATCACACTCCGTTCCGACAGATAAAATGCACCATATTGATGTAGCCTTCTGTAAATCTCCTGATCTTCCATTACAATCAAATCCTCATCAAATCCTCCCGCTTTTTCAAAAACAGTTCTTGTGGCAAATAAGCTCTGATCTCCAAATCTCAGCTCTGTCCTCCTGAATCTCGTAAACCAACTATAGAATTTTAATAGTGGATGCCCCCAGTCAAACTCCAATCGAAAGCATCCAAAACTGTATTCTTTCTCTATAGCCGAATTAATTTCACGGTCAAAAAACTTGGGGGGTTCGGTATCGGCATGTAAGAAGTAGAGAATATCTCCCTTTGCTATCCGGGCTCCGGTATTCATTTGTTTAGCCCGTCCTTTTTCTGAGCTCACAACCGTAGCGCCGGCCGACTCTGCTTCCAAAACAGTGCCATCATCACTGCCCCCGTCTACAACAACAATCTCTTTTACACTTCCGGCCTGAAGGGAGGTAAGCCTCCGTATTATGCTTCCAATCTGCTTCTCTTCATTTAAAACGGGTATGATTATACTTATCTCATTAATGCTCATAAAAACAATTCACTTTTTTTCAGATCACTTTCGTCATCAATGTCATTCAGCATTTTCAACTGACTGTAAGACGCCTTTATCTCTTCCAGTTTTTTTGTTGTTGATGAAAAAACCGCTGATGTACTCCACTCTATATCATCAAAAATTTCCGGTATAAATCTGCTAAGCCCTATCAAATAGTACCCCCCGTCATGCGACGGGCCAATTACACAATCAGTATCCGAGAGCCTATTAAAGGCCTCCTCAATCAGGCTCTTAGATATGCTTGGGCAGTCACTACCAATGAGTACCATTCGATCAAAACCCATTTTAAAGCCCGACTCAAATGCATGCTTCATCTTCTCTCCAAGTCCTCCCTTTTTCTGAATTGACTTCTTAAACAACTGGTCATCAAAAGAATCACCTTCTACCACAGATTTTGAATAACTGACCAGATTATCAGCGTTTACACCTTCTGTTTCTTTCGCTGTGATTTCCAGGAGCTTACGATATACCGACAGAGCCTTATCATTCCCAACAGTAGCGGCCAGCCTTGTTTTTACCTCGCCATTAACCGGATTTTTCACAAAAATAACTAGTCTTTTTTTTGTCATTAGATCGCACTTATTTCACTTGTTTGATGGACCAAGAACCTAAATAAACAATTCCTTACAATCATTCGCTCACTATTCACTTTTGGAACTTTTAAATGCGTATGTTGTTAAAGTATGTATGTTAGATAACTAACTGACTCCGAAACAATTAAAAACCTTACACAGATGAAAACGTTAAAAATTACAACACTTTCCTTGGCGTTTGCTCTTTTATTCGGTGCAATTTCCACTTTAGACGCACAATCTCGATATAGCAATACTGAATTAGGTGTAATTCTGGGAGAACCTACCGGTATAAGTTTCAAATCATGGCAGTCCGACAATTCAGCCATTGATGCAGCTCTCGCCTGGTCTTTCGGCGATAATGGATCTGTTCACCTTCACGCCGACTACCTGCGACATAACTGGCTAAATGTAGACAGAGGCAGCCTGGCATTCTATTACGGACTGGGTGGCCGCGTTAAATTTGCGGATGACTCAAAAATTGGTGCCCGTATTCCCGTAGGCCTCCAGTACATGTTCCCGGATACCAGACTTACTATGTTCTTTGAAGTAGCTCCGACACTGGATCTTATTCCGGAAACAAGCTTTGGAGTTAATGGCGGTATTGGTGTCAGAATCTTTATTTAAACGCTATTTATTATCTCAAACAAAAAAGGAGAGGTTTTTAAGGCCTCTCCTTTTTTGTTTTCAAAATTATTCATTTAAGAGACTTTTACCCTGTCTCTCCTCAGAGCCGACTTCGTTTTTTTAATCGGAATTCTTATTTCTGCCCCTTCCCTGGTAAGACAAACTTTTTCAAAAGGAGCACCTTCGTACTGCTGAAGACGTCGATCTCTGCGTCTTAATTCCTCATCGTTCGTATCCGGATCGTGATGCGTTAAGTAGAGATTTTTCACACCGGTTGGCTTCACCACTTCGATGACTCTCTCCCATGCTGAATGCCCCCAGCCCTCTCTCTCTTTATACTGCTGCAGTGTATACTGCGCATCGTGGATAAGTATATCCGCATCTTTTATGAACTCCTGAAATTTTTCAACAAAACGGATTGGTGTGGTTTTCAGTGGCAGCTCATTATCGGAAGCGTATATAATCACACGCCCGCCTATTCGTATTTTATAGATTGCTGTTTTTGTTGAGTGATTTGCCACCAGGTACTCAATGGAGTAGTGTCCATAATCAACACGTTCCTCTTTCTGAGTTACATAATCAATTGTGGCATCAAGCATATCCAAAGTTACCGGAAAAAACGTTTTAGTAAGATGACCTGATAAGATCTCCTGTGCACCACCCCTGTACTGTTCAGGCAGGTGTATCGTAAATTTATTCTTCCCGGAATAGAACGGCTTAAAAAATGGGAACCCCTGAATATGATCCCAGTGAGGGTGGGTTATAAATATATGCCCGCTGCAGCTTATTTCGTCCAGCCGCTCCAGATGATTACCAAGATTACGAATCCCTGTACCGCTGTCAAAAATGAGAAGCTCATCCATGCCGGGAGCATCAATTTCCAAACAGCTTGTATTTCCGCCATATTCGATATTTTCAAAATTGGCACACGGTGTAGAACCGCGCACACCCCAAAATCGAATCTTCACGGATGGAACCAGCAGTTCACTTACAGCATCGATCAGCGAGTCTTCATCTTTAACAACTTGTGAGTTGTTAAACTGTCTCAGGCTGTTAATTCCCTTATCATCTCTTGTACCCAAATAAACTACCGGCACAAACTTCAGGCCGGGACAAAGTTTAATAGTCTGTTCGAAATGACTGTAATGATCATCCAGAAATGACTTATCAATGATCAGCACATTTGGCTGGCGACCGCTTAAATCTTTTTCAGCCTCTTCCCCGTTAGCTGAAGAGAAAAGTTCTATCTCGAGCTGGTCCAGCCAATCCCGCAGGTTTCCCTCAGCCGTTTTAGCTGCAAGTATTTGAGCGATATTTAAATGTAGATTCTTCAGTTTTTACAAATGATAATCGTGCTTTGCTTTACATCAGAGAACAACGATTAATGTATAGGATATTATTGAGAGCTGCTATGAGTCTTTTTTAATCTGATCGATCTCTTTCTCAAGATCCGCAAGTTTATCTTCTTTCTGCTCAAGTTTTTCCTCAGCTTTTCTGATTTTCTCCTTAACATCGTCGAGCAAACTGCTTGAACCGCCTGAAGGTTTAAAATAACTTAACGACTCTTTCATCTGAAGAACTTCGCCGGTAAGCTTGCCAACATCTTTTCTGAGTTTGTTGATTTCATTCTGTTTCTTACGGATATCCGCAATGTCATCCGCTGAAAAGTTTTCTACATTTTCGCGGCCAACCACATCAACGGCTGCTTTAGCAGCGCGGAAACGATCGTAAATCACATCGCACGTTTCACGATACTCTTTCCAAAGGCGGTTTTTATGTTTAATGGGCACATACCCGGCCTTTTTAAACTCTTCCTGCAGAGGCTTCGCTTTCTCTACAGCCTCAATCGGATCATCATGAGACTTCAGCTCTGCAAGCTTCTCAAGCACTTCCTCTTTCTCTTTGAGGTTATCCTTTCTCTCTTCCTTCACCTCTTTAAAGTGATCGCGGCGCCGGTCGTAAAAATGGTCCATGGCGCCTTTAAACTTCTTCCAGATCTTACTGGATTTTTTCTTTGGAACAGGCCCGATCTTTTTCCACTTATCCATTAAGCCCTGAAGAGCCTTATGTGTTTCTTCCCACTCTTCAGACTCTTTCAGCTCATTGGCTTTTTCAATAATCTTAAGCTTCTCTTCGTAGTTCTCCTCTTCCTGCTCTCTTAAAACATCGAGATTATCAGATTTTTTCTCATTAAATGCATCTGTAGCCGCCTTAAAACGGTCCCACATCTCATTTTCATCTTTCTGAGGCAGATTACCAACCTTCTTCCAGCGTCTGTGCAGTTTATTTACCCTTCTTGCTGCATCAGCCAGGTCATCGGCATCCAGGAGTGCTTCCGCTTCATCAATCAGTTTCTTCTTTTTCGACAAGAATTTTTCAATCTGATCTCTATACTTCTTGTCGTGCTTAAAACGCATGGAGTGGAACGTATCCTGCGCAGAGTGGTAACGCCCCCAAACTTCACGGTTCTTATCAGCCGGCACTCTTCCAATTTTCCTGAACTGTTTGGTCAGTTCGTCAAATTTTTTCTCCTGTTCAGGCCAGTCAGCAGACTCATTCAATCCGGCTACAAAAGCTTCCATTTTTTCGAGAATAACCAGCTTACCTGTTAAGTTATCTTCCTCTTTTTGCTTCTGTTTTACCAGCCGGTCAACTTTATGTTCATCAAACGTACTGAGTAGAGATTCAAATTTTGATTCAAGCTTTTCCGCCTCATCGGCCGGTACAGACTTAATATGCTCCCAGCGGCCTTTAATTTTTCCAACTTCCTTTGTGTGAGTCCATTTTTCCTCATCAACAATCTCTTTCAGCTGGCTCAGTAACTCTTTTTTCTTTTCCAGGTTTTCAAGACGTTTCTTCTTCTGCTCTTCGTAATGAGCTCTCTTTTTCTCTTCGAACTCCTCTCGCAGCTTATCGATCTTCTCTTTCAGCGGCTTGATATCGGCATCTTCAGGATCAGGCCCTTCAGTCCATGCATTTTCGATATTATCAAACTCCATGGATACGTATGCCCAATCGGTCATATCCATCAACTCTTCCGCCTTTTTCTCCAGCTCTTTATAAAATGTTAATGGGTCATCTTCATCTGAGGGCTCTTCAGTTTCACTTGCTTCCTTGGCTTTTCCGTCTGCCTTTTCAACTGGATCCTCATCTTCACTTTCGCTTGATGGTTCGGCGCTTTCTGTTTCTTTCAGTGCTTCGAGACGCTCCTCTGCAGATGAGATCAACTTTTCAAAATCACCAACCGCATCTGATGATTTAATTTCATCTATTAATTCTGAAAGTTTTTCTTCCGCTTCCCCCGGCTGCTCCTGAATGGTCTCTTCTGCACTTTCCAGAAAACTGTTCACCTTCTGCTCCAGATTTGAAAATGCTTTTTCAAATGCTTCAATCTGAGCTTCTACTGATTCCGGATCAACTGTTGCCAGTTTTCGTTCTTCGAATAGATTGGTCTTTTTCAGTTTCACATCTCCTTCGGCATTTACATAGACAAAGTCGTTTTCGAAGAGATGTTGTTTATCGGCAGGTTGGGTATTCTTAGAATCAGTCAAAACAGATTGGATCTTTTAATTGCAAAATTACGGCCCTAAGCCTTCTTATGTAGCTTCTTAGTTTAAACAAGTTTCATTATGGAAGCAACCTTCAATTGCGGATAAGGATGACTAAACGCATAGTAACGGCCGCAAATAAAAAAGCCCCGGTAAAACCAGAGCTTTCTAAAGAGTATCATGGAATTTATTTTTTTAAAAAGTTCTGTCCTTAATTTTCCCGAAAAAGATGCACATCGTGCTGTGGAAAAGGAATGGAAAGCCCCTCTTTTTCGAACGTTTTGTAAACTTCCTCGTTCATCCTGAAAAATACGGCCCAATAATCCGCGGCTTCAACCCAGGCCCTTACGGTTATATCAACAGAACTGTCTCCCAGCTCTTTAAGTGCCATAAAAGGTTCAGGATCTTTCAGAACTCTTTCATCCTCAGATAGCAGCCGTTTCAAAACTTCATAGGCTTTATCAAGATCGTCACCGTAACCAATACCGAAAGTCCAGTCTACCCTGCGCCGGGGTTCTCGTGAAAAATTTGTCATTGAACCGGTTGCCAGAGGTCCATTCGGAATAATAACTGTTTTATTATCGGGAGTAGTAAGTATGGTTACAAAAATCTGAATCTCTTTAACCGTACCCATATGCCCCTGAGCATCGATAAAATGACCGGCTTTAAACGGTCTGAAAAAGAGAATCATAACTCCGCCTGCAAAATTTTGCAGAGTTCCTGACAGAGCGAGGCCGACTGCTAATCCCGCGGCACCAAGAATTGCAATAAAGGATGTCATCTCTACACCCAGCATTCCAAGAGCTGTGATATAGACCATAATCTTTAACAACACAGACACCAGGCTTATCATAAACCCCTTCAGCGTCTTGTCAGTTTCACTCTTTTCCAGCCCCCTTCGAACTCCTGCAACAATAAATTTAACAATCCACAAACCGACAACAAGTGTCAGAATTGCAAACAGTAAATTTGGGCCATATTCCGTTACAATACCCATAATGTCGATTTGCGACATATCTAAATTTTCCATCTTTTTGATTATTTCAGGTTAGTAATTTATCCCTCTTTATTAATCTCACGTATGCCCTTTCAATCTCCCCTCACAGTACCAATATAGAATAACATCTCCACCTCTCTACAAGAACGTGAACAGATACTATTTAAATTGCAAAGTGCGATTTGAGGTAAGTTTATACAGGTAATTTAAATAAAATAAACACTACAATTTATAAATATTTTTACACCCGGATAGATGAAACCTGTACATAAAAATGATTATACATACACATTCATGTAGGCAAAAGACAAGATCTGCACTCAGAAAAGGATTAGACGGCGAGATACTATAAAAAATTTAAGCCCCGCTTTTAACGGAGCTTAAATAAAGCTGCTTAATTTTTTTTAAAAAGATGAACATCTCTCTGTGGGAATGGAATACTAACTCCATTGGCATCAAAACGCTCCTTCACTTTTTTAGTGATGTCGTAACGAAGCGGCCATACATTCTTGGTTTCTGTCCATGGACGCACGCGAATATCCACAGCACTGTCTCCTAAATTACTAATGGCGATTAGCGGTTCGGGCTCTTTTAAAATACGCTCATCCTCTTCCAGAATTTCTTTGATAAGAGAAATTGCCTTATCCATATCGGAGCCATACCCAATACCGAACTCCATATCAACACGGCGCTTATCAAACTTTGAAAGATTCTGAATCTCGGATCCCCAAACCTTAGAGTTTGGCATCGAAATCCCAATATTATCAAAGGAGTGCAGCTCTGTTGTAAATAGGCCTATCGCATCCACAATTCCCATCGTTCCTCCAACACTCACAACATCTCCAACTTTAAAGGGGCGTAATATGAGCAGCATCACCCCTGCCGCAATATTACTAAGCGTACCCTGTAAAGCTAAACCGACTGCCAGCGCAGAGGCACCAAGAACGGCAACAATGCTTGTGGTTTCTACACCAAACTGACCGAGAACGGCGAGAACGGTTACAATAAGTATTAATACTTTTGTTGTCTGCCCCAAAATAGGAACTAAGGTATTATCAACACCTTTGGCTGCCTGCGTTCTTTTTACAACTTTCTTCTTCGCCCAGCCGGCCAGCCACCAACCGATAATTAGTATTACAACCGCGCCAAGAACACTTAAGCCGTGTTCCACCAGCATTGGGCCTAAACCTTCAATTTGTCCTTCAAAGTTTTCCATGTTCATTTTTTGATTAGTTATTAGTTAGCTTTTTGACAGAAGTTTTCCCCGCAAAATCATTTAATCTATCTCCTGCATATTCATTACGTCACATAAAAAATCCGACCCCACATTAGCAGAGCCGGATTTTTTTAACTTTTTCTTATTCGAGGTGACTTCTCAGCATCCAGGCTGTTTTTGAATGCACATCCAATCGCTCTGTTATAAGATCGATTGTTGCTTCATCACCGGCCTCTTCGCAAGCCGGCAGAACCTCTCTGGCCGTTCTGAGTATGGCTTCATTATCAACGGCAAGTCGTCTTACCATCTCCAATGCATCCGGTTGATCAGTATCTTCCTCTATGGACGTGATTTCAATAAACTCCCGAAATGAGCCCGGCGCCCGATAGCCAATAGACCGTATACGCTCAGCAATTACGTCAATGGCTTCCGCCAGTTCGGTATACTGCCCTTCAAACATTTCATGAAGAGAGTGAAATAGCTGACCGGTCACATTCCAGTGGTAATTATGTGTTTTGAGGTAAACCATGTAGCTGTCAGCCAAAACTCTCGACAGCCCTTCGGCTATTTTCTTTCTGTGATCATCAGAAATTCCAATGTTAATATCCATTTTTTCAGTGCCGTTCAGTGTTTTGATATCAGACATAATTCTACTCCGATATTTATTCAGATTTTTATTAGATCTGTTAATAACACAAGTATGAACCTGATATCATTCCGGCTGATTTAATACTCAGAAAGGATCTAAACCGTGATGTAAAAGATGGAAATGACTTGTACGATATGTCGCTGCATCAGGATTCTATCTGATGCACCTCTTTAAGAATGGCTTTCGCATTTTTGTCGTTACCCTGCATCACACGGTGCTGTAAATTGGTAACTATTTCAGATTCGGCTCTCTCGTAAGCCATCTCTTTAGCTTCCTTTTCCGTACCGGTTCTTAGCAGGTCGTAGATATCGTCTGCTCGAACAATACTGTAAATATTTTCATCATTAAAGGCGTGCGAACGCAGCTCTTCGTACTTCGAGAAAAGTGCAGGGAATTCATTGTTATTGTCTGCACGGTCTACAACTTCCACATCTTCAGGTCCTTCAGCGCTGAGTGGGGTTTTGCAGAGATAGTAAAATTTTTGCTTATAGATCATCTGATTGTCTGATATCTTTTTATTTTAAGCGAATATACAACATTTGTATCAAATTTCTGCCTAAGTATAGCCATAGCTTCAGGTCAGAATCAACAATCTATTTTCGGGGATATGAAATCAACACTATCCGGGTTACTACTAGCCTCAACTCTTCTCTTTAGTTCCTGCACAACGCAAGAGCAACTCAGCTCCCCTGACACTTTTCCGCCCACCTCTCCAGACCACTCCGGTATGTGGCTCATGACACAGCTCGAAGGTGAACTTTACGAACTTCTGAGCAATCGCGGACTTGAAATTTCAAATAACGAACTCTACAGCCCGGAGGCAGCCTCCGTACATAATGCCATCGTCCGGATAAATATTGGTGAAGAGGGCGGTGGTACCGGCTCTTTTATTTCTGAACAGGGCCTTATCCTCACAAATCATCATGTAGCCTACGATGCAATTGTTTCAGCCGGACGCGGTGAGGAGAATTTACTGGAAAACGGTTTTTACGCGGTTGATTATGAAGATGAGATTCCTGTTCCCGGTTACACAATTTACTCACCTTTGGAGCAGATCGATGTAACCGACGAAATAACTCAAAGACTTCCTGAAAACCTCACATTCCAGGAAAAGCTGGAGGAACAAGAGATCATCAAGCAAGAGATTGTTGATGAGTATTTAGGTGACCAACCGGATATGATTGCCCAGATTGATGATATATGGGCGGGTAACAGACAAATCCTCTCGTCATACCGGATCATCCGGGATATACGTCTTGTTTACGCTCCGGAAGAGGCCATTGGGAAGTTTGGCGGAGATATTGATAACTGGATGTGGCCAAGACATACCGGGGATTATGCGTTCCTCCGAGCCTATGTAGATCAACAAGGCAATTCTGCTGAGTATCAACCCGGGAATGTGCCATTCCAACCGGACTACACTCTGCCAATCAGAAATTCTGCCCTGAGTCCCGGAGATTTTACCATGACGCTGGGATTTCCCGGATCAACCTATCGTATGGAAAGCAGCTATGCGTTCGAGTTTTACGAAAACCGCCAGTTTCCGGTTTTGGAGCAGGCGTTTAGCGCCTATCTAAACGGTCTCGAAAAAACTCCTGAAAACAAGATCAATATTGCAGAGAGAGCATCCATAGCTAATACTCTGAAATACTTCAACGGGATTCGCGACGGATTTGACCGGCATGATGTTACCGGCCGGAAACAAGCATTCGATCAGCGGTTTGAAGATTGGGTTAAAGCTGACTCACTTCGTGAGATAAAGTACGGCCGTGTACTGCAACAACTGGAGCAGAGCTACTCTATTGCAGACCAAACCGGCGATGTGCTGTACCTTACATTTTATGCACTTCAGTTTAGCAATGTGTTACAGGCTTCATCCCTGTTTGATGAATTCTTTGCGTATGAAAACGGGTCAGCCATCGAGATCTCAAATGAGGAGAAGCTGATGACCTACGACTATTTTCGTCAAATACATCAATCCTACAATCGTGAAGCAGAATACTCTGTTTTAAAAGATTTCTTATTTGCCTTTGCGAATCTTCCTGAGGATAGAAGGCCTCTTGTTTACTATCGTTTCTTTGATGAAACCGAACCTGCTCAACTCCGCATTGAATTGGAAGAATTTCTAAACAGGCAATTTAGCAGTTCTGTTTTAACCGACACGACAGCCGCCAGAAACCTGATCTTTTCGGAAGAACATACCGTTCAACATCAACGTACTGACAGCCTCTATCTTATTGCCGATGATATTCGGGAGATGTTTGAACAGAGCAGAGACAACTATATCCGCCACTTTACGTACTTACTGCCGGCACAGAAACGATATGCAGAAGGAGTTCTGGAAATGGATCCCGGCCAAATCCACCCAGCAGATGCGAACTTTACGCTTCGTTTAAGCGCCGGTGAGGTGATGGGATATCAGCCGCAAGATGGAATCTACAATCTACCGTTTACCACATTGGATGGAATGATTCAAAAAGACCGGCAGTCATATCCATTCCTGGTTCCTGAAAAACTTCTAAACTACAAAACTGATTCACCATCGGTTGAAGATTTCGGAGGTTTCAGAAATTATTCAGGCCAATTACCTCTCAATTTTCTCTCAACAAATGACATTACCGGTGGAAATTCCGGCAGTCCCGTTTTAAATGCACGAGGTGAGATCGTTGGCCTGGCATTTGACGGAAATATTGAAGGCATCGTTAGCGATTACTTTTTCATACCCGAGCTGAGCCGTACGATAAGTGTGGATATCCGGTTCATCCTTTTTATGATGCAGGAGATAGACAAAACAGAGCGACTCCTTGGAGAGCTGCAGATTTATTCTGACTAAAAATCTTTTGGTGATACAATCCAGAGAAGTTTGCAGCCGCTCTGCTTAATCTCTTTCCAGCTTTCTGCATCAGCCTCAAAACAGGCCAGCGCGGCTGTAGGAACATGATGTGTAAAGCTCTGCCGAGAAAGTGCACTCATAACTTCTGCCGACATAGGGTTGTGACCAACCGTCATAACCGTATTACTTTCCTTGTCTGCTGAACGGATCGCATTGAGGTAAGCCATCGGATCACCAAAATAGAAATCCTCCTCCCAGAAAATCTTGTCTTCACTAAGGCCCACTTCTTTTGAAACGGCAAGTGCTGTCTGTTTTGCCCGTTCGGCCGGGGAGCAGAATATCTGGTCCGGGATGATACCCAACTCCTTCAAATATCTGCCCATTTCAGGTGCATCTTTTTTTCCTCTTAAATTTAACGGGCGATCAAAATCCCGCAACTTTTCATCACTCCAGGATGATTTGGCATGCCGCATGATCAATATTCTCTTCTTCACTCCAGACTCCTATTTATTTTGATTTTCTTTAAAGATGCTGCTTTTCCTGTGATTCTCAACTAAACATCAGGTTTTTTTCAGCGGTTTTTTTAAAATCCTGCCGGGCAGGTAGAGCATTAACGCCGCCCCCCTCACCAGCATAAACAACACCATAGCCAGCCAAAGGCCGTGGATGGAAATCAATTCCGTACCAATATAGTAGGCGGGAAGGAAGAAAAGAAAAGTGGCCGCCAGCATCGTATTTCTCATAGGAGCTGTTTCAGTAGCCCCAATAAAAATTCCGTCCAAAATATAGCAGAAGCTTGATACTGCTGGTGCCATAACCGTCCAGAATAGCACTACTTTTGCCAGCTCTATAACTTCCGTGTTGTTGGTAAATATTCGGAGAATGGCATCTCCAAACAGTCCATAAATAATGGTGCCAAAAAGCCCTAACGCCAATCCCCAGCCTAAATTATAGAGTACAGCTTTACGAAGTTCGGCCTCATCCCGCCGGCCTTTATACTTTCCTACCAGGCTCTCCGCCGCATAGGCAAACCCGTCTATTCCATAGGATGCGACCATCCATAGTTGCAGCAAAATGGTATTTGCCGCCAGCACCAGATCACCCTGCTTGGCCGACATTGCCGTAAAAAATGAGAATGTAAATATCAGACAGATTGTACGAATAAAGATATCCCGGTTTACAGAAAAGTATCGTTTCAACTCATCAGGATTAAACAGCTCAGTTCTGATAAAGTGCGAAAGATATCTCTTGTATCGCTTCATATAGAGAAAAACTGCCAGACCCAGAGCCATGTATGTGGAGATTAACGTCCCATAAGCAACTCCATCCACATGCATATCCAGCACCTGAATGAAGAAGATGTTCAGAACAATATTCAACAGGTTGTGAACTATGGTGACAATCATCGGATATTTGGCATTCTGCATTCCCAGAAACCAGCCGTTCAGACCATATAGAGCTAATACCGCCGGTGCCGTGTAGATCCGAATATCGAAATAGACACGTGTATAACTGGCAACTTCGGCGCTGCTGTCGATCACCCATAAACTAAACAGCGCTATGGGAGTCTGCATCAATATGATCAAAATACCCATGGACCAGGCGATGAGCTGAACCCGGGCAAGAATCATCATCATTCCCTCGCGGCTTCTACCGCCGTACTCCTGGGCAGTAAGCCCCGTGGTGCCCATGCGCAGAAACCCAAAGCCCCAGAACAAAAAGTTGAAGATCATTCCACCCACAGCCAGTGCCCCGAGATAGTAAACCTGGTCTAAGTGACCAACAAGCGCAGTATCTACCACACCCAGCAGCGGAACCGAAAGGTTGCTGATGATATTGGGAATGGCCAGCTTGAGTATGTTTTTGTTCACTAAAAGATGGTTACATTGGGTGCTTTGCAAGCAGACAAAACTATCGTTTAATTCCAAGGAAAGAAACCCGGATATGGAACTCAGTTATTGGTTGAGCCGGTGGCGTAAAAATAAGATCGGATTTCATATGGCAGACGGTTACCCGCCATTAGATCGGCATTTAGAAAAACTCTCGTTCACAACCCACCCCACCGTTCTTGCACCTCTCTGTGGAAAAAGTCGAGATCTGATGACTCTCACACGACATTTTAGCCATGTTATTGGTGTGGAAATTTCAGAAAAAGCAATCCGCGAGTTTTTAGAAGAGAATAGCTTGTCGGCAACAGAGAGCTCATTTGCAGAATTCAAAATCTTCAAAACAGAACAGATTACGCTCTGGTGCGGTGATTTCATAAAACTGCCTTCACAAAAGATTCCGGTAATTGACCTGATCTATGACAAAGCAGCACTTGTTGCTCTTCCTTCAGAAAAAAGACCTGCTTATGCAGAAAAACTCCGCTCCTTATGCTCAGATCACACACTTATTCTGCTGCACCATTTCGTCTACAACCAGTCGGAAATGCCCGGACCACCCTTCAGCGTCAGTAAACAGGAGCTGAACAACTACTTTGGCAAAGAGTTTAAAACAGAAATTCTTGAAGAGAAAAACCTCGATCTGAATAAGTTCGAAAAGTTTCAATATCGGGGTTTAAAGAGCGGGCTTCGCGAAAGATTTATTCTTTTTACATCTAAAAATTGAAGAAAACGTTCAATATTTGTTAAGATTAGCCTTTATTCGAATAAGAAGGTTGCATATCAAATTACCTGCAATTATTTTCTGATTCGCATTTTATCCCATATCGTAAACCAACACATTTTCTCACATGGATTTATATACGCGCAATAATATTTTAACAATCGTTCTTGGCATACTGATCATTGGCCTGTCTTACTTCCTGTACAGATCTATTGTTGATCCTTACCAAGAGGTCATTGAAGAAAGAGAAATGGTAGAACGTGAACGTCACCGTATGGAGTTGGTTCGCGATGCATTAGTACAGTACAGAAACAGAAGAGGTAACTTTCCTCCAACCGATGGCGGGTTAGACAGCCTTATCCAGTTTGTTAAAACTGATGATTTTGTGGCTCCACGTGCTGATTCACTCTTCAGATTTATGCCACCAAGCACTTTCGACGCTGATTCACTCGTATTTTCTCCGAGACCCCCACACAACAGATTTGAGTACACGATGAATGATACTATTCGCCCAAGACTCTATCTGCTTGAAAATCCGGGCACGGACGATCGCATTGGTGACCTGCAGCGTACCACACTGCTGAACGCGCCAAACTGGAATTAATATGGCAGTGGATGGTTCTTGTCTTGGGGTTTCTTATGCCGACAACCACTTGTTTTATTCGGTTAACGACCCAGACAAAAAGAACTATCTGAGACATATTGGGAGCATCGATTTTAACTTTGATGTTCAACACGCCATTATAACGGGGGATGAAAAGGCATTCCCCGCTCTCAAAACTTCTCTCGAAAATTTAAAAGAGAAGTATAGTTGCTCGTCCGTTAAAATTCTCTCTCCCGCCACCGAAGAGTGCTGGACAATTGTACCCCGCTCTGTTTATGAAGACTCAGCTGAACGTGAGGCACACATCTCACTGCTGATGTACGGAATTAATCGCAGCAACATTGAAACAACCTGGATACCGGTAAGCAACTCAGACTACAAACTACTCCTGCTGAGAAATCGCGAAACCATGCAGGGATTTAATTATCTGTTGGGAGAGTTCACCGACTCAGAATATGTGGCAGAATTTGAAATTGGGGCCGACTGGCAATCTCACAGTAAAGTGAACGGTTCGTTTCTGAAAGTCTATTGCCAAAAGAACTATCTGTCTGTTTCATCCTTTATTCTAGGAAAACTTCGTGGATGCACATTTATTCAATACGATAATGCAGCTGACCTCCCGTACTTATGGAATCTCTATGCAGATAAACTGAGCTGGATGAACGGTTTTCACGATACAGTTTACGCTTACGGCCAGCAAAGCTACTCTGTAATCCAAGCCCTGGAACCTTTCTGGGATGACACCGAAGCCATCGAAATGATGAACACTCTCAAGGCGATGAATGTTGATGCTGAGGAGAAAACGTATGGATTTAAATTAGAGAGCGCTTATCCCGCCATTATGATGAGTCTGAATAAAGACGCTGAAATAGAAGGCCCGCAACCATGAGAATCATTACAGGCAAGCTGAAAGGACGAAATATTCCGGTTCCAAATACGGATCTTTTACGGCCAACCTCCGACCGGACCAAAGAAGGAATTTTCTCGGTAATTGCTGCCAGAACCTATCTGGACAACACCCGGATATTAGATCTGTTTGCAGGAAGCGGTAATCTCGGTTTTGAAGCCATTTCGCGTGGTGCAGCAAATGTGCTTTTTGTTGATCAGGAGAACGCTCACCTCAGGCAGATTGAAAAAACCGCAAAAACATTTGATGTAGAAAATCAAATCAGCACGCTGACGCTTGATATTGAAACCTTCCTTGAAAAAAAGGAGTATGGATCGTTTGATTTTATATTTGCTGATCCACCCTACGACTATTTCTGGATGATTGAAATGGTAGACCAGATTATGGAGAGTGATCTCCTGAAGGAAGATGGCTGGTTTATTCTTGAGCACGACAAGCGTCACGACTTTTCCGATCACCCCCTCTGCCGGTTTTCGAAAGCGTATGGAAGAACCATTGCTGCAATTTTTCGCCACACTGATGAAGGGTTCAAGTAAACCAACCTCTTTGCCCCACCACCCTTCTTTTTCTAAATTGGTGTATCTGTCTGAATATCTATACTTTATCTGAATAAACGTACAAATTAACATTGTTATATGGAACGTGTTGCTCTCTATCCCGGCTCATTTGACCCCTGGACAAACGGACACCTCGATATTTTATCCCGAGCCGTAAAAATGTTCGATAAAATCATTGTCACCGTAGCAGTGAACAACAAAAAGAGTGCTGTTTTTAACGGTGAAGAGAGAATAAAGCTCATCAAAGAGTCTATCAAAAAATATGACTGGGCCGGTCAGGTAGAAATCATACAATTTACCGGTTTGCTTGTCGACCTTGCGAGGGAGAAAAAAGTAAATGTTTTATTGAGGGGAGTGCGCCAAATTTCAGACTTCGAGTATGAATTCAGAATGGCGCTCGCAAACCGTCGATTAGCTCCGGAAGTAGATACCGTATTCCTAATGCCGGACGAGCAGCTAACCTTCATCTCTGCAACAATTGTAAAAGAGATCGCCGCATGGGGCGGAGATCTCAGCAGCTTCGTACCCGATAACGTAGGTAAGGCACTCAGAAAAAAATACGAGACCTGAAATTCAGCCCTTCGTTGCACACAATTCCTTTGGCAGAGAAACTGTTTGCCCCCTGCACAAATTAATGTGTATAATATAAGTCTGTCGCAAAACAGAATTTGTTATTTAGAACGAATTGTCTGCTGATTGACTTAATATCACTCAAACCTCAATCAAAAATAGTAGCATAGATGATTTCGAAAGGCGAAAAAATTGATACTGATTTTACTTTAAATGTTGTTCAAGATGGAGAAGAGAAGGAGATAACATTCTCAGAATTACTGACCCGTCCGACTATTGTTTCGGTTTACATGAGAAATAATACCGGAGGTTGCGACAAGCAGAACCGAAGTCTGGCCGAACATGCTGATGAGTTTGACAAGAAAGGTTTTAACCTCGTGGCTGTGAGTAAAGACACCTGCGGTTCTCATAAAAATTACGCGGAAAAACTGGACATTAATTATACCCTCGCATCGGACCCTGACTATAAGTTTGCTGAAGCAACAGACTCTATCGTTGAAAAAAAGATGTACGGAAAAACATTTAATGCCCCTTCCCGTTCAGCATTTATCCTGGATACGGATGGAACCGTATTGGGAATTATCGAAAAGATTAACACCAAAGCACATGCCGAAGAGTTGTTTGAACTGATCAGCGAACTCTGATCTTCTAATTTGGCTGTAGCTCATACCGGCAGAATTTGCCGGTCAACCTGAAGAAAATATATTTCATGAAATCGTTAGTAATAGTTGAGTCCCCTACAAAAACAAAAACAATCAAGAAATATCTGCCCAAAGGATATGTTGTAGATTCCTCTATGGGCCACATTCGCGATCTGCCTTCGTCAGCCAAAGAGATACCCGCTAAATATAAAAAAGAGGACTGGGCAAATTTAGGGATCAACGTTGATAACCGGTACGACCCACTTTATGTAACCCCTTCCGGTAAAAAGAAGATTGTTACCAAGCTTAAAAAAGAGCTGAAAGATGCCGATGAGTTAATCCTTGCAACGGATGAAGATCGCGAAGGTGAAGCCATTTCATGGCATTTAACAGAACTTCTGAAACCGAAAGTGCCGGTAAAACGAATGGTGTTTCGCGAAATCACAAAAGAGGCGATACAAAGTGCGCTCGAGAACTTCCGGGATATTGACATGAACCTGGTTCACGCCCAGGAAACCCGACGGATTTTGGATCGGCTTGCCGGTTATACCATATCCCCCCTGCTTTGGAAAAAAATTGCACCCGGCCTTTCTGCAGGTCGTGTACAGTCTGTAGCCGTAGAATTTCTTGTTTCGCGTGAACGTGAACGAATGAAATTCAGAAAGGCCACTTATTTTGACCTGAAGGCTCAACTCTCCAAAGAGGGTGATAAAAAGAACTCTTTCCCGGGAGATCTGACGCATCTGAATGGAAAGCGGCTGGCCAGCGGAAAAGATTTTGACGAAAACACCGGCAAATTAAAAAAACCGGATAGTGTTGTACTTCTGTTAAAAGAGGATTCAGAAAAGCTAAGAGATCTGCTGAATGAGGCGGACTGGTCAGTAACTGACATTGACGTCAAAACTCAAAAACGAAACCCGGCACCACCGTTTATCACCTCTACCCTGCAGCAGGAAGCCAACCGCAAATTCGGCTTTTCGGCACGTGACACAATGAGTATCGCTCAGAAACTGTACGAAAACGGTTTGATTACCTACATGCGTACCGATTCCATGAGTCTTTCCGGTCAGGCAATTAACGCTGCCCGAAATGAAGTTGAGAAACAGTATGGAGAAGAGTATCTCTTTAAACGTGTTCGAAACTACGGAAAATCGAAAGGCGCACAGGAGGCACATGAGGCTATCCGCCCTGCAGGATCAAGCTTCGTCCATCCGGAAAAATCAAAACTGAGCGGCAGACAATTTAAACTGTACGATCTGATCTGGAAGCGAACAATTGCTACTCAGATGGCAGAAGCTGAGCTGGAATTCACCAATGTAACCATCACTGCTAAAAAAGATGATACCGAAGCTGATTTCCGTTCAAACGGGAAAAAGATTTTATTCCCGGGTTACTTCCGAGCCTATGTGGAAGGGAGCGACGATCCCGATGAAGCGCTTGAGAATCAGGAAAACTTTTTGCCAAAAATGGATAAAGGCGAAAACATAGACCTGCACGATCTGGAATCCATTTCTCACGAAACAAAACCACCCGCAAGATTTACGGAAGCTACCCTGGTTAAAGAGCTTGAAAAACGAGGTGTAGGCCGGCCAAGTACGTATGCTACCATTATCAGTACTATTCAGGATCGCGGATATGCGCAAAAGGCAGGCAAAACCCTCGTCCCTACATACACCGCTTTTGCTGTTACGGCGCTGCTTGAGAAACACTTTCCTGAAATTGTAGACAGTGACTTTACATCAGCACTTGAAGACAAACTGGATCAAATTGCAAAAGGAAAATATGATCCAGTTAAATATCTGGATGACTACTATAAAGGCAAGGATGGCCTGAAAGAAAAAGTTGATCAAAGGGAAGACAAAATTGATCCACAAGAAGCCCGAGTACTGGACCTTCCGATTGAAGGACTTAACGGCATGCAGGTTCATGTTGGCCGTTACGGACCATACGTGAAGGGTGAAATAGACGGAGAAGAGGTAACCACCTCACTCCCTGTAGATCTTGATCCCGGCGAGCTATCAGCTGAAAAGATTAGAGAGTTGATGCAAGCGGAGAAAGAGGGACCTAAATCACTTGGAAACCATCCTGAAACAGATGAACCGGTTTATGTACTCAATGGCCGTTATGGACCATATGTTCAGCTTGGAGAGGTAACCGAAGAGAATAAAAAACCGAAACGAGTTTCACTGTTGAAGGGTATGAAGCCCAATGATGTTGATTTTGACTTGGCTGTTTCGCTTCTGGAACTGCCGCGTACACTGGGTGAACACCCTGAAACGGGTAAAGTAGTGAAAGCCGGCGTTGGGCGTTACGGGCCTTTTGTATTGCACGACGGGACATTCAAATCATTGAAAAAAGATGACAACGTTCTTACTGTAGACCTCGACAGAGCTGTTGCACTGCTAAAAGAGAAAGGCAAAGGCAGCCGCGGAAGTTCTACAATAGCAGAACTTGGGAATCACCCTGAAACGGATAAGCCCGTTAAAGTGATGACCGGCCGATACGGACCATACTTAAAATATGGCAAGAAAAATGTCTCACTTCCGAAAGGAACAGAGCCGGAAAAAGTAACTATGGGAGATGCGGTTCAGCTAATTGATGAGAAAGGGAAGAAGTAGGATTTATATTTCCAAAATAATGAGAAGCCCGGGCATGTTTGTCGGGGCTTTTTCTTTATCTACACAGGAGTTTCGGAAGGCGTGCTAAATACTCTATCTTGAGATTTTTCACATTTTCTGCAGCTTACTTGGAAGGCATTTTCTCCAGATCCGATCCGCAATC